>SNRY01000093.1_pt1 | contig 34196 bp, 31 predicted proteins | sample 4693421 | NCBI WGS metagenome assembly SNRY01 (sample SAMN11003215, study PRJNA524138) | termite gut metagenome | isolation source: Bacteroidetes bacterial symbionts from single cell of protist host amplifed... | host: Streblomastix strix ... | reverse complement strand
TCCACCTGGGGAGTACGCCGGCAACGGTGAAACTCAAAGGAATTGACGGGGGCCCGCACAAGCGGAGGAACATGTGGTTTAATTCGATGATACGCGCGGAACCTTACCCGGGCTTGAATTGTGTCTGAATATGCTTGAAAGAGTATAGTCGCAAGACAGGCATGAAGGTGCTGCATGGTTGTCGTCAGCTCGTGCCGTGAGGTGTCGGCTTAAGTGCCATAACGAGCGCAACCCTGATTGTCAGTTACCATCTGGTAATGCAGGGGACTCTGACAAGACTGCCGTCGTAAGATGCGAGGAAGGTTGGGATGACGTCAAATCAGCACGGCCCTTACGTCCGGGGCTACACACGTGTTACAATGGGTGTTACAACGGGTTGCTACGCGGCGACGCGATGCCAATCTCCAAAGACGCTCTCAGTTCGGATCGAAGTCTGCAACTCGACTTCGTGAAGCTGGATTCGCTAGTAATCGCGCATCAGCCACGGCGCGGTGAATACGTTCCCGGGCCTTGTACACACCGCCCGTCAAGCCATGGGAGTCGGGGGTACCTGAAGTACGTTTCCGTTTAGGGACGTCCCAGGGTAAATCCGGTGACCGGGGCTAAGTCGTAACAAGGTAGCCGTACCGGAAGGTGCGGCTGGAACACCTCCTTTCTGGAGACAGGGTGTCGGATGATACTTTTAAGGAATTTCTGAATAACGGTATTTTCCTGTTGTACGCTTATGTGAGTTTATTGGCAAGATATATGATGCAAAGCTTTTGCCGCGAGAAGAAATAAAGACGCATTCTGTTTGTGAGTCTATTCATCCGGTCAGATGTTCGAGTTGTCAGTCCTATAGCTCAGTTGGTTAGAGCGCTACACTGATAATGTAGAGGTCGGCAGTTCAACTCTGCCTGGGACTACAGAAAGAAGTCCCTGTACAGACAGGTTGTTACGGGTTTCAGCACAACAGATTAAAAAAAAGAAAAAAAGAGACAATAGCTAAGCCGTGTAAACCTGCTTTAATTGAAAGATCTGTCGCAAGCATTAACAGATTTAATGAAAAGACAGTTTAACAAGTAGCAGTTACACATCGGGGGATTAGCTCAGTTGGCTAGAGCATCTGCTTTGCACGCAGAGGGTCAACGGTTCGAGTCCGTTATTCTCCACAGGTTTATCCTTTCGCATGCTTGTATGATTTATACGGTTATGGAAGTATTACGCAAAGAATAAGAAGAGTTCCTTGACATAATGTACAATATTGGAAAGCATACTAAAGAGAGACAGTGAGCAGTATTGCTTCTGTCTTGCCGAGCGTATGGGAAGTGGCAGCAGGTTACTTCCATCGACTGTTGAAGGTTTCCGCCTTTCCGTGAATCCGGTTTCCCCCGTGGGGGAATCGATATTCCCGTCAAGGAGCAGATACCTTTCATGCAACCGGGAAGCAGCCATTCTCTGTTCTCCCATACGAAAATAAAAGAAAAAAGAAAGCGAACAAAGGGCGCATGGTGGATGCCTAGGCTCTCGGAGGCGATGAAGGACGTGATAAGCTGCGAAAAGCTGCGGTTAGGCGCAAATAACCTTTGACCCGCAGATCTCCGAATGGGACAACCCGTCCGGTTGAAGACCGGACATTCCGCTGCATAAGCGGAAGGCAAACGTGGGGAACTGAAACATCTTAGTACCCACAGGAAAAGAAAATAAACAATGATTCCGTCAGTAGCGGCGAGCGAACGCGGATTAGCCCAAACCGTTCCTGTTTCGGCATGAGCGGGGTTGTAGGACTGCCATAAGGGAAATGAAGTAACGAGAAGAAGGGACCGGACCGTCCCGCCGGAGAGCGTGAAAGCCGCGTATTTACAGTTACGAAAATTCCGGCAGTATCCTGAGTAAGTCGGGACACGAGTAATCCCGTCCGAATCCGCCGGGTCCATCCGGTAAGGCTAAATACTCCCGAGAGACCGATAGTGAACCAGTACCGTGAGGGAAAGGTGAAAAGCACTTCCAGCAGAAGAGTGAAACAGTTCCTGAACCCATGCGCCTACAAGCGGTCGGAGCATCTTTACAGATGTGACGGCGTGCCTTTTGCATAATGAACCTGCGAGTTTTCCATGCCAGCCAGGTTAAGGGTCTAGAGACCCGCAGCCGCAGCGAAAGCGAGTCTTAACGGGGCGTTCGAGTTGGCATGGAAAGACGCGAAACCAAGTGATCTACCCTTTGCCAGGTTGAAGACCGGGTAACACCGGTTGGAGGACCGAACCGATAAGCGTTGAAAAGCTTCCGGATGAGCAGAGGGTAGGGGTGAAAGGCTAATCAAACTTGGAGATAGCTCGTACTCCCCGAAATGCATTTAGGTGCAGCCTTGTCAGTTTCCGTTATGAGGTAGAGCTACCGATAAGATGCGAGGGCTTCACCGCCTGTCAAGTCTTGCCGAACTCCGAATACGTAACGCGTGAATAACAGGAGTGAGGGCACGGGTGCTAAGGTCCGTGTCCTAAAGGAGAATAATCCGGACCGTCGTCTAAGGTCCCCCAGCGTATGTTAAGTTGATCTAACGCAGTGGGATTGCTGTGACAGCTAGGATGTTGGCTTGGAAGCAGCCATTCATTCAAAGAGTGCGTAACAGCTCACTAGTCGAGTGATCCTGCACGGATAATACTCGGGCATAAACATACCACCGAAGACACGGGATTGAAAGTAATATTTCAATCGGTAGGGGAGCATTCCATTGTGCGTCGAAGGCGATTCGCGAGGATCTCTGGAGCTGATGGAAACGCAAATGCAGGTATAAGTAACGATAAAGGAGGCGGGAAACCTCCTCGCCGCAAGACTCAGGTTTCCTGATCAACGCTAATCGGATCAGGGTCAGTCGGGTCCTAAGGCTACGCCTAATGGCAAAGCCGATGGTCGAACCGGTTAATATTCCGGTACTTGCTGATGGAAAGTGATGCGGAGACGGAGCAGTGACAGTACGGCGGCATGACGGAATATGTCGTTTAAGGGCGTAGGTTTTGAGAGGTACCGGCAAATCCGTACCTTGAGCCGACCCTGAAAGTATGAGGCGTCTTCGGACAAATCAAACGTACGTAATCAGACTCCCAAGAAAATCCGCTAAACGTCAAAGATTCCGTCAGGAACCCGTACCGTAAACGGACACACGTGGTCGGGTAGAGCATACTGAAGGCGCTCGAGCGAATCACGGTTAAGGAACTAGGCAAATTCACCCCGTAACTTCGGGAGAAGGGGTCCCTTTGCGAGAAGGGCGCAGTGAAACGGTCCAGGCAACTGTTTACCAAAAACACAGGGCTGTGCAAAATCGAAAGATGCCGTATACAGCCTGACACCTGCCCGGTGCCGGAAGGTTAAGAGGAGAGCTTATCGCTTTAAGTGAGAAGGTTTGAATTGAAGCCCCGGTAAACGGCGGCCGTAACTATAACGGTCCTAAGGTAGCGAAATTCCTTGTCGGGTAAGTTCCGACCTGCACGAATGGTGTAATGATCTGGACACTGTCTCAACCGTGATCTCGGTGAAATTGTAGTATCGGTGAAGATGCCGATTCCCCGCGATGGGACGAAAAGACCCCGTGAACCTTTACTATAGCTTAACATTGAATCCGGTTACGTGATGTGTAGGATAGGTCGGAGACTTTGAAGCATGTACGCCAGTACGTGTGGAGTCAGCGTTGAAATACGACCCTTTGCCTATCTGGGTTCTAACCTGTACATGCAGGGACATTGTTTGGTGGGTAGTTTGACTGGGGTGGTCGCCTCCCAAAGAGTAACGGAGGCTTCTAAAGGTGCCCTCTGGACGATTGGTAACCGTCTTATAGGAGTGTAATGGCATAAGGGCGCTTGACTGGGAGACTGACAGGTCGATCAGGTGGTAAACCAGAGCATAGTGATCCGGTGTTTCCGCATGGAAGGGACATCGCTCAAAGGATAAAAGGTACTCCGGGGATAACAGGCTGATCCCTCCCAAGAGCTCATATCGACGGAGGGGTTTGGCACCTCGATGTCGGCTCGTCACATCCTGGGGCTGTAGAAGGTCCCAAGGGTTGGGCTGTTCGCCCATTAAAGTGGCACGCGAGCTGGGTTCAGAACGTCGTGAGACAGTTCGGTCTCTATCTATCGTGGGCGTAAGAAATTTGCGTGGTGCTGGCACTAGTACGAGAGGACCGTGTCGGACCGACCTCCGGTGAACCGGTTGTGCCGCCAGGTGCATGGCCGGGTATCTGCGTCGGGAATATGGATAAGCGCTGAAAGCATCTAAGCGCGAAGCCTTCCACAAGATAAGATTTCTTCTTAAGGGTCGTCGCAGACTACGACGTTGATAGGCCGCAGGTGCAGGAGCAGTAATGCTTACAGCCGAGCGGTACTAATGACCCGTACTCTTTCTTTTTGTTTATGAGACAGGCGGGTATGCTTTTTGGTATTGTATGTTGTGTATCAGGGGTAAAAGACTTGAAAGGATTAATCAGGTGACTATGGTAACGGGGTTCCACCTCTATCCATTCCGAACAGAGAAGTTAAGCCCGTTTGCGCCGATGGTACTGCTGAAAGGTGGGAGAGTAGGAAGTTGCCGGATTTTTTTAATACAAAAGCACGAACAGGTACGAGGCGGTACAGCAAGGTACAAATACACAAACAGGGAAAGACCCGCGAACGCTCCAGAAAACAGGAAATGAACGGAAGGAAGGGAGACGGAAGTGGGGATTTTTTGTGCAATAACAATAACTTCAACTTACATCTCCATACACACATGTTCAGAAAAAAAGGAAATGTTGCATTTAAAATCCTTAGATGTAAATCTTTCCTATAACTTGATGGTAAGATATCCGGTGTATGCCCCAATACCATACTGTTAGATAAAGTCTTAACTTTTTCAGTATGTGTAATTAAGAAGTTGGATTAATAGAGAAAAGTTCAGATGGTTTTTAATCTTCGCTATTTGCTATTTTCTAATTGTAGATAGAAAATGAGAGTGGAATAACCGGGGATTACGTCGTATTTTTCGGAACCGTATGCAACTTTCCAAGGAATGTAGATTTCCCAGCGTTCACCGATTTTCATGTATTGCAGTATTTCCGTCCAACCGCTAATTACTTCGTTAACCTTAAATGTTGTGAAATTGTCAAATTCTGAGGGGTTGTCGCCTGTAAAGTTTTGGTCGAATACATCCAACTTTTTATATAAAGAGGTGTAATATTTTGGTGTAGGAGCTGTGGCGAATACTTGTTCGTTTATTAACATTCCACGATAGAATACGTTTACTGTGCTGGTGGAAAAAGTAGATTCGTCTTCTTTGATGGTACTTCCCTGCAATTTCTTGTAAAATATCCTTTGGCTCTTGTCTCTTTGGTCGATGACACTTAATAATTCGGGGTCGCTCTTTGCATCGTAGATATTCTGCAAGGAATCAATGAAAGCTTCGTTTCGCGCTTGCCAGTTATCGTATTTTCCTACTTCTTCGGTTTCTTCGCAAGCAGTAATTGCAAGTACTAAAAGTGATAATAAATAGGTTGTCTTTTTCATATTTCTTGGAATTACTTTAAAGATTTCAATAAGGAGGTGATACTTACTTTGTCGGCTATGATGTGATTCAATTCAGGTATGGCGATACGTTTTTGTTGCATGGTGTCGCGGTCGCGCAATGTCACGCAATTGTCTTCTAAAGTTTGATGGTCTATCGTTACGCAATAGGGTGTACCGATAGCGTCTTGACGACGATAGCGTTTGCCGATACTGTCTTTTTCATCGTATTGGCAATTGAATTGGAATTTGAGATCATCGATAATTTTGCGCGCTTTTTCAGGTAGTCCGTCTTTTTTCACTAAAGGCATTACGGCTAATTTTACAGGAGCTAAAGCAGCAGGTAGTTTTAGTATGATACGGTTTTCTCCGTTTTCCAATTCTTCTTCCTGATAAGAAGCCGACATGACGCTGAGAAACATGCGGTCAACGCCGATACTTGTTTCGATTACGTAAGGGGTATAGGATTCACCTAATTCGGGATCGAAATATTTAATGCTTTTTCCACAGTACTTTTCATGTTGGCTTAAGTCAAAATTGGTGCGTGAATGAATTCCCTCCACTTCTTTGAATCCGAAAGGCATGAGAAATTCGATATCTGTGGCAGCATTTGCATAGTGAGCCAATTTGTCGTGGTCATGATAGCGATACCGATTATCTCCAAGTCCCAATGCCTTGTGCCATTTCAAACGGATTTCTTTCCACTTAGCGAACCATTCCAATTCACTGCCGGGACGAACAAAAAATTGCATTTCCATTTGTTCAAATTCGCGCATACGGAAAATGAATTGCCGGGCAACAATTTCGTTGCGGAAAGCTTTACCTATTTGTGCAATGCCAAAAGGAATTTTCATGCGCCCTGTTTTTTGTACGTTGAGATAGTTAACGAAAATGCCTTGTGCCGTTTCCGGGCGCAGGTATATTTTCATGGAGCCTTCGGCGGTAGAACCCATCTCTGTGGTGAACATCAGATTAAATTGACGTACTTCCGTCCAATTTTTTGTTTCTGACAAGGGGCAAACGATACCTTCATCAATAATAATTTGCCTAAGCTCTTCGAGGTTGCCGTTGTTTAAGGCTTTGGCAAAGCGTGTATGTAATGCGTCGCGTTTGGTTTGTTGCTCTACTATGCGTGTATTAGTGGAACGGAATAGTGTTTCGTCGAAGTTGTCGCCAAACTTTTTGGCAGCTTTGCTAATTTCTTTTTCTATTTTATCATCGTATTTCGCTAATTGTTCTTCAATAAGTACATCGGCACGGTAGCGTTTTTTAGAATCTTTATTGTCTATCAATGGGTCGTTGAATGCGTCCACATGTCCGGAAGCTTTCCAGATAGTGGGGTGCATAAAAATAGCAGAGTCGATTCCCACTATGTTTTCATGTAACAGCACCATGCTATCCCACCAATATTTTTTGATATTGTTTTTTAATTCAACTCCCATCTGACCATAGTCGTAAACAGCGCCCAGTCCGTCGTAAATATCGCTCGAAGGAAATACAAAGCCATATTCCTTGGAATGAGAAACTAACTTTTTGAAAAGATCTTCTTGTATCATTTTTGGTTAAATTAATAGTATATAATCGCTGTAATAATGCGTCCTTCCTTGTGCTGATACAGTGAAATATATTCCACAAAGTAAATGTTTTTTTCAATATAAAATTGTATTTTTGTATCTGCATCTATCTTTTCGATACAATAATTTGTTATCATCTACTTGTTTATTAGTTAAAATGAAAAAATCTAATCCATGAATGACGATACCAACGAGTCAATGGAAGAGCAGTGGGAGGAATTGCATACCGCCTATAAACCAACCGATTTTCAGGGTGAAGGTATAAAACACCTGCTAACAGGGATGTATCAGAATTGGTTTTTGGATTATGCTTCGTATGTGATATTAGAAAGAGCTGTTCCGCACATTAACGATGGATTGAAGCCTGTACAAAGGCGTATTTTACATTCGATGAAGCGTATGGATGATGGGCGTTATAACAAGGTGGCTAATATTGTGGGGCATACCATGCAGTTTCATCCCCACGGTGACGCTTCAATCGGCGACGCTTTGGTACAATTGGGACAGAAGGATTTGTTGATAGATTGTCAAGGGAATTGGGGAAATATTCTCACTGGCGACGGGGCTGCTGCTCCTCGTTATATTGAAGCAAGGCTTTCAAAATTCGCTCTTGAAGTGATTTTCAATGCTAAGACTACTCTTTGGAAACTTTCTTATGACGGCAGAAACAAGGAGCCGGTTACGCTACCTGTAAAATTTCCGCTTCTTTTGGTTCAGGGAGTGGAGGGTATTGCTGTAGGTTTGGCATCTAAAATACTTCCGCATAACTTCAATGAACTTTGTGATGCTTCTATTAGTTATTTGCGTGGGGAGGAATTTCGGATTTATCCTGATTTTCTTACGGGAGGGTTTGTTGATGTTACTAAATATAATGATGGTGTACGGGGTAGTTCGGTAAAAGTACGTGCCAAAATAACCAAAGTAGATGCCAAAACTCTTTCCATCATCGAATTACCTTTTGGGAGAACGACTTCTAATCTTATTGATTCTATATTAAAAGCTGTTGATAAAGGAAAAATTAAGGTGCGCAAAGTAGATGACAATACTTCTGCACAAGTTGAGATTTTGGTGTATCTTGTTCCGGGTACTTCTTTGGATAAGACGATTGATGCATTGTATGCTTTTACCGATTGTGAAATAAGTATTTCGCCCAATTGTTGCGTGATTGACGAACAAAAACCTCATTTCCTTACTGTTAGTGAGGTATTGAAAAAGTCGGTGGACAATACGTTAGCTTTTCTTCGTCAGGAATTGGAGATTCACAAGGGAGAGTTGTTGGAAGATTTGTATTTTGCCACACTTGAGAAAATATTCATTGAAGAGCGTATTTATAAAGACGAAAAGTTTGAACAAGCCAAAGATATGAATGAGGCATGTGAGCATGTTAACAACAGACTAACGCCTTTTTCCCCACAATTTGTTCGCACAGTTACGAAGGATGATATTTTGAAATTGATGGAGATAAAAATGGGACGTATCCTAAGGTTTAATTCCAATAAAGCTGTGGAAGATATTGCTCGCATGAAGGCTGAGGTTGAAAAAACGGATAAATACTTAAAGGGTATTGTAAAATATACAATTGAATGGTTTCGCTCCATTAAGAAGAAATATGGCGAGAATTTCCCACGTTTGACTGAGATTCGCAGTTTTGAAACTATCGAGGCTGCTAAAGTGGTGGAGGCTAACGAAAAGTTATATATCAATAGAGAGGAAGGGTTTATCGGCACTTCTCTGAAAAGAGATGAATTTATAACTAATTGTTCGGATTTGGATGATATCATTATTTTCAATAAAGAGGGGAAAATTCTTGTAACTTCTGTATCCGAAAAGAAATTTGTGGGAAAAAATGTCTTACATATAGGCATTTTTAAGAAGAATGATGATAGAACAGTTTATAACTTGGTGTATCGCGACGGAAAGTCAGGCTATAATTATATTAAGCGTTTTGCTGTACCTACGTTGGTGCGTGATCGTGATTATTATGTGGTACCCGAAGATTCTAATTCTGAAGTGATTTATTTTTCTGTTAATCCCAATGGAGAAGCTGAAATTGTTAAGGTAGCATTGAAAAGACGCGCAGGTGTTCGTAAACTTTCATTTGAGAAAGATTTCAGTACAGTGTTAATTAAAGGGAGGCAGGCACAAGGTTCTATTTTGACGAAAAACGAAGTAGTGAAAATAGCTTTGAAACAGCGAGGTGGTTCTACATTGGGTGGAAGGAAAGTTTGGTTCGACCGCAACATTCGACGACTTAATTATGAAGAACATGGAGAGTTTTTAGGTGAATTTAATGAGGGAGATAGTGTGCTTGTGGTATTAGAAAATGGTGATTTCTATACGACTGACTTTAACTTGAGTAACCATTATGAAGAGACTGTGAAGTTCCTTAAAAAGTATAATCCCAATACGGTTTGGACGGCTATTATTCGTGATGCAGACCAGAACGATTCTCTTTGTTTAAAGCGGTTCTATTTTGAAGCTACCTCTCATAAGCAGAATTATTTAGGAGACAATAAAAACAATCAACTTCTGGTACTTACTTCTTATCCTCATTCGCGTTTTGAAGTGGTATTTGGCGGTGAAGATAGTTCTCGTAACCCTATGTATGTCAATGCTGAAGAATTTCCTCTGAAAGGAGTCAAAGCAAGAGGAAAGTGCCTTTCTCCTTATGCTATAGAAACAATTAAAGAAGATAATGTTCCACCGTCAACAGATGAGAGTATTGTTGACGATACGGGACAGATGAAATTATTCGAGTAGGAATTGGTGTCTCGCACTCAGCAAGAGGTTTATTTAGAAGGTGTACAAATTATGTTGAAACCGTACAAGTAACGGATAAAGTTGTTATTTTTGTTAGGTGAATTAATACTAATAATTAAAATCTGAAAACAATGGCTTATTTAATTAGTGAAGATTGTATTGCTTGTGGAACTTGTATTGACGAGTGTCCGGTTGAAGCTATTTCCGAAGGAGATATTTATTCTATCAATCCAGAAATTTGTACGGAATGTGGTACTTGTGCGGATGTTTGTCCTTCGGAAGCTATTCATCCGGCAAAATAATATAGCAGACCGTTTCGATATGAAAATATGGGATAGGATAATTACGAATATGTGTATCATAGTAGCAAGGATAAACTTGCTACTTTTTTATTATGCTTTTATTCTCTATTTCCAAAAATCTTGTTTCCTATTCGTATCAGTGTGCTTCCTGCTTCGATAGCAATGTGGTAATCGTGGGACATACCCATGGAAAGTTCACAAAATGACGATTGGGTAGGGAAATAGGTGGTTTTAATTTCATCGAAAAATTTTCTTAGAGAACCAAATTCGTGCCGGATTTGCTCTTCGCAATTTGTATTGCTTGCCATTCCCATCATTCCGCATATCCGAATACCAGTTAATTTTTTCCATTTATCTGATGACAGCATTTCTCGGCATTCGTCTTGATTAAATCCGAATTTAGTTTCTTCTTGTGCAATATGTATTTGTAATAAAACGTTCACAATATTCCCCCCCACTTTGACTGCTTGATCGTTTGTTTCGTTCAGCAGATAATAAGAATCAATGCCGTGAATCATAGATACATAAGGGATGATGTATTTTATTTTGTTTGTTTGTAAATGACCGATAAAATGCCATTCGATATCTTTTGGCAAGCTTTCATACTTGGCGGTCATTTCCTGTATACGGCTTTCCCCAAATATCCGTTGTCCTGCTTGGTACGCTTCTTCTATCGTTTCTTTGGGATGATATTTGGAGACCGCGACTAATCGTACGTTTTCCGGTAAATCAGTTAAAATTTGCTGTAAGTTGTCTGGAATACTCATTTTTTATAAAGAAAAACATCCATAATAGCTGTTTCGATCACTGATGCTATTTGGTAATCCGCCATGGTTCCTTTCATGCCTTCGTCTAATTTTTTAACGGCATCATGCAAATCAGTTGCTTGTACAAGTATTTGGGTAGCTGTTTTCTTTTCTACACCGCTTTTTTCATCGAATGTGACGAAAAAAAGTTTGCATTTAAACCAACGGTCTGTTTCGTCTTTATCGGAGAAGAAGAGTTCGTTGTAATCGGCCCTTTTAATATCTGCTACGGTAAATTCACCCGAAATGAAAGGAGTGATTTCTTCAATGATGCGCGCTTCTGCTTCTGTGAAACTGAGTGCGTCAATCAGATATGACTCTGTCACTCGCTTGTTCATACCATTTTCCATTACTTTTTCGTAACGTATTTTACATTCAAACCAATTATGTAATGACATGTGAATTAATTATTTGGTTTACGACTAAAGGCTCTGCATCTCACAAAGTCTTTTATAATAACTGTTCTGTTGCAATAGTTCTTCATGTTTACCTCGCTCCGCAATCTTCCCGTCGTGTAGAACGCATATTTCATCTGCATTATGGATGGTGGAAAGACGATGAGCAATGGCGATGGTGGTGCGATTTTTCATTAAGTTTTCCAAAGCTTCTTGTACCATGCGTTCCGATTCGGTGTCCAAGGCTGAAGTGGCTTCATCTAAAATTAAAATCGGCGGATTTTTTAAAATAGCACGGGCGATACTGATTCGTTGGCGTTGCCCGCCTGATAGTTTGTTGCCATGGTCGCCAATATTGGTATCATATCCATGTTCGGTGGCTGTGATAAAATCATGAGCATTAGCAATCTTCGCTGCTTCAATAACTTGTTCGAGTGTAGCGTGCCTTACTCCGAAAGCGATGTTATTGAAAAACGTGTCGTTGAAGAGAATAGCTTCTTGGTTGACATTACCTATAAGGGAACGAAGATCGGTCAGAGTGGTATCCTTTACGTTTATGCCGTCAATATATACTCCTCCTTCAGTAACGTCGTAATAACGAGGGATTAAGTCAACAAGAGTGGATTTCCCCGATCCCGATTGACCTACCAAAGCTATTTTCTTTCCTTTGGGAATGATTAGATTGATATGTTCCAATACGAACATAGATTCGTATTTGAATGAAACATCCCGAAACTCTATCTGGTCATTCAGCGAGGATATAGGTACAGGATTTTCCTTAATTTTCAATGTGTTTTTTGCTAATAATATTTTATCAATCCTTTCTATGGATGCAAGTCCTTTGGGTATGGAATAACTTGCCTTTGAGAATTCTTTCAATGGGTTGATAAGGCTGTATAGAATCGCTAAGTAAGCTATGAAAGAGGCGGCATTGATACTGGAAGTATTGTTTAGAATTAATATACCACCAAACCACAATACAATAACAATTAATACTGTACCAAGAAATTCACTCATCGGATGAGCCAATTGCTGACGAGTGTTTACACGCCCGAGAATGTTACGATATTCATTATTGGCATGAACGAATCGTGTATTCATTTTATTTTCTGCATTGAATGCTTTGATAATGCGCAGACCGCCAAGTGTTTCTTCCAATTGTGACATTAAGTTACTCCATCGTTCTTGTGCGAGGAGTGAGTTTCGTTTCAGTTTTTTGCCCACAATTCCCATCAACCAACCCATAGCGGGTAACGCGATTATAGTAAATAAAGTCAATTGCCAACTAATGACAATAAGTGTAGTAAAATAAATAACAATTAAGATTGGATTCTTGAATAACATATCGAGGGAACTCATGATAGAGAATTCCACTTCTTGCACGTCGCCGCTTACGCGAGCAATGATGTCTCCTTTTCGTTTCTCGGAAAAAAAGCCCAAAGGAAGAGAGAGAATTTTTTTGTAGAGTTGAATGCGAATATCACGTACAATGCCTGTGCGTATAGGAATCATTACAGCTGAGGAAAAAAAATAACATCCTGTCTTTAAAAATGTCATTACCGTTAAAAATAAGCCTAATATCAACAATGTATTGCTTTCTCCGTATTGATGAATTAAATCAACGATGTAATAATAGCCGTTGTTAATGGCTATATCTTTTATATTCATGCTTGGGTCGTTCCAAGGAATATAACTATAATCCACTTTGTTTTGCTTGAAAAGAATTTCGAGAATTGGCGGAAGAAGCATGAAAGAAAAAACGTTAAGGACACCCGATAGAATATTAAAAAGGATGTTTAAAATTAAGAATTTCTTATAGGGAGGAACGAAACGTTTTAGTACGCGAAAAAAATCTTTCATTGGATTGTACAGTAACTATTAAAGTACAAATATAGAGAAATATGCCTGAATCGAGAAAATTGTAGAAGGTAGTTGTAAAAAGAAATACGAAAGACGCTTTAACAAAGTAATCTTTCGTATTTCTTCTTTGGGTTTTAGCAATCGTTGCGAAACATCGCAAATTTCATTTGTTCAATAATAATAACAGTTGGTAAATTGATATTTAATATTGTTAATGCACACGTTGTCAGCACTGATATGAAATCTGGTTCTGTCGGTAAATTTAATAAAAAGACCATGTTCTAAAATAACAATCCATTCAATAGTTTTGTTTTCGAATTGTTTAATGTCAATATTCTCACTTTTCACTTTTTCTTTAGTAAATGCTTTTTCTTTAGCAGATGCTTTTGAGTTTTTTGATTTGGAGAAAAGTCCTTTTTTTTGCGGAGCAGTCGATTTTTCTCTTACTCCTGTATTATTGCTGGAATTGGAGTCTCCTATTTTTATTGTGTTTTCTTTATTTTCTTTTGATGTTTTTCTTGATCTAAGGATAGTTCCATTGATAGTAGGTTTCGGATGAAATATAATATTGTTTGCTTTAATCGTTAAACCCGGTGCATTTTCTATTTTAAAGATGAGTAGCATTCCGTCTTGTTCTATAGAAGAAATCTTTTTGTCGTGATACTGTTGAAGAGGTCTGAAAGTTTCAAATGTAGCGACATTTATTAAGGAATTTTTGTATTCGTATTTTCCATCTTCACTAAACCAAATTTCTCTGTATTGTTTTGTTGCACAGGAAGAATAAAGGAAAATTATTGCTACGGTAAAAACGTATTTATAGATTTTCATAAAATAAATTATTAAGATTTTATATATATGCAAAAGTAGTGCTTTTTCAACAAAACAGAGATAAATAATCAAAAAAAATAAAGTGAATTTTTAGATTTGCGAAATAGTTTGTATTTGTTTCACACGTTTTATGTATTTTTGCAGATAGAAAACAGTCAACTGGTCTGTCACTTGCCAGTGTGTAAGAGGAAAGTCCGGACAACATAGAGCATCCTACTTTCTAACAGAAAGCTGCTCGCGAGGGTGGAGTAGCGTAGAAGAAAATAACCGCCGATTTTCTTTTGGAAAGATCGGTAAGGGTGAGAAGGTGGGGTAAGAGCCTGCCGAACATGTGGTGACACATTGTGTCGTACGCCTTAGGAGTTGTGAGGTCATGTAAACCGGCGTTATGAGAGTTGCTCGTTCCATGTCGGAGGGTAGACCGCTCAAGGAGTATGGTAACATGCTTCTTAGATAAATGACAGGCACTTCGATGAATATCGGAATACAGAATCCGGCTTATAGGTTGGCTGTTTTTATTATTATGTGGAAAAAGTGTAATGTACAAAAAGTTAATTGAATTTTGGAAATTTCTGACTTACGATATATGGCGAGTGACAGAAAATGAGGTTTCAAAAAGACAATTTTCATTGTTAACCGTTGTAAAAACGATATATCTCTGCATTAATCGATTTATCAGTGATCGGCTCATTAACAAAGCTTCCGCTTTAACATATTGTTCTCTTTTGGCTGTTGTGCCTATGTTGGCTATTATTTTTGCCATAGCTCGCGGTTTTGGTTTCTCAACGATTATGGAGAATTTGTTCCGTCATGGTTTCGGAGGGAAAAATACTACGACGGAAACGTTGCTTCGGTTTGTTGAGTCCTATTTGTCTGAAACGAAAGGTGGCGGATTATTTGTCGGTGTGGGTTTGATATTGTTGTTGTGGACGGTTATTAATCTTGTTAATAACATCGAGAGCACTTTCAATGGTATTTGGGGTATAAAGAATCCTCGAAGTATGTATCGGAAAATCACCGATTATTTTTCTATGTTTCTTTTGCTGCCCATTTTTCTTGTTGTTTCGGGTGGACTTTCTATTTTCATGAGTACGATAGTGGGGGAAATGGAAAGTTATGTTATATTAACTCCGCTTTTTCGGTTTTTAGTGAAACTTGTGCCTTTTATATTGACTTGGCTGATGTTCACGGGGCTATATATATTTATGCCAAATACTAAGGTAAAATTCAAATATGCTTTTGTTTCGGGTGTTTTTGTTGGCAGTATGTATCAGTTTTTTCAGTATGTATATATTAACGGGCAAATGTCAGTTTCAAAATATGATGCTGTTTATGGTAGTTTCGCTGCTATTCCATTGTTGCTTTTGTGGCTTCATATATCATGGATTATTTGCTTGTTCGGAGTTGAGTTGACTTATGCAGGGCAGAATATACACAATTTCAGTTTTGATAAAGATACGCACAAAATCAGTCGTCGTTATCGTGATTTTGTGGCATTGTTGATTATGTCGCTTATCGTTAAGCGATTTGCTGTCGGTGAAAAGCCATATACAGCTCAAATAATCTCGCAAGAGTATCATATTCCCCTGCGTTTGACCAAACAAGTACTCAATTTGTTGGAAGAAATTAATTTGCTTTGTGAAGCTGTAAACGACCCAAAGAATGAGGAGACTGTATTCCTTCCTGCTATGGATATTAATCTGTTGAATGCAGGAATATTGTTTGAAAAACTGGATACATACGGATCAGAGGATTTTAAAATTGATACTCAAGATCGTTTTTATGGACAATGGAAACTTTTGTGTGATTCCAAAGAACGATATTATAAAGAAGCGAGTAACATTTTGTTGAAAGATTTTGTAAATTTAATTAATATAAGCAACTGAAGAAAGAAAAATTCTTATTTTAGGTATTAATACTTGAATCTACGTTTGCTTATGTTCAATGATAAAATTTGCTAAAAAGATAAACCATTTTTCTCTGAAAACCAGAATTTATATGGCTACATTAAAAATAGGTATGCACACACTCGCTGATTCGTAACATGAGTTCTTAAATAAAGTAAGAAATTACCACTCTCCTACTCTTTTTCATCTTTTTTTAATATTTATTAGTTGTGTCATTAATTGATTATGATGTAATTTTGAGAAAAATTTAAGTAGAAACATAAGAAACAATAGATAAAATATTATTATGGCTGAATCAATAGATATTCGTGAGCTAAATGAACGGATTGAAAGGCAAAGTACGTTTGTCATCAATCTCACGAAAGGTATGGATCAAATTATTGTGGGACAAAAACATTTGATCGAATCTTTGTTAATTGGATTACTGTCCGACGGACATGTTCTCTTAGAGGGTGTTCCCGGTTTGGCAAAAACGTTAGCTATCAAAACGTTGGCTTCGTTGATTGATGCAAAATACAGTCGTGTGCAGTTTACGCCCGATTTGCTACCTGCCGACGTTATCGGTACGATGATTTACAGTCAGAAAGATGAAATGTTCCAAGTAAAGCAGGGACCTATCTTTGCAAATTTTGTATTAGCCGACGAAATTAACCGTGCGCCAGCCAAAGTGCAAAGCGCCTTACTCGAAGCTATGCAAGAACGTCAAGTAACCATCGGTAAAGAGACATTCAAGTTACCTGAACCTTTCTTGGTGCTTGCTACACAAAATCCCATTGAACAAGAAGGTACCTATCCGTTGCCTGAAGCGCAGGTAGACCGTTTTATGTTGAAAGTCGTTATCGATTACCCCAAATTGGAAGAAGAAAAACTGATTATTCGTCAGAACATCAAAGGTGATTCGTTTGACGTAAAACCGATATTGGGATTCCATGAAATTCTCGAAGCTCGTAAAGTAGTTCGTCAAGTGTATTTGGATGAAAAGATAGAACGCTATATTGTTGATATGGTATTCGCTACCCGTTATCCTGAAAAATACGATTTGAAGGAGTTAAAAGAAATGATAGGTTTCGGCGGGTCGCCGCGTGCATCTATCAATCTGGCGTTAGCCGCCCGCACGTATGCTTTTATTAAGCGCCGGGGGTATGTGATTCCGGAAGATGTTCGCGCAGTAGCTCACGATGTGCTTCGCCATCGCATTGGTTTGACTTATGAAGCGGAAGCAAGCAATGTAACTCCGGACGAAATAGTAAGCAGGATTTTAAATAAAGTGGAAGTGCCATAAGGAACATTTAATTCACCAATAAATTACATAGGAATGCAATTAAAATTTGAAGACTTTGAAAAAGCCAGAGAAACGGTAGAGCATATTATTGCTGATTCTAATATTGATATTCGGAAAGAATTGGATGAATCAGGAAAAGATATTCTGACGGAGAAAAAACGACCATTTTATAGTCACATGAATGCGTTATTCTTAAATGTCATTTTAAACCGACTTGACGAACTGGGACCGGATGTAAAGCCAAGAGCCTTTGAAGCACGAAAAAAAATTGTTGAAATAATAAACACTCTTTGATATGGTATGGTATGGTAATGAATATATAAATGCTCAAACCATAAGTCTAATTATTGCCGGATTTGCATTATTAGTTGCTTGGCATAATTTGAAAGGACTTTGGAGAACGCAATCTTTACAAGCACAGATGGGTTTGATTCAATTGGAGAATGAAATGCGAAAAAATCATTCACAATTTAAAATTGCTTTTCAAAGATATGTTGACGAATATCAAAAGAAACAAGATTTCACTCATTTGCAAATGATACATATTGAACGAACCAATGCTTTTGAACTATATATATCAACTGCAGACAAACTGGCAGCATTAATTAATTCTAAATTTTTGACAGGACAATTTCATAGAAGAAATTGGGAAAATGAATACTTCTCAATTTTTGAAGAAGTAAAGAAATGCTATCAATCCAATGATACAATCATTTCCGGTAAAAAACACATGATAAACAACATAAACAAGTTGCTTACAAGCTGGGAAAAAACTGAATAAGTGAATTGTATAGGATGGAAACTACCGAAATACTAAAGAAAGTCCGTCAAATAGAGATAAAGACACGGGGATTATCAAACAATATTTTTGCCGGACAGTATCACACAGCTTTTAAAGGAAGGGGAATGGCTTTCTTCGAAGTACGTGAATATCAGTTTGGCGACGATATTCGCGATATTGATTGGAACGTGACAGCACGTTTTAATAAACCTTATATCAAGATCTTCGAAGAAGAGCGCGAATTGACGGTAATGTTACTCATTGATGTTTCCGGGAGTTTGGAGTTTGGAACCGTTAAACAGTTAAAGAAAGACATGGTAACAGAAATAGCTGCTACGCTGGCTTTTTCCGCCATTCAAAATAATGATAAAATCGGTGTGATTTTCTTTTCCGACAGGATAGAGAAATTTATCCCACCGAAGAAGGGACGCAAACATATACTGTATATTATTCGTGAACTGATTGACTTTAAAGCCAAAAGTCGTCGTACGGATATTCATTTGGGAATGGAATACCTGACGAATGTAATGAAAAGACGATGCACGGCTTTTATTATTTCCGACTTTATCGACCAAATCGGTTTTAAGAATGCCATGACCATCGCCAACCGGAAACACGATGTAGTTGCCATTCAGGTATATGACAGACGTGTGGCGGAACTCCCTTCCGTAGGTTTGATGAAAGTAAAGGATGCTGAAACGGGATATGAACAATGGATAGATACTTCATCGTCTGCTTTGCGCCGTACACATCATGATTGGTGGGTACAGAGCCAAATCGCTTTGAACGAAACTTTCACCAAAAGTAAAGTGGACTATGTTTCCATACGTACCGACCACGATTACGTGAAAGCGTTGTTGAACTTGTTTGCCAAAAGAAATTGACGGAAAAAAGGATATAAAATATTACAGACATCGTATTTTAATTAATTGAGTAGAATCTGCCAATTTTGTTTACCAACTTAAAGAGGTGAGTTATTTTTGTTATACATCAATGAAAATCAATTTTTAAAACCAATGGCGAATGAGTAAAAATACGTATTTCATACTATTGTTATTTATCATCGGAACGACGAAACTTGCCGCACAATCACCTACCGTTGAGGCAGAGATGGACTCCATACAGCTAATTATTGGAGAACAAACAAAAATTCATTTACAAGTGGTAACAAATAGCAAACAAAGAGCTATCTTTCCTTTTTTCAATGAAGGGGATACGTTGGTAAAAGGGGTTGAAATAGTGGAAATTTCCAAACCGGACACTCAATATTTGAATAATAATCAACGCTTACTTATTGAACAAAATTATACAATTACTTCTTTTGATTCCGCACTCTATTATCTTCCTCCTTTTGTAGTCAATGTGGACAGTGTGGAATATAAATCAAAACCGCTGTCTCTCAAAGTGTATTCCATGTCGGTGGATACGCTACACCCCATGGCGTTTTTCCAGCAAAAGGACATAATGAGTTCTCCATTTGAGTGGGGGGACTGGTATAGCCTGATCGGTTGTTCTTGCGTGGTATTACCTCTGTTGATACTGCTTGTTTATTTAATAATTCGTTTATGCGATAATAAACCTATCATTCGCAAAATAAGGATAGAACCGAAACTACCTCCTCACCAATTGGCTATGCAGGCAATAGATGGAATTAAAAGCGAGAAGATATGGCAGAAAGGCAGAGTGAAGGAATATTATACCGAATTGACGGATATGATACGTGCTTACATATCGGAACGTTTTCAATTCAATGCACTTGAAATGACTTCTTCCGAAATTATCGACCACCTGCTTAAAATAAAAGACAAAGACACTCTCAAAGATTTGAAAGAACTTTTTGGAACTGCCGATTTAGTAAAATTTGCCAAATATAATCCGCAAATGAATGAGAATGACATCAATCTGACTGTTGCTATTGAGTTTATTAATCAAACCCGACAACCTGACGAAGAGCTCACTCCACAGCCTACCGAAATGACGATTATCGAAAAACGTTCTTTGCATTCCAAAATATTGCTTATTGGTTGCATCGTCGTTCTTTCGACAGCTATTATCGGAGCTTTTGTTTACATAGGAACCCGATTGTATGATTTATTTTTGAGTTTTTAAGTTCATGGAGAGTTTAATCAGACATCTGAAGAACCAAACTTATAAACCAACTATAACAATTTAATTTCATGACATTCGCCAATATTGAATATTTATTATTGCTGCTTCTGCTCATACCTTACATAGGATGGTATATCATACGGCAAAAGAAAAATGAAGCAACTTTACAAATCTCGGATACACGAGTATATACCCACGCTCCGAAAAGCTACAGGATATATCTGCTCCATTTGCCTTTCGTATTGCGGATCATTACGTTAATATTGATAATAATCGTCCTTGCACGTCCGCAAACTACAAATTTCCGGCAAAACACCGAAGTAGAAGGCATTGATATTATGCTTGCCATTGACGTATCGACAAGTATGCTGGCTGAAGACTTGAAACCGAATCGTTTGGAAGCAGCCAAAGAGGTAGCTTCGGCTTTTATTAACGGGCGACCAAACGATAATATCGGCATCACTGTCTTTGCCGGTGAAAGTTTTACCCAATGTCCATTGACTGTTGACCATACTGTTTTGTTGAATCTTTTTAACGGAATAAAGTGCGGCATTATTGAAGATGGCACAGCCATAGGAATGGGAATAGCCAATGCCGTTACAAGACTGAAAGATAGCAAAGCGAAATCAAAGGTCATTATTCTACTTACCGATGGAGCCAATAATAGAGGAGATATATCTCCTCTTACTGCTGCCGAAATAGCTAAAAGTTTTAATATCCGGGTATATACCATCGGTGTGGGAACAAATGGAACGGCTCCCTACCCCTATCCTACTGTTAACGGAATACAATACGTGAATGTGCCGGTGGAGATTGACGAAAAAACCTTAACCCAAATAGCAATTAATACCAATGGTAATTATTTCCGCGCCACGAGCAATTCAAAATTGAAAGAAGTGTATAATAAAATTGATAAGTTGGAAAAGACAAAGTTGAATGTTACGGAATACAGCAAACGATACGAAGAATATCGTATATTTGCTCTTTTTGCATTCCTTTGTCTCCTACTGGAAGTATTATTGAAAAATTCAATATTTAAAAAGATACCCTAAAAAGAAAAGAAAAATGTTCCGATTTGAAGAGCCTGCTTATTTATGGATATTACTACTATTGCCTTTTTTAATAGCATTTTATGTATATTCCAATTATAGGAGGAGAAAGGCTATTCGCTTGTACGGTGACCCTGCATTGATGGAACAATTGATGCCCGATGTTTCCAAATATCGACCTGGCATTAAGTTCTGGTTATTGTTCGTTGCGGTAGGAATGTTTGCACTGTTGCTGGGGCGTCCACAATTTGGGTCCAAACTCGAAACGATGAAACGTCAAGGTGTAGAAGTTATCATTACTTTAGATATCTCCAACTCCATGTTGGCAGAGGATATACAGCCGAATCGCCTCGAAAAAGCCAAACGTTTGGTTTCCCGTTTGGTAGACGATTTAGAAGATGACAAAGTAGGATTAATCGTATTTGCCGGAGATGCTTTCACACAACTTCCTATTACGAATGATTTTATTTCGGCAAAAATGTTTCTCGAATCTATTTCTCCTTCACTTATTACCAAACAAGGCACAGCTATCGGTGCAGCCATATCGCTGGCAACTCGCAGTTTCACTCCTCAAGAAGGCGTGGGACGCAGTATTATAATCATTACCGACGGAGAAAACCATGAAGGAGGAGCTGCAGAAGCTGCAAAAGCGGCGGCTGATAAAGGAATTCAGGTTAGTGTGCTGGGAATCGGTTCTCCTGACGGATCGCCCATTCCCACTGAAGATGGCAAGGATTACCGCAAAGACAGAGAAGGGAACATCGTTGTTACCCGCTTAAATGAAGCTATGTGTCAAGAAATTGCAAAAACAGGAAGCGGAGTATATGTCCGGGTGGATAATAGTAATTCAGCTCAACGCGTTATCTCCCAACAAATAGGAAAAATGGCAAAAGCCGACATAGAAACAAAAGTATATACCGAGTATAACGAACAATTTCAATCTATAGCCTGGATTATTTTGGTCTTGTTATTAATGGAAATATTGATACTTGAATGTAAAAATCCAAAATGGAAAAAGATAAGGTTTTAAATTTATGTGAGTAAATAAAGTTTTTGAGTGAATGTAATTTCGAGGACAAATGGTAAATTATAAATATATCGTTTCCGTTTTATGTGTGTTTGTAACTCCTGCTGTTTGGGGACAAGAAACAAACCGTGATTATATCCGTAAAGGCAACCGTTTGTTTAAAGACAGTGTATTTGTCGATGCGGAAGTAAATTATCGGAAAGCATTGGACATGAATCCGAAATCAACCGTATCCATGTACAATTTAGGTAATTCGCTATCTCAACAGCAAAAAGCGGAAGAAGCGATAAAACAATATGACAATGCTGCAAAGATAGAAGAGAATAAAACCAAACTTGCTAAGATTTATCATAACAAGGGGACGCTGTTTCAGGCAAAGCAAGATTATGCAAAGGCAATAGAGGCTTACAAGATGTCCTTGCGCAACAATCCACATGACAATGAAACGCGTTATAATCTGGCTTTGGCACAGAAGTTACTGAAAGAACTGCCGCAACAAGAAAATCAACAAAACCAGCAAGACCAACAGAATCAGAATCAAAACCAAAAGGATCAGCAACAGCAAAACCAACAAGACCAACAACAAAAAGACAATGAAATGTCCAAAGAAAGTGCTGAACAAATGTTAAATTCTGTCATACAAGACGAAAAAGAGGTACAGGATAAAGTAAAGAAACAAATAATCATCCAGGGACGGAAGTTAGAGAAAGATTGGTAAACACAAAACAATAAAAAGATATAAAAACGATGAGGAAATCTATTCTCGTACTTATTATAGGATTTTTGTTTTCGGTAAGCAACCTCTTTGCAGGTGATATAACCTTCACTGTTTCAGCTCCGGATGCTGTTGTTGTGGGACAGCAGTTCAGGTTGTCATATACCGTAACGACTCAAAAGGTAAAAGACTTTCGTATGCCACCCATTAGAGGCTTTGAAATACTAATGGGACCGGAGGTTTCGCGGCACTCGGAAACAAGTATGAATGTAGTGGGAGGAAAAACCACTACTACCACTATTAGTAGTCTTGTTTATACTTATACATTATTGGCTACTGCCGAAGGAAATTTTTCCATTCCCAATGCAACCATTGTCGCTGATGGCGAGCAAATGCTTTCCAATTCGGTGACGATTAAAGTCCTTCCACAGGATAAAACGGAAGAACACTCGTCGGCAACTTCCGTTTCTAACCAAGATTTGTTTGTTACCGCCACGGCAAGCAAAACAACGGTATATGAACAAGAAGCCTTTTTGCTCACATTCAAACTATATACATTAGTCGTTGCAAGTTTCGACAATGTGAAGCTTCCCGATTTCAAAGGTTTTCACTCCCAAGAAGTTGAATTATCGAAAAACCCCAGATGGGAATTGGAACATTACAACGGAAGAAATTACCACTCCACAGTTTATCGTCAATTTATATTATTTCCGCAACATAGTGGACAGCTAACGATTGACCCTGTTCGTTTTGATGCTTCCGTGAGGAAAACCGTACAATCTGCCGACCCTTTTGATGTTTTTTTTAACGGTGGTCAAAATTATATTGATATAAAAAAAACTATTCTCAGCCCTAAATTAACCATTGACGTTAAAGAACTTCCTTTCAATAAACCAACAAACTTTTCAGGTGGAGTGGGAGATTTTACTATTGCCTCTTCCGTTAGCAATACGGATGTAAAGACAAATGATGCCATAACGCTTCAAGTAGTTATTTCGGGAACAGGCAATTTGAGATTAATTTCCAATCCGGAAATTACGTTTCCAAGTGATTTTGACGTGTATGATCCGAAAGTAAATAACAATATCCGCCTCACTACGAATGGACATACGGGAAATAAGACTATAGAATACTTGGTTATCCCGCGCCATGCCGGCACATTTAAAATTCCTGCTTTGGTTTTTAGCTATTTCGATCTGAAATCGAAATCCTATAAAATGCTAACAACTGAAGAATATACCATTGATGTTAAAAAAGGCGAAGGAAGTTCAGAACAAATAGTCAGCAATTTTACCAATAAAGAAAGTTTAAAGGTGCTGGGTGAGGATATTCGTTTCATCAATTTGAAAAATGTAACATTACATCCCAAAGGACAATTCTTTTTTGGTTCGACTGTTTATTGGTTATTTTACATTATTCTAGCTTTAATATTTATTATTTTTTGTATCGCTTATCGAAAACAGGCAGCAGAAAATGCAAATGTGGTTAAGATGCGTACCAAAAAAGCCAATAAGGTGGCAACGAAACGATTGAAATGTGCTGGAACCCTTCTCGCCGAAAATAAAAAGGAATCTTTCTACGATGAAGTGTTAAAGGCTCTTTGGGGATATGTAGGTGATAAACTAAACATACCCGTTTCTTTGTTGACAAAAGATAACATAGAAGATAGGCTTAAAGAACGTGGAGTGGACGGCGTATTGATAAAAGTATTCCTTGACATACTGAATGAATGTGAATTTGCTCGTTTTGCCCCGTCTGCTGACAACAGAGCAATGGATCATATATATTCCTCTGCACTTGAGATTATTGGTAAGATGGAGAATACGATTCGAATCAAGTAAACTATTCAAACAAAACCTGTCATGAAAAAGATATTATTTTTTGTGTTTTCTCTGTCGGTTTCACTTGGCATATCCGCCCAAGAATCGGTGGAAACGGATTCCATCTCGCAGAAGGAAACAACTAAAAACGAAGGGGATAATGCTTTTATGAAAAACGATTATACGTCGGCTATTCAGATATACGAAGCTTTATTAGGGGAAGGCGAGGCTGCGGAAGTTTATTACAATCTTGGAAACAGTTATTTCAAAGCCGATAATATAGGAAAAGCCATTGTTAATTACGAACGTGCGTTATTACTTCAACCAGAAAACGAAGACATCCGTGTTAATTTAGAGATTGCCCGTAGTAAAACGGTAGATAAAATTGATGTTATACCGGATATATTTTTTGTATCTTGGATAAAGGATTGGAGAAATTCTAAAAGCGTGGACACTTGGGGAAAATGTGGTATAGTGTTCTTTATTTTGTTTGTGGTTGCACTTTATTTTTTTGTGTTTTCAAAAAAAACAATTTCAAGAAAGAGCGGATTAATAGGTGGATTTTTCTTTTTAATTGTGGTTATAGTAGCCAATGTATTTGCTCTGCAACAAAAAACAATGTTCTTAAATCACGACACAGCCATAGTAGTAAGCCCGGGTGTAACCGTGAGGAACACTCCTTCCGATAGTGGAACAAGTTTGTTTATACTTCATGAAGGAAGTAAAGTCCTTATCAGCGACGGTTCCATGAAAGAATGGAAAAAGATTCGATTGGAAGATGGTAAAGTGGGTTGGGTGCCAACGTCGGATATTGAAATTATTTAGAGCACCTGCTCAAATTCGCAATATATGCGGTGATGAAAGGACTTATGATGTAATAATATAAAGTAATTCCATTAAATTATAACGATTATGAGTAACAGGACAAAACGTTTTTTATTACCCGAAGAAGAAATTCCCCGGTATTGGTATAACATCCAAGCTGATATGGTCAACAAACCCATGCCTCCCTTACATCCGGGCACTAAACAACCGTTAAAGCCGGAAGATTTATATCCGATCTTTGCTGAAGAGTTATGCAGACAAGAGCTGGATCAATCCAATCCATGGATAGAAATTCCCGAAGAGGTACGCGAAATGTACAAATACTACCGGAGTACGCCGTTGGTTCGCGCTTACGGATTGGAAAAAGTGCTGGGCACGCCGGCTCATATTTATTTCAAAAATGAGAGTGTAAGCCCCGTAGGTTCCCATAAATTAAATTCGGCACTGGCGCAAGCCTACTATTGTAAACAACAGGGTGTAACGAATGTTACTACCGAAACAGGTGCGGGACAATGGGGAGCTGCGTTGGCTTATGCAGCCAAAGTGTTCGATTTGGAAGCTGCTGTATATCAGGTAAAAATCAGTTATGAACAAAAGCCCTATCGCCGCAGCATGATGCAGACGTTCGGGGCGCAGGTAACGGCTTCTCCTTCTATGTCTACCCGTGCGGGAAAAGACATATTGACTGCCCATCCTAATCATCAAGGATCATTGGGTACAGCCATTTCCGAAGCGGTGGAATTGGCGCAGGCCACTCCTAATTGCAAATATACCTTAGGCTCCGTACTTAATCACGTTACACTCCATCAAACCGTTATTGGATTGGAAGCCGAAAAACAGATGGAAATGGCAGGTGAATATCCGGATATAATTATTGCCTGTTTTGGTGGAGGTTCCAATTTCGGTGGAATATCTTTTCCATTTATACGCCATACTATTTTAGAAGGAAAAAAAACGCGCTACATAGCCGCTGAACCGACCTCTTGTCCGAAATTGACGCGTGGAAAATTCCGCTATGATTTTGGCGACGAAGCAGGATATACTCCCTTGTTGCCAATGTACACGCTGGGACATAACTTCATGCCTTCCAATATCCATGCTGGTGGACTTCGTTACCATGCCGCAGGCGTTTTGGTATCGCAACTCTTGAAAGACGGATTGATAGAAGCGACAGATATTGAACAGGTGGAATCTTTTGATGCGGGAATGTTGTTTGCACAAGCCGAAGGTATTATTCCGGCTCCGGAATCTTGCCATGCGATTGCAGCTACTATTCACGAAGCGATAAAATGCAAAGAATCGGAAGAAGAGAAAGTAATTCTGTTCAATCTTTCCGGTCATGGATTGATTGACATGGCTTCTTACGATAAGTATTTAGCCGGCGATTTGAATAATTATGCGGTTAGTGATAAGGAGATAGAAGAGAACTTGAAAAAGATAGGGGATTTGGTATAAGTAATGAAAAATCATATTTCCTGTTTCATCCTTTTAATTTTCCTTGCGGCTTGTACAAATCAAGACGCCGTATTTAAAAAAGAATTTGAAGAATTAAAAAACCGTATCCAAAAACAATATGTTCCCGATAAACGAATAGAAATATGGAACGTAGATTGCTATTTTACTAAAAAGGAAAAAGTATTAAAGGGTACAACAACGTCTATCAAAGCGAAAAAGGCTTTGATAGACGAACTGAAAAAGAGAGACTACCAAATAACGGATAGCTTGCAATTACTGCCTGACGAAGCGGCGTTGGACGGAAAAACCTACGGTATCGTCAATCTATCGGTATGCAATATACAATCTGAACACGATTTCTCTTCGGAAATGATGACGCAAGGTTTGTTAGGCATGCCGGTAAGAGTATTGCAACAAAACGGATGGTATCATATCCAAACCCCTGACAAGTATATCGGCTGGGTACATCAAGCAGGTGTTACGCTGATGACCAAGCAGGAATACAACGAATGGAATCTATCGGAGAAACTTATAGTAACTTCGCACTACGGATTTACTTATGAAAAGCCGAATGTTGCGTCACAACCTGTATCGGACGTAGTGGCAGGCAACCGGTTAAAATGGGAAGGAACGGAAAGTGGCTTCTACAAGGTATCCTATCCCGACGGGCGGGTAGCGTATATCGAATCGTCTATCGCCCAATCGGAAAAAGAATGGCGCACCTCTCTTAGGCAAGACGCCGAAAGTATCCTTCATACTGCCCGCAGCTTGATGGGAGTACCTTATTTATGGGCGGGAACATCATCAAAAGGGATAGATTGTAGCGGTTTTGTGCGTACGGTGCTGTACATGCATGATATTATCATACCACGTGATGCATCCCAACAAGCTTATGTAGGGAAACACATTGACATCGCTTCCGATTTTCATAACTTGCAACCGGGTGATTTGCTTTTCTTCGGTCGTCCGGCTACTGACGAAAAAGGAGAGCAAGTAGTGCATGTCGGTATATATATGGGTGACAAACTGTTTATTCATTCGCAGGGGTATGTACAAATAGGCAGTTTCGGTAGGGAAGATAAGGCATTCGACGAATTTAATCTAAACCGTTTACTCTTTGCTGTACGCCTGCTTCCTTTCGGCAACGATTCCGGCAACGATGAAATTAATACCACATTTACGAATCCCTATTACCAGCCTCAAGAATAAATACTATGAAATCAAGCAGAAGAGAATTTCTGAAAAATGCAGTTGCTACGGTTTTAGGCTTAGGTTTGATAAATGGTAAAACATGGGCTGGAGAAAAAGTAACTCCTTTTGCAATCAACCATACGTGGAATAATTCCCGGATTAAACTATCGTTTCGACCTTATGAATTAAAATTGCGACATGTATTTACCGTTGCCACAAACTCTCGTACTGTTACCCCTGGTGTACAGGTAGAAGTAAGTTACGATGGTATTACAGGATACGGTGAAGCATCCATGCCGCCATATTTAGGTGAAAGTGTGGAATCTGTTCTCAACTTCCTCAAAAAAGTAAATTTAGAGCCATTTAACGATCCCTTCCAATTGGAAGATATTTTGGGTTATGTGGATGGCATCATGCCGGGAAATACTGCCGCCAAAGCTTCAGTGGATATTGCTTTACACGATTTGGCAGGTAAATTGTTAGGCGCGCCCTGGTACAAAATCTGGGGATTAGATAAAGAAAAGGCTCCCTTCACAACTTATACGATTGGGATTGATACAAAAAATATGATTCGTGAAAAAACATTGGAAGCAACTGACAAATTTCACATACTGAAAGTAAAATTGGGGCGGGACAATGATAAAGAAATAATTGAAACTATCCGTTCGGTAACTCACCTACCCATTGCCGTGGATGCGAATCAAGGATGGATGGATAAACAACAGGCGCTTGACATGATTTTTTGGCTTAAGGAACGAAACATTGTAATGGTAGAACAACCAATGCCCAAAACTCAACTTGACGATATGGCATGGGTTACCCAACAAAGTCCCCTTCCTGTCTTTGCCGACGAATCATTGCAACGATTGGAAGATATCATGAAATTGAAAGGCGCTTTCTCAGGCGTCAACATCAAACTAATGAAATGCACCGGTATGCGGGAAGCTTGGAAAATGGTAACATTGGCACGAGCATTGAACATGCAAGTGATGATGGGCTGTATGACAGAAACCTCCTGTGCCATATCAGCCGCAGCTCAGCTTTCTCCAGCAGTAGATTTTGCTGATTTGGATGGAAATTTGCTTATATCAAACGATTTATTCAAAGGCATGGAAATAGTAAAAGGGAAAATCACTTTGAATGACTTACCCGGAATTGGCATCACTAAATTACAGCCATAACCTGATTCGCTTATGTAAAATATACTATGAAAAATAATCATCATAAACTTTTCGTTTTTGTTTTCTTTTTTATCTCGTCAATCATTTCGGTAAACGCACAGTGGCAACAGAGGAATAAGCTGTATCTCGAATACATAGATAAATACAGCAATATGGCTGTAAAACAAATGAAGAGGTATAAAATACCTGCCAGTATCACATTGGCACAAGGGCTGCTTGAAAGTGGTGCAGGACAGAGTACCCTTGCGAAAACACATAATAATCATTTTGGCATCAAATGCGGAGGAAATTGGACAGGTCCTTCCACATTGCACGACGACGACCGCCGGAATGAATGTTTTCGCGTCTATCATAATGCTAAAGAATCCTACGAAGATCATTCTCTTTTTTTAAGAGGGAGAGCTCGTTATGCGTCTTTGTTTCAATTGAAGATAAGCGATTATGAAGGCTGGGCACATGGGTTGAAAAAAGCGGGATATGCTACGGCGCCAAAATATAACTTCCAATTAATTGAGATTATCGAAAATTATAAATTATATAAATATGACCGTAAAGGAGAAACTACCTCATACATACCAGTACAGGATTTGCACCAAGTTTATTTGTCTAATGACTTAGTGTACGTCATAGCTCGTAATAGAGATACTTTTGAAAGTATTGGTGAAGAATTTGACATTCGAAAAAAGGGACTTATCAAATACAATGATCTATACGAAGGATATACATTGACTGATAAGGACATTATTTATTTACATGAAAAGAAGAAAAAGGCAGAAGAACCCTACACCATCCACGTGATACAAGAGGGCGAATCTATGCACTCTATCTCCCAAATCTACGGAATCAGATTGAAGAGTCTGTATAAAATGAATCATAAAGAAAAGGACTTTGTGCCCGAAGTGGGAACAGAGTTGAAGTTGAGATAACCGATAAATAATATCAAATCTATGGATAGCCTCATCCTTCCTCCTTTTTTGGATAAAGGCGATAAAATAGCCATTGTATCTCCTGCCGGTAAAATAGACAGGTTATTTTTAGAAGGAGCTGAAAAGCGTTTGTCTTCTTGGGGATTGAAACCGGTTTTAAGTAAGTACGCAAGTTATTCGTCCGGGCAATATGCCGGAACGATTGAACATCGGGTAACAGACTTCCAAACCGCTATGGATGACGAAAAAATAAAAGCAATCTTTTGTAGCCGTGGCGGATACGGAACCATACATATTATTGACAAACTTGATTTTACTTATTTCCACGAACGCCCTAAATGAATGATGGGATTTAGTGACATTACCGCCCTACACAATCTGTTTCAAACAAAAGGGTATGCCTCCATACACTCATTAATGGCACGGCATCTTACTGTGGAACCGGAAGACGATTCAGCTGCCGTATTCCTAAAAAATATACTCTTCGGACAACTTCCCCAGTATCAGTGTCCTTCCCATACATTAAATCAAAAAGGTAATTCACGCGGCATCCTTCGAGGAGGAAACTTCTCCGTTTTATGTGGATTGCGCGGAACACATTACGATATACCTCCCGAAGGAACCATTCTCTTTATAGAAGATGTCAATGAGCGTCCTCATGTTATTGAACGCATCATGTACAACCTTAAATTAGGGGGAGTACTCGAAAAACTTTCCGGACTTATTATCGGCCAATTTACTGAATACGAAGAAAACTATTCATTAGGGAAAAATCTGTATGGCGCATTGGCGGATATCCTGAAAGATTATAAATATCCTGTATGTTTTAACTTTCCGGTAGGTCACACTACCTATAACCTCCCACTAATCAATGGGGCGCAAGTAGAATTTTCGGTAAGCAAAGAAATAGTCGAACTCCACTTTTAAAAGGTTATCTTTTCAAATACATGCCTTTTGCTTTGCATTTTTCAATAATCTCATCGCAAATACTTTTCGCTCTCCTTGTATTAAGCCCCACAGCGGAAGCTACTGCCATGACATCCTCCCATGAGGGTTCTCCCTGATTATTTACTGTTGTTGTATGATAACCGTTAAATCCTATACTTGGTAGCACATCGTAAGCTGGAGAAAGCTGCCATCTGTTATTTTTTAATTGGAAAGAGAAATTCTTAACGTGGTCATCTCGGTTACAAATAGCCACATTGAAAACCATTTGCCGAAACAATGCGTAAACCTGCTCCATATCTAATGTAATTTTCCAACAGATTCTTAATAAATCCATATAATCCAAACAAGGTATCCGGTAATCGGCATTCAACAATCCGGCCACGCTTATGGTATGAACTTTTCCTTCTATAGTTCTGTCAAAACGCCTTACACCGAAATATTTATTCTCAAATAGTTTCGTTTCGGGCATCTCAATCTCACATTCTTTAGCCAGCAGTGAACAGTCATATTCTTTTTGACCTACATCCACCGGATCTGACGTCGATTTGAATTTTACAAGCCATTCTTTTGTGTCAATGGATACAAATATTTTAGGACGGGCTCCCCCTGGTGAACCGCCACGTTGATACAAAGTATCCAATGACCCTCCTGCATAATCGCTTGTCAGTATTTTTTCGGATTCGACAGCCAATTCATTAAAATCAACAGACGACTCCTCCGTTACAACACTCTTGTCCGGACGATACTCTAATGCTCCACGTCCCGTAGAACCCACAAGCGCCAAACGTTCTAATATAGTCAGTTTATACGGATCTATACCTTTTTGTTGTAAATAACGGTCTAATAACAAACTGCCCCAACCGTCGGGTAAACTATCATCAAACACACCAAACCCTCCTCGAAACGGATCGCGTTTGGCAATGAAAAGCCCTGATTTTAATGGAAGGAAAAAAGGAGATATTGAAATCCCATCCTTTATGAAATTTTCATCATATTCAAAAGCACACAATCCTTCGGGGGTCAAAGCCAACTTACCAACATACCGGTCCTTCAAAAAAACTTCTACCACAGATTTCTTGCTCATGTCCGTCTCCCTCTTTTACGTTGTTTATTTTTTTTATGATTTAATAATTCACTCATACTACTATAACTTCGAGTTGAAAAAAGAGTATCAAAATCACTTGTCATCTCAAGTGTGGATGCAATCATTACAAGTCCTCGTAAGGATATTTCTCCTTTAGCTTCAAATCTACGATAGGTTCCAAAGCTTAATCCGGAACGTGAAGCAAGGTCTTTTTGCGTTAAATTCTTCTCCAATCGTCTTTCTTTTACTCGTTTAGCAATGGAGTACATAATGTCATCATAAGATTCGCTTATAAACGTTATTATATTATCTTTTATTTCATTATTCATGGCTAAATGCTAATATTTTACCTCTTGCAAATGTATGAATTTTACAAACAAATTCAATAAACAAAAAAATATTATATAAGTACTTGCTATGATAAAAGCCCAATTATATAACAAATTTCCTCCTGTTTAGTTCACAATTATTAAGAATTTATCGGTATCCTATTCTTAAAAAAACTTGTTTTTTACGCTTGTCTAATAATTTTTAATGAAACGTGAGATATAAATTATATTTTTGCAAAACGATTACATATTTTTAACGAAGATGAAACAAATTTATTTATTATCGGCTCTTCTAATACTTTCTACTTCTTCATGTGGAATCAACAACAAAACATCTAATAATAACGAATTTCCGGTGACAGTTTCCATATCCGATTTTGATGCAGATAGCGCTTACCAATACATCAAAATACAAACAGATTTCGGACCGCGTGTACCAAATTCCGAACAACACGAGGCATGTGGCGAATATCTGGCACAAAAACTGAAATCTTACGGAGCCGTAGTAACCAACCAGTATGCCGATTTAACAGCTTACGACGGAACTATATATAAAGCACGTAACATTATTGGCTCCTTCAAATCTGAAAACAAAAAACGTATTCTTCTTTGTGCTCATTGGGACACACGCCCATGGGCAGATAATGACCCTGACAAAAAAAATCATTATACCCCCATACCCGGTGCCAACGACGGCGCTAGTGGAGTCGGTGTATTGCTCGAAATTGCGAGGCTTATCAATCAGCAAGAACTACCGTCTTTGGGAATTGATATTGTTTTCTTTGATGCGGAAGATTGCGGCGCTCCGCAATTCTATAACGGTATTCACAAAGATGAATATTGGTGTTTGGGGTCACAATATTGGGCGAGATACCCTCATGTACAAGGGTATAATGCTCGTTTTGGAATTTTACTTGACATGGTAGGAGGTAAAAACACAACTTTCTACAAAGAAAGATATTCTGAAGAATTTGCCAAAGGAGTGAACACTAAAGTATGGAACAAAGCCAAAGAATGGGGGTATAAAAATTATTTTGTCAACGAAAAAGGTAGCCAAATTACAGATGATCACTTGTTTATTAATCGCATAGCCCATATTCCCTGCATTGATATTGTTCCCTACGAACAAGAAAACAATTTATCTATATTCGGTTCTTCTTGGCATACTATAAAGGATAACATGGAAATTATTGATAAATCTACACTTAAGGCTGTAGGACAAACCGTTTTGGCTGTTATATACGACGAATAAAGATTCAGGATAGTATCTGCTGGTGTTTTCCCGCATTTTTTAAATCCAAGCCGACTTGTTCACGCGTAGGGTCAGTTTAATTAACAATCTATTTTAAGATTGTTCAATGATTGCGTTGTGTGAACAGACTCCATGAAATCGTAAGCAATCGTCATTATATAAAGTCTAATAAATATTTTCGATTAGATTACATATTCTTTTGATCTGTTCCGGCTGGGTTTTCCCACACCATTTTTCAAACTCCTCTACCCGTTGTTCCATCGTTTTTAGCCACCTGTTG
>SNRY01000092.1_pt1 | contig 35000 bp, 23 predicted proteins | sample 4693421 | NCBI WGS metagenome assembly SNRY01 (sample SAMN11003215, study PRJNA524138) | termite gut metagenome | isolation source: Bacteroidetes bacterial symbionts from single cell of protist host amplifed... | host: Streblomastix strix ... | reverse complement strand
CATAATATCGACTTTCTCAACGCTCCTTTTTTCAATCGAGAAATCGTTTCGTAAGCCCTCCGTACGCCTCAACCCTCCTGTCTCGCAAAAAAGGCCACCAACGACGAACATGTTCCGAACGTAAAAAGTCAATATCTACAACTAAATTCTCAGGAAGACGACCACTTGCCTGAACTAATAACTCTCCCTGAGGACCGGCAGCGAAACTGTTTCCCCAAAACAAAATACCGCTTGTTCGCCCAGAAGGGTCAGGTTCATGCCCCACACGGTTTACCGATATAACAGGCAAACCATTTGCCACAGCATGAGCACGTTGCGACACAATCCAAGAATCCAGTTGACGCAACCTCTCATCTTCCGCATCCGAACAGTCCCAACCGATAGCAGTGGGGTAAATCAGTATCTCCGCCCCCTTGAGTGCCATTAGCCTTGCTGCTTCCGGATACCATTGATCCCAACAAACCAACACACCCAGTTTGCCCAATGAAGTCTGTATCGGTTCAAAACCAATATCTCCGGGAGTAAAATAAAACTTCTCATAATAAGCAGGGTCGTCGGGAATATGCATCTTGCGATAGATACCGGCAATGCTCCCGTCACGGTCAAAAACAACGGCTGTGTTATGATAAAGTCCGGGGGACCTCTTTTCAAATAAAGAGGTAACCAACACAATCTGGTGGGAAGCAGCCAAATCCGAATAAAAATCAGTGGAAGAACCGGGAATAGGTTCTGCCAAATCAAATAAATTGACATTCTCCGTCTGGCAGAAATAAGCAAAATTATGCAACTCTTGAAGGACAACAAGTTGCGCTCCTTGCCGTACACAAATTTCAATGTTCTGAACTAAATTATTCAAATTATCTGTCGCAATCGAAGTGTTCGACTGCTGAATCAGCCCCACTTTTATTTTTCTTTCCATATTTCTTTTTGTTTAAAGAACTCCTGTGGGATACTGCATAGCGACACAATGCAACGACCCGTGTTGTTTAATTAACGGTCTGCAATCAATGCCAATAACCTCACGTTCCGGAAAAGCCGCTTGCAACACATCCTTTGCCTTTGCGTCATTATCCGGTTGGTTATAAGTGGGATAAAGTACCGCCGTATTCATTATCAGAAAATTGGCATAAGTAGCCGGTAAACGTTCACCGGATTCCATTATTGTGTCAACCATAGGAAGAGGAAACAATTGAAAAGGAGAATTGTCCGGTGTGCGAAACGATTTTATTTGTTCTTCCATTTTCAACAAAGCGTCGTAATGCTCATCCTTTGTGTCGGAACATTTCACATAAACAATGCCGCTTGGCGAACAAAAACGTGCTAACGTATCTATATGACTGTCTGTGTCGTCCCCTGCCAAATAACCGTAATCCAACCATAGTACCCGCTTTAGTTGAAACACGGAAAGAAGATACGATTCTATTTCTTCTCGATTCATTTGCCCGTTACGATTAGGAGAAAGCAAACATTCGGAAGTAACAAGTAAAATCCCTTCCCCATTGCTTTCTATAGACCCTCCTTCGAGCACAAAGCCCAAACGATTCTCGTACTTTCCTCTCAACACACCGGCTTCCGTAGCCCGGCGGGTTATCCGGTTATCTTTGTCGGATGCAAATTTCATTCCCCAAGCATTGAAAGCAAAATCCAGCAAAACGGGGGAATAATCCTCCAACACGGTTATAGCTCCGTGATCGCGCGCCCATGTATCATTAGTAGGGCATTGCAGAAAACATACGGCATCTGTGTTGAATACGGAAAGAAGTTCATGCTTCACCTTTTCAGGTTCAGGGGTAACTATGAGCAATCGTTCACGTTTCGCAATCTCGCAGGCAATGCGGATAAAACACTCCTTTACTTCGGTCAACATGTGATTCCAATCCGTTCCTGCATGTGGCCATGTTAATTGAATACCGCTTTGCGGATACCATTCGGCTGGTAAATACCTCATTTAGCGGTCGAAAAAGGGATTCTTTGACGCTGCACAAACGGGAATCGCCATCACCATTTTGCAACCATGCAACCAATCAAGTTGTTGAGCAGCCAATCCGGCAGAAAACATCACCCGCGTATCCACCCGAAAATCCGCAGCGGTGGCACATGCCGATCCTATGGCAATACCCACATCTATTGTATTAATGGCGCAAGGCACTCCTTCCGCACGCTCCTTGCAAGTGCTATATCCGCAATGTCCGCAATTCAATTTGTGCTCCTGCTCGCGCGTACCTATCAATACGATGCATTCCGCACTTAAAATATTATTAGCGTCTCGGAGAAAGAACTTCAAACCGTTTTTTGCTGCCATAGTCAATATGGTTTCCGACAGTAATTTTATTTCTTCCCCTTCAATCAAAGCGGTTTCTATTATGTCCATCCCTTTCCCTTTGGGAGCTGTACGGGCAGCAGTCATCATTTGCCTGCCCACATGCAACACATGCTCATGGCGGCAATCTCTTTCGTTCAGTACCATAAACCGTAATATTACTAAATATTGAATGATTATCGACAAAGATAATACAGTTGAGAAAAATATTTACTTTTGCAGAGAACATTGCTACAAGTTTTTAACTCTTGATAGTTTCGGGTGTTCATAGATTAATTATTTAAAAATGAAAAATGAAAAACTATTTTTTACTGATTCTTTTGGTTGGGATAACAGTCCCCTCCAAAGCACAAGAGGGTTCTGCGTTTAAAGGCTTTGAGCGATTGTTTGTTCAGCCCAAGCATTATGAAATTAATTATACATCAATCCCTCCGGTTATTGATGGAGGTATAGATGATAAGGTCTGGGAAGTTGCAGCGTGGACTGAAGAATTCCGCGATATAGAAGGAGAATTGTCTGGTCGCCCTGTCCCATATTACAGGACTTGGGCGAAAATGCTGTGGGACGATGATTACTTGTATGTTGCAGCGAAATTAGAAGATAAGCATGTATGGGCTTACCTGACGGAACATGACCAGGTTGTATATCATGACAATGATTTTGAAGTCTTTATCGATCCCCGAAATAGCGGACACCAGTATTATGAGTATGAAATAAACGCACTGAATACAATTTTTGATTTATACCTCACTAAGCCGTATCGTAATAGCGGTAGTGCCCTTGTTGACTGGGACAGTAAAGGGCTGAAACATGCCATCAGAGTAAAGGGGACTTTGAATGATCCTTCCGACCAAGACGAAGGTTGGACGGTGGAGATGGCTATTCCATTTAGAGATATTGGCGGTAAACCATCTGGAGGTGACTTTTGGCGACTTGGCTTCTCGCGTGTGGAATGGGATACTGAAATTATTGACAACAAATATGTCAAACAGACCAATGAGAAAGGGAATCCTTTACCCGAAAACAATTGGGTATGGTCTCCACAGGGAGAAATTAACATGCACATGCCTGAAAGATGGGCGTATATTCAATTCTCAAAGGCTGAAACAAGTGCGAAACTCCCTGAATTTGAATTGCCATACAGCGAACGCCAACGTCAATACCTTTGGTTGGTTTATTACAAACAACAAGAATACCGGAAAAAGAATGAAAGATTTGCCACGTCTCTTAAAAAATTAGGCATCAGTGCAAAAGTGAAAATTGATGGGAAATCCAATACCCTCAAGCTTAAGGCTACTTGCACTCAATTCACGGTAAGCATCTCCGATTCACCTCAAACTAATATACTTATAAATGAAGATGGACTGGTTAAAATAGAAGAAATGGGATTAAACAAAAAATAGAAGAAAATCCCTTGCTTTCTTCTATTCTTTTGTAAATGTACATATCTGTTTTTATGAGTCGTCTCATTACCGGAAACGGTAATGAGACGACTCATTTAATTAAACTCAATAGCTATAACCTCTACAAGTCAACTCGGTTATACCAATCTGTCTTTGCCCAAGATAATACCGTGTACCAATCATCGTCTTCTGTTCTTGGACAATTGGGATTATATAGTCTTTCATTATCCGGATACTTTATTCGATCAGGCACATTCGGGCATCTGGAGCCATTATCAGTAGCATACGTCAAGCGGGGTAAGCCTGTGCGACGCAATTCACTCCATGCTTCAAACTCCTGCAGAAAGCCGAAGTGAATCCATTTCTGGATAGCAATAGCCTCTTCAGCCGTAGCATATTCGGTTCCGATGGCAGCCCAGCGAGCATTGGCAAAAGCGCTGATGTCAGCTTGCGATGGAAGTGGGGTGGGTAATTTGTATGTTGCCCCAGAATTGATGTCGTAATACATTTTGACGGATAGGTCAATGGCTGTTTTGAAAGCAGCTTCGGCATTTCCGGGGGCAATGTTTCGCTGATAAGCTTCGGCTTTGATAAACCAAATTTCGGAGGCGGAGAAGATAAGACCGGGTATCAGCATATTGTTCATCCGAAAACTTGCCGAATCAATCGAAGAATAGCAAGAACGTATTAACATCCCTTCATCAGTAAGTGCATTAAAGGGCTTGCTGGGATCTAATCCTGCGTAGGTGCCGGTTTGGGGGGCAAGTTCATAGGTAACCTCCAACCGTGGGTCTTGGTTGTTCACCATACGCGAGATATGTGCATGGGCAGCATAGCCTTGAATACGACCGGGGTCATTCACGCTAATTTCAGTCCACTTCAAATCAGGTCCGCTGGTAGAGTAAAAGGCACACATATTACTATTGTCAGTTGGAAGCGGATACTTCGTTTCATTTCCTAGTACTTCAGTCACTGCTGCCTTGCCTTCATTCACTAAGTTTCCCTGAGAAGAGAGACGCATACCCAAACGTAAACGCAGGCTATTGGCAAACCGGCGCCACATCATAACGTCACCGTGAAAAATATAATCTTGAGCGGCTAACTTACCGGAAGCATTGACCGATAAGGTGGAGTTTGCCAAGTTGTCGCTCAACGTTTTCAAGTCGTTCAGCATCATTGTGTACAGCGACTCTTGCGTATCAAATTTGGGAATAGAGGTCTTGATATCGCCCGTTTGATACAATGTGCCGGCTTCTGTATAGGGAAGATCACCCCATGCACCCAATATTTCAGTTAATTGTTGGTAGATGAATATCTGGGATATCCACAAAAACACACTATTATCGGTTTTGTCGGCATCACTCAACTTGCTGTAAATATCTTCGAGCACGCGAAACGTAGTCAGCGATTTGTAAAAATCGTTCCAATGACCACTCGGATCACCGTATGAATCGGCTTCATAACGACCGGAAGTGTTCGGAAAACCAAATACTTGTGCAAATTTCCCAACGTATGAACTTCCCCATCCGAAATAACGACCATATACGGGCGTTATCCATGTGTTTGATTGAATAAGCACTCCTGTCATCAATTTTTCACATGTAGCTTCCGATATGGTAGCCGGGTTCGCATACTTCTCACTATAGGCATCATCGCTACAACGGCATAATAGCACGGCAATCGTTAAGATGCCGATGATTGACAAATATTTTATCATATACTTTTTCATATACTTTTATTTTTAAATGATTAAACCATCCTATTAGAAACTTGCGCGAAGTGAAACGCCAAATGACCGAGTAGAAGCCGTGGTGGCAACGCCAAGAAAAATCTGATTGTTCCACGACGTACCGGAGGTGGTCTCCGTATCGTAACCGGACTTGTTCTTATGGAAATAAAATAAGTTACGCCCAAAAAGCGAAAGGTCCAGATTCTTGCAACCGAATTTAGAGGAGAGCGAAGGTGAGAAACGATAACCTAAACTCAATTCACGAAATTTCAGGTATGAGTTTTCGAAAACGGAATTGCCGAAATACGTAGGCTCTTCATTTCCCACATTATATACATAATTATAAAATTTGTCGCTCGGAACGATGATGTCATTGGGTATGCCGGTTGAGTTCCGGTCGGCATCGGCTTTTACGCCAGGAATGATCATCCCGTTATGATAAACAATTTCCCCGTTAGGTCCCACATTTCCGGCAGCCCGCGTAGCGTGTTCCGGATTCATGTCGTTATTGGGAAAATAATAAGGGATTCCACCGTGGTCTTCATCACGATATTTCAAAGTGTTCGGGTTGATACCGCGTGCCATGGTATATTGATACCCGTCGCTTACAACATATCCACCTATGCAAAAGTCCAACGAGGCATCAACGAAGATACCCTTGTATGCAAACGAAGTATTGATTCCTCCGACACCGGTAGGGATAGCGTTCCCGATTTTCTTCAAGTTTTCTTTGCCATAATCAATGATATACAAGCCGGCACCATCACCTGAAGTATTAATCAGAGGATTACCAAATTCGTCGGTTTTGGGCATATACGTTAAAATATCACCCATTTGATACCCTACTCTCGATTGTATAGCTACGCTATTTGCCATGTTACTATTGTTGTTGCCATGCTCCAGTACATCCGAATTGTCGGCAAGCGAAATTACTTTGCCTTTGTTGAATGCATAATTAATAATCACATCCCAACTAAAATCTTTAGTTTCAATAGGACGCAAACTCAAAGCAACTTCCAGCCCCTGATTCGACAAACTTCCGATGTTTTGCAAAATAGAAGTACCACCCACGGATTGAGTTGTCGGGACAGGCAAAATCTGATCTTTTACCGTGTTAGTATAATAAGATACTTCCAATCCTATACGATTTTTTAAGAATTTATTTTCCAAACCAAATTCCCATTCATATTTTGTTTCGGGACGAATGCCATCGTTGCCGATATCTCCCGAAATAGTATTATAGGGAATACTGTTGGCGCTAGTTTGTTGATAAGCCACATTTGCTCTGTAAACATCCGGAGCATTTCCCACAACACCATAAGAAACACGTACTTTCCCGTAATCGTACCACGAAGGAATCTCATCTTTGAATGCTTCGGTATAAATGAAGCTGGCGTTCACCGAAGGATAGAAAAAAGAATTGTGTCCAGACGCCAAGGTTGACGTCTTTTCCTGCCGGACGGTTCCTTCCAAATACAGAAAACGATCATATCCCACGCCTAACGAACCAAAGACAGCAGTCTTCAGAAACTCGCGTTTGTTCATTGTGGAGTTAGCTTTGTCGGCGCTGGCATTGAGGTGGAACCAGTTTTCTACCGTCAACCCCTGATTGGTTTCCGCGCCTGTGTCAAGCGCTCTCTCTGAACGTCCTTGAAAACCTAAATTAGCGGTCAGGTTGATTTTATCTGTCAAATTTCGGTCGAGCAATAACATCAAGTCGCCGTAATAAATGTCATAATAGTTGTTTCTTACCGCATAACGACCCGTCTTATTGGTTTGACCTACTCTGTAAATTAAGGGAATTTCCGTACGATCTTTATTTTCGAAGCTTTCCACCGTTATATCAGTGGCAAGCCGTCCGCGCAAGGTAAGTCCTTCAATAATTTTCCACGACGGTGCCACACTGGCAATGAGGCGGGTATCATTTTCCAAAGCTTCTTTGCCCATGATATCCCAAAAATAATCTTTTGCAGCAGTCGGATTTTCATAAGTAAACGCCTCGTCGGGAGTCAACGTTTGATTGCCGGCAGTCACATTCCGGTATCCAAGGCTGGTAACCATCATATCGCGTATCAACAAGACGTCATCGAACGAATGAAACTGATTGGACATATTATCAATCATCCCACCAATAGTTCTCGGACGGTTTTTGATGTTCTGACGCACTAAATTGCCCGTATATGCCACATTCAAGTCGGGATGCAGTACGAAATTACCTACCAAGTTGAAATTATGCTTGTTATACGTACTGTTGTATTGATTAGGCGTATCATCCACATAAGTATACGAAAAACGAGTGGTGGATTTATCTCCTCCTTTTGAAATGGAAAGATTATAGGTTTGGTTGAAACCTGTACGGAACATATCTGTATATGGAGAGTCTGTAATCGCTTCATATTTACGCACTTTCCCATTCCAATACAAGATGTCGCGACCATCATATTTCGGTCCATAACTAAAACTGCTTCTTAATATCGGGTACTCATAATCTTTTCCTTGAAAGGTCATTTGATCAATACCGCCATGGGTACGTTGATAGTCATTGTCTCGTTGGAGTACAGGACGTCCCGGTCCATATTCATTTTGTACTTTTGGCATAAATGCCACAAAGTTACCTTGAAGGGTCGCTTTAAATTCAACTCCTAAACCCTGTTCCGTTCGTCCTTTTTTAGAGGTGACCAAAATAACGCCGTTGGCAGCTTCCGATCCATACAATGCTGACGCTGCCGCCCCTTTCAAAACAGACAAGGTTTCAATGTCTTCCGGATTAATATCTACGATACCATTACTTTGTATACCGGTTCCCCCCCATGATTCGCCGTTGTTGGCATTTCCGTTACGAACCGGTACTCCGTCAACAATCAACATAGGTTGAGTATTCCCAGTGAGGGAACTTAATCCGCGCACGGTAATTGATACGGCAGAAGTATTCCCACCCGTAGAAGATTGGATACGCATTCCGGGAGCTTTACCATACAAGGCTGTAGCAAAGTTAGGCGTTCCTGTCTTGACCAACTCCGTTGCATCAATCGTGCTGACAGCGTATCCCAACGCTCTTGATTCTTTTGTGATTCCCAGAGCCGTAACAACTACTTCATCCAACGCCTGCGTATCTCCTGTAAGTTCAATCTGAAGATTATCCTGTCCGGTATATTTTACTTCTTCTTTCGTGTATCCAATAAACGACACTTGGAGGATTGCTCCATTATTTACTCCGTCCAAAGCGAATTTACCGCTGGCATCAGTGATGGTTCCTTTGGATGTTGACCCCTTTACAACAACACTTGCTCCGGGTAGCGGTTCTCTGTCATTTTTGTCTATGACTGTTCCGCTAATTTTCTTTTGCGCCCATAACGCACTTGTGCATGTTCCAATACAGAATAGCACAAAAAAAATCAGACACTTTTTCATAAAATTGTGTTAGAATTGATTGATAATAAAATTACGGATCTCATTTTTATTTTTACAAAATGCTTTATGAAAACTTTATATGTGAATCTTTCGGATTCCAGCTTTTATTTTTTATGTTTTTTAACAAGGTGCAAACGTAACTAAATTTTTAAATTTAAAAGGTTAAAATTGTATTTTTTGTTAAATATGCATAATGTAACTGATATGTCTATCCACTAAAATCGGAAAAAATCCACTGAAAATCAATGAGATAGCCCTGTTTAAAACCCAACAACGAACTATCTATATAAATTTAACAATATCCCCCCAAAAAGTTATCTTTCCAAGAGTTTGTAAGAGGTGGGTAAGAGCTAAGTAAGCATTTATAAGGTTTTGGTAGAGGTTTGTATGAGCTTGGTAAGAGGTAGGTAAGAGCTAAGTAAGGATTTGTAAGGCTTTGGCAGAGGTTTGTAAGAGCTTGTATGAGCTACCTAAGAGCTATGCTAGTGTTTACGGGGCTTTGAAGGGAATTTGTAAGAGCTCGTATGAGCTGCCTTACTCTAAAAGGCTGCCGATATACAAGATGAAGAGAAACATATCAAACAAATCCGAAAGAAATTCATTCTACCCTATTACAGGGGGTATTTGCGTCTATAAAACGTCATTAAGTCGTAGATACTCCATGTTTAATTCTATTTAACTAAAAGAATTAGTTATAGAACTATATTTTTTAGTTACTTTGCCGAAAAGAATTTTGAATCATGAAAGGACTAACAGTAAAAGAAGAAGAAATAATGGGTTTTTTCTGGCAGAAAGGACCTTTGTATGTGAAAGAACTATCCGATTTTTATGATGATCCGAAACCGCACTTCAACACGCTGTCCACCATCGTACGCGGGTTGGAGAAGAAAGGCTTTCTCTATCATCATACCTACGGAAACACTTATCAATATTATGCCGTGATTAGTGAAGATGAATTTCGTAGGGGAACGCTCAAAAGTGTTATCGGCAAGTATTTCAATAATTCGTACCTCAGTGCCGTTTCTTCGCTGGTAAAAGAAGAAAACATCTCTTTGGATGAATTGAAACACCTGATAGCCGAAGTGGAAAAAGCGAACAAATCATAATCGGAAGGAAAATGGAAGCATTCTTGATTTACATACTGAAATCATCCGTCTGTACGGCTGCTTTCTATTTATTTTATCGGTTACTGCTAAGGCGGGAAACTTTTCACCGGTTCAACAGGGTAGCTCTGCTGTGTATTCTGCTCTTTTCGGCGATTATTCCACTTTGTGAAATAACTGTTTTCATTCCGCAACAAACCGGACTACAACAAGCTGTGCCGACAGCCTTGAATCCATTGCTGACGGATGTAGGCGGGCAGACGGGAACGACCTTGCAAAAGCTACAAATCACGATGTTTCCGGTAAAGGAAGCGTTAAAAGTTTATTGGGTAGGATTCATGCTTTTTGCTTGTCGTGGACTGTATTCATTGTTGCAAATGCTGTTGCTGTTGAGAAAAGGTGAACGGAAAGCCAAAGAAAAAGGTATCGTACTGATTGTCCACAACGAAGAAAAAACAGCTCCATTCAGTTGGATGAAATACGTCGCTATTTCCCGAAAAGATATGGAAGAAAACGGAAGGGAAATTCTGATGCACGAACGAGTACATATCTGCAACCTCCATTCTATCGACCTGCTGATTGCAGGCGTGTACATCCTTTTTCAATGGTTTAACCCCGCTGCATGGTTCGTGAAACAAGAACTGCAAAACGTCCACGAATACGAGGCAGACGAAGCGGTAATCAATCAAGGCATCGATGTTAAAAAATATCAACTCTTATTAATTAAAAAAGCTGTGGACACAAAGCTCTACGCTATGGCAAACAGCTTTAATCATAGTAAATTTAAAAACAGTAACCTTAAAAAACGTATCACCATGATGTTAAAAGAAAAATCAAACTCACGGGCATACTGGAAGTATCTCTACATGCTTCCCGTGATAGTCGTAGCCCTATCTGCATTTGCCCATTCCGAAGTCAGGCGCGACCCGTATGAATTGAATGAAGTTTCCGGCTTCAAAACAAATGATTCTATTCCACCTGTGATAATGATAATACATAGTTCATCGAAGAACTCTTTCCGTTTCGACTCGGATTCCACTATGGTTATAACTGATACAACAAGTGAAGAAAGTCCGACTCTTGAACTGGATGCTTCCGCAATAAAGATTGACTTTTCTGATAAGGTAGAATTAAGCAGCAATGAGATAAAAACAAGTAACATAACGCCCGCAATGACAGGCAAGATAATAATCAAAACCGGAGATAAACCTCTTAAAGTCCCATTGATAATTATTGACGGACAAGAGATTACTTCCAAAACTCTGTTGTCGGCAATAGATACCCGGTTTATCGAATCCATATCCGTATTGAAAGACGAAACTGCAACCGAGATATATGGTGAAAAAGGAGTCAACGGAGTGATTAATATTATTTTAAAGAGTGAAGAAGAACAAAATAAAATCAAACTACAGAATATCACCAATCCCCCACAATCCGAAAACTTCCATCAAAAAGATTCACAAGAAATACTATACCCCTCGGTAGAAGCATCAAAGTAACGACGTATATTAAGGTTTACACAAAATGGTAATCAAACAGTTGCATTTGGGAGTTGAATCTACGGCTCTAAAAAAGCCGACTATATTTTTGCGCATTTGATAAATAAACTTTATTTTTGTAAAAATATTGTGAACTCGCACTTTAACATATATAAGGAATGATATGAAGAAATTATTTTTATTAATCGTGTTGCTTATTTCATTTTTCGGAGTAGGATGTAACGAACAAGCGCATTTTATTTCGGATGCAGGCGACCGTGCCGAAATAGAAAAAGACTTTCAAAAAAAGCAAACTGTGCTATCTACGGGTGATTTATTTACCGTATTCGATGAGCCAATGACCCTTGCAGAAAAAGAAGCTTTAACTTTTTTGTATGCATACAGTCCGATAGGAGATATTACGGATTACCCCGGTGAGTTTTACTTGAAAAATATCCGTTCTTCATTTGAAACAAAAAAGGAAATGCCTTGGGGAAAAAACATTCCGGAAAATGTATTCCGCCACTTCGTTTTACCCATTCGGGTAAACAATGAAAATATAGACGAAAGCCGTATGGTTTTTTATGAAGAACTGAAAGACCGCGTACGAGGATTGTCATTGTATGATGCTGTATTAGAAGTGAACCATTGGTGTCACGAAAAGGTGATTTATACTCCTTCGGATGCACGTACAAGTTCTCCGTTAGCTTCGGTAAAAACTGCTTATGGGCGGTGTGGTGAAGAATCTGTTCTCACAGTAGCAGCCCTCCGTTCCGTAGGTATTCCTGCGCGTCAGGTCTATACGCCGCGTTGGGCGCATACGGACGATAATCATGCTTGGGTAGAGGCTTGGGTGGATGGTACATGGTATTTTACAGGTGCGTGTGAGCCGGAACCCGTTTTGAATCTGGCGTGGTTCAACGACCCCGCCTCACGGGGTATGCTGATGCACACCAACGCCTTTGGACATTACAACGGACCTGAAGAAAGAGTTTTGCAGACCGATTGCAGTACCGAAATCAACGTAACGGATAACTATGCCTCTACAGCCAAAGCAACCATTACCGTTGTGGACAAGGAAGGTAAACCGGTAAACGAGGCTGATGTGGAATTTAAAATATATAATTATGCTGAATTCTACACCGTTACGCGGAAGATAACCGATGCGGACGGAAAATGTTTCCTTACTGCCGGCAAAGGAGACATGTTGGTTTGGGCAACCAAAGACGGAGTGTTTGGTTTCGGTAAGGTTTCTTTTGGTGCAAACGACAATGTAAAAATAGTATTGGATAAAAAACCGGGCGACCCGATTTCCGTTTCGCCGGATATTATTCCGCCGGTCGGAAAAGCAGATGCAATAGCAGTAACTGAAGAGCAAAAGAAAGAAAACGCAGAAAAACTGAACAGGGAAAATGAAATCCGGAATAGCTATGTGTCCACTTTCTATACGGAAGAAAAAGCCAATGCGTTGGCAAAAGCATTGAACTTGGATGCCGCTCAAACCGTTAAGATTATGGTAGGCAGCCGTGGCAATTGGAAGACACTGGAAACCTTTCTGAACAATGCCAAAGAAGAAGATCGCACTACGGCAATCGCTTTACTAAAAGTATTGAATCCCAAAGATTTGCGTGATGTTTCCGGAGAAGTATTGTCCGACTGTTTGGAAAACGCCCCGAAAGACAAAAGCGAGATATTCAACAAGTACGTACTCAACCCGCGCGTGGGTCGTGAAATGCTGTCCCCTTACAAATCGTTTTTCAGAAACGTGATAGACCAAGAATTGGCTGCCCAGATTAAAGAATATCCACAAAATTTGGTAGAATGGGTAAAAAAGAACATCACTGTAAACGATGCACTCAATCCGCAACGTATCCCCATAATGCCGACAGGCGTATGGAAGGCACGCACGGCGGAAAAAAACTCCCGTAATATATTCTTTGTATCTGTAGCCCGTGCATTGAACATTCCCGCACGCATTGAGCCGGTAACAAGGAAAATTCAATATTATGACAAAGCTCAATGGATAGATGTGGATTTTGAAGCCGCTGCTCAAACAATTACTCCGCAAGGTTGGCTTTCCGCGTCATACAATCCCATCAAAGCACTGGACAACCCTCAATATGAAGGTCATTTTACCATTGCCAAGATACTTCCAAACGGGAAGTTGCAAACACTGAATTTCAGTGTCAACAATAATATAGATATGGGTCCCGGAAATACATGGAGCGCCTTGCTTAAAAAGCCGCTTCCAATAGATGAAGGCAATTACCTGCTGATAACCGGAAACCGTATGGCGAAAGGAAACGTATTGGCAACTATCAATTCGTTTGAAGTGAAAGCCGGACAAAGCACACGTATCAATTTGGTGATACGCGAAAGTTTGGAAGACATTCAAGTGATAGGTAGTATTGACGCTGAAAATAAATACAAACCGGTTGATGCCTCGGAAGAAACAAGTATTCTCAATACCACGGGGCGCGGTTACTTCATCATTGGCATTCTCGGTTCGCGTCAAGAGCCAACCAACCATGCCATGCGCAATCTTGCTACCATAGCTTCGGATTTGAATAAGTGGAACCGTAGCATCGTATTGCTATTTAAGAACGAAGGAGATTGGAAGAGTTTCGACAAAAGCGAGTTTGGCACATTGCCCGAAACCATTACCTATGGCATTGATGAAGCCGGCAAAATCACCGACATGATAACCGAAGCCGTGAACTTGAAGGACAAGAACAAGTTACCCATCTTTATTATTGCAGATACCTTTGGGCGTGTGGTGTATGTATCGCAAGGGTATGATACGAATATGGGGGAACAACTGATAAAGATCATACGGAAGATATAGCTTTCTTCTTACTCCATAACGTAAAAGAAGCGTATAAATCACATTTGAATATGGTGATTTATACGCTTCTTTATTTTATTTTCAGCCCGTCCAATATTTCCCCATAGAGAGTAATAGCTTCGTCTATCTCTTGGGTTAAAATGTATTCATCTGCCGTATGGGAACGTGAGGAATGCCCCGGTCCTATTTTGACTGACGCAAAAGGCATTACTGATTGGTCGGATAGAGTAGGGGAGCCGAAAGGTTTACGCCCCAAGCGGACGGCTCGCTGCACAAACGGGTGGCTTACATCAATGCGTGAAGAATTAAGTTGGAACGAGCGGGCTTGTGCATCACACGTGATATGTTTTTGTATTTCTGAAAACAATTCTTCGTTAGCATATAGTTCGTTGCTGCGCACATCGACCACAAAGGTACAACGGTCGGGGATAACGTTGTGCTGCGTGCCTGCATTGATTTGCGTTACACTCATTTTTACGGAACCCAATAATGGTGATTCTCGTTTGAATCGATAATCACGAAACCAAGCAATGTCATTCAGAGCCTTGTATATAGCATTGTCACCTTCGTCACGGGCAGCATGTCCTGCGCGTCCGGTTGCAATAACGTCGAGAACCATCAATCCTTTTTCGGCAACGGCTGGCTGCATTTCTGTGGGTTCACCCACGATAGCCAATGAAATGTCAGGCAGGCAAAATAAAACGCTTTTAATACCGTCTTTGCCTGAAATTTCTTCTTCGCACGAAGCCAGATAAATTAAATTATAGGCTTGTTCGGTATGGCAAAGGCGCAGGAATATTTGCAGTAAAGCAACCACGCTACCTCCGGCATCATTGCTGCCTAGACCATATATTCTTCCGTCTTTTTCATGAGGAGTAAATGGGTCTGTCTTCCATCCGTGAACGAGCTTTACAGTATCTATGTGGGAATTAAGGAGAATAGTTGGTTTTTGCAAGTCGAACGCTGGGCTGAAACACCAAATATTGTTGCCTTCGCGTTTCGTGACCAGACCTTCAGTCTCAGTTTCTATCCAGTTTTGCAGAAAATCAGCAGCAGCTTCTTCTTTACAGCTGAATGAAGGGATACTAATAAGCGACTTTAACAACTCTTTTGCTTTTTGAGTTTCGGGATTTAACATAGTTGATATGCCTTGTTGGTTTTTGCAAACTTACACGATTGTTGCAGACCCTGCAAATCTTATTTCAATTCCCTCCTAATATTTCATCTTATATGCCGCCGTCATATAAAACATGTTTTAATCAAATTTAAACCGGCTCTAAGTAATTTATAACTACCTTTGAAGTTTTAAATAAATGTAAAACAGAGATATGATAAGGAAAACAAATTTATTAATACTATTAGCAATTATCCTGATTTGCAGTATAAGTTCTTGTAAATCGGAGCAAAAGAAAGGAATTATGGTAAAAATAGAAACTACTGTAGGAGATATTACAGTGAAGTTATACGATGAAACTCCCAACCACCGGGATAATTTCGTTAAACTGGCGGAGAAAGATATTTACAATGAAACATTGTTTCATCGGATTATAAAGGATTTTATGATACAGGGAGGCGATCCGGAATCCAAAGACGCGCCCATAGGAAAGCAGTTGGGTAGTGGTGACGTAGGTTACAGGATTCCTGCTGAATTTGTCTATCCTCACTATTTTCATAAGAAAGGAGCTTTAGCGGCAGCCCGTATGGGAGATAATGTGAATCCGAAGAAAGAGTCTTCCGGTTGTCAATTCTATATTGTAACCGGCAAGGTATATAATGAGGAAGAGCTGATTCAGATGGAGTCTCAAAGAAGTTTGAGCGCTGCTTTCAATGCCCTAAAGAAAAATCATGCAAAGACCATTCAACGGATGCAAAATGAAGGTAACCAAAAAGGCTTACAACATTTACAGGAACAAATGGTGGAAGAAGCTAAGGTAGCAGCAGATACAACATTTGCTTTTCATTTTACACCTGAGCAAATAAAAGCATATACTACCGTGGGAGGAACGCCACATCTTGACAACGAATATACTGTATTCGGCGAAGTGACGGAAGGCATGGATGTTGTGGATCAGATTCAACAGATGCCGGCTGACTCTGCCGACCGTCCTAAAGAAAACGTGATAATTCGAAAAGTCGTGGTATTGTAGCTGACCTAAACCTAACAAAAAGTCAAATTGTATATTTGATAATTGAAAGATTAGCACTAATTTCGCCACCTGATTTTGAACGGGGGTACAATGCAGTAATGTCATCTTTTAACTACCAAACAAATAAATCATAGAATGAACATTTCGTTACAGCACATTGACAAGGTAAGCGCATTGCTTACTGTGAAAGTTGAGGAAGCAGATTATCAGGAGAAAGTGGATAAATCATTAAAGAACCTTCGACAAAAAGCGCAGATGCCCGGGTTCCGTAAAGGGATGGTTCCGATGAACATGATTAAGAGGATGTATGAAAAATCGGTAATTGCCGAAGAGATAAACAAACTGTTGACGGAAACAGTATATAATTATATTGAAGAAAACAACGTAAAAATCGTGGGAGAACCCTTACCCAACGACGACCAACAAAAAGAATTGGATTTGGATACGCCGGAAGGCTTGGAATTTGTATTTGACCTTGCCCTTATACCTGAATTTAAAACAGAAGTAACGGATAAGGATGAAGTGGATTATTACACCATTGACATCACCGACGAATTAGTAAACAAGGAAGTGGAGCAACATACCCAGCATCATGGAGACTACCAAAAAGTGGAGTCGTATCAAAACGAAGATATGTTGAAAGGAGTGATGAGGGAACTTGATGAAAATGGTAACGCCAAAGAAGGTGGAATTCAGAGAGAAGATGCGGTGCTGATACCCTCGTATTTGAAAAACGAAGAGCAAAAGGCTCTTTTTACCCATGTAAAAGTGAATGATGTGGTAGTATTTAATCCTCATACAGCTCATGAGGGTAATGATAGCGAAACAGCCTCCTTATTGGATATTGAAAAGAAAGCTGCTTCAGCAATAAAATCCGATTTTAGTTTTCAAATAAACGAAATTACCCGTTATTTGCCGGGAGAATTAGATCAAAAGCTTTTCGACGCCATTTATGGAGAAGGTGTCGTAAAATCGGAAGAAGAATTTCGTAACAAAGTAAAAGAAGAGTTGACAACCCAATACGCCTATGCCGGTCAATGGAAATTCGTTTCGGACATCCGGAAAATGTTGCTTGAAAAGACCTGCAGTGATTTGGAATTTTCGGAAACACTTTTGAAGCGTATTATATTGCTTAATCTCAAAGATAAAAATGAAGAATACATAAACGAAAATTACGAAAAGAATGTCGAAGCACTGAAATGGCAAGTGATAAAGAAACAGCTGGCAAAAAACAATGATATTAAGATAGAAAAAGAAGATATTTCAAATGCAGCCAAAGAAGAAGCAAAAGCTCAATTTGTCCAATACGGTATAACAAACATTCCGGATGATATTATTGAAAAGTACGCCAATAATATCTTACAAAAGGAAGAATCCATGAATGAATTGGCAAATCGTGCCTTAGAAGATAAATTGATTGCTATTTTAAAAGAACAGGTGAAGTTGAATCACAAAACTATTTCGTTGGAAGAATTTAATAAAATGTTGGCATAAAAATCATACGTTATATATATCCCCCCTATGGACGATTTTAAAAAATATGCAACCAAGCATTTAAAAATGAATGGCTTGGTGTTGGACGAGGTGATAAAATTCCAAGCAAATTATTTGAATCCGTATATTCTCGAAGAACGGCAATTGAACGTAACTCAATTGGATGTCTTTTCGCGTTTGATGATGGATCGTATTATTTTTTTGGGAACTCCAATAGACGATTATACAGGAAATACCCTGCAAGCACAATTGTTATATCTGGATTCCGCAGACCCCGGCAAAGATATTTCTATTTACATTAACTCGCCGGGAGGAGCCGTTCATGCAGGTTTGGGGATTTACGACACAATGTTGTTGATAGCCAGCGACGTGGCAACTATTTGTACGGGTATGGCAGCATCTATGGCAGCAGTGCTTTTGGTAGCGGGTGCGGAAGGTAAACGTTCGGGGTTAACGCATTCACGGGTAATGATTCATCAGCCGATGGGAGGCGTTCAAGGGCAGGCATCGGATATTGAAATTACAGCTCGCGAAATACAAAAAACCAAGCACGAATTATACACCATTATAGCCAAACACTCTCATACGGATTTTGACAAAGTATGGAAAGATTCGGATCGCGACTATTGGATGACAGCTTCCGAAGCCAAAGAATATGGTATGATTGATGAAGTGCTGATTCGTAAACCTAAAGATCAATAATTTCAAACGCATGAAAAAAAGCAAAGCCGAACAACTATGTAGCTTCTGCGGTCGTAACAATAATGAAATAGAACTCATGATTACGGGACTGCACGGAAATATCTGCAATAGCTGTGCCGAACAAGCATATGGAATTGTACAGGAGAATCAAAAGAAAAATACTGTCGAAGCGAGATTTCAAACCATAAATTCAAAAGAACTACCCAAACCGATAGAAATCAAATTTTTTTTAGACCAATACATCATCGGACAAGACAGAGCAAAACGTTTTCTCGCAGTTTCTGTCTATAATCATTATAAACGGTTGTTACAAAAAGACACCAAAGATGATGTAGAAATCGAAAAATCTAATATAATAATGGTAGGGAATACCGGAACTGGAAAAACCCTGTTGGCGCGCACCATTGCTAAATTGTTGCGCGTTCCTTTTGCTATAGTAGATGCTACAGTACTTACCGAAGCCGGTTACGTAGGCGAGGATATCGAAAGCCTTTTAACGCGTTTGCTTCAAGTGGCGGATTACAATGTTCCCGAAGCAGAAAAAGGAATTGTATTCATTGATGAAATAGACAAAATAGCCCGTAAAGGCGATAATCCCTCCATTACTCGCGATGTAAGCGGAGAAGGGGTGCAGCAAGGATTGTTGAAGTTATTGGAAGGTTCCGTTGTAAATGTTCCTCCTCAAGGAGGACGCAAGCACCCTGACCAGAAAATGATTCAAGTTAATACCAAAAACATTCTCTTTATATGCGGAGGTGCATTCGACGGCATTGAAAAGAAAATTGCCTCACGTATAAACACGCATGTGATAGGTTACGGAGCTATCCGTCAAACCAGTACGATTGACAGAAATAATATGATGCAATACATTTCTCCACAAGATTTGAAATTGTTTGGATTAATTCCCGAAATCATCGGTCGCCTGCCGGTATTGACTGTTTTAGACCCTTTAGACAGAAAAGCACTCCGCAGCATTCTTACCGAACCGAAAAATGCTATCATCAAACAATATATCAAACTGTTTGCAATGGACGGAGTTGAATTGGTTTTTCATAATGACACCCTCGAATATGTTGTAGATAAAGCCATGGAATTTAAACTTGGAGCGCGTGGCTTGCGTTCCATTGTAGAAACAATCATGATGGATGTCATGTTTGATATTCCTTCGCAAAAACGGGAGAAATATGAAGTTACTCCGGAATATGCCAAACAACAATTTAATAAAGCTAACCCGGCAGGGTTGCAATCAGCTTGAGAACAAAACGGAATAATTATCAATAAGAATGCTTGATATTTTAGAAGTTGTTTCTAACTTTGTTTAAACTCTTTGATATACAAAAAGGCAAAAACAAAACATTAGTAAATGACAAGAGATATCAATTTAACAAACTTGTTAAAAACTTATTTCGGATTCGATAGATTCAAAGGAAACCAAGAGGCTATTATTAAAAATTTACTTGATGGGCGTGATACATTTGTGCTTATGCCTACGGGAGGAGGAAAATCGTTATGTTATCAGTTACCTGCTCTTCTGATGGAAGGTACTGCAATAGTTGTTTCTCCATTAATTGCTTTAATGAAAAATCAAGTGGATGCTATGCGTCATTTTAGCGAAGAAAACGGAATAGCCCATTTTATTAATTCTTCATTAAATAAAAGCGCTATTGACCAAGTAAAGTCAGATATTCTTTCCGGAATTACTAAACTGCTTTATGTTGCCCCTGAATCATTGACGAAAGAAGAAAATGTAGAATTTCTAAGGGAAATCGGAATCTCTTTCTATGCCATAGACGAAGCTCATTGTATTTCGGAATGGGGACACGATTTCCGTCCGGAATATCGGCGTATTCGCCCCATTATAAATGAAATAGGCAAAGCTCCCCTCATTGCATTAACAGCTACAGCTACTCCAAAAGTGCAACATGATATTCAAAAAAATCTCGGTATGATTGATGCGCAAATATATAAATCGTCTTTCAATCGCCCGAATTTGTATTATGAAATACGTCCTAAAACAAGCAATATTGACAGAGAGATTATTAGATTTATAAAAAATCGTTCGGAAAAATCAGGGATTATCTATTGCTTAAGCCGGAAAAAAGTAGAAGAACTGGCTGAAATACTGCAAGCCAACGGTATCAATGCCAAAGCATATCATGCCGGAATGGACTCTAATACCCGCACTCAAAATCAGGATGATTTCTTAATGGAGAAGATAGATATTATTGTAGCTACTATTGCCTTCGGGATGGGTATAGACAAGCCGGATGTGCGATATGTGATTCATTACGATATACCTAAAAGTCTGGAAGGATATTATCAGGAAACCGGACGTGCCGGTAGGGATGATGGCGAAGGGCTTTGTATTGCTTTCTACGTGAATAAAGACCTACAGAAATTGGAAAAATTTATGCAAGGAAAGCCCATTGCAGAGCAAGAAATAGGCAAACAGCTTCTTTTGGAAACTGCTGCTTATGCCGAATCATCTGTGTGTCGTCGGAAATCATTATTACATTATTTCGGTGAAGAATATTTAGAAGAAAATTGTGGAAATTGCGACAATTGTTTAAATCCTAAAAAACAAGTGGAAGCCCAAGACTTATTATGTGCTGCAATTGAGACCATCATAGCGGTAAAAGAAAACTTTAAAACAGATTATATTGTCGACATTTTACAAGGACGGGAAACAGGCGAAGTGCAGGCTCATCTTCATGAACGCCTCGAAGTTTTCGGGTCGGGTATGGGTGAAGACGATAAGATATGGAATGCGGTAATCAGGCAAGCTCTGATAGGTGGATATTTAAGCAAAGATGTAGAAAACTACGGAACACTTAAAGTAACTTCAACAGGGCACAAATTCCTAAATGCTCCTCAGTCTTTTAAAATAACGGAAGATAATGAATACGAAGATGCGGAAGAAGAAGAAGTGCCGACCAGAGGAGGTGGTACGTCTGCGGTTGACCCGATTCTGTATGCTATATTGAAGGACTTACGAAAAAAACTCTCGAAACAACTTGGTGTACCTCCATACGTTATTTTTCAAGACCCTTCGTTGGAAGCCATGGCTACTATCTACCCAATTACGTCGGAAGAATTGCAAAACATACCGGGAGTAGGTGCAGGTAAAGCGAAACGTTACGGCGAAGAGTTTTGCGTACTGATTAAAAAACACTGCGAAGAAAATGAAATAGAACGTCCCGAAGATTTGCGAGTCCGCACGGTGGCTAACAAATCGAAACTTAAAGTATCCATCATTCAGGCAATAGACCGCAAGGTAGCTTTGGACGACATAGCCTTATCAAAAGGGATAGAATTTAATGAACTGTTGGACGAAATAGAAGCAATCGTATTTTCCGGAACGAGATTGAATATTGACTATTTCTTGAATGAAATTATGGACGAAGATCATTTGCTCGACATCTACAATTATTTTAAACGGTCGGAAACAGACAGAATAGACAATGCACTTGACGAATTAGGAACGGATTTTTCGGAAGATGAGGTTCGTCTTGTCCGAATCAAGTTTATTTCGGAAATGGCAAATTAAGCAAAACATAAATTACTGATGCGAACAGCAACAATTTTTCTATTCATTGTACCCTTCTTTTGTTTGTCATGCAAAGACAACCCGAAGGATCACAAAGGGAAAGCCTTTTTAGTGGAAATTGAAGGTACCTTTTTGTATAGAGAAGATTTGAATAAAGTGCTGCCTTTTGGGTTATCCAAAGAAGACAGCACAACATTCGCCAATAAATATATATACAATTGGATAAAAGATGTTTTGTTGTATAACAAAGCTAAAAGTAATGTTCCAAACAGTTATGAAATTAATGTTGCAGTAGAGAATTATCGTCGCTCGTTGATTATCCATGTTTATCAGCAAGAATTGATTAAACAACGACTTTCTGAAGAAGTTCCCGAACAGGAATGTATTGATTTTTACGAACAAAATAAAACCTTGTTTCTTCTTGACTTTTCCTTAGCAAAAGGATTATTCATTAAAGTCCCTGTCACTGCTCCACAATTGAATGACGTACGCCGGTGGTACCAAACGGAAACTTATGAAGCTGTGGAGAAGTTGGAAAAATACAGTTTTCTGAATGCGGTGAGTTACCGGTATTTTTATGATAAGTGGATGCCGGTGTCCGAAATATTGGAATATATCCCATTAAATGATCCTGACCCGGAAGCGTACATCCAAGAGAAACGACAAATAGAATGGCAAGACGATAAATTTTATTATTTCCTAAACATAAGTGAGTTTTGTGGTAAGGGAGAGATAAAACCTTATGAATTGGCAAAAGTAGAAATAAAAGAAATGCTGTTAAATTGGCAACAAGTCGATTTTATGGAAGGAATCAAAGAAGATTTATATCAGCAAGCAGAACAAAGAAATAAAATCATCTATAATTATCAAAAAGAAGAATGAAAGAATTGATAGACTGTCGATACGCGTTTTTATTTATCCTACTGTTTGTTGTTGCGGAAACAAATGTGTATAGTCAAGATAATGTGATTGACGAAGTGGTTTGGGTAGTAGGTGATGAAGCTATTTTAAAATCCGAAGTGGAAGAAGCAATTATGAATGCCCGATATAATGAAGGAAGGAAATTCGACGGTGACCCATATTGCATCATTCCGGAAGAACTTGCCATACAAAAATTATTTTTGCATCAAGCAGCGCTTGACAGTATTGAAGCCTCTGATGCAGATGTATTCAAGCAAGTTGATTATCAGATAAATCAAAACATCCAAAGGATAGGATCTAAAGAAAAGATGGAAGAATATTTCAATAAGACTTATACGCAAATACGGGAAATGATGCGCGAAAATGTCCGCCACTATCTAATCATGCAAAAGATGCAACAGAAATTGATTGGCGACGTTAAGGTAACTCCTGCCGAAGTGCGCCGATATTTCAAAGATATACCTCAAGATAGCATTCCTTATATACCCACGCAAGTAGAAGTGCAAATTATTACTTTACAGCCCAAAATACCGATAGAAGAGATTGAAAATGTAAAAAAGAGATTGAGAGAATATACAGAACGGGTAACATTAGGTGAAATGGATTTTTCCACATTGGCTCTCCTCTATTCGCAAGACACGGGGTCGGCTATGCGTGGAGGAGAAATAGGTTTTAAGGGACGTGGAGAGCTAGTCCCTGAATATGCCAATGTCGCTTTCAATTTGCAAGATCCGAAAAAAGTATCTAAGATAGTAGAATCTGAATTTGGTTTCCACATAATTCAATTAATTGAAAAGCGGGGTGATCGTATTAACACACGACATATTTTGCTGAAACCGGACGTTTCTGATACAGATTTGAATGAATCAAATGCAAAATTAGATTCTATTGCCAATGACATTCGCCGAAATAAGTTTACATTTGAAGATGCCTCCATACTTTCTCATGATAAGGATACACGTAACAATCACGGCTTAATGCCCAACCCCCACAACGGTACATCTAAATTTGAAATGCAACAACTCCCGCAAGAAATAGCCAAAGTGGTGGATAAAATGAATGTGGGAGAAATATCGGAGGCTTTCACCATGATAAATGAGAAAGATGGAAAAAAAATATGTACCATCATAAAATTAAAAAATAGAATTAACGGGCATAAAGCAACGATAGCCGATGATTATCAAAATTTGAAAGATATTGTAGTGGTGAAACGACAGGAAGAAATTATAGAGAAATGGATACTCGATAAGCAAAAGCGCACTTATGTGCGAATTAATGATAATTGGAAGAATTGTTCTTTTAAATATCCGGGATGGATAAAAGAGTGACGGGAATACACAGGTTTCTTCTTCTTGGTATTATTTTATGTCTGCTCACCGTATGTTTTGTAGTTGCACAAGACATTCAAAACGAAAAGAAAAAACGGGTGGATTTATTGCATGCCGATAAAGGACAAGCAGATAATTTCTTCCGCCCCGATGTGCAAGTACTTATTGGGTCGGTAAAATTACGTCACGATAGCATGTATATGTATTGCGACAGCGCATTAGTATATGAAAAAACAAATTCTATTGAAGCTTTCAGTAATGTGCGTATGGAACAAGGTGATACTTTATTTATATATGCTGACTACTTGTATTATGACGGTATGTCGCAATTAGCCATGCTCCGCAACAATGTGAAGATGATTAACCGCAATACGGAACTTACCACAGATAGTTTAAATTACGATCGCGTTTGTAATTTAGGATATTATTTCAAAGGAGGAATGTTGACGGACGAGGAGAATGTATTGACATCCGATTGGGGTGAATATAGCCCTGCTACCAAATTTGCCGTATTTAATCATCAGGTACAACTGGCAAATCCACGATTTACGTTGACTTCAGACACATTGAAATACAATACTCAATCCAAAGAAGTTACTATTTTGGGACCTTCAAATATCATAAGTGACAATAATCATATTTATTCCGAACGAGGTGTGTACAATACTTCCAGCGACCAAGCGGAACTTCTTGACCGGTCTATATTGACCAACGAAGGAAAGCAACTCACAGGAGATAGTTTGTTTTATGACCGGAACGCCGGATATGGGGAAGCTTTCAATAATGTGCAAATGAATGATACGGTAAACAAAAGTATGTTGACCGGGAACTATTGTTTTTATAATGAACGTATGGGGAAGGCTTTTGCTACCGGTCGTGCCGTAGCTATAGACTATTCTCAAGGAGACAGTCTTTTTGTACATGCTGATACCCTACGGATGGATACGTATTATCAAAAAACGGATTCTATGTATCGAATTATACAAGCATATCATAAAGCCCGGATATACCGGTCGGACGTACAGGGCGTATGTGATTCGTTGATTTTCAATTCCAAGGACTCATGCCTGACTATGTATTATGATCCTGTTTTATGGAACGGAGCACAACAATTATTGGGAGAAGAAATAAAGATGTATATGAATGATAGCACCATTGATTGGGCTCACATTATCAATCAGGCTTTGACGGTGGAGCAAAAAGATTCCATCCATTATAATCAAGTATCGGGCAAAGAAATTAAAGCATATTTTGAAGATAAAGATTTGCGCAGAATAAATGTGATATCCAACGTGCGGATGGTGTTTTATCCCGAAGATGAAAAAGACAACACGATGATAAGCATGAATACGGCAGAAACAAGTCTGCTAAATATGTATTTAAAAAATCGGAAAATGGAGAAGGTGGTGATGAGTCCCAAATCTAATGGTATATTATACCCAATGGATCAAATTCCTCCCGATAAGTTACGATTGCCCGCATACGCATGGTTTGACTACCTCAGACCTCTCAATAAAGAAGATATATTTGAATGGCGGGGTAAAAAAGGCGATGATATGTTACGGAAAAGTACCCGAAAACCAGCAGCTTTGCCTAAACATATAAATAATTAGGAGATATGGCTATGAAATTATTTAATGTAAGGAAACCGCGTCGTTTTAATCATCAATACATTTATGTGGACGAACACAAGGAAAAGCTGCAAAAAATGGAAGAAGAAGCCAAACGCGAATTGGGTATGTTACCCCCCAAAGAATTTTCTCCTGAGGACATACGAGGAAAGTTCATTGAAGGAACCACGCACTTGAAACGCAGAAAGGCAAGTAAACGACGATCGATACATTGGGGAGTGATTCTTATTGGATTAGTTCTTCTATTATTTTTATGGCACTACCTATTGACCTGAAACCGGAATGAGTGATATTATTCGTTTGTTGCCCGATTCGGTAGCCAATCAAATTGCGGCAGGAGAGGTGATACAACGTCCGGCATCTGTTGTCAAAGAATTGATGGAGAATGCGATTGATGCCGAAGCCAAAAGCATTCACGTATTGGTGGCAGATGCGGGTAAATCTTGCATTCAAGTAATTGACGACGGAAAAGGAATGTCGGAAACCGATGCACGTCTTGCCTTTGAGCGACATGCCACTTCTAAAATACGCGAAGCTACTGATTTATTCACTTTGCAAACCATGGGATTCCGAGGGGAAGCATTGGCTTCTATTGCTGCCGTTGCACAAGTGGAATTAAAAACAAGACAGGCAATGGACGAGTTGGGGACACGAATAGTTATTGCGGGTTCCAAAGTTGAAAACCAAGAAACTATCTCTTGTTCTAAGGGCAGCAGTTTTTCTGTAAAGAATCTTTTTTATAATATTCCGGCTCGTCGGAAGTTTTTGAAACCCGATGTGACCGAATTAAACAATATTTTCATTGAATTTGAACGCATTGCTTCGGTTCATCCGGAGATGGCTTTTTCGCTTCACCACAATGGTTCTAAGATTTTCGACTTGCCTCCGGCTTCTCTGAGGCAACGTATTACTACTGTTTTCAGAAAGAAGTTGAATGAGCAATTACTTTCTATAAAGGTTGATACAGCAATGGTAAACATTTCGGGTTTTATCGGTAAGCCGGAAGCTGCACGCAAAAGAGGAGTACAACAATATTTCTTCGTAAACGGGCGCTATATGCGACATCCTTATTTTCATAAAACTGTGGCTGATGCTTATGACGGAATTATTTCTACAGGCGAACAAGTTCCTTATTTCATCTACTTTGAAACAGATCCTTGCCATATTGATGTAAATATTCATCCTGCAAAAACAGAAATCAAGTTTGAAAACGAACAACTCATCCGGCAAATTCTTTCCGCTTGCGTGAAAGAATCACTGGGTAAGTTCAATGCTGTGCCTTCCATTGATTTTGATACGGAAGGACTACCTGATATTCCCGCTTTTAGACAAACGAAATCATCGGCGGAACCGCCCAAAATAAGCTATAACGAGAATTTTAATCCTTTCAAAACGGGGGAACCCATATATTCGCGTCCCAAAACAGATTGGGAAAGCTTATATGACGGAGTAAATAAATTGCCCGATACATTGACTGAACATGTTGATACAACATTATATCCCAATGAACCACGTATAGAGAAAAGCACTTTGCTTTTACAATTCAAGGGGCGTTTTATTCTTACGTCTGTTAAATCAGGATTAATGCTTATTGATCAACATCGCGCACATACGCGAATACTGTTTGATAAATACATGGAACAAGTCCGGCGCAAGCATGGCATTTCCCAAAAGACACTTTTTCCATCAATCATACAATTGACAACTTCCGAAGCTGTAGCACTAGAAAATATTACAGAAGAATTGACTACCCTCGGCTTTGACTTAGGAAATTTGGGTAATAATAGTTATGCTATCAATGCTATCCCTTCGGGTACTGAAGGATTAAACCATATAGAATTGATACGTAACATGATATGTACGGCAATAGAAGAAGGGAATGATGTGAAAGAAGAAATACAAAGTCTGTTGGTAATGAATTTGGCACGCGCTTCCGCTATTGTTTACGGACAAGCGCTGAGCAATGAAGAAATGATAAATTTAGTTGACACTCTTTTTGCCTGCCAAACTCCCAACTACACTCCGGATGGACAAACAGTTTTGGCAACAATTAAAGAAGAAGAGATTGAAAAGTTGTTTAAATAAGCAGGAGTAAATTATGGTAACTTTCAATATGACACAGGTCATATTAGCTCTTACCTATATTTAAAGAATAATGAAAAATAAAGAAAACGCTCAACTAAATAATTATTTACCGTATTTTTGCAGTTGAATCTATCAGTTTACATAAATAGGGAGATATGATTACGGATTCATATCGCATTGGGTTGGATGTTGGTTCAACCACAGCAAAGATAGTAGTAACAGATAAGTGTGGTGCTATATTTTTTTCAAAATACGAGAGGCACCATGCTAACATCTTTGAAACAATCGTAAGTTTTTTCAACGAAGTAAAGCAACGGATTACGGGCAACCACCCCGTTGCTATTACAATTACCGGCTCCATAGGAATGGGGCTTGCGGAAAAATTTGACCTCCCTTTCACACAGGAAGTAGTAGCCGCGACTGAATTTGTGAAAGTAGTTTATCCACAAATATCAACTATTATAGACATCGGTGGAGAGGACGCTAAAATAGTTTATCTGAAACCGAATGGAAACACCGACTTACGCATGAATGGCAATTGTGCCGGCGGAACAGGTGCATTCATCGACCAAATGGCGTTGCTCTTGGACGTTCCGGTGGAAAACATGGGGGCTTTGGCGGAAAAATCGGAGCATATATATCCAATAGCCTCGCGCTGCGGAGTGTTTTCCAAAACAGATGTGCAAAATCTGATAAGCAAAAACGTAAACAAATCTGATATTGCAGCATCCGTATTCCACGCTGTTGCTGTGCAAACTGTTGTAACGCTTTCGCACGGGTGCGAAGTTATTCCGAAGATATTATTTTGCGGAGGTCCTTTGACATTTATTCCTGCTCTGCGTCAAGCGTTTATCAATTACCTGCACTTATCTCCCAATGAGTACCTAACCCCTGAAAATGCTAATATTATTCCTGCATGGGGAGCATCGCTAGTATGTACCCAAGATAAGATGTTTACGCTAGACGAATTAATCTATTTATTAACCGAAAATAATGCGAAGGGCGAAGTGAAGCAAACTCCTCGCTTGCCGCGAATTTTCTGTTCGGAAGAAGAATATATTCTCTGGAAAGTAAAGAAGAGTAGTAATTGCATTAATCAAATACCCCTTAGCAAATATGCGGGATATGCTTATTTAGGTATTGATTCCGGTTCCACTACTACCAAAATAGTGGTAATTGACGAACATAGCCGGGTACTTTTCTCTTACTACAGCCCCAATCGTGGAAATCCGATAGAAACTATTAAGAAAGGGCTTGCAGAATTAAAAGACCAATGCAAAGATGCAGGTATTGAGTTGCAAATAAAAGGAAGTTGCTCTACCGGCTACGGCGAAGATCTTGTTAAAGCGGCGTTCAACCTAAACGGAGGAATCATAGAAACTATTGCTCATTATGCCGCTGCACGGAAAATAAATCCGAATGTATCTTTTATACTCGACATAGGCGGACAAGACATGAAAGCCATCTTTGTAGAAAACGGAGTGTTGAGCCGAATGGAGATAAACGAAGCTTGCTCTTCCGGATGCGGGTCTTTTATCGAAGCGTTTGCTCATTCATTAAACTATCCGGTGAATACATTTGCTCGCGAAGCCTGCCTTGCAGAAAACCCTTGTGATTTAGGAACACGTTGCACTGTTTTCATGAATTCAAAAGTAAAACAAGTGCTTCGCGAAGGTGCTTCTATAGGCGATATTGCAGCGGGGCTTTCTTATTCGGTTGTCAAAAACTGCCTCTACAAAGTATTGAAGTTGAAGAAAACGGAGGAGTTGGGCACAGAAATCGTAGTACAAGGCGGAACCATGCGCAACGATGCAATAGTTCGAGTATTGGAATTGTTAACTAAAGCGGAAGTGAGCCGCAGTAACTTGCCGGAACTAATGGGGGCTTACGGATGTGCGCTTTATGCGCAATCGTCTGTTACGGAAGAACAATCAGAAGTCATTTCCTTGAATGAATTACTTCAAACGGCAGATTATACCACCCGGCAAGCGCAATGTCACGGATGTGAAAATCGTTGCTTCGTTCATAAATATACGTTCGCCAATAAAAATATATATTATTCGGGTAATAAATGTGAAAAGGTATTCTCCAACCGGGGTGCACAGGCAATCAAGGGCGAAAATCTTTCCGTAGAGAAATACAAGCTGTTATTCAACCGGCAAGATAAAGTGGAAACTGCGATGCTAACCGTAGGCATTCCTCGTGGTTTGAATATGTACGAGAACTATCCTTTTTGGCATACTCTTTTCAATGAGTGTGGAATTAAAACCGCGCTTTCCGACCCCTCTACTTTTTATAACTATGAGACCGGGGTGCATTCCGTCATGTCGGATAATATCTGCTTTCCTGCCAAGCTCATGCACAGTCATATTTACGACCTCATTCGAAAGAAGGTGGACAGAATATTTATGCCTTACGTGATCTTTGAAAAGAAAGAAGGAAAAGAAAGCACAAACAGTTATAACTGCCCCATCGTAACGGGTTATTCCCAAGTGATAAAGAGCGCTATTAATCCCCATATTCCTATTGACTCCCCCATCATCACTTTCCAAAACACAGAGTTGCTTACCAAGCAATGTATAGAATATTTGCTACCATTCGGCATAGAAAAGCAAACTATTAAAAGCGCCATACAAAGAGCTGTCGCTACACAAGCAGCATACGAAGAGGAGATACATAAACGCAACCGGCAGGTATATAACCAAAATAAAGCTGAAGGTAAACTCACCATTTTATTAGCGGGAAGACCTTACCATACCGACCCACTTATCCAGCATAAACTTTCTGATATGATTTCAGAAATGGGCATAACCGTCATTACAGAAGATATCATACGCGGTGAAGACGTAGGCGACATTACCCAAACATTTCTTGTTTCACAATGGGCATACATCAATCGTATTTTCCATGCAGCCCAATGGGTAGCGGAACAGGGGAACGATATTCATTTTGTGCAAATGACTTCTTTTGGGTGCGGTCCCGATGCTTTTCTTATTGATGAAATAAAAAGTATTTTGGGAAGGCACGGAAAGAGTCTGACTCTGCTCAAGATAGACGATGTTAACAACATTGGTTCAACAAAATTACGGGTACGTTCTGTTATCGAAAGTTTAAAGTTCAATCATAATGTTTCGAGAAAAATCGAACCATTCCTTACTACCAAAAAGTTTACTGTGGCAGACAGGAAGCGTACCATTCTGATTCCGTATTTCACCGATTATATTTCCCCACTTATTCCTCCCATACTGAAATTGGCGGGACATCACGTTGAGATATTGCCGGAAAGCAATAATGACTCAGCGGAATGTGGACTGATGTATGCCAACAATGAAGTATGCTATCCTGCCACGTTGGTGGTGGGTGATATTATCAAAGCTTTGAAATCCGGCAAATACGACACATCGCAAACGGCAGTTATCATCACCCAAACAGGTGGACAATGCCGTGCTTCCAACTATATTGCTTTAATCAAAAAAGGAATTATTGAAGCGGGCTACCCCGAAGTTCCTGTTGTGTCATTGGCTATGGGCGATAGTATGATGAACGAGCAACCGGGATTTACTATCAATTGGATGAAGGTAATGCCCGTAACTTTGGCTGCCATTCTTTTTAGTGATTGCATAGCGAAGTTTTATCATGCTTCGGCTGTCAGAGAAAAGAACAAAGGAGAAGCCAAAAAATTGCGTCAACACTATTTGAATGAAGCCGGAAAATTCATTTTGGCAAACAAACCAGGCGCTTTGTACCAACTTATCGAGGTGGCAGCAAAGTATTTTAACGAAATAATTATCCCCGAAGATAATTTACCCAAAGTCGGTCTTGTAGGTGAAATATATTTGAAATTCAACGGTTTCGCCAATAAGAACGTAGCTGAATGGCTCATCGAAAGAAAGATAGAAGTAATGCCTCCCCTCTTGACGGGCTTCTTTACGCAAGCCTTTGTCAACCGAAAAGAAAACATCCGAACACATATAGAAAAGGCGGGTATATCCGAGTTCGTCTATGACTTGTTTTATAAACTCGTTCAAAAGAAGATAAACAAAGTAAACAAACTTGCCTCTTCTTTTCGCTATTTTACCCCGATAGCAAACATATTCGAAGAAGCCGAAAACGGGAAAGAGATTGTTACCCTTTCGGCACAATTTGGGGAAGGGTGGTTGCTGCCTGCTGAAATTGTTTCTTTTGCCAAAGAGGGAACGAATAATGTTATCAGCCTTCAACCTTTTGGTTGCATTGCAAATCATATTATATCCAAAGGAGTAGAGAAAAAGATTAAGACCCTTTATCCGCAAATGAATCTTCTTTCGCTTGATTATGATAGCGGAGTGAGCGAAGTAAACATCACTAATCGACTGCTTTTGTTTACAAATGGTTTAAAATAACTAAAGCCTGAGTTCAGGATAAAATTCTACCTTGATAAATTCCGTATGCTACCGTCTTACTCTCCGTATGGTACTGGCATACGCTGGTATGGTACTGGCATACGCGAGTATGCCAGTTGCATACCGGAGCTAAGACGGTTGCATAATTCCCGTATGGTATATACCATACACCCCCTTTGGTATATACCAAACGATTCATTTGCTATATACCAAGACCGGGTATTGACAGGATAGGAGGGGGAATGCCGATGACAAGCGAGGTTAAATATACAGATAAAATTTCTATGTTACGCCTATAAAACTAAAATTAATCCCCGCTTTTTATATCTTCCACCCAAGACTGATTATTCAAATACCATTCAATTTTTTGTTCACTTATTTGGCAAGTAGGTAAAAAGTATTTAGATTTGTAGGCATTATTACGCGGAAGTAGCTCAGTTGGTAGAGCATAACCTTGCCAAGGTTAGGGTCGCGGGTCCGAGTCCCGTTTTCCGCTCATTTTTGAAATGTTGCTCGAATGGTGGAATGGTAGACACGAAGGACTTAAAATCCTTTGACCATTGCGGTTGTGGGGGTTCAAGTCCCCCTTCGAGTACAGATAAAAACGTCAATCAACTAATAATTAGAAGGTTGACGTTTTTTATCTCTATAAATCCCCGCATAATCCCCACTTATTTGAAAATAACGAAAAAGCACCCCTACAAAACAGCGGTTTCTTGGGGTGCTTCATTGTATTTAAAACAATCACCTTTTGGCAAATATTTCGATACAAAGATATGTTTTTAAGGTGAATACATACCCTATTTGTCAATGAAAAATACCTATTTTTAAATGTTTTTGGATGTTTTTATCCGTTTACATCCGTACAAAGCCTCCGTTTCCGTTACGGGATTTCCTGCTATAATAAATCGGTGCGTATTTGATTCTTTCCCGAATGTTAGCTTTTGCTACACGACTCCGTCGGGAAACAGCCCAAACAAATCTAATATTCACTAAATTATACTTAGTAGGTCAATAATGATGCAAATGCAATTCATATTGCATTAGTTTTTAATGCAAACGTAATGGTTTGCATGCTATAAAAGAAAAGTATATAATGAGGCTGTCTAAAAAGTCTATTCTCACCATATTGTACTATTGATAATCAATTAATTACAGTGTCATTTTAGTGTAAATTCCGGCTTTTTGGACACCCTCCGGCAAAGAACAAGTTTTGCCCTCTCCCTAAAAAACATTCACTTTTTAGAGAATATCAAAAAATAGTATTATCTTTGTACCCAACAACGAAAGCGATATGATTGTAACTTTTGAAAAGGAATACTTGCGTGATTTGTACGAAACGGGAAAGACAACCGACAAAAAGCATCGGTTTCAGCCAGAAGTGATAAAGAGTTATAAACAGCGTATCAAAACGCTTCAAAAAGCGAACAAAATTGAAGACCTGTTTGTAATCAATTCGTTGAATTATGAAGTATTGCAAGGCGACAAGCAAGGTATTTCTTCCGTCAGGGTAAACCTGCAATATCGTATTGAGTTTACAGTAACAACTGATGGCGTTGAATCCATCGTTACCGTGTGCAATATATTAGAATTGTCAAACCATTATAAATAAAAGAATTATGATTCAAATTAAAGGGATTGACCCCCGAATGATAGCAAACAATCTTGAACCGTTTGAACCCGTACATCCGGGAGATTTATTGAAAGAAGAAATTGAATACCGCGGAATATCGCAACGCAAACTTGCCAAACAAATGGGTGTGGCGTACACTATGTTTAACGAAATATTGAACTCCAAACGTCCATTGACAACCGAAATTGCGATGCTTGTCGAAGCTGCTTTGGGAGTACCGGCATATATATTGGTCGGTATGCAAACAGACTATAACATGCAAATTGCACGGCAAGACAAGACATTTGCCCAACGCCTTGCCGAAATCCGCAAATCCGCCGCCGTATTGTAATGATTTTTAATTTTAATGGCTTCCTGCTCTTTTTGTTTATCCTTTTGAGTGTTACTATAGTGCACAATCAATATGGATATGGCTGTTTATTATGGAGAAACTAATTGAGAAAGAGATAAAACTCTTCCTTGTAATCGTTTATCCCGGCATTTCTGAATTGATGAAAGGGATTAATGCTTCAAAAATGGAATTAATTAGGTTCTATAATTGACAGTGCGTTATACTTGAAATAATCCGTTTTAGCAACCTTTTCATATTTTAATAGTACCACTATTTCATAGGGGACAGGGAGCAGGAGAAATTTGTGTTTTGGGCGTCCCAAAACCTTGTAATGCTTCATGCTTGTTAAGCCTTTCAGTGTCTTTTTCTGTATCCGGGTACTGGCAGGAGGACTGACCCTATGGTTACAAAAACCATTGCAATATATGTATTTTTGGATGATATATTTAAATCTATGGGACATAAAGAACCGATAAATCGCAAAACTAGCGACTCGGAAATAGCGACCAC
>SNRY01000091.1_pt1 | contig 35167 bp, 11 predicted proteins | sample 4693421 | NCBI WGS metagenome assembly SNRY01 (sample SAMN11003215, study PRJNA524138) | termite gut metagenome | isolation source: Bacteroidetes bacterial symbionts from single cell of protist host amplifed... | host: Streblomastix strix ... | reverse complement strand
TTTAAACAGGCTTTAAAATCAAAACAATTTTTCCTCTGTTTATACTTATATTTCATACTTTTGCAGGTAAAATATTATTAAAAACGACAGCTCTATTACTATTTTTAAAAACATATTAGGGTTCATTCTTTATATCATAGCAGGTATATACGTGGCAATTGTTGTTTTGTTGAACAGCCCTTATGTTCAGCAAAAGATTGCTGTGACTATAACGGAAAGATTTACAGAATTAACAGATGCCGAACTAAATGTTGGCGAAATCAGTGTTGGCTTTTTGTTCAATCGCCTTACAATCGACGATGTATTATTGAAAGATAAAGGGAACAAAGAGATGCTGAAAGTATCTCGTCTTTCGGTAAAATATAGTATCTGGGCAGCTCTACGTGGAAGAATTTCTTTAAACAATGTGCAGTTATTTGGTTTTGACATTAACTTGAATCGCGAGAATCTGGAATCAGAACCTAATTTCATGTTTTTAGTTGATGCCTTTGTTCCGAAAGACACGTTGGGGAAATCGAAAACGGATTGGCGTATTAATTCTCTTTTAGTACGTCGTGGAAGGATTTCATACGATGTATTGTCGGAAGAGAAAACTCCGGGGAAGTTTGACCCCAATCATATAAAGGCGCGTAATATAATAGGGAATATTTCGTTGAAAGCGTTGAAAAATGATTCTCTGAATGCATCTATCAAGCGATTAAGCTTCGACGAGCAATCGGGTTTTGAATTGAAGAAATTAAGCCTGCGGGTCTTAGGAAACGAACACGATGCTCATATTGAGAATTTGATGGTAAACCTTCCGAATACATCTTTGCAAACGGACAGCATACATTTCAGATATGACAGCGTAGCTTCTTTTGAACGATTTGCCGATGAAGTGCATTTTACATTCAAAATGTTGCCTTCTTCCTATTTTACTTTGCAAGACATTTCCCCTTTTATTTCCGTGTTAGCGAACTTTAAAGAAAAAATTAATATCGGGATCAATGCCGATGGAACTCTGAATAGATTAAATGGTTCCGGTTTGCAGATAGATGTTGACGACTTTTTAAAGGTCAGGGGTACCGTGTTCTTTGAAGGTTTATCATCTCCTGCAAATGCTTTTATAGATGGAAAATTATCAGAGTTTATCGTTCGTGATAAAGGTATAGATTTTCTCTATCGCAATCTAAATACCGGCGGAACTCCGGCTTCTTTGCGGCGTTTACAGGATATTTCGTTTCGAGGAGAGATATTGGGTAATTTTACCGATTTTGTTACTCATGGAGATTTTAATACAACTTTGGGACCTATAAAAACGAATCTCAGGCTTCGTTCCGACAAGGAGAAAAACAGGTTGCTGTATTCGGGTAATGTACAGACAGATGGTCTTGATATAGGAAAATTTTTGGATAACAAGCTGTTTGGCGAAACAGCTTTCAATCTCGACATAAATGGGTATCACAACGGTTCGCAATATCCTTCCATAATTTTGAGAGGTTCGATAAATAATATAGAATACAGTGGATATAACTATGAAGATATTATCCTTGCCGGTGAATATAAAAATGGTGGTTTTAATGGAAAAATAGAATTGGATGATAAGAACGGAAAGGTATTGATGACAGGAAAATTCAATCCGGCAGGAAAGATGCCGGAGTTTAATTTTCATGCCGATATAAAAGATGTCCATCCCGATGCTCTGATGCTAACATCAAGGCATAAAAATGCTGATTTTTCGTTGAAAATTGATGCCAATTTTACCGGAGCTTCTATTGATGAAATGGAGGGTAAAATTGATATAGACAGCCTTTCGTTCACCAGCTCGGAAGATATGCTCTTTATTGAAAAGTTTAATCTTTCGGCAAGTACAATGGGAGAAATGAAAAGGTTAGTTATTAACTCGGATTTTTTAAGAGGAAAAATCGAAGGCTCGTATTCTTATCAGGCTTTACCTGACGCTTTTATGGATTTGTTGCAAGGCTATATTCCGGCTCTTGTACCTGTAACGAAAAAGGGTATTTCAACAAAGAACGATTTTATTTTTGATTTACATATATTTAACACAAAACTTCTGCCCACGTTTTTTAATATACCGCTGGATATTCGCAGCCATTCTACTATTAAGGGATATTTTAATACTGATACCAAACGGATTCAGGTAGAGGGGCATTCTCCATTTTTTCTGTATGATGATAAAGAATTTGAATCGGGTATGATTTTCTTTGGGAATCCCGGCGACCGATTGAGGGGAGAAGTACGATTCAGCAACAACCGGAAAAGCAATAAAGCTATTAATGTATCTTTAGTTGCGCAAGCCAAGAACGATACGGTAGATACGACTATCAACTGGGGAAATAGTTCGGAAGTAACTTACAGTGGAAACTTTTCAGCTTCAACCGGTTTTAGTCGTTTGGGTGAAACAAAATCTTCTCTAAAAACGGTAATAGATATAAAAGAAACGAATATTATACTGAATGATACTTTATGGAAAGTTCACCCCTCGCAAATTATTGTGGCGGACTCCGGTAAGGTTCATATCAATAATTTCTATTTCAGCCACGAAGATCAATATGCACGAGTAAATGGTTACGCTTCCAACAACGTTAACGATACAATAAAACTTGATTTAAAAGATTTGAATATTGACTATATCTTTGATGTAGTCAATCTGAAAAGTTTGAATTTTAAGGGTGTAGCAACCGGGCAAGCGTATCTGAATCGAACCTCGGAGAAATTAACGATGAAATCAAAGCTTTTTGTCAAAGATTTTAGATTTAATGAAGCCCTGCTGGGGGACATGAACATTGAAGGCAAATGGGATGAGAAAGAAAAAGGTATTTATTTGGACGCTAATATAGAAGACCCGGATATTTCCAAAGCCAAAGTTACCGGATACATTTATCCGCTGAAGCCTAAAAGCGGAGTAGATTTGCATATACAGGGTGATAACTTGGATATTTACTTTTTGCAGTATTATTTAAAGTCAATAGTGAGCAATTTAGCTGGTCGTACTACCGGAAAGATGCGTGTATTTGGACCTTTCAACGCTCTTGATCTTGAAGGAGATGCAAAAGTTAACGCCAGTATGAAAGTTGATGTTCTCAATACCGGATTTGCATTTGATGACAGCGTTCGTGTAAGACCATCGGAATTTCAGTTTAATAACATTACCCTGTATGATGCCGAAGGGCATAGCGGGGTAGCCAACGGCTATGTGCATCATCAAAATCTAAAGGATATAAGTTATCAATTGAACGTGAATCCCGTTAATATGTTGGTGATGGATTTGAAAGAGGATGCGGATTTACCCTTTTACGGAACAGTATATGGTACGGGGAATGTGCTGTTATCGGGTAATTCACAAGCTTTAAATGCGGAGGTAGCTTTGGCTTCTACCCGGAACACCAATTTTACATATATCACAAAGGTGGCTTCTTCGGCTGCGAGTAACCGTTTTATAAAATTCATAGATAGAACCCCGCAACGGGATACTTTGACCTCTGATTACGGTTACGAAAAAAAGACGGAAATAGAAGAAATGAAACCCAATACGGATATTCGTTTGAATATCATGGCAGAAGCAACCCCGGATGCTACAATAAGGCTCATTATGGATCCTGTTTCCGGCGATTATATCAGTGGAAAAGGAACTGGTAATCTTCGTGTGGAGTATGACAGCAAAGGGGATGTGAAAATATTCGGGAATTATAATATTAATCAAGGAATTTACAAATTCAGCTTGCAAGAAGTAATTCGCAAAGATTTTATTATAAACGATGGTAGCAGCATCAATTTCAGTGGTAATTTATTGAACACAACAATGAATGTTCAAGCCTTATACACAGTAAACTCAGCCTCGTTAAACGATTTGATTCCTGAAAACACAGAATTATCCAAGCAACCGAACGTAAAAGTTAACTGCAAAATGAATTTAACGGGAAGCCTCTTTACTCCCGATATAAAAATGGACATTGAATTGCCCAACGAACGCGACGAGATACAGACGTTGGTGCGCAATTACCTCAGCACGGAGGAGGAAATGAATATGCAAATATTGTATCTATTGGGCATCGGTAAGTTTTATATGTCCGACAATACTAACCGGACACAGAACTCTAATTTAATGTCGTCGGTACTATCTTCTACCCTGTCCGGGCAACTTAATAACATGCTTTCGCAAATCATTGACAATACTAATTGGAATATCGGCACAAATTTAAGTACCGGAGACAAAGGATGGACGGACGTAGAAGTGGAAGGTATTTTGTCCGGGCAATTATTGAACAACCGTTTGCTGATAAACGGAAATTTCGGCTACCGGGATAGTCCGTTAGCCACAACAAACTTTGTGGGCGATTTTGAAACGGAACTATTGCTTACACGGACGGGAGACGTACGCCTGAAAGCGTACAACCGGACAAATGACCGTTATTACATACGCAACAATAACTTCACGAAACAAGGACTGGGAATAATGTATAAAAAAGATTTCGACTTGTGGAACGAGTTAATTTTTTGGAAACGGAAAAAGCGGAAAAGCCAACAGTAATTGAAAATCGAAAGCGGAGAGTTAAAAGGCTTTCCTTTCAACTCTCCATTTTCCACGTTCTTACTTTTCGCAGCTATTCTTGCCGAAATATCTGTTGTAAAGCCCTTCAAATCCTCTTCCATGACGAGCTTCGTCTTTACACATTTCATGAACGGTATCATGAATGGCATCCCAATTTAAGGCTTTGGCACGAGTAGCAATACGTTTCTTGTCTTCGCAAGCGCCTTGTTCGGCATCTTTACGTTTCTGCAAATTCGTTTTGGTGTCCCATACACAATCGCCTAACAGTTCGGCAAACTTAGACGCATGTTCGGCTTCTTCCCATGCATATCTTTTGAAAGCTTCAGCCACTTCGGGATAACCTTCGCGGTCTGCCTGACGGCTCATGGCAAGATACATGCCTACTTCAGTGCATTCACCCATGAAATGGTTGTTGAGGTCTTTAATCATTTCTTCGTCGCTATCTTTTGCCACACCGATTTTGTGTTCATCGGAAAAAGAAAGCGATCCGTCGGTTGATTCGACAATTTCAGTAAATTTACTTGCCGGAGCTTTACACAAAGGACATTTGTCCGGCGCTGTGTCACCTTCATGAACGTAACCACAGACAGTACATCTAAATTTTTTCATTTTCTTTCATTTTTTAGTTAGTTAATAAAAAATTAATTAGTCAATAAAAACGTTGTATAGTAGATTTATAAACAATTTATGCATATACCTTTATAGTAATAGTGCATTTCCGTTATTTCATGTCCGGCGGCTGTATGAGTAAAATTCCCTATTTCCTTAACAGCCTCTTTTATTTCCACATCATGTATTTTTCCACATTTCTTACATAAAAAATGCGCGTGTGGCGATATATCCGCATCAAAACATACATTTTTCTCATCAATAGTAAGCATATTCACCACTCCTTGCTCTGCAAACAACTTCAAGGTATTATACACCGTTGTTTTTGAAAGCGTGGGTATGAAAGAAAACAATGCGATATATATTTCCTCTGCTGTTGGGTGCGTGTGATGTTCCAACAAATAATTCATAATTGCTATACGTTGCAAAGACGGTTTTATTCCGTGCATCAATAATTGCTCGTGCACATACATGGTACTTACTTTTGTTTTATGTTTGTATTCGTTACACTTTTATTTTCAGTGCAAATATAAACAAGTTTTTTTATTACGCCGCCAAGTAAATGTTTTTTAAATAAAAAAAACAATCGAACTACACTAAAACAGTTGTTTTTAGATTTTTGTATAGGGCGTTAATTTCAAGAAAAGCCCACGAGGGCTCTTTGGTAGGAGTATATTCTTGGCTTTTTCCTTAAATTGATAACATATAATCAGGAAACTATGCCAAACAGCCGAACAAACGACATTCAACGAGAGAGTATATTAGGTATTTAATTCATCTATCTTCCTTTTTACTTCCTCTGCTATTTCATTTTGTTCAATATGGAATGCATGATAAGTATTTTGAGGTGTATTTTCATTCCTAAACTCAATATATTTTTTATATTTCTTATCGTAAAAATACAACCGTTTAGCCGAATCTTCATCAATTGCCTTATGGAGTAATATTTCGGCTTCATCGTGAGAACTGTATAAAGAGGATACATCTTTTTTCTTATACTTTCCTTTTCCGTTTTCTCCGTGTTTCGGATTGAGATTGAAAACTCTTTTAGGCAATCTGTTTTCCTCAAACCATTTATGTAATGATTTGCTATCACAGTTACATTGTTGTATTTCTTGGTCTGTTCTATGATGATTATAAACAGGCAAAAGTTTTTCTTTATGATCAATACCTTCGTTATTGACAACAAGAAATACGGTGTCCTTTGTTTGGTATTTTCTTCTTGCTATTTCGGTTAGAGTATCGTCAATAAGAGGCATTGTATAGAAATAATAACTTTGTCCGTTATCACCAATTGCTTCATCTCTCCAATTTCTCCAATTTTTTATAGTATTTTTTAGAATGGTTTTTGGATCTGGATAGCAATTTTCCATTTTTTTGAGCGACTTAATAAAGGCTTCTAAATTTTTCAAATCATAGTAGCCGTCGTAGTCTTCATAAGAAAAGAATGAAACAATATGTCCAAAATCGGTTATATATTTTTGAGTAACATTGAGGTCCGACATATCTATCGTTTTAATATATGGTGCCGTAGCAGTATTTTCTCTCTCAACGTATTCAGGAAAGAGAATAAATAATTGCATTTGTGCCATAATCAAAAACCCGTTAACTGTTGTAAATCTTTATCGAACTGGTCAAAAAAATCTTTGGGCGGACGGCGTATTTTGCCTGTATCGGTAACTTCTAATTTATGTACTATGGCTGAGTGTTCTTCTTCATTACGTTCAAAGAAATACACGGATAATTGCTCTTTCGTTAAATCAGCACGTTTTACAGCTATTAACGCGCCATTTATAATATGGTCGCTGTGGGTTTCCAAGATAATTTGTACTCCGTTTTTGGCTGCCAAACTTATTAGTTGCATCAAGACAGCTTGCCCTCCGGGATGTATATGTGCTTCCGGATTTTCAATAATTATCAATGCGCCTGGATGCGCACTCAAAATAGCAACGAACACAGGTAGTATGTATGTAATACCAAACCCTGTGTTTATAGCGGCAGCAGCTTCTGTTTGGCGATTGTTTACCCTCTCATATTTGTAACCAAGCTTAAAATCCGCTCCACTCGGTTCTATTTTGATTTTAATATTAGGTGAGATTTTGCGCAACCACGTTTCTGTCTGCGTTTCTAAAGATGGGTCTTCTAGTAAAGGATACAATAGTTCGGGTATTGGTAATGCTTCATTCCTATAATAATTCAGGAAATGAACGACGTATTCTCCTTTGCCTTGCTCTTTGGATAATTGTCTTTGGGTTTGAACAATCAGGCTGTCTCTCTTGTAAATTTCCATCGGACCAAAACGATAAGCACTTAAATATTGAAAGTGATTATTAAAGATAGAATGCCTCTCTACGACATTTTTAGAGTATCCTTTTTCTTGAGATGAATTTGGCAGAAATGTTTCATAAATTGAATCAGGATAATCAAATGCGAACTTCAATATTTGATTATTATCAAATTCAAGAGTCAGATCAAGAGTATGGCTCTGAGAACTCCAACAACTTAACTCGCCGGAAGTACCCACTTTACACAAATCTCCGTTAAGATTTAATCCTTTGTCGAGGTCTGACGAAAGAAAAGATTGCCGTAATAATAAAAGAGATTGTATAACGGTTGATTTACCCATACCATTTAATCCGGTAAGTATAGTTAGATTACCCGTTTCAATACGGGTTTTATCATGTAATTTGAAATTACTTATATCTATTGCTTTTATCATTCCCTGATAGTTTTATATATGATTTTTTTTACTTCTTCAAATCTGCATTTGACTGCATTTCTTTTTGCAGTACCAGTAGTTATTGCCTTGTTAAATTCTGAGTTATTGAATAACTTAATCATCTCATTAATAAATGCCTCCTTATGTTGAATTAAGGACTTTTGCTCTTCATCACTAAGTTTGGCTATATTAACACTTAAAGTATCAAAAATAGATTTTGAAAGGACATTTCTGCTATCATCTTTATTATAACGTTTGCGAAAAGCATCATTATCGAATATATTATAAATCGTACGCATTGATTTGCCAAATGTTGTTTTTATCTCTTGAAGTTCCTTTTCATCTTTTTCAGACAATGAAGACATTGCCGTTTGCATAAATCCATCTAATTCTCCTTCGTAATTTTCATCATACCCCAAAAGAAAAAAAGCAAGGAATCTGTTTACAAAATCTCTGTCCTCCATTCTTTTTGTTGATATTTTCCTGTCTGTAGCAAGTAAAAATTCCTCCATTTCTGCTAACTCTTTCACAAACTCAGCCGGTCGCCCTTGATTCAACGCATGACGCATTTCCTGTGGAGTTAATGGTATTCCTGCCGTATTTACTCTTTGGAATATTACATATTTTACATTCGCAGGAGTATCTTTTCTAAGAGTGTTTAAAACAACTTTAAGAGAATTGATGCGCTTGATTTCAGGTCTCTCAAGTTCTCTGTAAGTTTTATTATCAAATTGCTTAAGAAATTGTAATCCCTCTAGTTTTAGAGGGAAATTTTCTTTTAATATGAAATCTTTTAACGTACATAATCTCTGCAAACCATCTATAACAGAAAGTTTTTTAGTTTCTTTGTCTTCACTGAAATAGAATGACGGTAAAGGTAAACCTAATAGTATGGATTCTATCAAACGGCTCTTTTGTATAGGTGACCATAGATCACTTGAACGTTGAAAATCGGGATTCAAATCAATCTCACCTTCTTTCAACATATCAATAAGTAAACCTAAATTTACCACTTGAATATCAACATCTATTTTTGATGGATCAAATGGCTTAGTGATATTTTCATCACCTCTGTCTTCCTTTTCTATTTCTTTATTATTTTCTATTTCTTCCATTTTTGACAATACATTAAAAGCTATTGGCAACAAAGATAAACAAATAAATTTGCAAAAACTTAGGCAGAACTTACAACGAACCAAATTTCCTTGGCATTTTCCACATAAATTGAGTATCTTTGTATTACCCCTTGTTTCGATTCCCGCTATCAGGGATTCAAATCGGTGGAACACCATTCGATATATCTCCCATCAACGTCCGAATCAAGTCCGATTCTTCTCCGACGTATGTCCGATTGAACTTCGATTCTTCTTCTTTTTAGCACGATGCCAACACAATATAAGCATGGTGTTAACTCTATGTTAGCTCTATATTAGCTCGTATTTGTATCGTCTCTACTTCTATAATTCTCCTAGTTGATTCTCCTTTACTCATCTAAATATATTTATTCTCTACCCCTTGGCTATTTCAAGACAAATATGTATCTTTATAGTCTAACACATCAATGATATAACCCCATGGAAACTAAACCTAATTCCCGCAATCCCCGTACCGAAAACCAACAAACACAACGGGTACAACTGACCAACCTCGTAACCACCTACCAAACGCTGTCTTCTTTCATAAGAGGTGCTTATTCCTCCAAGCCGGAGAACTTGAGCGATTACAATATGTTTATCAAAAGGAACCTGAACATGATAAAGGTTTATCTTGGTAAAACCGAAGCATCCCAGAAAGCCTGCATCGTAGCGCCGTACAACATATCGGAAGGTAGGCTGATGAGTATTGAAGTAATCGCACTGGGGGATGTGCTGCGGACTTCCCTGCAAGTGCCACGTTCCTTTCAGATAACTGATGAAACTACGGTTGAGGAAGTATCTATGGCTTTGTTGCGTGCCAATCCGCAGATGTGTGAAGGGGATCAAATCTCCATTCTTCACCTCGTCCAACATGCGCCTTCTTCCTCCGGCAAAGGCGTTCCGTATATGACGTGGAAGCAGTACGATTTTACGCTGGATACCATTTCTTATGGCGCAATCCATTCTGAATTCTACAAAGATGTGCCCAAATCTCTATTTCGGGTGAACGAGGGACATATTGAGACGGAGGCAGGTATCGAAATGGGAGGCGTGGCGTATGTGTTAAGCCGTGAAGTGGGGCGTAAAATGCAGATTTCTACCCAATCCATCGTACTTACTCCTGATAATGACGTTTATAAAGATTATTCCTCCGAAGAGAAGAAGAAGGAAGCGGCGGCGAGCTATCGTTGCGGGGTGGTTGCCAAAAAGAAAACGGTTGCTCCGAAAAAGGCAGTCAATCCGAAAAATGAATATCTTTACGGCTTTATTTCGAGAAGTATGGAGAAAATCCGTATGAAGAAGATACTCATAGCTTTGGTGTTGCTATTCGGCATAACGATTGCTGCGCAAAATAATACGACAGGACAAGAGGAGAAGATTTACACTCAAAGAGAGGTGGATTTGATGATGCAGGTGCAGGAGCAAGAACGAAAAATATCCGAAATGCAGAGGAGTGTAGAGGGATACAAAGAATATATACAAAATAACGATTATACTTTATTTATGAAGCAAGCAATTATCCGTAAATTAAATGATTTTTTTGCCCTTCAGCCTATTGAAAAGGCGTGGGTATTTGGTTCCTATTCACGTGGAGAAGAGACACGGAAAAGTGATATGGATATACTTGTCCGGTTTGACCATAATGCAAATATAACATTATTCAAATATGCAGGAATGGTGAATAGCCTTCAAGAATTATTGCATAAAAAGATTGATTTGGTAGAAGAAGGGCAACTAAAAGATTTTGCCGGGGAATCTGCTGATACAGATAAGATACTTATTTATGAGAGAAGAACTTAAAGATAATAGTTATCTTTGCAAAAACAAAAAAATAATGAATACTTCTGATAATACAATATTGTTAGACAATTATTTAGGCTTATTAAAAGGCTTGAGTAGGGAAAATAAAATTGGTAGCCCGGCTTACCCATGAAATTGCTGAAGAAACGGATAAGATAAGGAGAAGATGTTATAGATAAATTTTATGGGGCGTTCAAATCGAATAAAAGTGCTGATGAAATCATTGACGAAATCAGAAAAAGCAGGAACTTTCATTGAATCATTTTAATCGTGAAGAAGTATTTTTGCAGGCAAAAAGCGTAAGAGGAAACAACATAAGAATGATTACTTGTTTGCTAAACGGGCTGAAAGCCCAATATATACCAGCCCCGACTAAACGTAGTGGCAGTCGGGGTAAAGGAACAAACTATCCTCTGGCGGGCTGAAAGCCCAACTTAAATTAAGTTGCCTTTTCGGAGCATCAATGATTTATTAAGTTAGGCTTTCAGCCTGTTAGTAAGTGGTTTATTTTCTCATCCCCAGCTGTCGCTGCGCTTAGCTGGGGCTGAATTAAGTTAGGCTTTCAGCCTAATGTTAGTAGCGCAATTCGCATAGCTCATTCTGTAAGGGAAACACCCAAATTCAGTAGAAAGTGGAGAGTGGAAAAGGGAAAGTTGTTTCGTTAAATTAAATATCTATTTCTATTTTTGCAGGCAAAAAGCGTAAATGGATAGTTCTGTAAAATTACATGGTGATATTAGCATTGCCGACCTCCTTCATCAATATTCCCTTCACCCCAACATCGGAGCTTTAGAAACCTTACTAAAAAATACCTCCCTCAAACATATTTATTGTGAAGGCTTGCGAGCCTCCTCTTCTTCACTCTTTTTTTCCGCTTTGACCGGCAATAATACCCGTTCTTTTCTTTTTATTTTGAATGATTTGGAAGAAGCCGGATATTTCTATCACGACCTGACTCAGATATTGGGAACAGAACATATATTGTTTTTTCCTTCTTCCTTTCGCCGCGCTGTGAAGTACGGACAAAAAGATGCTGCGAATGAGATACTTCGTACTGAAGTTTTAAGCCGTTTGCAGAAAGGAGAACAAGGGCTTTGCATAGTAACATATCCCGATGCATTGGCAGAAAAAGTAGTATCAAAGAAAGAATTAAACGATAAAACGTTGAAGCTTCACGTAGGAGAGCAAGTAGATACCGCTTTTATAACCGATGTGCTCCGAAGTTATGATTTTGAATACGTTGATTACGTGTACGAACCGGGACAATATGCCGTGCGGGGAAGCATCATTGATATTTTCTCCTTTTCGTCCGAATATCCATGCCGAATAGATTTCTCTGGAGACGAAGTGGATAGTATTCGTTCTTTTGAGATAGAAACGCAACTCTCTAAAGAGAAAAAAGAAAGCGTTTCCATCGTTCCTGATTTGACTAAAACGGGAAAAGGCAGTACCGTTTTCCTTGATTTCATCCCCTTTAATACAATATTGGCTATACGGGATTTCTTTTGGTTGCGCGAGCGCATAGAAGCAATAAGTGACGAAGTTTTTTCTTTCGCTCCCCAAGAAGAATTAATTGAAATATATAAACCGGAGTTGATTAACGGCAGTGAATTTGCTGCTCGTGCGTTGGATTTCCGCCGGATAGAATTTGGTAATAAACCTACCGGTACACCGGATGCCACTATCTCTTTTTCCATTCACCAGCAACCGATTTACCACAAGAATTTTGCATTAACTGCTGAATCTTTCAAGGAATACATGAGGCAGGGCTATACCATCTATATATGCAGCGATAGCGCCAAGCAAACAGACCGTATCCGGGCTATCTTTGAAGACAGGGGAGACCATATCCCTTTTACGGCTGTGGATAAAACATTGCACGATGGTTTTGCAGATGATACGCTAAAAATCTGCCTTTTCACCGATCATCAACTGTTCGACCGCTTCCATAAATACAACCTGAAAAGCGATAAAGCCCGTTCGGGTAAGGTAGCTTTGTCTTTGAAAGAACTCAGCCAATTTACCCCCGGCGATTACGTGGTGCATACCGATCATGGTGTGGGGCGATTTGCCGGATTGGTGCGTATGCCCAACGGGGAAAGTACGCAGGAAGTTATCAAATTGGTGTATCAGAACGAGGATGTGGTGTTCGTTTCTATTCATTCCCTCCACAAAGTGTCTAAATACAGAGGGAAAGATGGTGAAGCTCCCCGCCTGAACAAACTCGGAACAGGTGCTTGGGAGAAACTGAAAGAACGTACTAAAACCAAGATAAAAGACATCGCTCGCGACTTAATAAAACTCTATTCTCAACGCCGTGAAGAAAAAGGCTTTGCTTATAGTCCCGATAGTTTCTTGCAGAATGAATTGGAAGCCGGATTCATATATGAAGATACCCCCGACCAAAGCAAATCAACCGCCGACGTGAAGCACGATATGGAACGAGATGTACCGATGGATAGGCTTGTTTGCGGTGATGTAGGTTTCGGAAAAACAGAAGTAGCCATGCGTGCAGCTTTCAAAGCCGTAACGGATAACAAACAAGTAGCCGTTTTAGTACCGACAACCGTTTTGGCTTATCAGCATTACCAAACGTTTACTTCCCGTTTGAAAGATTTTCCTTGCCGGGTAGATTATTTGAGCCGCGCTCGCACTACCAAACAAACAAGCGCTATCATTCAAGAGCTAAAAAGCGGAGAGGTGAATATTCTTATCGGCACTCACCGCCTATTGGGGAAAGACGTACAATTTAAGGATTTGGGGCTGCTTATTATTGATGAAGAACAGAAATTCGGAGTAGGCGTAAAGGAAAAACTCCGTCAAATAAAAGTTAATGTAGATACGCTGACAATGACTGCCACGCCGATACCGCGAACTTTGCAATTCTCTTTGATGGGCGCGCGCGACCTCAGCGTTATATCTACTCCTCCGCCCAATCGTTATCCCATTCAGACAGAAGTACATACATTCAACGAAGAAGTCATTACCGATGCTATTAACTTTGAAATGAGCCGCAACGGTCAGGTGTTTTTTGTTAATAACCGTATCGCTAATTTGCCAGAATTGCAAGCCATGATTCAGCGGCATATCCCTGATGCGCGTATCGCCATAGGTCATGGTCAAATGGAACCTCCAAAATTGGAGGAAGTCATTTTCGGTTTTGTCAATTACGACTATGACGTACTAATCGCCACCTCTATCATTGAGAACGGTATTGACATTCCCAATGCCAACACAATCATCATCAATCAAGCACAGAATTTCGGTTTAAGCGACCTGCATCAGCTTCGTGGACGGGTGGGACGTAGCAATAAAAAGGCTTTCTGTTATCTCCTTGCTCCACCTCTGACGAGTTTAACCGTCGAAGCTCGCCGCCGTCTGCAAGCTATTGAAAACTTTAGCGATTTGGGTAGCGGTATCCACATTGCCATGCAGGATTTGGATATTCGCGGAGCAGGTAATCTTTTGGGAGCCGAACAAAGCGGATTCATTGCCGATTTAGGTTATGAAACCTATCAAAAGATACTTTCCGAAGCCGTGCATGAATTAAAAACGGATGAGTTTTCCGAACTGTATAATGATGCACAAAGTGATGGCGCTATCAGTGGTGAACAGTTTGTGGAGGAATGTACCGTTGAAAGCGATTTGGAACTTCTTCTTCCTGCCAATTATGTAACGGGTAGCAGTGAGCGTATGCTCCTTTATCGTGAGTTGGACGGGCTTACGCTTGATACGGAAGTTGCCGGTTTCCGCACTCGTCTGCAAGACCGTTTCGGGGCTATCCCTCCGGAAACGGAAGAGTTGCTTCGCATTGTTCCTCTGCGCCGGATAGCTGTCCATTTGGGTATTGAGAAAGTATATTTAAAAGGCGGACGGATGACGTTATTCTTTATCTCCAATGAAAACAGCCCTTATTTTCAGAGTGAGGCGTTCGGGAAGATGATAGAGTATATGATGAAATACCCTCGCCGGTGCGACCTCCGGGAACAGACAGGAAAGCGTTCGATGCTAATAAAATCCGTACCGGATACGGAAACAGCAGTGAGCGTGTTGCAGGAAATTACGGCAATCATCCCTAATAAATAGGGATAACATACCACCAAATAGAAATATGAAAACAAACAAAATCCATTGCTTAATGTTAGCATCGCTATTGGCTGTCGGAGGTTGTACGCCTACCGACAACGGAGCCACTTTCCGGTATTTTGAGTATCAAGGTCAAGATGCCCGTTTTGATAAAACAATCAATGCGGAGCGAGAGTATCTAAACCCTATTATCAGTGGGTTTTATCCCGACCCAAGTATTTGTCGCAAAGGGGATGACTACTATATGGTACATTCTACTTTCTCTTATTTTCCGGGTATTCCCATTTTGCATAGTCGTGATTTGGTAAATTGGGAACAGATAGGAAACGTACTCGACCGTCCCTCACAATTACAGCTTGACGGTATCCGCTTGGATGGAGGAGTTTATGCGCCGGCAATCTCTTATAATAAAGCAAACGATACGTTCTATCTCGTCAATACTTGTGTGGACGGTATTGGCAATTTCGTTGTCAAGACTCAAGACCCGCGTCAAGGGTGGAGTGAACCGATACTGCTTCCCGATGTAGGTGGTATTGACCCTTCCTTTTTCTTTGATGAAGACGGCAAAGCATACATTATCAATAATGATGCGCCGGAGAATATTCCGGAGTATGATGGACACCGTGCCATTTGGATTCACGATTATGATGTGGCAACAGACCAAACCTTTGGCACACCGCAAGCAATCGTTGACGGAGGGACAGACAAAAGCAAGAAACCCGTATGGATTGAAGGTCCACACATCTACAAAATAAAAGGCAAATACTATCTGATGGCAGCCGAAGGGGGTACAAGCACTAACCATTCGGAAGTAATTTTCACCGCTGAAAACGTAAAAGGTCCTTATACTCCGGTAATCGAAAACCCGGTATTAACTCAACGCGACTTACCCGAAGAGCGAGCGGAAAAAGTAACCTGTACCGGTCATGCAGATTTGATTGAAACACCAACAGGCGAATGGTTTGCTATCTTTTTGGGATGCCGTCCTTATGAAGATGATTTGTACAATACCGGACGCGAAACGTTCCTGCTTCCCGTAAGTTGGGAAAACGATGTCCCCATTATTCTCGAAAAAGGGAAAGCGCTCCCAACCGTTGTTGCTCCCAATAATTGGAAAGCCGATACAGAAAACATCCGCCCGGAAGCATTTACCGGAAACTTTACTTGGAAAGACGATTTCAAAGGAGATAAATTAGGGATGAGATGGCTTTTTATTCGTACCCCTCACTCCAATTGGTGGAAATTGAATAATGACGGTTTGCACATCACTCCCACTACGGACAATATAAATAAAATAGGCACACCCGCATTCGTCGGTTATCGTCAGCAGCATACCAATTTTACAGTTACTACGCAAATGAACTTTACTCCCAAAACGGAACAAGACATAGCGGGGTTGGTTTGTTATCAAAATGAAAGATTCAACATTGTATTTGGGAAAACGTTGCGTGCTGGTAAAGAAAGTATTGTTGTTATCTCTACTGTTAATAACGTTCAGACTGAACCACAGCATTATACTTTGAACGAGACAGAGAAAGACTACCCCATATATTTGCGAATCGTAGGAAAAGCCGGTACGTACGACTTTGAATTGTCTTTTGATGGAAATAATTGGCAACCCGTAGCTACCGGAGTTGATGCCACGATATTAAGCACCCACAAAGCGGGAGGATTTACGGGAACGGTCATCGGGATGTATGCAGGAGCTAATGCAAAATCTTAAATATCAATTCCCGCAATATATCCCCATCGCTCATTGAATAATTGCCGATGCCTTTCGACTTGGCATCGGCAGCCCGTATCTCACTAATAATTTGCATGGTTTTTATTCCATTGTATTTTCTCATGGCTATAACATATTCACGAGCTTGCCAAGTAGATCGCAGTCCGAGCATATTGGCAATGCCTTGCTCGGATTTCTCTGGTGCATAATACGCCAACATCAGATTGGAGAAGAAACTAAAAAGCAATGAAAGTGTCATTTGAAGGGGATTGCTTTTCGGGTTCTCTTCAAAGTATTTGATTATTTTGTTTGCTTTCAATACATCCTTATCCAATAAAGCGGAGCGGAGTTCAAAGTTATTATAGTCTTTGCTGATGCCGATATTTACCTCTATCTGCTCTGGAGTAATCCGGTTTTGACCGTTGGGAAGGGTAATAATCAGTTTCTCCAACTCTCCTGTTAAGCGGCTCAACTCAGAACCTACAAAATCAGCAAGCATAGCTGTCGCTTTGGAGTCAATCTCTATATTTTTATTTTTTAGATAAGAGGTTATGAATACGGGGAGTTGAGCATCTTTACTCTTTTTCGACTCAAAAAGTATTCCTATTCGTTCTATCTCGGAAGCAAGTTTCTTTCGTCCGTCTAACGTTCCGTGCTTATGGCAAATTACTAAAATAGTGGACTTCATCGGCTTCTGCAAATAATATGAAAGAGCTTCCATATTGTGTACCGTCTGCGCCTCTTTCACTATCACTACCTGATATTCGGACATCATAGGATAGCGTTTTGCAGCATTAATAATGGTCGCCACATCAACGTCCATGCCGTACATTACCGTTTATTTGTTTTAACTTCAAATGCCGGCAGATTTAATAATAACATTTGCTATTTTTGTAAATTCTATAAACCGATACAAATTTAACGGAAAATTGACTTACGAGGATATTCTTAATGAATTAAAGAACAAACGCTATCGTCCCATATATTATTTAATGGGAGAAGAGGCGTATTATATTGATCTAATAGCTGATTTTATTGAAGAAAACATACTTTCCGAAACAGAGAAAGAATTCAATCTAACGGTAATGTACGGCATGGACGTTGATGTGGCGACCATTATTAATGCTGCAAAACGCTATCCTATGATGTCCGAATATCAGGTAGTGATAGTGAAAGAGGCGCAGACGGTACACAATATGGAAGCTCTTTCATATTATTTGCAGAAGCCGATGAAGTCCACTATTTTAGTAATTTGCCATAAGCACGGAACGTTAGACGGACGAAAGAAACTTGCTTCCGAGATAGAACGAATAGGAATACTTTTTGAGTCGAAAAAGAGTAAAGATGCTCAACTCCCCGTATTCATAACCTCTTATCTAAAAAATAAAAATATAGAGATTGACTCCAAAGCGACAGCTATGCTTGCTGATTTTGTAGGTTCTGAGTTGAGCCGCTTAACAGGAGAGTTGGAGAAACTGATTATTACCCTTCCCAACGGTCAAAACCGGATTACTCCAGAGCAGATAGAGGTAAATATCGGCATCAGCAAAGACTATAATAACTTTGAACTCCGCTCCGCTTTATTGGATAAGGATGTATTGAAAGCAAACAAAATAATCAAATACTTTGAAGAGAACCCGAAAAGCAATCCCCTTCAAATGACACTTTCATTGCTTTTTAGTTTCTTCTCCAATCTGATGTTGGCGTATTATGCACCAGAGAAATCCGAGCAAGGCATTGCCAATATGCTCGGACTGCGATCTACTTGGCAAGCTCGTGAATATGTTATAGCCATGAGAAAATACAATGGAATAAAAACCATGCAAATTATTAGTGAGATACGGGCTGCCGATGCCAAGTCGAAAGGCATCGGCAATTATTCAATGAGCGATGGGGATATATTGCGGGAATTGATATTTAAGATTTTGCATTAGCTCCTGCATACATCCCGATGACCGTTCCCGTAAATCCTCCCGCTTTGTGGGTGCTTAATATCGTGGCATCAACTCCGGTAGCTACGGGTTGCCAATTATTTCCATCAAAAGACAATTCAAAGTCGTACGTACCGGCTTTTCCTACGATTCGCAAATATATGGGGTAGTCTTTCTCTGTCTCGTTCAAAGTATAATGCTGTGGTTCAGTCTGAACGTTATTAACAGTAGAGATAACAACAATACTTTCTTTACCAGCACGCAACGTTTTCCCAAATACAATGTTGAATCTTTCATTTTGATAACAAACCAACCCCGCTATGTCTTGTTCCGTTTTGGGAGTAAAGTTCATTTGCGTAGTAACTGTAAAATTGGTATGCTGCTGACGATAACCGACGAATGCGGGTGTGCCTATTTTATTTATATTGTCCGTAGTGGGAGTGATGTGCAAACCGTCATTATTCAATTTCCACCAATTGGAGTGAGGGGTACGAATAAAAAGCCATCTCATCCCTAATTTATCTCCTTTGAAATCGTCTTTCCAAGTAAAGTTTCCGGTAAATGCTTCCGGGCGGATGTTTTCTGTATCGGCTTTCCAATTATTGGGAGCAACAACGGTTGGGAGCGCTTTCCCTTTTTCGAGAATAATGGGGACATCGTTTTCCCAACTTACGGGAAGCAGGAACGTTTCGCGTCCGGTATTGTACAAATCATCTTCATAAGGACGGCATCCCAAAAAGATAGCAAACCATTCGCCTGTTGGTGTTTCAATCAAATCTGCATGACCGGTACAGGTTACTTTTTCCGCTCGCTCTTCGGGTAAGTCGCGTTGAGTTAATACCGGGTTTTCGATTACCGGAGTATAAGGACCTTTTACGTTTTCAGCGGTGAAAATTACTTCCGAATGGTTAGTGCTTGTACCCCCTTCGGCTGCCATCAGATAGTATTTGCCTTTTATTTTGTAGATGTGTGGACCTTCAATCCATACGGGTTTCTTGCTTTTGTCTGTCCCTCCGTCAACGATTGCTTGCGGTGTGCCAAAGGTTTGGTCTGTTGCCACATCATAATCGTGAATCCAAATGGCACGGTGTCCATCATACTCCGGAATATTCTCCGGCGCATCATTATTGATAATGTATGCTTTGCCGTCTTCATCAAAGAAAAAGGAAGGGTCAATACCACCTACATCGGGAAGCAGTATCGGTTCACTCCACCCTTGACGCGGGTCTTGAGTCTTGACAACGAAATTGCCAATACCGTCCACACAAGTATTGACGAGATAGAACGTATCGTTTGCTTTATTATAAGAGATTGCCGGCGCATAAACTCCTCCATCCAAGCGGATACCGTCAAGCTGTAATTGTGAGGGACGGTCGAGTACGTTTCCTATCTGTTCCCAATTTACCAAATCACGACTATGCAAAATGGGAATACCCGGAAAATAAGAGAAAGTAGAATGTACCATATAGTAGTCATCCCCTTTGCGACAAATACTTGGGTCGGGATAAAACCCACTGATAATAGGGTTTAGATACTCTCGCTCCGCATTGATTGTTTTATCAAAACGGGCATCTTGACCTTGATACTCAAAATACCGGAAAGTGGCTCCGTTGTCGGTAGGCGTACAACCTCCGACAGCCAATAGCGATGCTAACATTAAGCAATGGATTTTGTTTGTTTTCATATTTCTATTTGGTGGTATGTTATCCCTATTTATTAGGGATGATTGCCGTAATTTCCTGCAACACGCTCACTGCTGTTTCCGTATCCGGTACGGATTTTATTAGCATCGAACGCTTTCCTGTCTGTTCCCGGAGGTCGCACCGGCGAGGGTATTTCATCATATACTCTATCATCTTCCCGAACGCCTCACTCTGAAAATAAGGGCTGTTTTCATTGGAGATAAAGAATAACGTCATCCGTCCGCCTTTTAAATATACTTTCTCAATACCCAAATGGACAGCTATCCGGCGCAGAGGAACAATGCGAAGCAACTCTTCCGTTTCCGGAGGGATAGCCCCGAAACGGTCTTGCAGACGAGTGCGGAAACCGGCAACTTCCGTATCAAGCGTAAGCCCGTCCAACTCACGATAAAGGAGCATACGCTCACTGCTACCCGTTACATAATTGGCAGGAAGAAGAAGTTCCAAATCGCTTTCAACGGTACATTCCTCCACAAACTGTTCACCACTGATAGCGCCATCACTTTGTGCATCATTATACAGTTCGGAAAACTCATCCGTTTTTAATTCATGCACGGCTTCGGAAAGTATCTTTTGATAGGTTTCATAACCTAAATCGGCAATGAATCCGCTTTGTTCGGCTCCCAAAAGATTACCTGCTCCGCGAATATCCAAATCCTGCATGGCAATGTGGATACCGCTACCCAAATCGCTAAAGTTTTCAATAGCTTGCAGACGGCGGCGAGCTTCGACGGTTAAACTCGTCAGAGGTGGAGCAAGGAGATAACAGAAAGCCTTTTTATTGCTACGTCCCACCCGTCCACGAAGCTGATGCAGGTCGCTTAAACCGAAATTCTGTGCTTGATTGATGATGATTGTGTTGGCATTGGGAATGTCAATACCGTTCTCAATGATAGAGGTGGCGATTAGTACGTCATAGTCGTAATTGACAAAACCGAAAATGACTTCCTCCAATTTTGGAGGTTCCATTTGACCATGACCTATGGCGATACGCGCATCAGGGATATGCCGCTGAATCATGGCTTGCAATTCTGGCAAATTAGCGATACGGTTATTAACAAAAAACACCTGACCGTTGCGGCTCATTTCAAAGTTAATAGCATCGGTAATGACTTCTTCGTTGAATGTATGTACTTCTGTCTGAATGGGATAACGATTGGGCGGAGGAGTAGATATAACGCTGAGGTCGCGCGCGCCCATCAAAGAGAATTGCAAAGTTCGCGGTATCGGCGTGGCAGTCATTGTCAGCGTATCTACATTAACTTTTATTTGACGGAGTTTTTCCTTTACGCCTACTCCGAATTTCTGTTCTTCATCAATAATAAGCAGCCCCAAATCCTTAAATTGTACGTCTTTCCCCAATAGGCGGTGAGTGCCGATAAGAATATTCACCTCTCCGCTTTTTAGCTCTTGAATGATAGCGCTTGTTTGTTTGGTAGTGCGAGCGCGGCTCAAATAATCTACCCGGCAAGGAAAATCTTTCAAACGGGAAGTAAACGTTTGGTAATGCTGATAAGCCAAAACGGTTGTCGGTACTAAAACGGCTACTTGTTTGTTATCCGTTACGGCTTTGAAAGCTGCACGCATGGCTACTTCTGTTTTTCCGAAACCTACATCACCGCAAACAAGCCTATCCATCGGTACATCTCGTTCCATATCGTGCTTCACGTCGGCGGTTGATTTGCTTTGGTCGGGGGTATCTTCATATATGAATCCGGCTTCCAATTCATTCTGCAAGAAACTATCGGGACTATAAGCAAAGCCTTTTTCTTCACGGCGTTGAGAATAGAGTTTTATTAAGTCGCGAGCGATGTCTTTTATCTTGGTTTTAGTACGTTCTTTCAGTTTCTCCCAAGCACCTGTTCCGAGTTTGTTCAGGCGGGGAGCTTCACCATCTTTCCCTCTGTATTTAGACACTTTGTGGAGGGAATGAATAGAAACGAACACCACATCCTCGTTCTGATACACCAATTTGATAACTTCCTGCGTACTTTCCCCGTTGGGCATACGCACCAATCCGGCAAATCGCCCCACACCATGATCGGTATGCACCACGTAATCGCCGGGGGTAAATTGGCTGAGTTCTTTCAAAGACAAAGCTACCTTACCCGAACGGGCTTTATCGCTTTTCAGGTTGTATTTATGGAAGCGGTCGAACAGTTGATGATCGGTGAAAAGGCAGATTTTTAGCGTATCATCTGCAAAACCATCGTGCAATGTTTTATCCACAGCCGTAAAAGGGATATGGTCTCCCCTGTCTTCAAAGATAGCCCGGATACGGTCTGTTTGCTTGGCGCTATCGCTGCATATATAGATGGTATAGCCCTGCCTCATGTATTCCTTGAAAGATTCAGCAGTTAATGCAAAATTCTTGTGGTAAATCGGTTGCTGGTGAATGGAAAAAGAGATAGTGGCATCCGGTGTACCGGTAGGTTTATTACCAAATTCTATCCGGCGGAAATCCAACGCACGAGCAGCAAATTCACTGCCGTTAATCAACTCCGGTTTATATATTTCAATTAATTCTTCTTGGGGAGCGAAAGAAAAAACTTCGTCACTTATTGCTTCTATGCGCTCGCGCAACCAAAAGAAATCCCGTATAGCCAATATTGTATTAAAGGGGATGAAATCAAGGAAAACGGTACTGCCTTTTCCCGTTTTAGTCAAATCAGGAACGATGGAAACGCTTTCTTTTTTCTCTTTAGAGAGTTGCGTTTCTATCTCAAAAGAACGAATACTATCCACTTCGTCTCCAGAGAAATCTATTCGGCATGGATATTCGGACGAAAAGGAGAAAATATCAATGATGCTTCCCCGCACGGCATATTGTCCCGGTTCGTACACGTAATCAACGTATTCAAAATCATAACTTCGGAGCACATCGGTTATAAAAGCGGTATCTACTTGCTCTCCTACGTGAAGCTTCAACGTTTTATCGTTTAATTCTTTCTTTGATACTACTTTTTCTGCCAATGCATCGGGATATGTTACTATGCAAAGCCCTTGTTCTCCTTTCTGCAAACGGCTTAAAACTTCAGTACGAAGTATCTCATTCGCAGCATCTTTTTGTCCGTACTTCACAGCGCGGCGAAAGGAAGAAGGAAAAAACAATATATGTTCTGTTCCCAATATCTGAGTCAGGTCGTGATAGAAATATCCGGCTTCTTCCAAATCATTCAAAATAAAAAGAAAAGAACGGGTATTATTGCCGGTCAAAGCGGAAAAAAAGAGTGAAGAAGAGGAGGCTCGCAAGCCTTCACAATAAATATGTTTGAGGGAGGTATTTTTTAGTAAGGTTTCTAAAGCTCCGATGTTGGGGTGAAGGGAATATTGATGAAGGAGGTCGGCAATGCTAATATCACCATGTAATTTTACAGAACTATCCATTTACGCTTTTTGCCTGCAAAAATAGAAATAGATATTTAATTTAACGAAACAACTTTCCCTTTTCCACTCTCCACTTTCTACTGAATTTGGGTGTTTCCCTTACAGAATGAGCTATGCGAATTGCGCTACTAACATTAGGCTGAAAGCCTAACTTAATTCAGCCCCAGCTAAGCGCAGCGACAGCTGGGGATGAGAAAATAAACCACTTACTAACAGGCTGAAAGCCTAACTTAATAAATCATTGATGCTCCGAAAAGGCAACTTAATTTAAGTTGGGCTTTCAGCCCGCCAGAGGATAGTTTGTTCCTTTACCCCGACTGCCACTACGTTTAGTCGGGGCTGGTATATATTGGGCTTTCAGCCCGTTTAGCAAACAAGTAATCATTCTTATGTTGTTTCCTCTTACGCTTTTTGCCTGCAAAAATACTTCTTCACGATTAAAATGATTCAATGAAAGTTCCTGCTTTTTCTGATTTCGTCAATGATTTCATCAGCACTTTTATTCGATTTGAACGCCCCATAAAATTTATCTATAACATCTTCTCCTTATCTTATCCGTTTCTTCAGCAATTTCATGGGTAAGCCGGGCTACCAATTTTATTTTCCCTACTCAAGCCTTTTAATAAGCCTAAATAATTGTCTAACAATATTGTATTATCAGAAGTATTCATTATTTTTTTGTTTTTGCAAAGATAACTATTATCTTTAAGTTCTTCTCTCATAAATAAGTATCTTATCTGTATCAGCAGATTCCCCGGCAAAATCTTTTAGTTGCCCTTCTTCTACCAAATCAATCTTTTTATGCAATAATTCTTGAAGGCTATTCACCATTCCTGCATATTTGAATAATGTTATATTTGCATTATGGTCAAACCGGACAAGTATATCCATATCACTTTTCCGTGTCTCTTCTCCACGTGAATAGGAACCAAATACCCACGCCTTTTCAATAGGCTGAAGGGCAAAAAAATCATTTAATTTACGGATAATTGCTTGCTTCATAAATAAAGTATAATCGTTATTTTGTATATATTCTTTGTATCCCTCTACACTCCTCTGCATTTCGGATATTTTTCGTTCTTGCTCCTGCACCTGCATCATCAAATCCACCTCTCTTTGAGTGTAAATCTTCTCCTCTTGTCCTGTCGTATTATTTTGCGCAGCAATCGTTATGCCGAATAGCAACACCAAAGCTATGAGTATCTTCTTCATACGGATTTTCTCCATACTTCTCGAAATAAAGCCGTAAAGATATTCATTTTTCGGATTGACTGCCTTTTTCGGAGCAACCGTTTTCTTTTTGGCAACCACCCCGCAACGATAGCTCGCCGCCGCTTCCTTCTTCTTCTCTTCGGAGGAATAATCTTTATAAACGTCATTATCAGGAGTAAGTACGATGGATTGGGTAGAAATCTGCATTTTACGCCCCACTTCACGGCTTAACACATACGCCACGCCTCCCATTTCGATACCTGCCTCCGTCTCAATATGTCCCTCGTTCACCCGAAATAGAGATTTGGGCACATCTTTGTAGAATTCAGAATGGATTGCGCCATAAGAAATGGTATCCAGCGTAAAATCGTACTGCTTCCACGTCATATACGGAACGCCTTTGCCGGAGGAAGAAGGCGCATGTTGGACGAGGTGAAGAATGGAGATTTGATCCCCTTCACACATCTGCGGATTGGCACGCAACAAAGCCATAGATACTTCCTCAACCGTAGTTTCATCAGTTATCTGAAAGGAACGTGGCACTTGCAGGGAAGTCCGCAGCACATCCCCCAGTGCGATTACTTCAATACTCATCAGCCTACCTTCCGATATGTTGTACGGCGCTACGATGCAGGCTTTCTGGGATGCTTCGGTTTTACCAAGATAAACCTTTATCATGTTCAGGTTCCTTTTGATAAACATATTGTAATCGCTCAAGTTCTCCGGCTTGGAGGAATAAGCACCTCTTATGAAAGAAGACAGCGTTTGGTAGGTGGTTACGAGGTTGGTCAGTTGTACCCGTTGTGTTTGTTGGTTTTCGGTACGGGGATTGCGGGAATTAGGTTTAGTTTCCATGGGGTTATATCATTGATGTGTTAGACTATAAAGATACATATTTGTCTTGAAATAGCCAAGGGGTAGAGAATAAATATATTTAGATGAGTAAAGGAGAATCAACTAGGAGAATTATAGAAGTAGAGACGATACAAATACGAGCTAATATAGAGCTAACATAGAGTTAACACCATGCTTATATTGTGTTGGCATCGTGCTAAAAAGAAGAAGAATCGAAGTTCAATCGGACATACGTCGGAGAAGAATCGGACTTGATTCGGACGTTGATGGGAGATATATCGAATGGTGTTCCACCGATTTGAATCCCTGATAGCGGGAATCGAAACAAGGGGTAATACAAAGATACTCAATTTATGTGGAAAATGCCAAGGAAATTTGGTTCGTTGTAAGTTCTGCCTAAGTTTTTGCAAATTTATTTGTTTATCTTTGTTGCCAATAGCTTTTAATGTATTGTCAAAAATGGAAGAAATAGAAAATAATAAAGAAATAGAAAAGGAAGACAGAGGTGATGAAAATATCACTAAGCCATTTGATCCATCAAAAATAGATGTTGATATTCAAGTGGTAAATTTAGGTTTACTTATTGATATGTTGAAAGAAGGTGAGATTGATTTGAATCCCGATTTTCAACGTTCAAGTGATCTATGGTCACCTATACAAAAGAGCCGTTTGATAGAATCCATACTATTAGGTTTACCTTTACCGTCATTCTATTTCAGTGAAGACAAAGAAACTAAAAAACTTTCTGTTATAGATGGTTTGCAGAGATTATGTACGTTAAAAGATTTCATATTAAAAGAAAATTTCCCTCTAAAACTAGAGGGATTACAATTTCTTAAGCAATTTGATAATAAAACTTACAGAGAACTTGAGAGACCTGAAATCAAGCGCATCAATTCTCTTAAAGTTGTTTTAAACACTCTTAGAAAAGATACTCCTGCGAATGTAAAATATGTAATATTCCAAAGAGTAAATACGGCAGGAATACCATTAACTCCACAGGAAATGCGTCATGCGTTGAATCAAGGGCGACCGGCTGAGTTTGTGAAAGAGTTAGCAGAAATGGAGGAATTTTTACTTGCTACAGACAGGAAAATATCAACAAAAAGAATGGAGGACAGAGATTTTGTAAACAGATTCCTTGCTTTTTTTCTTTTGGGGTATGATGAAAATTACGAAGGAGAATTAGATGGATTTATGCAAACGGCAATGTCTTCATTGTCTGAAAAAGATGAAAAGGAACTTCAAGAGATAAAAACAACATTTGGCAAATCAATGCGTACGATTTATAATATATTCGATAATGATGCTTTTCGCAAACGTTATAATAAAGATGATAGCAGAAATGTCCTTTCAAAATCTATTTTTGATACTTTAAGTGTTAATATAGCCAAACTTAGTGATGAAGAGCAAAAGTCCTTAATTCAACATAAGGAGGCATTTATTAATGAGATGATTAAGTTATTCAATAACTCAGAATTTAACAAGGCAATAACTACTGGTACTGCAAAAAGAAATGCAGTCAAATGCAGATTTGAAGAAGTAAAAAAAATCATATATAAAACTATCAGGGAATGATAAAAGCAATAGATATAAGTAATTTCAAATTACATGATAAAACCCGTATTGAAACGGGTAATCTAACTATACTTACCGGATTAAATGGTATGGGTAAATCAACCGTTATACAATCTCTTTTATTATTACGGCAATCTTTTCTTTCGTCAGACCTCGACAAAGGATTAAATCTTAACGGAGATTTGTGTAAAGTGGGTACTTCCGGCGAGTTAAGTTGTTGGAGTTCTCAGAGCCATACTCTTGATCTGACTCTTGAATTTGATAATAATCAAATATTGAAGTTCGCATTTGATTATCCTGATTCAATTTATGAAACATTTCTGCCAAATTCATCTCAAGAAAAAGGATACTCTAAAAATGTCGTAGAGAGGCATTCTATCTTTAATAATCACTTTCAATATTTAAGTGCTTATCGTTTTGGTCCGATGGAAATTTACAAGAGAGACAGCCTGATTGTTCAAACCCAAAGACAATTATCCAAAGAGCAAGGCAAAGGAGAATACGTCGTTCATTTCCTGAATTATTATAGGAATGAAGCATTACCAATACCCGAACTATTGTATCCTTTACTAGAAGACCCATCTTTAGAAACGCAGACAGAAACGTGGTTGCGCAAAATCTCACCTAATATTAAAATCAAAATAGAACCGAGTGGAGCGGATTTTAAGCTTGGTTACAAATATGAGAGGGTAAACAATCGCCAAACAGAAGCTGCTGCCGCTATAAACACAGGGTTTGGTATTACATACATACTACCTGTGTTCGTTGCTATTTTGAGTGCGCATCCAGGCGCATTGATAATTATTGAAAATCCGGAAGCACATATACATCCCGGAGGGCAAGCTGTCTTGATGCAACTAATAAGTTTGGCAGCCAAAAACGGAGTACAAATTATCTTGGAAACCCACAGCGACCATATTATAAATGGCGCGTTAATAGCTGTAAAACGTGCTGATTTAACGAAAGAGCAATTATCCGTGTATTTCTTTGAACGTAATGAAGAAGAACACTCAGCCATAGTACATAAATTAGAAGTTACCGATACAGGCAAAATACGCCGTCCGCCCAAAGATTTTTTTGACCAGTTCGATAAAGATTTACAACAGTTAACGGGTTTTTGATTATGGCACAAATGCAATTATTTATTCTCTTTCCTGAATACGTTGAGAGAGAAAATACTGCTACGGCACCATATATTAAAACGATAGATATGTCGGACCTCAATGTTACTCAAAAATATATAACCGATTTTGGACATATTGTTTCATTCTTTTCTTATGAAGACTACGACGGCTACTATGATTTGAAAAATTTAGAAGCCTTTATTAAGTCGCTCAAAAAAATGGAAAATTGCTATCCAGATCCAAAAACCATTCTAAAAAATACTATAAAAAATTGGAGAAATTGGAGAGATGAAGCAATTGGTGATAACGGACAAAGTTATTATTTCTATACAATGCCTCTTATTGACGATACTCTAACCGAAATAGCAAGAAGAAAATACCAAACAAAGGACACCGTATTTCTTGTTGTCAATAACGAAGGTATTGATCATAAAGAAAAACTTTTGCCTGTTTATAATCATCATAGAACAGACCAAGAAATACAACAATGTAACTGTGATAGCAAATCATTACATAAATGGTTTGAGGAAAACAGATTGCCTAAAAGAGTTTTCAATCTCAATCCGAAACACGGAGAAAACGGAAAAGGAAAGTATAAGAAAAAAGATGTATCCTCTTTATACAGTTCTCACGATGAAGCCGAAATATTACTCCATAAGGCAATTGATGAAGATTCGGCTAAACGGTTGTATTTTTACGATAAGAAATATAAAAAATATATTGAGTTTAGGAATGAAAATACACCTCAAAATACTTATCATGCATTCCATATTGAACAAAATGAAATAGCAGAGGAAGTAAAAAGGAAGATAGATGAATTAAATACCTAATATACTCTCTCGTTGAATGTCGTTTGTTCGGCTGTTTGGCATAGTTTCCTGATTATATGTTATCAATTTAAGGAAAAAGCCAAGAATATACTCCTACCAAAGAGCCCTCGTGGGCTTTTCTTGAAATTAACGCCCTATACAAAAATCTAAAAACAACTGTTTTAGTGTAGTTCGATTGTTTTTTTTATTTAAAAAACATTTACTTGGCGGCGTAATAAAAAAACTTGTTTATATTTGCACTGAAAATAAAAGTGTAACGAATACAAACATAAAACAAAAGTAAGTACCATGTATGTGCACGAGCAATTATTGATGCACGGAATAAAACCGTCTTTGCAACGTATAGCAATTATGAATTATTTGTTGGAACATCACACGCACCCAACAGCAGAGGAAATATATATCGCATTGTTTTCTTTCATACCCACGCTTTCAAAAACAACGGTGTATAATACCTTGAAGTTGTTTGCAGAGCAAGGAGTGGTGAATATGCTTACTATTGATGAGAAAAATGTATGTTTTGATGCGGATATATCGCCACACGCGCATTTTTTATGTAAGAAATGTGGAAAAATACATGATGTGGAAATAAAAGAGGCTGTTAAGGAAATAGGGAATTTTACTCATACAGCCGCCGGACATGAAATAACGGAAATGCACTATTACTATAAAGGTATATGCATAAATTGTTTATAAATCTACTATACAACGTTTTTATTGACTAATTAATTTTTTATTAACTAACTAAAAAATGAAAGAAAATGAAAAAATTTAGATGTACTGTCTGTGGTTACGTTCATGAAGGTGACACAGCGCCGGACAAATGTCCTTTGTGTAAAGCTCCGGCAAGTAAATTTACTGAAATTGTCGAATCAACCGACGGATCGCTTTCTTTTTCCGATGAACACAAAATCGGTGTGGCAAAAGATAGCGACGAAGAAATGATTAAAGACCTCAACAACCATTTCATGGGTGAATGCACTGAAGTAGGCATGTATCTTGCCATGAGCCGTCAGGCAGACCGCGAAGGTTATCCCGAAGTGGCTGAAGCTTTCAAAAGATATGCATGGGAAGAAGCCGAACATGCGTCTAAGTTTGCCGAACTGTTAGGCGATTGTGTATGGGACACCAAAACGAATTTGCAGAAACGTAAAGATGCCGAACAAGGCGCTTGCGAAGACAAGAAACGTATTGCTACTCGTGCCAAAGCCTTAAATTGGGATGCCATTCATGATACCGTTCATGAAATGTGTAAAGACGAAGCTCGTCATGGAAGAGGATTTGAAGGGCTTTACAACAGATATTTCGGCAAGAATAGCTGCGAAAAGTAAGAACGTGGAAAATGGAGAGTTGAAAGGAAAGCCTTTTAACTCTCCGCTTTCGATTTTCAATTACTGTTGGCTTTTCCGCTTTTTCCGTTTCCAAAAAATTAACTCGTTCCACAAGTCGAAATCTTTTTTATACATTATTCCCAGTCCTTGTTTCGTGAAGTTATTGTTGCGTATGTAATAACGGTCATTTGTCCGGTTGTACGCTTTCAGGCGTACGTCTCCCGTCCGTGTAAGCAATAGTTCCGTTTCAAAATCGCCCACAAAGTTTGTTGTGGCTAACGGACTATCCCGGTAGCCGAAATTTCCGTTTATCAGCAAACGGTTGTTCAATAATTGCCCGGACAAAATACCTTCCACTTCTACGTCCGTCCATCCTTTGTCTCCGGTACTTAAATTTGTGCCGATATTCCAATTAGTATTGTCAATGATTTGCGAAAGCATGTTATTAAGTTGCCCGGACAGGGTAGAAGATAGTACCGACGACATTAAATTAGAGTTCTGTGTCCGGTTAGTATTGTCGGACATATAAAACTTACCGATGCCCAATAGATACAATATTTGCATATTCATTTCCTCCTCCGTGCTGAGGTAATTGCGCACCAACGTCTGTATCTCGTCGCGTTCGTTGGGCAATTCAATGTCCATTTTTATATCGGGAGTAAAGAGGCTTCCCGTTAAATTCATTTTGCAGTTAACTTTTACGTTCGGTTGCTTGGATAATTCTGTGTTTTCAGGAATCAAATCGTTTAACGAGGCTGAGTTTACTGTGTATAAGGCTTGAACATTCATTGTTGTGTTCAATAAATTACCACTGAAATTGATGCTGCTACCATCGTTTATAATAAAATCTTTGCGAATTACTTCTTGCAAGCTGAATTTGTAAATTCCTTGATTAATATTATAATTCCCGAATATTTTCACATCCCCTTTGCTGTCATACTCCACACGAAGATTACCAGTTCCTTTTCCACTGATATAATCGCCGGAAACAGGATCCATAATGAGCCTTATTGTAGCATCCGGGGTTGCTTCTGCCATGATATTCAAACGAATATCCGTATTGGGTTTCATTTCTTCTATTTCCGTCTTTTTTTCGTAACCGTAATCAGAGGTCAAAGTATCCCGTTGCGGGGTTCTATCTATGAATTTTATAAAACGGTTACTCGCAGCCGAAGAAGCCACCTTTGTGATATATGTAAAATTGGTGTTCCGGGTAGAAGCCAAAGCTACCTCCGCATTTAAAGCTTGTGAATTACCCGATAACAGCACATTCCCCGTACCATATACTGTTCCGTAAAAGGGTAAATCCGCATCCTCTTTCAAATCCATCACCAACATATTAACGGGATTCACGTTCAATTGATAACTTATATCCTTTAGATTTTGATGATGCACATAGCCGTTGGCTACCCCGCTATGCCCTTCGGCATCATACAGGGTAATGTTATTAAACTGAAATTCCGATGGTCTTACACGAACGCTGTCATCAAATGCAAATCCGGTATTGAGAACATCAACTTTCATACTGGCGTTAACTTTTGCATCTCCTTCAAGATCAAGAGCGTTGAAAGGTCCAAATACACGCATCTTTCCGGTAGTACGACCAGCTAAATTGCTCACTATTGACTTTAAATAATACTGCAAAAAGTAAATATCCAAGTTATCACCCTGTATATGCAAATCTACTCCGCTTTTAGGCTTCAGCGGATAAATGTATCCGGTAACTTTGGCTTTGGAAATATCCGGGTCTTCTATATTAGCGTCCAAATAAATACCTTTTTCTTTCTCATCCCATTTGCCTTCAATGTTCATGTCCCCCAGCAGGGCTTCATTAAATCTAAAATCTTTGACAAAAAGCTTTGATTTCATCGTTAATTTCTCCGAGGTTCGATTCAGATACGCTTGCCCGGTTGCTACACCCTTAAAATTCAAACTTTTCAGATTGACTACATCAAAGATATAGTCAATATTCAAATCTTTTAAATCAAGTTTTATTGTATCGTTAACGTTGTTGGAAGCGTAACCATTTACTCGTGCATATTGATCTTCGTGGCTGAAATAGAAATTATTGATATGAACCTTACCGGAGTCCGCCACAATAATTTGCGAGGGGTGAACTTTCCATAAAGTATCATTCAGTATAATATTCGTTTCTTTTATATCTATTACCGTTTTTAGAGAAGATTTTGTTTCACCCAAACGACTAAAACCGGTTGAAGCTGAAAAGTTTCCACTGTAAGTTACTTCCGAACTATTTCCCCAGTTGATAGTCGTATCTACCGTATCGTTCTTGGCTTGCGCAACTAAAGATACATTAATAGCTTTATTGCTTTTCCGGTTGTTGCTGAATCGTACTTCTCCCCTCAATCGGTCGCCGGGATTCCCAAAGAAAATCATACCCGATTCAAATTCTTTATCATCATACAGAAAAAATGGAGAATGCCCCTCTACCTGAATCCGTTTGGTATCAGTATTAAAATATCCCTTAATAGTAGAATGGCTGCGAATATCCAGCGGTATATTAAAAAACGTGGGCAGAAGTTTTGTGTTAAATATATGTAAATCAAAAATAAAATCGTTCTTTGTTGAAATACCCTTTTTCGTTACAGGTACAAGAGCCGGAATATAGCCTTGCAACAAATCCATAAAAGCGTCAGGTAAAGCCTGATAAGAATACGAGCCTTCGATTTTTCCTCTTAAAAAATCCGAGTTAATAACTAACCTTTTCATTTCTCCCATTGTACTTGCCGAAAGATTAAACTTTTCAATAAAGAGCATATCTTCCGAGCTGGTGAACGAAAGGCTGTCTATATCAATTTTACCCTCCATTTCATCAATAGAAGCTCCGGTAAAATTGGCATCAATTTTCAACGAAAAATCAGCATTTTTATGCCTTGATGTTAGCATCAGAGCATCGGGATGGACATCTTTTATATCGGCATGAAAATTAAACTCCGGCATCTTTCCTGCCGGATTGAATTTTCCTGTCATCAATACCTTTCCGTTCTTATCATCCAATTCTATTTTTCCATTAAAACCACCATTTTTATATTCACCGGCAAGGATAATATCTTCATAGTTATATCCACTGTATTCTATATTATTTATCGAACCTCTCAAAATTATGGAAGGATATTGCGAACCGTTGTGATACCCATTTATGTCGAGATTGAAAGCTGTTTCGCCAAACAGCTTGTTATCCAAAAATTTTCCTATATCAAGACCATCTGTCTGTACATTACCCGAATACAGCAACCTGTTTTTCTCCTTGTCGGAACGAAGCCTGAGATTCGTTTTTATAGGTCCCAAAGTTGTATTAAAATCTCCATGAGTAACAAAATCGGTAAAATTACCCAATATCTCTCCTCGAAACGAAATATCCTGTAAACGCCGCAAAGAAGCCGGAGTTCCGCCGGTATTTAGATTGCGATAGAGAAAATCTATACCTTTATCACGAACGATAAACTCTGATAATTTTCCATCTATAAAAGCATTTGCAGGAGATGATAAACCTTCAAAGAACACGGTACCCCTGACCTTTAAAAAGTCGTCAACATCTATCTGCAAACCGGAACCATTTAATCTATTCAGAGTTCCATCGGCATTGATCCCGATATTAATTTTTTCTTTAAAGTTCGCTAACACGGAAATAAAAGGGGAAATGTCTTGCAAAGTAAAATAGGAAGAAGGCAACATTTTGAATGTAAAATGCACTTCATCGGCAAATCGTTCAAAAGAAGCTACGCTGTCATATCTGAAATGTATGCTGTCCGTTTGCAAAGATGTATTCGGAAGGTTTACCATCAAATTCTCAATATGAGCATCGTGTTCGTTTCCTAAGACCCGCAGGCTTAATTTCTTCAATTCAAAACCCGATTGCTCGTCGAAGCTTAATCGCTTGATAGATGCATTCAGAGAATCATTTTTCAACGCTTTCAACGAAATATTCCCTATTATATTACGCGCCTTTATATGATTGGGGTCAAACTTCCCCGGAGTTTTCTCTTCCGACAATACATCGTATGAAATCCTTCCACGACGTACTAAAAGAGAATTAATACGCCAATCCGTTTTCGATTTCCCCAACGTGTCTTTCGGAACAAAGGCATCAACTAAAAACATGAAATTAGGTTCTGATTCCAGATTCTCGCGATTCAAGTTAATGTCAAAACCAAATAACTGCACATTGTTTAAAGAAATTCTTCCACGTAGAGCTGCCCAGATACTATATTTTACCGAAAGACGAGATACTTTCAGCATCTCTTTGTTCCCTTTATCTTTCAATAATACATCGTCGATTGTAAGGCGATTGAACAAAAAGCCAACACTGATTTCGCCAACATTTAGTTCGGCATCTGTTAATTCTGTAAATCTTTCCGTTATAGTCACAGCAATCTTTTGCTGAACATAAGGGCTGTTCAACAAAACAACAATTGCCACGTATATACCTGCTATGATATAAAGAATGAACCCTAATATGTTTTTAAAAATAGTAATAGAGCTGTCGTTTTTAATAATATTTTACCTGCAAAAGTATGAAATATAAGTATAAACAGAGGAAAAATTGTTTTGATTTTAAAGCCTGTTTAAA
>SNRY01000090.1_pt1 | contig 35188 bp, 27 predicted proteins | sample 4693421 | NCBI WGS metagenome assembly SNRY01 (sample SAMN11003215, study PRJNA524138) | termite gut metagenome | isolation source: Bacteroidetes bacterial symbionts from single cell of protist host amplifed... | host: Streblomastix strix ... | reverse complement strand
GATAGCTATCTGTGATGCTGCCAAACAACGCTTACGCCCTATCCTAATGACAAGTGCTTCCACCATTTTAGGACTTCTTCCGTTGGTTTACGCTTCGGCAGAAGGGGCAAACGGACGTATCGCTATGGGTATTGCTGTGGTAGGAGGAATGTTGGTGTCGACCCTGCTAACCATGTTTATCGTACCTGCTATGTATAGCTTTATTTCAACAAATCTTAATCAAATCACGAAGCAATAACGTTAACGCTTTATTCTCCGATTCTTCCATAAAAGTCCTTTCCTCCGGTGTTTTATCGTTAATACCGCAAAGATGAAGAATACCGTGGATAATGATACGGTGCAGTTCATCTTTATATATAGTATGATATTGTTGGGCGTTCGTTTTCACGGTATCCAAACTGATGAAAAGATCACCCGAAATTTTATTCCCTTCCGTATAATCGAACGTTATAATATCCGTATAATAATCATGTTGCAAATACTGACGGTTAATCTCAAGTATTTTTTCATCCGAACAGAAAATATAGGCAATATCACCGACTTTTTTTCCATAAGAACCGGCTACGGTTTTAATCCACGATGCAATTGCTTTTTTTTGAATATCGGGCATTTCTACCTTGTCAGTCTGATAAATAATGGGCATGGAAACTACTGTTTTTAAAAGAAAAACAAATAACTTATTAATATAGCCGCAATAATACCGGTGAAATCGGCTATCAACCCACAACTAACAGCATTACGTGTCCTTGATACACCCACACTGCCGAAATAAACGGCAAGAATATAAAATGTGGTATCCGAAGCCCCACGAACAACACAACTTGTACGGCCCACAAAAGAATCAGCGCCAAATTTCCCCATCGTATCAATCATCAAACCGTTTGCTCCGCTTCCACTGAGAGATTTCATCAAAGCGGTGGGCAATGCGCCTGCAAAAGTTGTATCTATACCGAAAAAACCGGCAGACTTCTCTACGCCGGCAACCAATATATCCATAGCACCCGAAGTACGAAATACAGCTATCCCCACCAAAAAAGCAACTAAATAAGGAATAATCCTCACAGCTGTGGAAAATCCTTCTTTCGCTCCCTCGATAAATGCGTCATATACATTAATCTTTTTACGAACTCCGCTGACAATAAAACAGATTATTACCGAAAACAAAATAACATTGGCAGCCAACGTAGAATAGGTATTCATATTATCACGGGAAAAACGGGTGAAAAGGAATATGATAGCAGAAAACAAAATACATAATCCGGTTATAAAAAGAATGGTCGATTTATTTATGAAATTTATTTTCTGCGAGATACTCACCGCAAGAACCCCAGCAAATGTAGAACAACAAGAACTCAGCAACGTGGGGATAAAAATATCGGTGGGTTGCATCGCTCCCATTTGCGCACGATAGACCATAATACTGACCGGTATAATGACAAGTCCTGAAGTATTAAGCACTAAAAACATAATCATAGAATTGCTCGCCGTATCTTTCTTCGGATTCAGTTCCTGCAACTCTCGCATTGCTTTCAATCCCATTGGAGTAGCGGCATTGTCAAGTCCAAGCATATTGGCGGATATATTCATGAAAACAGATCCCATTACCGGATGTCCTTTGGGTATTTCGGGAAACAATTTACAAAGCACAGGACTCAGCCAACGCGAAAACGTATGAATCAATCCGCTGTTTTCACCGATTTTCATCACACCAAGCCAAAGGGCAAGAATACCGGTCAATCCCAATGATATTTCAAATGCATTCTTAGAAGAACTAAAGGTAGAGTTTATTATTTCGGTGAATATTTCGGTATCTCCCAAAAACAGAACTTTTACTACGGCTATCACAAAAGCGATGACAAAGAAAGCGATCCATATATAATTTAATACCATTTATGAATATATTTATTAAACTTTACACAAAGTTAGAAATATGTTTTCGTTTATTACACTTTATGTTTTATTTTTGAACTCATACATTTTATGTAGATGATCATTTTCGTGAGGTCACGAAAATGACTAAAATCGGTAAGGGTAGCATGCGTGAGGTCTTATCTAAATTTAAATACACTTTTACTATATGAAATCAAAAGCAATCGAAATCAAACAGGAATTAGAGAAACACATGGATCCCATAAAAAGAGAGTTTTTACCTCGATTCTTTAAAACAGGGAAAGGACAATATGGTGAAGGTGATAAATTTCTGGGAATAATAGTTCCTAATATCCGGCTCGTAGCAAAAAGATACAAAGAAGAGCCTTTTGAAGTAATAGCACTACTGTTACAGTCCGAATGGCACGAGTGCCGTTTATGTGCTTTGCTTATGATGGTAGAACGATTTAAAAAAAGTGATGAAAAAGATAGAAACAGTATCTACAATTTCTATCTTTCGCAAACCCAACGAATAAACAATTGGGATTTGGTGGATCTTTCGGCTCCTTACATCGTAGGAATGCACTTATTGGACAAATCGCGCGACGACCTTTACCGCTTAGCGAAAAGCGCCCTGCTTTGGGAACAACGCATTGCAATAGTATCCACCGTAATGTTGATTAAAAACAATGATTTTATAGACATTATTCGCCTTTCGGAATTGCTCCTTCATCACAAACACGATTTAATACAAAAGGCTATCGGATGGATGTTGCGTGAAATGGGAAAGAAAGACAAAGATTTGCTGATACAATTTCTCGACAAACATACCACAGTGATGCCGAGAACGATGCTTCGCTATTCCATTGAAAAATTCGATGAAGAAGAAAGAAAATATTATATGAATTTAAAGGCCCGTTTAATTAAAGAGAGTCTTTTGGATTCAAATACCTGATAATAATGTAATTTTGCAATCTAAACAAAACACGTATGGATTTCAAATACGATGTCATAGTAATAGGAGCCGGACATGCAGGGTGCGAAGCTGCCACCGCCGCAGCCAATTTAGGATCAAAAACCTGCCTTATTACGATGGACATGAATAAAACGGCACAGATGAGTTGCAACCCCGCCATAGGGGGCATTGCCAAAGGACAGATTGTTCGTGAGATAGATGCTTTGGGAGGACAAACAGGATTGATAACCGACAAAACAACCATTCAATTCCGTATGCTTAACCGCTCAAAGGGACCTGCTATGTGGAGTCCTCGTGCCCAATGCGACCGAAATAAATTCATTGGGGCGTGGTATGAAGTATTGGAAAATACCCCCAACCTCCATATATGGCAAGATACTGTAAAGAATATTATCGTAGAAAACAATGAAGTTACCGGATTAACGACTCTTTGGGGCGTTACATTCCGGGCAAAAACAGTCATATTGACAACAGGCACTTTCTTAAACGGATTGATGCACGTAGGCAAAACAATGCTTCCCGGCGGACGTATGGCAGAACCGGCTTCTTTTCAACTTACCGAATCTATCACACAATATGGCATCCGCTCCGGAAGAATGAAAACAGGAACTCCCGTCCGTATAGACGGTAGAAGCGTCCGTTACGATTTGATGACATTGCAAGAAGGCGACAACGACTTCCATAAGTTCTCCTATATGGATACCGATATGCGTCATTTAAAAAAACTGCAGTGTTGGATATGTTTTACCAATGAAGAAGTACACCAAGTATTGCACGAGGGATTGCCGGATTCTCCCTTATTCAACGGACAAATACAAAGCATTGGTCCCCGGTATTGTCCAAGTATAGAAACAAAAATTGTTACCTTCCCCGACAAAGAACAACATCAACTGTTTTTAGAACCCGAAGGAGAAACCACACAAGAACTCTATTTAAACGGATTCTCCTCTTCCCTACCCTTAAACATACAGATTGCAGCATTAAAAAAGATTCCTGCATTCAACGATATAGTTATCTATCGCCCTGGATATGCCATCGAATACGATTATTTCGACCCGACCCAATTACGACATACATTAGAATCAAAGATTGTCAAAAACCTGTTCTTTGCCGGACAAGTAAACGGAACTACCGGATACGAAGAAGCAGCCGGACAAGGTATCATTGCAGGTATAAATGCACACATCAATTGTCATGGCGGAAAACCGTTTACCCTAGCACGCAACGAAGCCTACATAGGTGTATTGATAGATGATTTAGTCACAAAAGGCGTAGATGAGCCTTACCGTATGTTTACTTCCCGCGCAGAATACCGCATACTATTGCGCCAAGACGATGCCGACATAAGACTAACTGAACGTGCTTATGAATTAGGATTAGCTCAAGAGTATAGATATACCCTTTTAAAAGATAAACGCAAATCAATAGAAGATATTATAAACTTTACAAAAGACTACTCCGTAAACCCAGACTTAATAAACAATGTATTGGAACAATTGGAAACCGCACCGTTAAAACAAAAATGTAAACTAATAGACATTATTAATCGCCCGCAAATAACCATCAAAAACATATCCGGACATCTCCCAGACTTCATGGACATACTAAACAATATAGAAGAACAGCGTAAAGAAGAAATTATTGAAGCAGCCGAAATACAAATAAAATATCAAGGATATATCAATAGAGAAAAAATGATCGCAGACAAACTTACACGATTAGAAAATATTAAAATTAAAGACAAATTCAACTACCACGACATTCAAGCCCTATCCACAGAAGCACGACAAAAACTAATCCAAATAAACCCCGAAACCATTGCCCAAGCAAGCAGAATACCCGGAATATCTCCCAATGATGTAAATGTATTATTAGTTCTTTCAGGAAGATGACAAATAATGTTCCACGTGGAACATTATTTAAACAAAACAAACCCATGGCGAATAAAGAAAAACTTATTAAAAGCATTAGAAACATTCCCAATTTTCCAATAGAGGGAATACAATTCAAAGATTTGACAACACTGTTTAAAAAACCCGAATACCTGCAACTACTTTCAGAAATGATGTACGAAACATACGCAGACAAAGGGATTACCAAAATAGTGGCTATCGAATCACGCGGGTTCATTATGGCTCCCATATTAGCCACAAGGCTAAACGCCGGATTCGTCCCTATCCGTAAACCGGGCAAACTACCCGCCGAAACAATAGAAACGACATACAGTAAAGAATATGGGACAGACAGCATTCAGATACACAAAGACGCCATCGACAACAGCGATGTGGTCCTTCTGCACGACGACTTGCTTGCCACCGGAGGAACAATGAAGGCAGCCTACGAACTGGTAAAAAGACTAAACCCGAAATCCATTCGCATTAACTTCATAATAGAATTACAAGAGCTGAAAGGTAGAAGTGTTTTTGATAAAGACATTAGCATCGACTCCATCTTAACTATGTAATTTATCTCAAATCTCGTGCAATGGAAAACAAAAAAATAAGCACAAGCGAACACTTAAAAGCAATTGTAGCTAATCTCCCCGAAAAATCAGGCATCTACCAATACCTCAATACGGAAAATACCATCATATATGTAGGAAAAGCCAAAAACCTAAAACGCAGAGTTTACTCCTATTTTAGTAAAGAACATGAAAATGGGAAAACAAGAGTGCTCGTAAGCAAGATTGCAGACATACAATACATTGTAGTAAATACGGAAGAAGACGCACTATTGCTGGAAAACAACTTAATAAAAAAACACAGACCCCACTACAATGTATTGCTTAAAGACGATAAAACCTATCCCTCTATATGCATACAAAACGAAGAATTTCCAAGAATATTCAAAACACGAAAAATTATTCGAAATGGCTCTTTTTATTACGGACCTTACAGCCATTTACCTTCCATGTACGGCGTCTTGGACTTAATCAAACACCTCTACCCTATTCGTACCTGTAAATTAAAACTCTCTCCCGAAAACATCCAAACAGGGAAATTCAATGTCTGTTTGGAGTATCATATAAAAAACTGTATGGGTCCTTGCATTGGTCTCCAATCGCACGAAGAGTATATGAGAAACATTGAACAAATAAAAGAAATATTAAAAGGAGATACGCAGAAAATCAGTAAGGTGCTGTTACTGGAAATGCAAGAATTTGCCGGAAATATGAAATTTGAAGAAGCGCAAAAAATCAAAGAAAAATACACATTACTAGAAAACTATCGTAGCAAATCGGAAGTAGTAAGTTCCGTGTTACATAACATTGATGTGTTTTCTATTGAAGAAGAGAAGGAAAAAGCTGCCTTTATCAATTATCTGCATATCACAAATGGAGCTATCAGTCAGGCATTTACATTCGAATACAAAAAGAAACTAAATGAAAGCAAAGAAGAACTTCTCTCATTGGGAATTGTAGAAATGCGGGAAAGATACAAAAGTCAATCACGTGAAATAATCATCCCTTTTAAAATAGAAATAGAATTAAGCGACATTACTTTTACTGTTCCTCAAAGAGGGGATAAAAAGAAGCTGTTGGAATTGTCTGTATTGAATGTAAAGCAATACAAGGCAGATAGGTTGAAACAAGCCGAAAAGCTCAATCCTGAACAACGAAATATGCGGCTGATAAAAGAAATACAAGAGGAATTGCACATGGATAAACTTCCCATCCGGATAGAGTGTTTCGACAATTCCAACATTCAGGGGACGGACGCAGTAGCTGCTTGTGTGGTATTCAAAATGGCTAAACCGTCGAAACAGGATTATCGAAAATACAATATAAAAACCGTAATAGGAGCAGACGATTACGCTTCAATGAAAGAAGTAGTAAGAAGAAAATACAGGAGAGCAATAGAAGAAAACTATCCCCTACCCGATCTTATCATCACCGACGGAGGCAAAGGACAAATGGAAGTGGTCAGACAAGTAATCGAAGGTGAATTAAAACAAAATATCCCTATTGCCGGATTGGCAAAAGACGATAAACACCGTACCTCCGAACTCTTGTTCGGTTTCCCTCCGAAAACTATTGGCATGAAACAAGGTAGTCCTCTATTCCGTCTCATGGAAGAAATACAAAAAGAAGTGCATCGTTTTGCCATAACATTCCATAGGGATAAACGCAGTAAACGGCAAATAGCTTCGGCATTGGATGAGATAAAAGGTATCGGAGAAAAAACAAAAAAGATTCTTCTGAAAAAATTTAAAAGTGTAAAAAGAATAAAAGAAGCATCGGTTGAAGAATTAGCTGCTGTCGTCGGCGAAGTGAAAGCAAAAACCGTGAAGGAAAATCTACGCTCCTGATTTTTATTCGTCACTTTGCCCGCAAAAAAGACTGCCTCAAGTTGAGACAGTCTCTATTCCATTTTAATGATTTATATAAAAATCATATTCGTGGGAATTTCCACGGAGCCTTGTAAACAGGATTGATGAAAGCGTCTGCACTTGGATTATTAACAAACTTCCTTGTTTTGGGATCATACTCTACTCTCGTTCCGGTGCGAAAGGAAATGTTTGCCATATGTGCTAAAATAGTTCCAAAGGCTCCCTTCTCAATCGGACTGTTTGTTTCTATGGATTTCTTTCGGATACATTCTCCCCAATTCCGGGTATGATCAATAACACCTCTGTCTTCAAACTTACCAACCATTTGAGTCCTATCCATCAGAAGCGTACCATCCTGGTTTTTTTCAGGGATTAGTTCATAGCCATCCCGATTACATACTAATGTAGCCTTACTTCCTATCCATACAACACCTTGATTCCTATTATATAGATGAGCAACCTGTTCCGTCCATTCTATGTGGAAATTATCGTATTGAAAAATGGTTGTCAGGCAACTCGGAGTTTCATTAAACGAGTCAGGGTGTTTACGTCCGGTAGAAAATACGGCTTTAGGATATGTCCTGTTATTTAAACCAAGCGCCACTAGACCATCAAAAGCTGAATCAATCCAGTGAACACCCCAGTCTGTCTGCTGTCCGCCACCATAATCCCAATAGCTTCTCCAATTGTGCACGCGTGCATGGTTATATGGTCTTTGTGGAGCCGGACCTAACCACATATCATAATTCAGAGTAGACGGAGCAATACTGTCTTCTACCAAAGGACTAGGATTGGTAGATTGGCAAAGGAATATTTGCACCTTATATATATCTCCTAATACACCTGTTTTTAGAATTTCATTTGCCCCAAGGAAATAACGTTGACTTGTCTGCCATAAACCCGTAGTTATCACTTGCTTGTACTTTTTCTGAAGATCCATCATCAGATTGCATTCAGCAATAGAATTGGCAACCGGTTTTTCAACATAAATGGCTTTTCCTGCTTTTATCGCTTCAGCAAAAATATAAGCATGCCAATGATCCGGTGTCGCAATAATCACTCCATCAATATCTTTATTACTTAGAACTTCGCGAAAGTCACTGTACAGTTTGATATTACCGGCATTGCCGGGAAAACGTTTTTTAAAGTCTGCCGCTTGGCTTTTTAATCGCTCTTGATTTACATCACACATTCCCACGCAATGTACCCAATCATTTGCCAACATGCCCCCCATGTCTGCACATCCCATTCCTAATCCGATGACGGCTATATTAACTCTGTCACTTGGAGCGCTTTGTCTTATTGATGCTATTACTTTAGGAGAGAGAATAGAACCTACTGCCAGCATGGAAAAACCTTTAATAAAATTTCTTCTTGTTGTCATAAGATTATTTGTATATCGCTTATATTACAAATTTCGTATCCAGATATTGCGGAATTCCGTTTCAGTGCCGTGATCCTGCAAGCTAATCGGCAAACGTCCATGAGCCGTATACTTGGGCAAACCTGTATAGGGGGTTGTCCCTTTTAAAATGTAATTGTTTTGAATAACAATCCCATTTAAGACAAGGGTTACCATTGCCGGTGATGCCACACTGCCATCAATATTAAAAACAGGGGCTTTCCAATAGATATCATAAACTTGCCATTCTCCATTTTTTGTATAAGCATTTGTTAAAGGGGCAACTTGTTTGTAGATACTTCCCACCATACCATTTACATAAGTAGGATTATTATCTCCATCCAATACTTGGATTTCGTACTGGTCATGCATCATAATACCGCTATTGCCCCGGTTCTGCCCGTTATTTTTCCCGGGAGCAGGCGATTTGAATTCGATATGTAATTGACAATCGCCAAAAAACCCTTTCGTTTTGATTGAACCTTTTCCGGGAGCAATTACTAACGAACCGTTTTGTACTTTCCATTCAACAGCACCTTCACCTTTTGCAGGTTCCCATTGTGAAACATCTTTTCCATCAAAAAGGATTATCGCATCAGAAGGAGGCTTAGTACCCTGCCCCGGCGTTACTTTAGCAGGAACAGGATAATACCATTCTGTACTTCTGGGATCCCACTGTTGAGATTGTTGCGGTTGCTGTGCCTGTGCCAATAAACAAACAGAGGCGCCAAACGAAATAAATAAACAAGTTACTTTTCTCATGGTCATTCATAAATTATTAAATTAAACAATAGGACAAATATATATCACAATTGATATTTATAATAACAATCATTTCTAAATATTTTCTTTTTGGGTGAAAGTAACAGAGGCGTCTCAGGATTTTGCTAATGAGCCAAGGAAAGTCTTCTAAACGATCAATTTAGAAGACTTTCCTTAGATTAACGGGGTTGAACTGCTTTTCAAGTTCAAGTGTTGTTCCACTTTAGTGATCCGCCCGGGGCTCGAACCCGGGACCCCAACATTAAAAGTGTTGTGCTCTACCTGCTGAGCTAGCGAATCGGCATTCGTTTCATTACAATGACATTAAGCGACGGCAAAGATAATATATTTATCATAAATCCAAATAAACAAATGTTTATTTTTAAGAGCGTAGATTCAAGTATTAAATGCAACTTTATTGTTTAACATTTTGTAGAACAAGCTAAAGGGTTCCTCAAAATTAAGTTTTTTCCGGGTCTTCGATTAATCTTGAGTTGAATACTTTTAATCCTGTTATCGTCATAATTATTAAATGTTTGTTTCTTAGGAATATACTGTCTAATTAATTTATTGGTATATTCATTCAACCCCTTTTCCCACGAAGAATACGGATGGGCAAAGAAGTAGTTAGCATCTAATTTTTGAGCGATCCATTTGTGTTCGTAAAATTCGGTTCCGTTGTCTGAATTGATGGAATGGACATGGTCTTTGTATGGCAAAAGCAAGAAAATCAATTCTTTAGCGAGGGCTTTGGCATGTTTGCCTTTGGGCAATTTTTTCATTAACAAAAATCCTGTTTTTCTTTCCGTAGCGGTAAGAATCGCACCCTGATTTTCTTTTCCTACAATCGTGTCGATTTCCCAATCCCCAAAGCGTTGCTTTTGATTGATAATCTCAGGACGTTGCTCTATGGAGACTTTATCGGGTATAACTACTTTTTTACTTCCTACCGCTCGTTTGCGATGTTTAAGCCTATGTCTTAGGTTCTTATACAATACTCCTCCGCTTGCTTTATCTTCCCTGATAAATTGATAGATACGCTCATGACTAACCATGGGTTCCCCCTCTTTCCTTGCTTTGCCTACAATCTGTTCAGGAGATCATTGTTCCCCGTAAGTTCTCTGATGATGTTCCGCTTAATAATTTCGGTAAACCTACGCTTACTTCGGAAATGTTCTTTGCGTTCATTCGCATACATTTGTGCCATACAGGCGGAATAACCACGCTTATGACCATTACGTTTAAGTTCCCGGCTGACAACCGATGGGTCGTTCCCTATTATCAAAGCTATCTCTTTTTGAGACTTTTTTGCTACGAGTCAGGCTTCTATTTGATACCTTTGCTCAGGAGTTAAATGTTTCTTGTTCTTGTTCATAACACAACTAAAATAAGAACTTTTTTCTTAATCTCTGTTCGGAGCTAGCCCCGAACAGAGATTGTTTTCTTACTTCAGTTGCATTTACTATTTGAACTTACGCGGTCTTAGATTTTTTACCTTAAATCTTGCTTTTTATAATTATTGTTTAATTTTGCATGCTTGAAATAATTATCAGTTGATTGTTGTTTTTAGTTTACTGAACTGATAATTGAATATGCACAACATGACAAAACAATTAACACCCGACTACATTTTTGAAGCAAGCTGGGAAGTGTGTAATAAAGTTGGAGGTATCTACACGGTTTTGTCCACAAGGGCAAACATATTACAAACAAAATATCAAGATAAACTATTCTTTATCGGTCCGGACATCTGGTATAACAGGGATAATCCTTTGTTTGTCGAATCTCGAAATCTTTATGCCGAATGGAAGCAATCCGCTTTTGACAAAGACAATCTTTCCGTCCGGATAGGACGATGGGATATACCGGGTGCCCCCCTTGTAATTTTAGTAGATTTTCGACCTTTCTTTGCTCAAAAGAACGATATTTATGCGTGGGCATGGGAAAGTTTTCAAGTAGACTCTTTGCATGCTTACGGCGATTATGACGAGGCTTCGATGTTTTCCTATGCCGCCGGAAAGGTAATGGAAAGTTTTTATCAATTTAATTTATCAAAAAAAGATAAGGTTATCTACCATGCACATGAATGGATGACGGGCTTGGGAGCACTCTACATACAAAAAGTTCTCCCTCAAATTGCTACTATTTTTACCACTCATGCAACTTCTATCGGTCGTTCCATAGCCGGAAACGATAAACCTTTGTACAACTATCTTTTTGCTTACAATGGCGATCAAATGGCAAGAGAGCTGAACATGGAGTCTAAACATTCCATAGAAAAGCAGACGGCATGGCATGTGGACTGTTTTACGACAGTAAGCGAAATAACGGGTAATGAATGTAAAGAACTGCTCGACAAAGTTCCTGACGTAATTCTCCCCAATGGTTTTGAAGACGATTTTGTGCCGAAAGGCATCTCTTTTACGGAAAAACGAAAGGAAGCCCGTATGCTGATGTTGAATGTAGCCAATAAATTGTTGGGCACAAATTGGAAAGACGATACGTTGATTATCGGAATAAGCGGTCGTTATGAGTTTAAGAACAAAGGAGTTGACGTTTATTTGGAGTCATTGAACCGGTTAGCGAATGATAAAAAACTGAAAAAGAATGTATTGGCATTTGTCATCATCCCCGCTTGGGTAGGCGAAGCCCGTAAAGACCTTCAAGAACGCCTACAGGGTAAGGAACAGCTTTGTACTTCTCTCGAAATACCTTTTATTACTCACTGGCTTTATAATCTGAATGAAGATAAGACGCTCGGCATGTTGAGATATTTAAACATGAATAATCTTCCGAACGATAAAGTAAAAGTCGTTTTTATCCCTTGCTATTTGGACGGAAAAGATGGTATTTTCAATAAGCCCTATTATGATTTGCTCTTAGGACAGGATTTGAGTGTATATCCTTCTTATTATGAGCCATGGGGATATACTCCACTGGAAAGCGTAGCATTTGGTGTTCCTACAATAACCACCAATCTTTCCGGCTTCGGGCTTTGGGTACAGGGATTGGGGAATCATCGTGGAATAGAGGACGGCGTAGAGGTGCTTCACCGTACGGATAACAACTATTTCGGAACAGCCGATGCCATAAAAGATACAATATTATCCTTTTCGTCTAAAAAACCGGACGAAGAAATAACGGAAATACGCCGACGCGCTTCCGAACTGGCGGAACAGGCTTTGTGGAAGCATTTCATTGTACACTATTATAATGCATACGATACGGCTCTTCGCAATGTGGTTAAAAAGAGAGAAAACGGCGAACAATCCGAAGGAGGAGACGTTATTATATTATAATGTTAAAGAAAGATATATGAAAATTAAAGTAAGTCATGTAAATACTCCGAATTGGAGAGAAATTACAGTGCATTCCCGTTTCCCGAAAGAGTTGCAAAGACTCTTTGAAATATCACAAAACATTTGGTGGTCGTGGAACTATGAGGCTCTCGAATTGTTTAAATCTCTTGATCCTGTTATTTGGAAAGAATGTGGAAACAATCCGGTACTTTTGCTTAAAAAGATGAGTTATGAAAAATTGAAAGAATTGGCAAAAGATGAAGACGTTTTACAAAGATTAGATGAGGTTTATACTAAATTTACTAACTACATGAATGTAAAACCGGACCAAAATCGTCCGTCTGTAGCCTATTTTAGTATGGAATATGGCTTGAACAGCATACTTAAAATATATTCCGGTGGCTTGGGTATATTAGCCGGTGACTATTTGAAAGAGGCTTCCGATAGCAATGTAAACCTTTGTGGAGTGGGACTGCTTTATCGTTACGGTTATTTTACCCAATCGCTTTCTATGGAAGGTCAGCAAATAGCCAAATATGAGGCTCAAAACTTCGGACATCTTCCGATAGAAAGAGTAACGAATGATGAAGGGCAATTTCTGGTAATTGAAGTTCCGTATTTAGATTATTATGTTCATGCCAATATTTGGAAAGTAAACGTAGGACGGATTCCTTTGTATCTGCTGGATACGGATAACGACATGAATAGCGAATTTGACCGTTCCATTACTCATCAACTTTATGGCGGAGATTGGGAAAATCGCTTAAAACAAGAAATGCTGTTGGGCATTGGTGGCATGTTGACCCTGAAGACATTAGGTATTAAAAAAGATGTATATCACTGCAACGAAGGTCATGCCGCATTGATTAATGTACAGCGCATTTGCGACTATGTAGCGGAAGGGCTGACATTTAATCAAGCCATAGAACTGGTTCGCGCATCTTCCCTCTATACTGTTCATACTCCTGTTCCTGCAGGACACGACTATTTTACAGACGCTCTTTTCGGCAAATATATAGGCGGCTATGCTCGAAAAATGGGTATTGAGTGGGATGATTTAATGGATCTTGGGCGTAACAGTCCGGGTGATAAAAATGAACGTTTCTGTATGTCTGTCTTTGCTTGCAACACTGCTCAAGAAGTAAACGGTGTGAGCCGATTGCATGGAAAAGTTTCAAAGGAAATGTTTTCTTCCATTTGGAAAGGTTATTTCCCCGAAGAAAGCCATGTGGGTTATGTAACCAATGGAGTCCATTTTCCTACTTGGAGTGCAACGGAATGGAAACAATTGTATGCTAAATATTTTGATGCAAATTTCTTAAACGATCAATCTAACGAGAAAATATGGAAAGCCATTGACAAGGTGCCGGATGTTGAAATTTGGGAAATACGTCAAACGATGAAGGATAAGCTGGTGGACTTTATTCGCAAACAGTTCAGCGAAACGTGGTTTAAGAATCAAGGAGACCCGTCGCGCATTGTTTCTTTGGTGGAAAGAATCAATCCGAATGCTTTGTTAATTGGGTTTGGTCGTCGTTTTGCGACTTATAAACGTGCCCATTTGTTGTTTACCGACCTTGACCGGTTGGCGAAAATTGTAAATAATCCGAATTGTCCAGTACAGTTTTTATATACAGGTAAAGCTCATCCATATGATGGGGCAGGACAAGATTTGATAAAGAAAATCGTTGAGATTTCTCGTCGCCCGGAATTTTTAGGAAAGATTATTTTCCTCGAAAATTACGATATGCAGTTGGCTCGTCGTCTTGTTACGGGGGTAGATATTTGGTTGAATACTCCTACCCGTCCGCTCGAAGCTTCGGGAACATCCGGCGAAAAAGTATTAATGAACGGTGTGCTTAACTTCTCCGTGCTCGACGGTTGGTGGCTGGAAGGATATCGTGAAGGAGCCGGGTGGGCACTAACGGAAAAACGTAGGTATCAAAATCAAGAGCATCAAGATCAATTGGATGCCGCTACTATTTACACAATTTTAGAAACGGAAATCTTACCTTTGTTCTATGCACGTGGTACGAAAGGCTATTCCGAAGGTTGGGTAAAGTGTATAAAGAAATCCATTTCCGAAATAGCACCCCGCTACACCATGAAGCGTCAGCTTGATGACTATTTTAATAAGTTCTACACTAAATTGGCGAAACGATATTACTTATTATCTGCCAATGACAATGCTAAAGCCAAAGAGCTTGCGCATTGGAAAGAAGAAGTAGTTGAAAAGTGGGATTCCATAGAAATTGTTTCCTTTGAGAAATCCGAAGAAATTGCCAATGTTTCCATTGAGAGCGGACAAGAATACCATATCAAGTATGTAATTGACGAAAAAGGTTTGGATGATGCTATTGGTCTCGAATTAGTGACTACTTGTATTGATGCGGATGGCAAACAATGTCTTTATTCTGTTGAACCATTCGAAATGATAAAGAAAGAAGACACTTTTCATACTTTCCAATTAAGGTATAAACTAAATAATGCCGGTAGCTTTACAATATCCTATCGCATGTTCCCGAAACATCCAGACTTGCCTCATCGTCAGGACTTCTGTTATGTTCGTTGGTTTACCTGATGTAATAAAAAGACTGCGAAAATAGTGTATGCGCAGGAAGGAATCCGAAGGATTCGGATATTGATTGCAATAACACATAAGAGTGATATTCGAATTCTACGGATTCGAATAAAACGGTATACCGGTGCATTGCTATATATATTTCATCCCATTGGGGTGGGGGTCAGAGTTAACACATTAGAAATTTATTTGTCTGATTTATAGATAATTATGAAATTAATAAATAATATGTATACGGGAGTTAAATATTTGTTTATACCTATAAAAATAGGTATATTTGCCAATGCGATAATAAATTTATTCAATAGATTCATATAAATGACAAATTACTTATTTAATAATTAACTATTTCTCTAATATTAAACTAATTATCATGAAGAAAAATCAAGGAATAACTCGTAGAGAGTTTTTAGGCCTTTCCGCATTGGGATTAGCAAGTTTAACAATTTTGCCCAGTTGGAAGGTTAACGGTGTGCGTATCGCTCCAAGTGATCGTATTGTTTTTGGTTTTGTCGGGCTCGGCAGACAAGGCGTCTCTGACTTTCATGCCTTCTCTTCCTGTCCTGGAGTACAGGTGGTTGCATGTAGCGATGTAGACTCTATAAAAAGAGACCGTTTCAAAATACTCACCACCGAGTGGCAAAAGAAAAACGGGGTAGGCACGCGTTGTGATACATACGAGTTCTATGAAGAACTACTCGAACGCAAAGATATCGACGCAATATCTATTGCAACGCCTGACCATTGGCATGCCTTAGTTGCTATCCATGCTTGCCAGAGCGGAAAAGATGTTCATTGCCAGAAGCCTCTTTCTTATACCATTTCGGAAAGTTTGGCTATGGTGAAAGCCGTACGCGACAACAAACGCATTTTCCTGGTAGGAAGCCAGCAACGTTCGAGTGAAGAATTCCAGAAAGCTATTTCTTTAGTACGCTCGGGAGCTATCGGACACGTTGATAAAGTTTATGTTCGCATAGGCGAACCACCTTCATCTTTTGATTTGCCGGAAGTTGCTGTTCCTGCAAACCTGAATTTCAACAAGTGGTTAGGCCCGTTAACTGATCCGAAAATACATTATCATCCCAGTATGTGTCCTCCCATTTCGTATCCCGACCTAAGGGAAACCGGTAGTTGGGCTACATGGCGTTATTACAGGGAGACAGGAAACGGTTTTACCGGCGACTGGGGTGCTCACCACTTTGATATAGCTCAAGCTGCTTTGGGTATGGACGGTTCAGGTCCTGTAGAATTTATCCCGGCAGGCTATAATGGTACGAAGTATTCAACGATGAAATATGCCAATGGCGTCGTAATTACCGAACAACCTTTCCGCGAAGACAATACGGAGGAGAAAGGACTGAAGTTTATCGGCGATAAAGGTTGGATTAAAGTAGCCCGCGGATACATCGAATGTTCCGATCCTTCGCTTTTGAAGAAATCCGAAAACAAGGTAGAAGCAGGCGCTTTTGAAATCAGTGCTCCCCACATGCAGAATTTTGTTGACAGCATTCGTTCACGTCAGAATCCGATCGCTCCGGTGGAAGTCGGTTGTTCAACCAACATTATGTGTTGCCTTTTGAACATCGCTACCGAGCTAAAACGCCCCGTAAAATGGGATCCGGCAACTGTTAGCTTCGTAAACGATAAGGAAGCAGAAGCTCACCGCTTGTATTTCTACGACTACAGGAATCCGTATCAATTACCATATTGGAAATAACTTTTCATTATAAACCAGACACAATGATATCAAATAGATTTTTTTTAACAACTTTGTTTGTAGGAGTAGCATTGTTCCTGCTTTCGCCGGTTTCCTGTCAAGTACAAGGGGCAGAACCACTGAAAGGGAAAAAGGTATTGTTCATTTATGGAGGCTGGGAAGGTCATCAACCCGAGGCATGCCGTGATCTCTTGGTTCCTTGGATGGAATCGGAAGGGGCTGAAGTTGTTGTGTATGATACGCCGGAATGTTACTCAAATGAAAGTCTCATGTCGAAGATTGATTTAGTGGTACAAATCTATACCCAAGGCAGGATCAGCGGAGAAGCCGAAAGAGGTTTGCTGGAAGCTATTAAGCGCGGTGTCGGCATTGCCGGATGGCATGGCGGACTGGGTGATGCTTTCAGGCAGAACACAGAATACCAGTTTATGGTGGGTGGACAATGGGTTGCTCATCCCGGTGGCATAATACCTTATGACGTAAAAATTACCGATAAGAAAGATCCTATAACCAAAGGGCTGAAAGACTTTCACATGCATTCGGAACAGTATTATGTGCATATAGACCCGAATATAAAAGTGCTGGCTACCACTAAATACACCGGAGAACATGGTTTTTGGATTGAAGGAGCGGTAGTACCGGTTGTATGGAAGAAGACCTACGGGAAAGGAAGAGTGTTTTATTCTTCCCTTGCACATGTAGTGAAAGACTTCGATGTTCCTGAAGCGCTGGAAATCATGAAACGGGGTATTCGTTGGGCATCGCTGAGCCTGTACGAACCAAACGAAAAATGGGTAACTCCGGTTTATAAATAAGGGTTTATCTTGTATTTGAAATTTTAATGAACTACCCCGCCGCAAGCGGCGGGGTATCATGGGATAAAAGAAGAAAACCAATCTTTAACGTGAGTTCGGGATAAGTGAGATAGTCAAATAGTGCGTATAAAGAACAACAACCGAGCCCTTATGTTTTCTTCTTTGTTTAGTCAAACAAGTTTTAAAACTTCTTAAATATTTTCTCTTTGACGATGTTATTCGGCTTGAAATTGTCCGAGGTTTCCAACTTTTCCATCAGGTTTTTTTCCTCTTTATTTAATACTTCGGGCACATATACGCTAATGTTTACCAGCAAATCTCCCGTAGAAGTTCCATATCCATAGCCGCTACCTTGTATTTGAGGCAATCCTTTTCCTCGCAGGCGAAGCACTTTCCCCGGTTGTGTGCCGGGGTCTATTTTTACTTTTACCTTGCTGTCTATGGTAGGAATTTCTATTGTTCCTCCGAGCACGGCAACCGGAAAACTTAACAGTAAATTGTATATCAAATCATTTTCGTCGCGGATAAGTTCCGAATGCGGTTCTTCTTCTACTTGTATCAATAAATCTCCGGGTACTCCGTTACGCTTTCCGGCATTTCCTTTTCCATTCATGGAAAGCTGCATACCTTCGCTGAGACCTGCCGGAATTTGTACACTTACCACTTCTTCACCATAGATTATACCTTCTCCCGAACACTCCTTGCACTTGTTCTTAATCATCCTCCCCTCACCATTACACCTCGGACAATCACTTTCAGCTTGCATGGTTCCGAAAATGGTTTGTTGCTTTCTGATTACCCTACCACTGCCTTTACACATACTACAAGTTTCTATTCCATGACCGTCGGCCCCCGTTCCACTACAATGCGGACAAGGAATATGCTTCCTGAGTTTAAACTTCTTTTCCGTTCCGGTAGAGATTTCTTTCAAGGTGAGCTTTACTTTTACGCGAAGGTCAGAACCTTGAAAACGTCTTTGCTGTTGCTGACCGCTGTTACCGAATCCACCGGTAAATCCACTAAACCCGCCACGACCTCCAAAAATATCTCCGAACATAGAGAAAATATCGTCCATCGACATCCCACCACCACTGAAATCGCCCCCAAACGGACCTCCGTTTCCTGCCGCTCCCCCCATGCCGGCATGCCCAAATCTGTCATATCGGGTACGTTTATCCTGATTACTCAATACATCATAAGCTTCGGCTGCTTCTTTAAACTTTTCTTCTGCCTGCTTATCTCCCGGATTCTTGTCCGGATGATATTGAATCGCCTTTTTTCGGTATGCTTTCTTTATTTCATCTGCCGAAGCACCTTTGGAAACTTCCAACACTTCATAATAATCTCTTTTCGTCATAATTTCTTATATTACTCACCTACCACTACTTTCGCATGGCGAATTACTTTATCATTGAGTGTATATCCTGTTTGGACGCAATCTAAGATTTGCCCTTTCAGTGCTTCCGAAGGTGCGGGAATTACAGCTATTGCTTCGTGATAATCCGTATCAAGAGGTTTGTCTGTCGTCTCTATCCTTTTTACACCATTCTGTCCCAATATGGATATGAATTTATTAAAAATCAACTCTATTCCTTCTTTTATGGCAGGTAATTCTTCCGAAGTTTCCATCATTTTAACAGCACGTTCCATATCGTCAATTATCGGAAGAATACTACTTATAGTTTTCTCACTGCCATTGAGAATCAATTCCGCTTTTTCTCTTATTGTGCGTTTACGATAATTGTCAAATTCGGCAGAGAGACGCAGGTATTTGTCTTTCTGTTCTTCGATGAAGGCATTCGCCTTTTCCAATTGCCGGGTTAACTTTTCTACTTCCGTCAAAGGAATTTCCGGTTCTGCTTCGTTCGTTGTTACATCGGTATTCTCTTCATTGTCCAAAAGGTCATTGTCCGATACGTTTTCATCTGCCGTCAGCTGTTCTTTTTCCTGCAATTCTTCTTTTCCGATCGTTTCTTTTTCGTTAGCGTCCATGTCTTTATTCTTCTTTATTTGATACACCTAATTTTATTGTTTTTATCTCGACAAAAAGTTTGCCGATTAAACATATCGTATAAAATAATTGCCAAAAGTATAAATTTATGACGAATTGACAGAGGATACTGAGGAGAGATTGACCGCTTTTCGAAAAGCATCCGTTTTGATTGGATATGAACAGTCTTTTTACTCTCTTATTTCATCTAATAACTCTTCGATGGAATGAACGGATACTGTTTCTTGCCCTGTTCGATGAATAGTGATTTCCTTTTCCTTTATCTCTATCCGGCATTTGGTGTCTGCGTATGGGGAAGCCATGATACCGTTTCTTAACAAGGCTTTTCTTATCATTGCATATCTTTGTCCATCGCCGTCTCCTCTTGTTAAATTTATTTGTTTGTTGAAATTATTTTCAATGCGAAACAGACCTGTATCTTGGTCGAAGATAATTCCTTTTCGGGCAAAAAAACCGCTCAGGCTGCCGTCCAATGACAAGTCTTCAGGAGTACCGGCACGTATGCCGGCTTGTTTATCCATGAGCCATATTTTGTCTGCTATCTGAAGCGCTAATTCCAAATCGTGTGTGGAGAGGAATATCGTTTTATTAGTTTGGCGAGATAAGTGATGCAGCAGTTGCATGATTTCTACTTTACTCGGAAAGTCAAGGAATGCCGTTGGCTCGTCCAGCAGCATGATAGGGGTTTCTTGTGCCAGGGCTTTTGTTATCATTACTTTTTGATATTCCCCATCGCTCAACGTGTGTGTCAATCTCTGTGAGAGGGATTCTATTTTAACCAATGCGATGGCATTGTCCACTGCTTCTTTATCTTCTTTATCCAATGTTCCCCAGAAATCGGTGTATGGGCTGCGTCCTAAGCCTATCAGTTCGTTGACAGTCATGTTTTTTATATCAGGCTTTTCTGTCAATACCACACTTATGAATGTTGCAAGTTCTTTTTTGGAATATTTGTCAATCTCTTTCTTTTGAATACGAATATCACCGGCAAGTTTAGGTTGAAAAGCCGAAAGTGTTCGCAATAATGTTGATTTACCGATACCGTTTGCTCCGATTAAACACGTCAGTTCTCCGTTAAAAATATCGGCTGTAATGCTGTCGGCTACAATCCTTGTATTTCCTTTGGAAGAGTATCCTATGGAAAGGTTATTTATACTAATTGTTTTTACTTTGTGTGCCAATGGTGGAAACTTTGCCGGTAAATGGTATATACTCTTATAACTTTAATAGCATCATGCGTTATCATTAAACAAAAAGGCTGTCCCAAAAGCGGTAAGGATATAAGTTTCTCAAAAACGTATCTCAAAGATCTGAAAAAAGATCTGAAACGGTCCAATTTTTGTGGTTGTATTTACTATTTGAACTTACTCCGCGCACCACTCCTCCTTTTCTTAATTTCTTTAACTTCTCAAATATAATTATATTTACCTCCTCAATCCCAATCCTGTCAAAAGACTTAAATTTTTTATTCAAATGGCAAATATTCTTATTACCGGTGCAAGTGGATTTATCGGAAGTTTCATGACGGAAGAGGCATTAAACCGGAATATGTCCGTATGGGCAGGCATCCGGCAATCGAGCAGTAAAAGGTATTTGAGCAATCGGAACATCCGGTTTATCGAATTGGATTTTGCCCATTCGGACATACTCCGGCAACAGTTATCCTTACACAAAGCAGCCAACGGTGTGTTTGACTATATCATTCATTGTGCGGGAACGACCAAATGTGTCAACAAGAAAGATTTTGAAAACACGAATTACCTGCAAACAAAACACTTTGTTAATACTTTACTAGAGTTGGATATGATTCCCCTACAATTCGTCTTTATCAGTACATTAAGCATTTTCGGACCCATACACGAAAGAGATTACACTCCTATAAAAGAAGATGATATCCCCGCTCCCAATACGTTTTATGCCATCAGTAAATTAAAAGCGGAGCGGTACATACAAAACATTCCGGGCTTCCCTTATGTTTTCTACCGTCCCACGGGAGTGTATGGACCACGCGACAAGGATTATTTTTTAATGGCAAAATCCGTTAAAAGGCATATTGATTTCTCTGCCGGTTACAAACGGCAAGACATCACTTTTATTTATGTAAAAGACCTTGTGAAGGCTGTTTTTTTGGGAATTGACAAGCATGTATCCCGAAGGGCTTATTTGGTTTCCGACGGTAAAACCTATCAAAGCCGTACATTTTCTGATTTACTAAAAACAGAATTAGGCATTTCTTTTCTGATACGACTAAGATGTCCGCTACCTGTTTTGAAGATAGTCTCTTTGTGTACCGGCTTTTTTGTCGGTCTTACCAACAAGAATAGCAGTACGCTCAATTCCGACAAATACAATATACTGAAACAAAGAAATTGGCAATGTGACAATACTTCTGTCATGCAAGAATTGGGATTTACCCCCGACTACACGTTGGAAAAAGGAGTAAAAGAAACCGTTGCATGGTATAAAAACGAAGGGTGGCTTTAATCTTGTTTATTCCCTCACACCTGCATACTACCTGAATATGAGCTGAATACGACATGCTAAACGGTTCCCTCCGATTCATGTCCGATACATGTCCGATTCCTCACCGTTTCCTACCCAATTGCCAAGTGGGGAGGGATGCCCGGTGAAGCCCGTGAAAACCGCGTGGAGTGGGTCGAGGAGTGCCCGGTGAGTGCTAAAAAAGTCGTTGAAACCCCGTATGAGCTATATTAAATGCTTTACGCTAATTCCGCCAACGGGTTGTAGTTATATACGACTAAAAACTTTCCGAATAAAATACCAATAATTGCAATACGTATATTGCAATTATTGGTATTTTTGTGATGTTATATTTGGTTTTTTAAAATTATTTATTATAAATCACGTACCATGAGTTTAATGGATCAAATTATTGTGCGGGCAAAGACAACCCCCCAGCGTATTGTTCTCCCCGAGGGAACGGAAGAGCGTACCCTGAAAGCTGCCGACAGGGTTTTGGCAGAAGGAACGGCAAACCTTATTCTTATTGGAAATCTTGCTAAAATAGAAAACCTTGCTCGCAAATGGGACCTGAAAAATATAGATAAGGCTATCATCATTGACCCTGAAAATCACAAAAAAAAAGAAGAATACGCACAACTCCTTTGCGAACTTCGTAAGAGCAAAGGCATGACGATAGAAGAAGCCCGTAAATTAGTGATTGACCCCTTATATTTGGGTTGTTTGATAGTGAAAAGCGGTGATGCCGACGGGCAGTTGGCAGGCGCGCGCAACACTACCGGAAATGTGCTTCGTCCGGCATTGCAAATCATTAAAACGCTTCCCGGCATTACGTGTGTGTCCGGTGCGATGTTGTTGATTACCTCAACTCCTCAATATGGTAAGAATGGGGTGTTGGTGATGGGAGATGTTGCCGTTACACCTGTTCCCGATGCGGAACAACTTGCCCAGATTGCCGTTTGTACCGCTCAAACAGCCACAGACATAGCAGGTATTGAAAGTCCCCATGTAGCTATGCTTAGTTTCTCGACTAAAGGATCTGCCAAACACGAAGTTGTGGATAAGGTAATTGAAGCTACCCGGTTGGCTAAAAAGATAAATCCCGCTTTGAAGATTGACGGCGAATTGCAAGCCGATGCTGCATTGGTGCCTTCCGTAGGTTTAAGCAAGGCTCCGGGGTCGGATGTGGCAGGTAAAGCGGAAGTTCTTGTAGTGCCGAGTCTGGAAGTAGGAAACATCAGTTATAAATTGGTGCAACGGTTGGGCAATGCGGAAGCCATAGGACCCATTCTCCAAGGCATGGCATATCCTGTGAACGACCTTTCACGCGGATGTTCCGTAGAAGATGTTTATACGATGATAGCGGTTACAGCCAATCAGGCTATTGCTTGTAAAAAAATAAATAAAACGAACACAAAATGAAAATATTAGTACTGAATTGTGGAAGTTCATCCATAAAATATAAGCTGTTCGATATGGACAGTAACAACGTATCGGCTCAGGGAGGTATTGAAAAAATCGGCTTGAAAGGGTCATTCTTAAAGTTCACCGCATCAACGAATGAAAAGATAGTTCTTGAACGTGATATACCCGAACATACTGCCGGTATTGAATTTATACTCGAAACACTGACAAGTAAAACACACGGCTGCATGAATTCTCTTGCTGAAATATCGGCGGTAGGGCATCGTGTCGTTCACGGAGGAGAAAAGTTTAATGCCTCTGTCCGTATTACCGGCGAAGTCATTGAACAGATGGTTCAATGTTCCGACCTTGCGCCCTTGCATAACCCTGCCAATTTGAAAGGAGTTTACACGATTTCCAAGCTATTGCCCGAAGTTCCGCAGATTGGCGTATTTGATACCGCTTTTCATCAGACGATGCCGGACTATGCCTATATGTACGCTCTTCCTTATGAACTATATATTAAATACGGAGTGCGCCGTTACGGATTTCACGGAACGAGCCACAGGTATGTTTCTCAACGGGTATGTGAATTTCTTAACGTAAACCCTGCCGGCAAACGTATTATCACTTGTCATATCGGTAATGGAGGGTCTGTCACGGCAATCAAAAACGGCAAGTCGGTAGATACTTCCATGGGACTTACTCCCGTTGAGGGACTGATGATGGGAACACGTTGCGGAGATGTTGATGCGGGTGCGTTGACCTATATCATGCTTAAAGAAAGGCTTGGTGCTACGGACGTTTCCAATTTGTTGAATGAGAGAAGCGGTGTATTGGGTGTTTCCGGTGTTTCTTCCGATATGCGTGAATTGGATAAAGCCATAACCGAAGGAAACGAACGGGCTATTTTGGCAGGTAAAATGTATAATTATCGCATTAAGAAATACGTTGGCTCTTATGCTGCCGCCATGGGGGGAGTAGATATTATTGTCTTTACCGGTGGGGTAGGGGAGAATCAACAATCTTGCCGTTATGAAGTTTGCAAGGATTTGGAATTCATGGGTGTGAAATTAGATGAAGAGATCAACTCCAAAGTAAGAGGAGAAGAAGCCGTTATCACTACTCCCGATTCCAAAGTAACCGTAGCGGTAATTCCCACGGATGAAGAATTTATGATTGCTTCGGACACAATGGAGATTCTGAAGAACTTGAAAAAATAATTCGGTCGAAAGAGACAATGCTTCTTTTCAACTTTCCTCATTCAATTTGATTTGGGCGTTCCTCTCGTATTTGTTTTTTCTTTACTCTTTTTTCTTTATTTTTGCTTAGAATATGAATATGATAAATACTATTTTACAAACAGTTTTTAAGAAAAATGTATCCCTTAAAATTTGAGCCTATACTAAAGCAAACGCTTTGGGGAGGAGATAAGATTAATCTTTTCAAAAAATTGAACAATCCAACGACAGAAATAGGAGAAAGTTGGGAGTTATCCGGTATGGAAAACAACGAATCTATTGTGGCAAACGGAGCTTATAAAGGACATACATTAACCGAAATACTTAAAAAAAACAGAGAGGAATTAGTAGGAGAAGCCAACTATGCCCGTTTTGGTAACCGGTTTCCTTTATTAATCAAGTTTATTGATGCAAAACAAGACTTGTCCATACAAGTACATCCTACGGACGATTTGGCGAAGAAACGCCATAATTCCAACGGCAAAACCGAAATGTGGTATGTAGTTGAGGCGGACAAGGAAACCAAACTTCGTGTAGGATTCTCGAAACAGATAACGCCGAAAGAATATAAAGAGCGCATACACAACCATACCATCACCGAAGTTTTACAAGAATATGAGATCGGAAAAGGAGACGTTTTTTTTCTTCCTGCCGGTCGCATACACAGTATCGGGGCAGGCGCCTTTATAGCTGAAATACAACAAACGTCCGATATTACTTACCGAATATATGATTTTAATCGAAAAGACACAAACGGTAAGCCACGTGAATTGCATACAGAACTTGCCTGTGAAGCGATTGATTATGCAGTATCGGAAGACTATCGTACCAAATACGAATCCATTGCCAATGAACCGGTAGAACTGGTAGCTTGCTCTTATTTTACAACATCTGTGTATGATATAACGGAAGAAATTTCCTGTAATTATTCCGAGCTGGATTCTTTTGTTATTTTTATTTGTATAGAAGGAGCATGTCAATTGACAGACAACGAAAAGAACGAAATTACACTTCATAGCGGTGAAACGGTTTTGTTGCCAGCCGCGACTCAAGAGGTTACCATTATCCCCAACAGTGCGGTAAAATTGCTTGAAGTTTACCTATAAAATGAAGTAAGAAGACCAGGATACTGCAAAGTGGTTTGAAATAATTTATTACTTTTGTTTTTCAAAGCTAATCTATATATAAATATTCTGAATATCAACTTTAAATTAATGGTTATGAACAAGAAAAGTATAAAAGGAACTCAAACAGAGAAAAACTTAATGCACTCTTTTGCCGGAGAATCACAGGCAAGAATGCGTTATACCTATTATGCAAGCGCTGCTAAAAAAGAAGGTTACGAACAGATAGCCGCTGCTTTTTCCGAAACAGCCGAACAAGAAAAGGAACATGCCAAACGCATGTTTAAACTTTTAGAAGGAGGTACGGTAGAAATAACCGCCGGTTTTCCTGCCGGAGTAATCGGTACTACTCTCGAAAATCTGAAAGCCGCTGCAGCCGGTGAACATGCCGAATGGACGGCGGATTACCCTCATTTTGCCGATGTAGCCGAAAAAGAAGATTTTCCTGAAATAGCCGCCATGTATCGTGCCATACTCGTTGCCGAAAGAGGACACGAAGAAAAATACCTTGCCTTTGCCAAAAACATCGAAAATCACACGGTGTTTGTCAAAAACACAAATGGCGAAACTCAATGGCAATGTCGTAATTGCGGTTATATTCACACCGGAAACGAAGCTCCCGATGCCTGTCCGGCATGTCAGCATCCGAAAGCTTATTTCGAAGTAAAAAAAGAAAATTATTAATTGTAAACCGGAACCCTATCAAAAATAAAAATATGGAGGCACTAAGTTTTTGATTTTTAATCATTTTAAATCTTTGTGTCCCCGTATTAAAAACTTTTTGACACTCTTTTCATAACACTACAATGCGGTAATTTATATACCTTTGCAGGGTCAATTTAATAGCAATGTTTACTTAATTGTTTATGCTATGAAAGGTATTGTTTTAGCCGGTGGTTCGGGTAGTCGTTTGTATCCTCTTACCAAAGGGGTTAGTAAACAACTCCTTCCTATTTTCGACAAACCGATGATTTATTATCCGATATCCGTCTTAATGTTAGCCGGAATCAAAGAGATACTCATCATTTCTACTCCTGACGACTTACCATGTTTCAAACGTTTACTAGGAGATGGTTCCAATTACGGTGTACGTTTCGAATATGCCGAACAACCTTCTCCGGACGGATTAGCACAGGCTTTTATTATCGGTGAAGAGTTTATCGGTGAAGATACTGTTTGTCTGGTGTTGGGAGATAATATTTTTTACGGACAGAGTTTCACCAAAATGTTAAAAGAAGCTGTCCGTACGGTAGAAGAAGAAAAGAAAGCCACCGTCTTCGGCTATTGGGTAAACGACCCTGAACGTTACGGTGTGGTAGAATTTGATAAAGACGGTAACGTCTTAAGTCTTGAAGAAAAACCAAAAGATCCGAAATCAAATTATGCCGTCGTTGGAATTTATTTTTATCCCAATAAGGTGGTAGAAACAGCAAAAACATTGAAACCTTCCGCACGCGGTGAGTTGGAAATAACCGGTGTAAATCAGTTGTTTTTAGAAAACTATGAATTAAAAATGCAATTATTGGGACGCGGATTTGCTTGGCTCGACACAGGTACACACGATTCGCTTTCGGAAGCCGGTAATTTTATCGAAATAATAGAAAAACGTCAAGGACTTAAAGTTGCTTGTCTGGAAGATATAGCTTACCGTCAAGGTTGGATTACAGCCGAAAAAGTACGAGAGTTGGCACAACCCATGATTAAAAACGGATACGGACAATATCTCTTAAAAATCATTGCGGAGAATTAAAATTAAATGAAATATGAGCAAAAAAGCACTTTTAATAATTCTTGACGGGTGGGGAATCGGTAATCGCGGAAAAGCAGATGTAATCTACAATACCCCAACCCCATATTGGGATTATTTACTAAAAACATATCCCAATTCCCAACTTCAGGCAAGCGGTGAAGACGTGGGTTTACCGGACGGACAAATGGGAAATTCCGAAGTAGGACACCTCAATATCGGAGCCGGACGAATCGTATATCAAGATTTGGTAAAAATCAACCTTGCCTGTCGTGATAACAGTATTATGAAAAACCCCGAAATAATTTCCGCATTTACATATGCAAAAGAAGAAGGAAAAAGTATCCACTTTATGGGTTTGACTTCCGACGGCGGTGTACACAGTTCGCTGGACCATCTTTTTAAACTTTGTGAAATAGCCAAAGAATACGGACTTGAAAAGACCTTTATTCATTGCTTTATGGACGGTCGCGACACCGACCCAAAGAGTGGGAAAGATTTTATCAAACAACTTGATGCACATTGCAAAAAAACGACAGGAAAGATTGCCTCTGTCGTAGGACGTTATTATGCCATGGATAGGGATAAACGTTGGGAACGGGTCAAAGAAGCCTATAACTTACTGGTTAACGGCACAGGTAAAAAAACGACCGATGTACTCCAAGCCATACAAGAATCTTATGACGAAGGAATAACCGACGAATTTATCAAACCTATCGTCAATGCCAATGTGGACGGAACAATCAAAAAAGGAGACGTTGTTATCTTTTTCAACTATCGCAACGACCGTGCCAAAGAACTAACAATCGTACTCACTCAGCAAGAAATGCCCGAATTTGGAATGAATATCGTTCCAAACCTGCAATATTACAGCATGACCCCTTACGATGCTTCTTTTAAAGGTGTTCATATACTTTTTGATAAAGACAATGTGAATATCACGTTGGGAGAATATTTATCCAAAGAAAAGAAGACCCAACTTCACATTGCCGAAACGGAAAAATACGCTCACGTAACTTTCTTTTTTAACGGCGGGCGTGAAGCCCCATACGAAGGTGAAGACCGTATCCTCGTCCCCTCTCCCAAAGTAGCCACTTACGATTTAAAACCGGAAATGAGCGCATACCAAGTAAAAGACAAATTAGTAGAAGCTATCAATGCCGATAAGTACGATTTCATCGTAGTCAACTATGCCAATGGCGACATGGTGGGACATACCGGTGTGTATGAAGCCATCGAAAAAGCCGTTATTGCCGTCAACGATTGTGTAGAAGAAACCGTTGAAACCGCCAAAGCCAACGGCTATGAAGCTATCATTATTGCCGACCATGGCAATGCCGATAATGCAGTAAACGAAGACGGTACGCCAAACACAGCTCATTCCTTAAACCCTGTTCCCTGTATTTATGTAACAGAAAACAAAAAGGCTCAAATCCGGAATGGGCGTTTAGCCGATGTAGCTCCTACCATTTTAAAAATCATGGAAATGCAACTTCCTAAAGAAATGAACGGTTCGATTTTGGTGGCGGACTAAATCAAATAGTTAAAACGATAAAATAAGAAAAACCAACGTTTATATATTTTGTCGTTACAGGTATATAAATCTGTTAAATTAAGATAAAAATACTAGTTTAGTATGCTAACGATGCTATATTATTCATATATTCGCTGATATTTGTAGGCTGTGAAAAGCCTATTAAAAAATAGATGTAAAAACTTAAATATTAAACTTTAATTTATACAACAAATGATTAAAAAATTGTATTTACCATTGTTAATGGGTGTAGTGGTTATTGCATTATCATCATGCAAGAGTAAACTGGGAGAATTAGGAGCAGATTTTTTCACAATGACGCCGCAAGTATTGGAAGCTACGGCAGGTAAAGTGCCTGTAACGATTACCGGTACATTTCCTCAAGCTTACTTTACTAAAAATGCCGTTATTGAAGTAACTCCGGTTTTAAGATGGGACGGCGGAGAAGCCAAAGGGGAAAAATATGTATATCAAGGAGAACAAGTACAGGGTAATAATACGGTAATTCCTTATAGTGGTGGTACTATTACAATTAAGGCATCATACGATTATGTTCCTCAAATGGCTAAGTCGGAATTGTATTTGGTATTTGACGCTCGAGTAGGTAAGAAAGCAGTTTCACTTCCGGCTATAAAGGTGGGTGACGGCGTGGTTTCTACTTCTACGTTGATAACAAACACAGTTACCAGTGCTAATGTTACTGCTAGTAGCGATGCATTCCAACGCATCATTAAAGAAGCAAAGGAAACTGAAATTAAGTTTCTTATTCAACAGGCAACTATTCGTGCAAGCGAATTAAAAGCACAAGGTGTTAAGGAATTCAACCAACAGATTGTAGATGTAAATGCTGCTAACAACAAACAAATCGGTAGTATTGGCATTTCTTCTTATGCTTCTCCCGACGGTGGATTGGATTTGAATACAAAATTAGCACAAGATCGTGCAGTCAGTACAGAAAAATACTTAAGTCAACAATTAAAAACAAATAAAATACAAGATATAACTGTTGATTCCAAATCTACCGCTGAAGACTGGGCTGGTTTTCAAGAATTAGTTTCAAAATCAAATCTTCAAGATAAAGAATTAATTCTTCGTGTTCTTTCCATGTACAGCGACCCTGAACAAAGAGAACGTGAAATTAAAAACATTTCTACTGTTTATAAGACTTTGGCAGATGAAATTCTTCCTCAATTAAGACGTTCTCGCTTGATATTGAACTATGAAATTATCGGCAAATCAGATGCGGAAATTTCCAATCTTGCCAAGACGAATCCCAGTCAGTTAAACATTGAAGAACTTATTTATGCTGCTACTTTGACAAAAAACAATGCAGAAAAAGAAACAATTTACAACAGTGCCATAGCACAATATCCTAATGATTATCGTGCATACAATAATTCAGGTGTAGTAGCTTTTCAAGCAGCTAATCTGAATAAAGCAGAATCATTGTTTAAAAAAGCAGCAACCATTAAAGCTGCTCCTGAAGTAAATTTGAACTTAGGTCTTATCGCTTTGATTAAAGGTGATAATACCGCTGCAGAATCCTATTTAGGTAATGCATCAGGTGCAGAAGGTTTGAATGAAGCGTTGGGTAACCTTTATATTGTACAAGGGCAATATGAAAGAGCTGTTAACTCATTCGGTAATTCTAAAACAAACAGTGCGGCATTAGCTCAAATTCTTACCAATGACTACAATAAAGCAAATGCTACCCTTAACAGTATAAGCAATCCTAATGCGTATACCGATTATTTGATTGCAATCGTAGGTGCAAGAACCAATAATGTATCATTGTTGACAAGTTCTTTGAAGAAAGCTATTCAAAAGGATTCTTCCTTGTCTCAAAAAGCAGCTTCCGATATTGAATTTGAAAAATATCGTTCAATAACGGAATTTGCAGATATCGTTAAATAAGATATTTCTAATTACTCATACTATTCCACATTTCTTAAAAAAAGGAAATACTTGTCAAGTATTTCCTTTTTTGTGTTTAGCATCCAAAAAGAGGTTGATGTCTTCTTTTTTTATTAACAGAAAAATACTTACTTTCGTGCAAGAAAAGAAAATGAAAAACTATTTTTTTTTATTTTTTACGTTAATTTCCTTGTTCGGTTGCAAACACAAAACCGAACAAGGAAAGACATATATAACCGGAAATATCACGGGAATAGGAACCGATACAATCTATTTGTACGGTGTTGACGAACTATCCAATTTGATAGATACGATATATGTAAAGAATGATAAATTTTTCCATACAATTCAAGTTGATACCATTTGCCAAATGATATTGCTGTTCAATAACGGGCAGACATATCCTGTTTTTCTTGATAAAAAAAACAGGATTAATATTAAAGGGAATATTGAACATTTGAATCTATTAGATGTTAATGGAAATCCTGTGAATGAAGAACTTACTTCTTTTCTTCAAAGCATGGAAAGTAAAGGAACGGTTTCGGAAACAAGTATAGAAGAAAAAGTGGATTCTTTTATTTGTAAAAATAATTCATCTCCCGCATCTATTTATTTGCTTGATAAATATTTTGTTCGTACGGAACGACCTGATAACAAAAGAATTAAGCTACTTATTGAAGCAATGACCGGTGAATTGCAAGATAAGCCTTACATACAACGATTAAAGGAAATTGCAGACCGAGTGAAAGATATGGAATCCGGTCAAACAATACCTTCTTTCACCCTTACCAACATAAAAGGTAAGAAAATATCCCGTTTCAGCACTAAAAGCGAATATCTTTTAATCCATTTTTGGGCTTCTTGGAATACTGAAAGTAGATTGGCAAATGCAGCACTGCGTAAAATTAACCGTATATCTATCAACAAAGAAAAGAAAAGGAAGAAAAAGGGAAAAGACACTAAAAAAGAACTTGATATATTAGGTATTTCACTTGATACGAATAAAGAGGATTGGAAACAAGCGGTTAAACAAGATACGTTAACTTGGGAGCAAGTATGCGATTTTTACGGATGGAGTTCGGATGTAGTAAAACAATGTGCCGTTCTTACACTTCCAACTAATGTTTTAATTCATTCAACAGGTAGAATCATCGCATATAATATCAAACAAGATTCTCTATCCCTAAAATTAGAAGAGTTAATAAAATAATTGTCAATCTGTTTACTCATCCGTCATTACGTCAGAAATCAATCGTTTATGTTAATAAAAGTCTTTGGGGCAGCTGTTCAGGGCATTAACGCAACTCTTATTACCATTGAAGTTAATAGTTCGCGAGGCTGCATGTTTTATTTAGTCGGTTTACCCGATTCGGCAATAAAAGAAAGTCATCAGCGTATTATTTCCGCTTTGCAAGTGAACAATTACAAAATGCCCGTCAGCAATATCATTATCAATATGGCTCCGGCTGATATTCGTAAAGAAGGTTCGGCTTATGACCTTCCTTTAGCTATCGGAATACTTGCCGCCAATGAAATCATTTTTTCAGAACGACTGACCCGTTATCTGATTATAGGTGAATTAGGACTTGATGGAACCATTCAACCGGTAAAAGGTATATTACCTATTGCTATTAAAGCTCGTGAAGAAGGTTTTGAAGGTTTGATTGTTCCTTTACAAAATGCCCGTGAAGCAGCAATAGTAAACAATTTAAAAGTATGTGGGGTAAGTACTATCAAAGAAGTCATCGGTTTTTTCAACGACGAACATGATTTGGAAGCGACAGTAGTAAATACTCGTGAAGAATTTTATCTCCGGCAAAGCACCTTTGACTTTGATTTCTCCGAAGTAAAAGGTCAAGAGAGTGTAAAACGTGCGCTTGAGGTAGCTGCCGCAGGCGGGCATAATCTTATAATGATAGGCGCTCCGGGTAGTGGAAAGTCCATGATGGCTAAGCGGTTGCCTTCTATTCTTCCTCCTTTGTCATTAGGAGAAAGCTTGGAAACAACAAAGATACACTCGGTAGCCGGTAAATTAGGACGTAATTCTTCATTAATATCCAAGCGACCGTTTCGTGACCCGCATCACACTATTTCACAGGTGGCAATGGTAGGAGGGGGTACATTTCCTCAGCCCGGAGAGATTAGTTTGGCGCATCATGGTGTGTTGTTTTTGGACGAATTACCCGAATTTGGGAGGAATGTACTTGAAGTCTTGCGACAACCCTTAGAAGACAGGCATATCACTATCTCACGAGCGAAATGGAGTGTGGAATATCCTGCCAGCTTTATGTTGGTTGCTTCCATGAATCCGTGTCCATGCGGTTATTACAATCATCCAACGAAAGATTGTGTATGTCATTCGGGACAAGTGCAGAAATATTTGAATAAAATATCCGGTCCTTTACTTGACCGTATTGATATACAAGTAGAAATTGTTCCCGTACCTTTTGATAAGATTTCGGACAAACGACAAGGAGAATCAAGTGAAGCTATCCGTAAGCGTGTCATAAAAGCCCGTCAAACACAAGAGAAACGTTATACTTCTCATACGGGAGTATATTGCAATGCACAAATGACAAGTAAATTACTTGCTACTTATGCCCAACCGGACGAAGCCGGACTATCTCTTTTAAAGAATGCGATGAATAGATTAAATCTTTCTGCCCGGGCTTACGATAGAATATTAAAAGTCGCACGTACTATTGCTGATTTGGAAGGCGATGAACACATTCTACCCGCCCATTTGGGCGAAGCTATCAGCTATCGAAACTTAGACAGAGAAAATTGGGCAGGATAAATCAATGATGGCTTAAAGAAATGTTTATTCCTCCCATTACAGTCATCCCCGGCATGGGATAATCTGCCATGATTTCATACTTTTTATCCATTAAGTTTTCACCTGCTAGAAAAACTCCTAAAGATTTAAGCGGATGATAAGAAACTTTTGCATTTAGTAATCCATAGCTCGTTTTCAACGGATTTTCACCTGTTACGGAATACATATCATTGATGTATTGATAGCTGAGATTAACGTTCCAATCCTTTAAACGGTAATTTGTAGCCACGTAGGCTTGTTGTTTGGGGGCATACGCTATTGGTTTGTCCGTATGAAGGTATGAATAGTTTCCTCGTAATTCCAGATTTCTCATAACATACCACTTTCCGGTAAATTCAAAACCTTTATTATTGAACTCACCCGTATTCGTATTCTTTCGTCCTATTTCTTCTACAGATTGTATTTGTATTAAATTACTACCTTTGGTGATATAGCCGGTTAATTCAATAGACAACCGCTTATCAAAGAAACTTTGACTGACAGAAACTTCATAATTATTCATGCGTTCCGGTTTCAAATCGGGGTTGGCAGCAGCCCATACAGCTCTATAATATAATTCACGAATAGTAGGGCTGCGGAATCCTTTGGAAACAGAAGCTTTTAAGACAGTATTTTGCCATGGATGGTATGCAAAACCTACTTGAGGAAGCCATTCGCTACCATAATTTTTATTATGTTCCAAACGCAAACCGGCGTTTACTGTCAATTTTTCAAACAGGGTTTGTTGTATTATGGCATATCCGGCAACCTCATAAGTGGTAGTATCTACTTGGATTTCGTCAGACTTGCGTTTATCAATAAAGTCATTCCATGCGCGTCCGCCATAACTTTTGAAATCAAATCCGGCAGTTATTTCACTTCCCTTAACCGGTCTAACTATTTGATAAAGTGTTCCCCCTAAATTTTTATCCAATGATCGAAAACGAAAATCAGGTGGATTGTTTCCTTCTGCATAACCGTCATTAACATCGTGGTCGCCAAAATTGTAGAACAATTTCAAAGCTCCGTTGCTTTTTCCATAATTATTTTCCAAAGTGGCAGATACCACACCGCGAGTAATATCGGCTATATTTTCATACATAAGCCTTGTCGTTGTTCCCGGATTTTGTGTCTTATAAGATGCTATACTTACATCACTCCATACAC
>SNRY01000089.1_pt1 | contig 35544 bp, 29 predicted proteins | sample 4693421 | NCBI WGS metagenome assembly SNRY01 (sample SAMN11003215, study PRJNA524138) | termite gut metagenome | isolation source: Bacteroidetes bacterial symbionts from single cell of protist host amplifed... | host: Streblomastix strix ... | reverse complement strand
CAAGACAAATTGCAGAGGCGCGTGACAAAGGAGATTTATCCGAAAATGCCGAATATGATGCAGCTAAAGATGCGCAAGGAATGTTGGAAATGAGAATCAATAAATTAAAAACTATTATTGCCGATGCCAAAATTATTGATGAATCCAAATTAAAAACAGATACGGTGCAAATATTAAATAAAGTGGAACTACGAAATGTGCAAAATGGAATGAAAATACTCTATACCATCGTTTCCGAAAGTGAAGCAAATCTCAAAGAAGGAAAAATATCGGTAAACACCCCCATTGCTCAAGGATTATTAGGAAAAAAGATTGGCGACATTGCCGAAATTCGCGTTCCACAAGGAATAGTTAGTTTTGAAATTATCCATATATCCATATAATCATAACATAAATACATCTGCTACCTAATGGCTACCCTATTTAGTAGAATTATTGCAGGCGAAATACCTTGCTACCAAGTTGCTGAAAATGATATGTTTTTTGCTTTTCTTGATATTAACCCTCTGAAAAAAGGACATACATTAGTAGTGCCCAAACAGGAAACAGATTATATCTTTGATTTGAATGATGAAGATACGGCAGCTATGCATGTTTTTGCCAAAAAAGTAGCACGTAGCATTGAGCAAACGATTCCCTGTAAACGGATAGGCGTAGCCGTTATTGGACTGGAAGTACCCCATACACACATTCATTTAATTCCTATTGATAAAGAATCGGATATGCTGTTTTCTAATCCCAAGTTGAAATTAGGGGAAAAAGAATTTACCAATATTGCTGAAAATATCCGGAAGGCTTTTGACAAATTGATATAGAAAATTTATTTATCTGTCTACTTTCGTCAATCCTCCCGTTGTTTCATTAAGAATGACCTTAATTGTTGATTTGCCGTTAAACAACGCAGGTGTCAAATATTCCACAATGCCAAATTGAGTGATTGGAAATTCATTTTTATAAAGAATTTCCGCACCTTTTGTAAGAGTCATTGCAGCTCTACCCGGAACATTATAAGCAATTCCGTTAACATCATTCTTCTTTTTGGTTTGTTGAGGTATTAGTATTGATTTTAAATCTTTTAAGTTCAGGTATATCGGTTCACCGGCTAAATTCTCGGCTGCTACTATTCCCAGTTTCTTAGAAAAACGGAACACAACTTCGTTTTCCTTTTCATTGTTTGGAGTGATGCGAAAAGTATAAGACTTTTCTTTTCTTTCTTCAATTCCCAAAAACATGGTCAGTAAAGCTTCTTCCTGTTCATTCAGATTATCGAGCATTAATTTCAATTGTGCTCCATCTTGAGGGATATAGTCGGCTTGACCACGCAACAGTGTATTTTTACTTTCACGGATATTATATATTTCCTTAGCTATCAATTCCGCCATTTTTGCAGAGGAGTTAGTCATTGAAATTTCTTCAGTAAAGAAAGAATACGGATCTGCTTTTTTCTTCTTTGGGGCGAGTGTTGCAACTGTATTTTCCTTTTGTTTTCTCTCGTAAGGCACATTAATGGATTGTATAATGCCGTCCACAGTAAGTTCTATTAATGGAGCTACACTTTTATCTTTCATCTTCACAAAATACGTTTGTTCTTTGTTAGGCAAACCAATCGTTCTTGCACTAACGTCTGTCAACAGCCAATATACTTCCGCTTCATGGGAAATGTTAGTCTGATGCAGGTAACGGTCGGCATATTTGCTAAACTTTCCCGGTGTATAAACCACTTTAACAGCCTTCACATCCAATTCGATTTCTGTTTTTGGGAGCATATAAACTACTCCGAAATCTTTTCCGTGAGAGATTCCTGTCGTTATTTCCGTTTGTCCGGAAATACTGGAAACGGAGAGCCATATTCCTGCTATAATAATTAATTTATTCATCGTAATTTATTGGTTATTAACGTACTTCCATGCTTCCGGCAGAAAATTGATAATATCTCCTGCAGTCAAACTAATCATTCCATGTTTTTCCCATGCCAAATCTCCCGCCAATCCATGTATGTATGCTCCTATTTTGGCAGACTCCTCATTCGAATAACCCTGTGCCAATAAGGCGAGAATGATTCCGGTCAATACGTCGCCACTTCCTGCGGTTGCCATTCCGGTATTTCCTGTAGGATTAAAAAAGCATTCTTTTTGTGGAGTAACAAGAGCAGAATAAGCACCTTTCAAAAGAACACATATATGAAACGTCTCTGCTAATTCAAAAGCCTTTACTAATCGTTCGTATGAATTTTGGCTTTTACCCGTTAAACGTTCTAATTCTTTGAAGTGTGGTGTGAGGACGGAATTAGGAGGCAATGATTTCAATGCATCTCGATTCTTTGCCAAAAGGTTTAATGCATCCGCGTCAATTACTGTAGGGAGCTGACACGTTTCCAGTTGTTTTAATACTGCATTTTCCGTCTCTTCGGAAATACCCAACCCTGGGCCGATACCCAAAGCGTGATAGTTTTCTATAGCTGATGGCCATGAAAAGCAATATTCACCTATATCTTGCTCTACTATTGCTTCAGGGACAGTAATTTGCAAAATATCATTATTGCAAATAGGAGCGTGTATCGTGAGTCGCCCGATACCCGAACGTAGACACGCGCGAGCAGCTAATACAGAAGCGCCTCCCATTCCGTAGGAGCCGGCAATAAGCAATGCATGTCCAAAATCTCCTTTATTGGAAAACTTCTTCCTCGGTTTAATAGCAGCACGTATATCTTCCTCTTCTACTAGAAAATAATTTGTTTCTAGCTGTTCAATACCTTTACGGCTGAGACCGATATCAATTAATTGCCATTCACCGACAATCTCCTCATTCTCGGGAAAAAGAAAAGCTAATTTAGGTAATTGCAAACTAAGAGTAAGATTAGCATGAACAATATTACTCCACTTATTATTGTCGTACAAACCATCATCCCCAGACAATCCTGAAGGTATATCAATGGATACCACTGTAGCAGGAGCTTCATTAATATATTTCACCACAGCTGCAAATCCGCCATTTAACGAATCTTTCAGTCCCGTTCCGAATAGTCCGTCAATAATCAAGCAATTTTCCGTTAATTGAGGTGCATTAAATGATTTGTTCACTTCTGTAAAGACTACTCCGTCCACCGCTTCCAATAACTCTTTGCTCAATTGACAATCGGGTGAGAGATGTCCTTTGATATTGAACAGGAAAGTCTCTACTTTATATCCTTTTTGAATAAGCATGCGTGCCACAGCCAAAGCATCCCCTCCATTATTACCCGGTCCGGCAAATACAACAATAGGAATCTCTTTCTGCCAACGATGTATTACGACATCGGTTATTGCCCGTGCAGTTTGCTCTATGAGATCAACAGAAGAGATATTGTTATGCTCCATCGTGTATGCATCCAACTTTTTGATAGCATTACAAGGAAATATCTTCATAGTATGAATCTTTTGATTATGACAAAGATAATAAAATGATTTAAAAATGTCAATATTTATATATGGTAGAGGTAGAAAAAGTACACAATATTATGGGATTATATGTCAGCTAACTCAATATTTGTTTTCAATCCTTCGTATTTCGCCCTTTTTACGGCGCTTCCCTTGAAAAGTATTCGGAATTGTTCCTCTGTAAGGTTCCGCCAATCTTCTTTCCGCATTTCTAAAAAAGCGGGGACAGGTTGAAATTCCTGAATATTACACGGAACGGCAAAACGATTCCACGGACAAACCTTCTGACATTCATCACATCCATAAATTCGGTTTCCTAAAACTGTACCTTCAGGAATAACTCCTCGATTTTCTATAGTAAGATAAGACAAACATTTACGAGCATTCAGTTTATAAGGCTGTTCCAAAGCCTTTGATGGACAAGCATTCAGACAACGAACACAACTCTCGCAATTATCTCCCTGGAAAGGAAAGTCGTATTCCAACTCAATATCGAGAAAAAGCTCTCCAAGAAAAAAATACGATCCCGCTTTCGGCATAATTAGTTGAGTATTCTTTCCTATCCAACCCAATCCCGCGCGCCATGCCCAATAACGTTCCAATATGGGAGCCATATCACAAAACACCGCACCACGTACAGGATGCAACTCATTATGGATAAAAGAAAATAAATCATTAAGTTTTCGGCGCATCACTTCGTGATAATCTTTACCGTAAGCATAATAGGCAAACTGATATTGCTCTTCATCAAGTAAGCGTTCCGGATAATAGTTCAAAGCCACTGAAACAATACTGCGTACGCCTTCAACCAATAAATGCGGATGGTATCGCTTCTCAAAATAATTCTCCAAATACGTCATACCGGCATGACGTCCGGCTGCAATCCATTCTCTAAAATATTGGATATGTTCATTTACATTATCGGCGGAAGTTATGCCACATGCAGAAAAACCAAGGCGTAAGGCTTCATTTTTTATTTTGTTCGCTTCACAACAACCCAAATTCATACCCTTGTTCCTTTATCCACTCAATAGAACGTGGTAAAGCATATTTCATGTTTTTCTCCGCTTTCAACGAATCATGGAAAGTGATGATAGAACCATTGCGAAGATACTTCTTCACGTTTTGCAGCACTTGTTGTGGATAAAGTTTATTACTATAATCGCGCGTAACTAAGTCCCACATGACTATTTTATACTGACTTTTCAGCATAAGATATTGTACCCGGCGCATGAATCCGTAAGGTGGACGAAATAAATCAGTTTTTAACAATTCGTTTGCTTTCTCTACATTTGCCAGATAATTTTTTGACAAGTATCCCGACCCACGAATATGATTATAAGTATGATTCCCGATACGATGCCCGCAATTGACCACCTTTTGATATATTTCAGGATATTTACATACATTTTCTCCCACCATAAAAAAGGTTGCTTTCACATCATATTTATTTAGCAAATCAAGCACCCAAGATGTAATTTCAGGGATAGGCCCATCGTCGAAAGTCAAATAAATAACTTTCTTTGCGGCATCCATTCGCCAAAGCGCCCCCGAATAAAGCTCCCGAATTATGTGCGACGGTTGTTCGATCAACATACCTTATTCAGTACGCATTTTATATATATCTTCAAGCTGGTTCAATAAATCAGTATAAACAGCAGAAAGTTCGGATTTATACTTGTTCATTGTCTTTATATAACCGTTAAGTGAAGTTAAATAATAACTAACATTCGCAAGCGAAAGATACAGTTGTAAATTATTCATACCCAAATACCAACTCACATATTCAACAACATTATTGGCAAGAATACCCATGATTTTATCTGCCTTCTCCTTTTCTCCGAGTTGATAATAAAGCTCTGCCATAGTCTGTGAAGAATGTTCGTGCGGAACGTTATAATCCGGAATTTTTTGTTCGCAATAATTAAGTACATTCAACGCTTCTTCTTTTTTATCTTCATTCCATAATTGAATAGCAACTTGAATGAAAAGCCGGCGATGAGACAAGCACATGCGCATCACATTTTCGTCTAAATAAATACCTGGTTTGTCAATACCGCCAAACTTGAATTTAGTCATTAAATTGTTGTGCATCTTTTCGCTATCAATCATTGCGCCCAATGCTTGCGTATCAAACGGAGTGAAGCGATACGCCAACCCTTCTTGGATAAAATGGTTTCCCATACCCAACTGGTTCTCGGTTCCCACAGAAATAGCAATGTAGATAGGACGTTCCCAGTTAGCATTGGCAAGCATCTCAAGCATCATCAATTCATTTTTATAAAGCACGCGTTTGCCTTTAAGAGAAATATGCATGTAGTCAGGTATGGAATCACCTAATGCAGCAGGTATCATCATGCCCGAACGACGAACGGCTTCTTTATCTATCTTCATCACAATGCTGTCTGTCGGTATGATTCTTAACCCCTCATTTGAGGAACGCACCCAATATTTCAAGATATTTTTTAATTCATAGGGATTATCCCCGAATGCCTCGCGAATATTCGATTGCACTTCGGAAGAGATTGACTCCGACGTTCCTTGAGACTTCGTCAATCCGTACATTTTATCAATCTGTTCTTTTACCTCCGGACGGACATATACCACATCGTTTATCCCTTCCGCATATTCTGTCCGATTCCATGTAATTGGTACGGCGGGAGAATTGTAAGCCGGACGCTTCATTTGGTCTATATACCAGTCGATTTGTAAATAGCTGAGATTACATGTACGCACATCGGTACGAAAACCTTCTGTTTCCTGATTATACCAAAGCGGGAAAGTATCATTGTCTCCATTTGTGAAAATAATCGGATTGCCACTTTCCTGTAAAGACATTAAATAGTTCTGTCCGAAATCACGACAAACGTACCGACCACTCCGATCATGGTCATCCCACGTTTGCCCTGCCATTTGAACAGGAACCAAGAGGCAGACAAGAGAAAGAAGTGCCGCCGGAAACTCTTTCATTTTGCCATACTTCTGCAAAAGATGAGAAACACCTGCCACCCCCATACCAATCCATATAGAAAAAGCGTAAAACGAACCCGCGTAGGCATAATCCCGTTCCCGTGGCTGAGAAGGCGTTTGATTCAAATAAACAACAATAGCAATGCCTGTCATAAAAAACAAAAAGAACACCACCCAAAATTGCCGGATACCTTTTAAACCGCGATAGCTTTGCCACAACAACCCAATAATACCCAACAGCAAAGGCAAACAATAATACACATTATGTCCTTTATTATCCTTCAACTCCTGCGGCATCATTTTTTGATTGTCAATCAACAGATTGTCTATAAAAGGAATTCCCGTTATCCAGTTTCCACTTTCTATTTCTCCATTTCCTTGAATGTCATTTTGTCTACCGGCAAAATTCCACATAAAATATCGCCAATACATAAAATTGAGCTGATACGAAAAGAAAAATTTAATATTCTCCCATTGCGTAGGAATAGTTACCATTATATGTTCTCCACATTGATCGTAAGAAACATTATGCCCTTTAATATCCATCCATTGCTTATATTCATTGGCGTATGAACTACTGTACATACGAGGGAAGAGCATATTTTGCGCATATTCGTAATCCGTACGTGCATGTATTCCGAGGTATCTGTCTTTTTCTTCCGAAGACTGTTTCACTTTCCGGATATATTTTGTTTTTTCCTCTTCTTGCCGAGGTTCACAATAGTCTCCTTTTACATCAAGCGCCACACGGGAAGAATAGGTCTGCCCATAGAACAACGGACGCGTACCATATTGCTCGCGCCCCAAGTATTCGCCCAAGGTAAATACATCCTCCGGTGAATTTTGATCCATCGGCGGATTAGCTGTCGAACGTATCATGATTAACGCGTACGAAGAATAACCCACTATTACCATCATGACGCTGAGCAAGGCGGTATTCATAGTGCGTGCATTAATCCGGTAAGTCTTGTTGGAATTTTTGGAAAAAAGATAAATACTCAAACCACCCAAAATGAGAAATCCGATGACGACGCTACTTACTCCATATCCATAGAAAGGAATCCCCAATATGGCAACAGTACCAAGAAAAGAAAGGTTCATTCGCTTACGACTTCTATCAGTGTAACTTTCATATACACTCCAAATAATCATCATCAACAACATTATGATATAAACAATCACACCCGTATTGAAAGGCATATCCATACCGTTGACAAACAACAGTTCAAACCATCCGCCTACTTTCACTACTCCTGGCACAACACCATAAAGTACCGCTGCAACCAACACCGCCGAACCGGTTAAGGCAAGTAAGCTACCCTTGACATTAGCCGTAGGATTCTTTTTATAATAATAGATTAATACAATAGCAGGCAAACAAAGCAAATTAAGCAAATGAACTCCGATACTTAATCCGGTAAGATAGGCAATAAGAATAATCCATCGGTCGGAGTGTGGTTGGTCAGCCACCCCTTCCCATTTCAAAATCAGCCAAAATACAACCGCCGTAAACAGCGAAGAATAGGCATACACTTCGCTCTCAACAGCGCTAAACCAAAACGTATCGCTGAATGTATATACCAATGCACCAACCAATCCCGAACCCATAACAATGACAAATTGCCCTGCCGTTATGTTCTTTTCATCATTTACCACCAGCTTTTTAACCAAATGGGTAATACTCCAGAAAAGGAACATGATGCAAGCGGCGCTCATTAATGCACTCATATAGTTTACCATACGGGCAACCAAAGACGGATCGCTCACGAATTGTGTAAAGAAGTTAGCCGTAAGCATAAAAAAGGGAGCCCCCGGAGGATGACCCACTTCCAATTTGTATCCGGAAGTAATAAATTCTCCACAATCCCAAAAGCTGGCGGTGGATTCTATTGTCAGGCAATAGACAATGGCAGCTATACAAAATACAATCCAACCGAAAAGGTTATTAAATGTCTTATACTGTTTCATTCAATTAACAATAGCGTATATTATATGTATTTAAAATGACAAATGTAATAAATACCTTAAATGATGCGCAAGAATTAAAAAACTTTATCTGCCAAGTTTCCAAAAAAAGGCGCGAGAATAGTTCACACTACTCTCACACCTCTTCATAGATAAAACGTATCCCGAAAATATGTCAAATTTTATCCAAAGCCTGACTGATATCAGCAATTAAGTCATCCACATGCTCTGTGCCTATGGACAAACGTACGGTATTCGGCTTGATTTCTTGCTCTTTCAATTCTTTTTCACTCAACTGGGAATGAGTGGTTGTTGCCGGATGAATAACCAATGATTTCACATCAGCCACATTTGCCAACAAGGAGAATATTTCCAAACTGTCTATAAATTTGTGAGCTTCGGTAACTCCACCTTTTATCTCGAATGTAAAGATGGAACCTGCTCCTTTGGGGAAATATTTTTTGTAGAGATCATTGTCCGGACGACCTGATATAGAAGGGTGATTAACGATTTCCACTTTCGGATGTTTATTCAAAAAGTCTATCACCTTCAATGTGTTTTCAACATGTCGTTCTACACGCAAAGACAATGTTTCCAAACCCTGCAATAATATAAAAGCATTGAAAGGACTAATGGCAGCTCCCGTATCCCTTAGCAGAATAGCACGGATACGCGTAACGTAAGCTGCTGGACCTGCAGCATCCGTAAAGCGAACACCGTGATAGGAAGGATCTGGTTCTGTCAATTGTGGAAATTTGCCCGAAGCCACCCAATCGAATTTACCGGAATCAACGATAACACCTCCTAATGAACTGCCGTGTCCACCGATAAATTTCGTGGCAGAATGAATAACGATGTCTGCTCCATGTTCAATGGGACGAATCAAATAAGGAGTACCAAACGTGTTGTCTATGATTAATGGTATTTTGTGTTTATGTGCTATAGCGGCTACAGCGTCAATATCTATAATATTGGAATTGGGATTTCCCAATGTTTCGATAAATAGCAGCTTCGTGTTTTTTTGAATGGCTTTTTCAAAATTGGAAAGGCTGGAAGGGTCAATAAACGTCGTCGTAATTCCATAAGTAGGCAACGTATGTATCAACAGATTGTAGGTGCCTCCATAAATTGTATTAGCTGATACGATATGATCCCCTGCTTTGGTTATATTCTGAAAAGCATAAGCCGCAGCGGCAGCTCCGGAAGCAATCGCCAATCCGGCTACCCCTCCTTCAAGAACAGCTACACGTTCTTCAAATACACCTTGCGTAGAATTCGTTAAACGACCGTAAATGTTTCCTGCATCTCGCAAACCAAAACGTGCTGCAGCATGAGCTGCATTATGGAACACATACGAAGTGGTTTGATAAATAGGTACCGCTCTTGCGTCAGTAACGGGATCCGGTTGTTCTTGCCCTACGTGAATTTGTAGGGTCTCAAAATGAAGTTTAGTTCTATCCATACCTTTTTAATTTATAAATTCTTAATTTGTAATTCCTAAAATTTGTGAATGATTCAATTCCCCTTTCAACAAATTCAATGTATTATAACGGGTATTCGTCGAAAGCATAAAGAACAGTTGATAAATAACGTTCTCCCGTATCTGGCAAAACAACCACAATTTGTTTCCCTTCGTTTTCAGGTAATTGAGCCACTTGCAGAGCAGCATAAACGGCAGCTCCCGAAGATATTCCTACCAGCAATCCTTCGTGTAAAGCTAATTCCCTTCCTGTACGGATAGCGTCGTCGTCTTTTACGCGAATAATTTTGTCAGTCAAAGCAGGATTATAAATTTTGGGAATGAAACCGGCTCCTATGCCTTGTATTTTATGGGGTCCCGGATTACCTCCCGACAAAACAGGCGAATTGTCAGGTTCTGCAGCAACAATCTGTATATTCGGATTATGTTTTTTCAATACAGATGCTGTACCGGAAAGCGTTCCTCCCGTTCCTACTCCACCAACAAGGATGTCTATTTTCCCGTCGGTATCTCTCAAAATTTCTTGAGCAGTAGTACGTGCATGTACAGCAGGATTGGCGGGATTTTCAAATTGTTGTAGAATAATAGCTCCCGGAGTTTCCGTCAACAATTCGTTTGCTCTCTCAATAGCCCCCTTCATACCTTTTGCTCCGGGTGTCAATATTAAGTTAGCTCCTAATGCTTTCAGCAAGTTCTGACGTTCCACGCTCATCGTTTCGGGCATGGTCAGTATCAGTTTATACCCTTTTACAGCAGAAACCCATGCCAACCCTACGCCGGTATTTCCACTTGTAGGTTCAATAATAACTGCTCCGGCAGACAGTACTCCTCTCGCTTCGGCATCTTCTATCATAGCCAATGCAATACGGTCTTTTACACTTCCACCGGGGTTAAAATATTCCAACTTGGCTATCAACCTCGCTTTTAAATTCTTACTTTTGTTAAAGTGCGACAGTTCCAACAAAGGGGTATTCCCAATAAGTTCCGTTAATTCTTTTCTTATATTTCCCATTTTCTCATTAAATATTAGATTAATTTTACTTTACGTGGGCAAAGATAGAAAGGCTTATGTATAAAATAAATACCATAAATAGGGTATATTTAAAAAAACGGGATTGCTAATTAAATATCTATTTATATATACCTTTGCAGAAAAAACAATTGTTATGAACTGTCCCAAATGCACCTGCGAGAAAAGGGTTAAATCCGGTATTATCAAAGGTAACCAGTGTTATCAATGTAAAGAATGCGGTTGTAATTACACCGTGGAACTCAAGTCGACAGCCAAACCTCAGTCCATGAAAAAGCAGGCTTTGCATCTGTATTTGGAAGGATTGGGCTTTCGTTCCACAGGTAGGATTTTAGGAGTAAGCAATGTTTCCGTATTAAATTGGATACGAAATTTCGGGAAAGAGGCTGGGGAACTACGTTCGGAAAGCCAAGAAATACGGATGGTTGAGGTGGATGAAATGCATTCCTACGTCGGTTCAAAAAAAACTACCGATGGATATGGATTGCCGTTGATAGATATGGGAAAAGATTCCTCAACTTCGTTATTGGCGATAGAAGCAATGAAACGGCGAAAGAATTTTGGGAAACCCTAAATCACCATGAGATGAAAGCTATCGCAAGTGATTATTGGAAGTCCTATGAGAGCATTATTCCTAAAGAAAAGCATCTGCAAGGGAAAGCGGAAACTTTTACTGTTGAAGGATATAACAGTTTGTTCAGACATTTTTTGGCGAGGATGAGAAGAAAAACAAAATGTTATTCCAAAAACGTAGAGATGCTCAAATTATCCATACTTTTACTAATGCATCATCGGAATGGAACATTAACTATACTTAGTTAGCAATCCCATTTATTTTATTTCAGGATGTTGTTCCAAATATTTATCTCGGAGATATATGCTCATTAGTTCTGTAATTTCAAAGCTCTAAATTTTAATAAATTGTATAAAGTAAACATCATTGGCGTTTAATGGAAGGGTTGTTTCAAACCGCCCCGAAGTTTCAACAGTAATGATTTCTGTTTGGTATAACACATTGTTGCCAATATTTTTCAAATATTTTTCTTGTGTTTTTGTTAATTCTACCGGTAGCCCCATTTTGTAGTATGTTGAAAAAACATCTCCTTTTTCATAACCTACGGATGATACTTCACAAATATATTTACCGGGCTTCATATTTTGTAATGAAATCTTCAAATTCCCTTTCTTTTCCGGCGGCAATAATTGTCTGTAAAATATTTGATTAGGTTCTTTCCCTTGTTTCAGGAAAGTAAAATCCCAAGCTAATATTTGCACCGAACTGGCGTTGTCTTTACATATCCATGAGGCGTTGTCTTTATTTTCCAATTCTATTGTGCCCAATTGATTCAGGAAACTGTAAACATGAAAAGCCGGTTTTTTTATACCATGTACATTCATAAGTCCAAAACCGCCATGAAAAGCACTTGGAGCAGGTCCGCCTTCTTCAAAAATATCCGTAAATGTCCAATAAGACATTGATGTGGCAAGTTGTTCCGTATTTTTAATGATATTGAGCATATAGGTCGCCTCCGGGTAAGAGTCATGAACAGGGTCGCGAGAGGAATAGGATGAACTCCATTCGGTGTAGTGCAATTCCAAATCCGGTTTAAGTGACTCATTTACTTGCCTGCGTACTCCAGCAACAGCTTTGACTATCTCATCTTTATCGTCTATCATAAAAAGTTGTCTTACTCCGAATTCATCTAAATGACCTTTTACTCCGTAAGTATGGGTAGAAACAAAATCAAGAGGAATCTGATTGGAATGGCAATAGTTGATAATGTCAGGAACCCATGCGCTTTCTGCTGTTGCCGGTCCCCCGACACGATAGGCTTTATTGACATTTTTTATAGCTTTCGCAGCAGAAGCATACAATTCTAAATAATCTTCTTTGGTACCTGTGAAAAAATCATGGTGATTCGGTTCATTCCAAACTTCAAAATACCATGTTTTCACCTCTTCTTCTCCATATCGTTCAGTGAAATGGCGAGTCAATGCAGTGATTAATTTTTCATATTCAGTGTAATCAGCAGGAGGAGAAATATTACCTTTCCACCAAAAGACAGTACGATCATTGCTTTTAAGTGGCGAGGGCATAAAACCAAGTTCAACAAAGGGTTTTATATCTATGCTGAGCAAGAAGTCGTATAAAACGTCCACATACTGAAAATTATAGTGAATCTTCCCGTTTTGTATGGTACAAACTCCCATTTCGTCGTTAAGTAATCCATGAAAACGGATGTATTTAAAATCACAGGCTTGTTTAACTTCTCGTAGCTGCTGTTGCCAATCGGAACGCAGACCTTCACTGGCTCTGCCTGCTCCGATGCATTCCTTATAGCTCGATTTCCTTAACCCGATTTCTTTATTGAAGTCTGCGGAAATAATCCTTTGCGGTATCTGTTGGGCAATGCTTGTAGAGCAAAATAATAAACCGCCTAAAATAAAATTACTGATTTTTCGTATCATAATTGATTATTTTAAAATGAGTCGCGTTTAATATCGGATTTGGTGAACATTAAGGTAGAATTGAGGCTATTGGCGATGATTAAGGGATAAATGCTTAACTTTGACGGAACAAATAAAAAAGATACGATTGATTTGTCGGTCAATAATGTATTAGATAGAAACAACTGGATTCAGAAAATCGCTTAGATGAGTGTCCCCTTTCGGAGACGCTCATCTTTTGTAAGCAATCACAGTAATAACTGTTGATCAAAGTTTCGGACCGGCGGCTACTAAATCCTTTCCTGCTGCGTTTCCTGTGAATTTAGAGAAATTCTTAATGAAGCGTCCGGCAAGGTCTTTTGCTTTTTCTTCCCATTTTCCGGCTGGCCCATACGTATCGCGCGGGTCAAGGATATTAGGATCCACACCCGGAAGCGCTGTAGGAACCAATAAATTGAAATAAGAAATAGACTTCGTTGCAGCCTTATCAATCGAACCGTCAAGAATAGCGTCTATAATGCCGCGAGTGTCCTTAATAGAAATACGTTTACCCGTACCATTCCAACCTGTATTTACCAAATATGCCTTAGCGCCCGATTTTTCCATACGCTTCACCAATTCTTCCGCATATTTGGTAGGATGTAATGATAAGAAAGCTGCGCCAAAACAAGCCGAAAAAGTAGGAGTCGGTTCGGTGATTCCGCGTTCCGTGCCCGCTAATTTAGCAGTAAATCCGGACAAGAAATAATATTTTGTTTGTTCGGAATCCAAAATGGATACCGGAGGCAATACACCGAAAGCGTCAGCCGAAAGGAAAATAACTTTCTTGGCAGCCGGCGCTTTAGAAACCGGTTTCACAATATTGGTAATATGATAAATAGGATAAGAAACACGCGTGTTTTCTGTTACACTTTTATCGTTATAATCAATCTTGCCGTTAGCATCTACCGTAATATTTTCAAGAAGGGCATCCCGTCTGATGGCGGCGTAAATATCCGGTTCGGCTTCCTTGCTCAAATTGATAACTTTGGCATAACATCCGCCTTCGAAATTAAACACGCCTTCATCATCCCATCCGTGTTCATCGTCGCCAATAAGCAGACGTTTAGGGTCCGTTGACAAAGTAGTCTTACCCGTTCCTGACAATCCGAAGAAAATAGCGGTATTATCCTTGTTCAAATCCGTATTGGCGGAACAATGCATAGAAGCAATCCCCCCCAAAGGAAGCAAATAGTTCATGTAAGAAAACATACCTTTCTTCATTTCACCACCATACCAAGTATTGAGGATCACCTGAATCTTTTCGGTCAAATTAAACACAACTGCCGTTTCCGAATTAAGTCCCAATTCTTTGTAGTTTTCCACTTTCGCCTTTGAAGCGTTCATTACTACAAAGTCGGGTTCGCCATAATCCGCCAATTCTTCTACTGTGGGACGGATAAACATGTTGGTAACAAAATGCGCCTGCCATGCCACTTCCACGATGAAACGGATTTTCAAACGAGTGTTTGCATTGGTTCCGCAAAAGATATCTACTACAAACAGCTTTTTGTTTGAAAGTTCCGTAGTGGCAAGACTTTTCAATACTTTCCATGTATCTTGCGTTACGGGTTTGTTATCATTTTTGTATTCTTCCGACGTCCACCATACTGTATTTTTAGTGGTTTCATCCAACACAAAGAATTTATCTTTAGGAGAACGACCTGTATATACACCTGTCATTACATTTACAGCACCCGATTCTGTTACCTGACCTTTTTCATAGCCCTGAAGAGAATCTTTCGTTTCTTCAGCAAACAATACCTCATAAGAAGGGTTGTACACAATTTCCGTTACCCCTTCAATACCATACTTTTTTAAATCTAAATTTGCCATTTTTCTACATACTAAAATTTAAAATTCTATTGAATAACGTGTACAAAAGTAACGTTTCCTATTATACCAACCATCCGATTATCAAAAGAATTCCCACCTGTCTATTCATTTTATAAATCCGTAACATTATCTGCTATGCAGACCTTGCAGATTGAAAATATGAAATAGAAATATTGTTACCTTTGTCTTGATAAAATCCATTTCCCCAACTTAGTCGCTGCACTATGAAAAAATATCGCTTAACCGATTGGTTACCCACGACTAAAAAAGAAGTTGAATTACGTGGCTGGGACGAATTAGACGTTATTCTATTCAGTGGTGACGCCTATATAGACCATCCCTCTTTCGGAGCTGCCGTCATCGGACGCATTTTAGAAGCCGAATCTTTGCGTGTCGCTCTCGTCCCCCAACCCAATTGGCGTGATGATTTACGCGATTTTAAAAAATTGGGCTCTCCGCGTCTGTTTTTTGCTGTTAGCGGTGGTTGTATGGATAGCATGGTTAACAAATACACTGCCAATAAACGCCTTCGCAGTGAAGACGCTTACACTCCCGACGGACGTACCGATATGCGCCCCGAATATCCTGTGATTGTTTATACTCGCATTTTAAAAAAACTTTGGCCGAATGTACCTGTGATAATCGGAGGTGTCGAAGCTTCTATGCGGCGACTAACTCATTACGATTATTGGCAAGATTGTCTCCGAAAAAGTATTTTGTACGATAGTGGAGCCGATTTATTGATTTACGGCATGGGGGAAAAACCAATAAAAGACGTTGCCCGTCATTTTCTTGCAAACAATATGCAACTACCCTGCGACGTTCCTCAAACAGCGTATCGCACTCAAACAACAGCGGCAAGAGAAAACGATATTCACCTTTTCTCTCACGAAGAGTGTCTCAAAGATAAAAAGAAACAAGCCGTAAATTTCCGTCATATCGAGGAAGAAAGCAATAAACAGACTGCTTCCCGCATCATTCAAAAAACAGAAGGAGATATGGTTGTCGTTAATCCCCCTTATCCCGTTTGGACACAGGAAGACCTTGATCACTCTTTCGACCTTCCATATACCCGTCTCCCTCATCCCAAATATACAGGTAAACGCATTCCGGCTTACGACATGATAAAATTCTCCGTTAACATTCATCGAGGGTGTTTTGGCGGATGTGCCTTTTGCGCCATATCCGCTCATCAAGGAAAATTTGTTGTTAGCCGCAGTAAAGAAAGCATCCTCCAGGAAGTCAAAACAATCACTCAACATCCTGATTTTAAAGGATACCTTAGTGATTTGGGAGGGCCATCAGCCAACATGTACATGATGCGAGGTAAAAACGAAGCTCTGTGTCGTCGCTGTCAACGTCCTTCCTGCATCCATCCGGCAGTGTGCGCCAACTTAAACATCGACCACCGTCCGTTGTTGGATTTGTATCGTTCTGTCGATTCCATCGAAGGCATTAAAAAAAGTGTTATCAGTAGTGGTGTGCGCTATGATTTATTACTACACGAAAGTAAAGACCCGATTCTCAATCGTGCGGCTGCGGAATACACGCGCGAACTTATCATTCGGCACATTAGTGGGCGTTTAAAGGTCGCTCCCGAACACACAAGCGATCATGTATTGGATGTGATGCGTAAACCTTCATTCGATTTATTCAAGAAATTCAAAAAAATATTCGACAGAATAAACAAGGAGGAAAACCTTCCTCAACAGCTTATCCCCTATTTTATCAGTAGTCACCCAAGTTGCCTTATGAAAGATATGAAAGAGTTATCTCATATCACTCACCGGTTAAAGCTCCGGTTGGAGCAAGTACAGGATTTTACTCCTACCCCTATGACGATGTCCACCGAAGCATGGTATACGGGCTATCATCCTTATACTCTGAAACCTGTTTTCAGCGCAAAAACGCCCAAAGAAAAGTTGGAACAACGAGAATTTTTCTTTGGATACATGAGGCACAAAAAGGAAACGCATTGATAATTCCTCTTGAGAGATTTGATTGTCACAGTTATAAGTGTCTCTTAAAGTCATTCAAGGATATAATGTCATTTTCAAACAAACCGTATCCCATGAAACTTGCCGTTGCAAATTTTAATTCTGCATTTGATAACGGATTTATTTGTTTTACCTCTTCTTTTAATATAGTTGATTCTGGATCGTGATTTGCTAATAAAAATATAAATTCAGGAAGCATATTGGTTAGTGTTTTTATTTGATTACTGTTCCCACCTTCTGAAAATTGAATTAATTTGAGTTCACATAATTGTTCAAAAATATTTACTGCTTCATTCTTGATAATATCCATTTTTTTCAGGTCCATTTTTTCAATGTCTTTTATATGTTTTTTTAAGCCGGCATTTCCTGTTAATGCTGCATCTCCATATTTCATTTCAATCAAAGCTAACCTGCATGAGTCTCCATTTTTGCGTATAGCCCCTTTCGAAAGCCATTTTATTGCAATCATATCAAAGCGTGCGTTAATTTTCGGTTCTGCATACTCTATATCGACAATGAAATAGTCTGTCGAGTTTGAAATAGTTGACCTGCTATTTTCCCTCGCGACCAATTGTTGAAACTCTCGTTCCGGTTTTTTATATGTTGCGAAATAGACATCCATTTCGTGTTTCAAGCGCGGGAAAAGGTTAACCCACTTTTCAACCGTAGCTTTATCGAAAAAAATTGATTCCGGCAAAGTGACGTTGCCATGCAAAAAATAATTGGTATCAAACGTCGCTTCATAACCGCCGTCAGGCTTCATTTTGACTTTCAACAAATTTCCTCCCCGGTAATAAAGGTTCACGCAATTATCCCGTATGGCAAAGAAAAGTGTGTCATCTTGCTTTACAAATTCTAATAAAGGATTTAAATAGCCATTTTTTAATTCTTCCAAAAAATATTTGCCTAATGATCGACTCATATTTTATATTAATTTAAAAGTTCATATTCTTTCTTATCATCCCAAAGATACACATTGGTTAATCCGGTATTTTTAAATTCTGTCAAAAATTGATTGGGGTTATTCGTATGAAATTGGCTTAACAGGCTTTTTTGCGTGTATCGGCACGCTAACTAACGTTTTTGTCAAACGCTATATCTTACCCAATACCTTATCCAATACCCAGTTGGTAGTGGTTGCACTTTCGCCCGTACAAGTGCAGGTTGATTTTCCCAACAGATGATTTACAACTGCCTGAATCAAGAAATATTGAATATTCTCAGGGTTTGCGTCGAAAGGTATTTCTTCGTAACCACGCTTCGTTTGCAAAGTGATGGGAGTAAATGCAAAAGCAGAAAAGCGGATGGTTCCTTTATCGCCGATTATCTCAATAGAGTCTTCCAGGACTGATTCGTCAGCTACAAAACACCAAATACCGGAACCTGTCAATCCGTTCTCAAAGCGGAAACAAGCATTCACCGTATCTTCCACTTTGTAAAATCCGCCGTGATTGACTGTATAACCGTTTGCATCGAGAATACAACCAAACACATCTTGCAAAAAGTCCAATTGATGCGAAGCTAAATCATAAAAATATCCTCCACCCGCAATGTCCGGTTGTACTCGCCAAGGTAGATTGTCTTTATCATAATCATGTTTGCTCGGTGGTTGGATATAACAGATTTGAACATTTAATACGTCTCCCACTGCTCCCTGCTTTACCAATTCTTTTATTTTTATAAAATACGGAAGGTAACGACGGTAATACGCCACAAAACAAGGAACTTTTTCTTCATTAGATACATAATTGATACGGGTACATTCTTCATAGGTTGCCGCCATCGGTTTTTCAATATATACAGGCTTACCCGCTTTCATAGACATGATGGCATAAGTCGCATGTGACGAAGGAGGGGTAGCTATATATACGGCGTCCACTTCTTTGTCATCAATTAATTTTTGTGCATCGTCATACCATTTTTTTATACCTGCTTTCTCTGCGTACGCCTTTGCTTTTTCACCGCTACGACTCATTACCGCTACCACATCAGAGCCTTCTGTTTTTCTAAAAGCAGGACCACTCTTTTTAATTGTCACGTCACCACAACCAATAAATCCCCAGTTTATTTTTTCTTTTTTTATCATCAATTATAATACTTGTTATAAAGCTCTTTATATTGTTTCGTTATTCGGAACTGCAAAAGCCAAATATTCAAACTATCGTGCAATATGGGTGATTGTTTACCAACCCCCCACGAATAAAATTGATTAAAACTGACATCCGTATGAATATCCAAGTTGGACAAAGAGTTCGTTGAAGCGCGAGCAATATGTTCGTCGCAGACAACATAATCAATATCACCATGAGCTACCATAGCCATCAATTGCTCAGAGCCGTATTTATCTATTTCCTCTATATAAATATTGTCACCTATTTCTACCTCCAAATTGCGAATACGCATGATGGAAGGCGAACCTTTCACCAAATGAATCGTTTTTCCGCTTAAATCCAATAAACTTTCGATATAAGAGGAAGGGTCTTCCTCATTTGGCTTCCGTTGAACAAGCACTGATTTGCTTAACATAAGGGGAACAGTGAGTAGCAAAGAATCTTTTAACTCATTAGTCGCTGCCATTCCATAAGCGATTATATCGCATTTACCGTCATTCAAATTTCTTATTCGTTTTTCAAAACTCATTTCCGGTATGATTTCCACTTTCAGATTTTTCTCTTTAGCAAAAAGGTTGAGAAGTTCATAATGAAAACCGGACAAGGTATCGCCATTTACATAAAAATCCGTGGAATTGTATTCAACGGTTGCACGGATAACACCTTCGGCAACGATGGAATCATAGTCATGTGAAACAATCAGAGAGGAAGTGATTTCTGTTTTTATCTCTTGTTCGTTGCTGCAAGATCCTGAAAAAACCGTCGCTACTGATACGGCAACAAATACAAAGTAGTTGAATGATTTAAGCGTGAATAGTTTCATACATGCTAGTCATAAAAATTCCACGAAAGCCCAAATTTAAGCAAACGCTGGTTAATAGGAAAATGAGGAACTAAGAAATAATTGGAATCGCCTATAATACCTTCGTTTACGTGATACATCATAACAAAAATACGTGTGCGTTTTAAATGCAAATTAGCGTACAGGTTTACGATGGGATAGTTACCGATTTCCATACGATTATCCTCCTCGTCCGTCTGTGCCTGCAAATGAAATTGCTGAATGGCAGGAGTATATGTCAATGCTTTGTATTTGGTAAAATAACGCACATCGACCCCTAACTGCATGCTAAGAACGTTATGAGCTAGTTTAGTTTCGATATAAAAGTTGTGATACAGGGATAAATCGGGCAGAGGCAATATATCGGAATTACTCGACTTTTGCCAACTGATTTCATTATCCAAATGGAAGATACCCAATCGAAAATTCTGATTCAAAATTGCCGACGCCACTTGTATATTTCCGTTGTATTGTATCGGAAGAGCTTCTGCATTGAAATAAGTATAATTTTTAATATTTTCCACTCCGGCTTTCAAGTTGGTTTTCCGGTGTTCAATATTCAATTCACCTTCAAGACGACTGCGAAATTCTTTATCCTGATTGGCATTATCCCACCAGAAATGAGTAGAATGATAATTACGAATATAGAAAGAGGGTAAAAGATTGGTAACGGATACTAGTCCGGTAAAACTAACCGTATCGTGCCGAAGACGGAATTTTAAATTGAAATCGCCATTCAAACGGAATTGTCCGACGGCTTTTCCCGATACACCTACCTCGCCGGTAGCGTTATACCGTATGAATTCTCCTTGTCGTTTTGCTAATTCTCCTCCTGCATACAATTCTTGTTCGATATGGTTGCTTCTGATTCCGGCAGTGTCTGTAGCCATCAACTCGTACTGACTCATTTTATGTGAGAGAAAAGCGGTCAATCCGGCTTTTGCATATTTATTAAAGCCTTCCAGTAGAGCTATTCCAAATGTATTCTTTATGCTCGAATAAAGGGTCGAATCATTGCTCATTGCTTTTCCCCAATCAATATGGGTTTCTGGATAATAGTTTTGCGGGTCGATATTGGACAAAAAATTGTGTTGACCCTTCTCAAACTTTATTGTATGGATAAAACTGGTTACGGGAACATATTCGCTTATGGTGTCTTTTTTTATTTCCACATCCCGATAAAAACCTACATTATAGCGGTGGGTAAGAAAAACAGAAAAATCTTTGTTTTTATTCCATGTATTAGTAAGGAAAGTAGGAATATTTGTCGCTTCGTATTCTTTTTTTCCTTCGGACATGGCTTGTGGATCAGTAACATATCTATCGTCCACGATACCACCGTTTTCCGCCATTTTCAAATTGTTGGTACTGTATATAAAATGCGCTTGATAATGGTCGCCAACGTAACTACTAAAAAACGAACCGTTGAAATGAGCTGTGGATTGACTGCGATAGAATCCTCGCCCGTATAGATAATCTACGCTAAGTCCAAAAGCCAATCGCTTGTTTGCATTAACAGAAAAATAGGCTTTAAATAATTCTTCCCCATCTTGTTTTCCTCCGGCTTTGTAATAGGAAAGATTGGTGTAAGGAACGTTACTGTTCGTAAATTTAAACTGATTAGTCGGTCGAACAAAACTCGAAAAAGGGTCCATAAAAATATTGACAGACATTTCCGGACGTTCAAAAAAAAGTCGCGAATAACGAGCAGAACCTAAATTTCCTAAATAGTTATAATGTCCTTTTATTCCTTCGACCAAATTCGTGTTCTGAAAATAATGAAACGAAGTGTCAATAGGAATTGGAATCATATGTCCAAGTTTATCGTCCACGTTCCACATTTTATATAGTTTAGGTTGAAGTCCTTCTACTTCTACTCTAGTCTCATCGTCTGAGTCCTGATAGGGCATCATGGAAGGATCCATTTGCATCTCGTCATAATCCGGTTGATCGAATGTCTTTTGGCGTACCGATCTTGTCTGCGCTTGTACCTCCGGCAATCCCACAAGAATAAAAAAAAATATAAGCAAATTTTTCCTCATAATCAAGAGGCAAATATACAATAAAAACAAAAAACAGTCAATAATAAGATCAAGATAATTTAAGAGACTTCGGTCTGATAATATGATTGAAAAGACTATATATAAGATATACGAAAATTATAGCAGTATACTTTTAAAATTATCGTTAAAAAGCTTGTCTGATAAGTATATTATTACTAATTTCGCCACCAAATTATTCCGTATAGGGTATGTCAAGAGTTTTCAACAAAAAAAACCACCCAACGGAGCAAACCTGTATAACAATATCGTATAACAGATGTATGCAATTGTAGAAATTAACGGTCAACAGTTTAAAGCTGAATCAGGAAAAAAATTGTATGTGCAGCATATTCAAAATGCTGAAAAAGACGCAACAGTAGAGTTTGACAGAGTTCTTTTGGTTGATAAGGACGGTGCAATCACGGTAGGCGCTCCCCTTGTAGAAGGCGCAAAAGTAGTATGCCAAATTGTCGCCCCTTTAATAAAAGGCGATAAAGTAATTATCTTTCACAAGAAAAAAAGAAAAGGTTACAGAAAACGAAATGGACATCGTCAGCAATTTACTGAGATAACAATTACAAAAATAATAGCTTAATCCATATTAAACAGTAAAGAAAAATGGCACACAAAAAAGGAGTCGGTAGTTCAAAAAACGGTCGCGAGTCACACAGCAAAAGATTAGGCGTTAAAAAATTTGGCGGTGAAATATGTAAAGCTGGAAATATCATTGTTCGCCAAAGAGGTACCCAATTCCATCCGGGGGAAAATATCGGTATGGGAAGAGATCACACTCTCTTTGCATTGGTAGACGGAATAATAACCTTTAAAAAAGGTAGAGACGATAAAAGACATGTTTCGATTATTCCCATAAGTGCGGAAGCATAGAAGATCAAAAAATAAATGGGAGATATATAAGGTATAGTTTACCAACAGAAGGAAGATAAACTTTTTTCGTATTTGGTTTTTATGAAGACCAATCCATTATAGGAATATTATGCAGTCGGTTTTGAAACCACTCAACCGAAAGCCAATAGGTTCACTCATTATATTCATGGCATTATTGAGAAAAACGATCAAAGGTAAAGATAACAGATATCGAAGAGGATAAAATCTTTCGTACCATCAAAAAACAATATTATTGTCATAAATTATTTTTTGATAATTAAGTATTTGAAATTGCTTGTGACATGTATAATTTTAGATTATCTTAGCGCTTAACAAACTAATTGATATAAATTCTTATCGTGTCTGAAATTTAAAATTAATCTTAATTAATAACTGTAATACAAATGAAAAAACTTATACTAATTTTAATAGCAGGATTATTTATAATTTCTTGTGATAAAGAACAAAATAATGAAAAATCAATTTTTATTTTAGAAAATGGGGAATTTGAAAAAAACTCCTTTATTGAAATGAAATATATTCCAAATACTAATAAGATAGATTTTAATAATTTTAATTTAGATTTATTAAATTTGGTTAAGGTTGATTTTCCTGAAGCAAATCTTTTAACATTAGAAATTAATGCTGGTTTGAAAAACACTTATATAGATTTATCAAATATAAACACACTAATATATACTTATTCGGCAAATAATAAAGAGGATTTAAAAATAACATTTATTAAAGATAAAGTTTTATATTCTTTAACAAAAGAAAAAAATAAAAAATTTATAGGATATATTAATGATATAGATTTGGATATTTATAGCATAGTCAATAGATTAATTGAAACTACGTATGGAGTATCTTATCTTGAAAATATTATAATACGTCAACAAACAAAAATTACAACATCTCCACATTATAAAGGCGGACCTTTAGCTATTTTTTATCAGGGTGATGATATTAAATATGTAGATGAAGCTTTGGCTTGCGAATTGCTTAGTAAAGTGTATTTTAGAATTTTTAGAAAAGCAGGTGATTTTTAATAATCTAAAATAAAAAACCTATTATTCACAATAACAGTTGAAGTAATTTGTGTAAGTTGGCAATGCCTTCTTTTTATTGCCAATATTAAAATTGTAACTGAGAAAAGAATTTCTTCCCCTTGATATAGAACTCAATCAATATGCAACCGCTTTTTCTTTCGGGAATGTAGGAATAGATTGTTTCTTCTATATTTTCTTTGCGTATCGACAAGAGAAAAGGACGAATGGTTTTATATTCACGTCTGGCTCGCAATATAGCCCATACATAAGGAAATTCCCCTTTAAGCAAAAAGATAAACGCAGCAAAATAATCAAGCATCATTCGTACACTCATTACCCATAAAAATTCTTTTTCAGGTAAATTTTTGTAAAGCATCACAAGGTTATTGCGAAAATTAAGAAATGTTTTGTGAGGGTCTTCTTTTTTTAAGGTAGCCGCCCCAATATGATACACTTTACTTTGAGGAATACAAACTATATTTTTCCCGCGAGCGCGCAATCGCCAACAAAGATCGATCTCTTCCATGTGGGCAAAGAAATAATCATCCAATCCACCGACTTCCCAATAATCTTTTAACCGGATAAACATAGCCGTACCCGACGCCCAAAAAACAGGCACAATCGTATCATATTGTCCGTTGTCTCTTTCTGCCGTCTCCCTGATTCGTCCCCGACAAAAAGGATAACCGTAATGATCTATGAATCCACCCGCCGCTCCGGCATATTCAAAGCTTTCTCTTTGAGCATGACTCAATATCTTTGGTTGGCAAGCCACTACTTCCGGATGCGCATCAAGGTAATCCATCATCGGATCCAGCCAATTCTCCGTAACTTCCACATCCGAATTGAGCAACACCACATAATCGGAATTTACTTGCTTCAAAGCCCGGTTATATCCGTCGGCAAATCCGAAATTTTCTCCCAAAAGAATTAAGCGTACAGAAGGAAAATGTTCGCTAAGCATTTGAATAGATTGGTCAGTCGAACCATTATCGGCAACACAAATTTCCACATCAGGCATGGTTGACCAATGTAAAACCGACGGTAAAAAACGGAAAAGCGTTTCACATCCATTCCAATTCAATACAACTACAGAAACTTTACTCATTTAGATACTCCTTATTTAGAATTACTAATTGGAATCATACTACCTGACAAAACTGTTTCAGCTTCGTTAAATCCGCCAAGGCAAATTGGGATTATTTGATTATCCTGTATATCCTTAGCAGGAATTTCCACCCGTATATAGTTGGGGGTAAACCCCTGCATGAGATTGTCTCCGGAAGATTTTTCCAATAATACCGGCAAGACTTTCCCGATATGACGGGTATAAAATGCCTTCTGTTTTTCGTCGGACAAAGACAATAGTCGTTGCGTACGTTCGTGTTTTTTATCCGGCGTTACCACATATTTTATATCTAAAGCCTTTGTGCCCGGACGTTCGGAATAAGTGAATACATGTAATTGCGTCACATCAAGTCCGGCAATAAAATCATACGCTTGTTCAAAATATTCATCTGTTTCCCCGCGTGTTCCTGTAATAATGTCCACTCCAATAAAAGCATCGGGTATAACTTCCTTTATTTTTCTTATTTTCGATGCAAAGAAAGTGGTATCATAGCGTCGCTTCATCAATTTCAAGACCTCGTCGCTACCGGATTGCAAAGGAATATGAAAATGAGGCATAAAACAGCGGGAACGGGATACAAATTCAACAATTTCATCCGTCAAAAGATTCGGTTCAATGGAGGAAATACGATAACGTTCCATACCTTCTACCCGATCGAGTGCATATATCAAATCCGAAAAAGTTTCATGAGTGCTTTTCCCGAAATCACCAATATTCACACCTGTAAGCACAATTTCTTTTCCTCCTTCGGCAGCAGCTTGTCGAGCTTGTTCCACAAGGGAAGCAATACTCCCGTTACGGCTTCTTCCTCGCGCAAAGGGTATGGTGCAATAGGAACAAAAAAAATCACACCCGTCTTGCACTTTCAGAAAAAAACGAGTTCGATCACCGCGTGAACACGAGGGCGTAAAAGAAGAAATATCACTAACAACAGAAGTGTGCGCTTCCCCTATCTTCTTTTTTTGCAAATCGCCCAAGTATTTCCGTAAGTCTTTTTTCTGCTCTGCGCCGAGTACTATGTCCACTCCTTCTATCTGTGCTACTTCATCCGGTTTTAATTGTACATAACAGCCTGTAACTACTACAAAAGCATCCGGATGTTGTTTGACAAGCCGGTGAATAATTTGCCGACATTTCTTATCTGCCGTTTCCGTTACCGAACAAGTGTTAATAACACATATATCTGCTTTTTCACCCTTTTGCGCCGTACGTATGCCAAGTTCACGAAGCGTCCTTCCGATTGTTGATGTTTCGGAAAAATTCAATTTGCAACCTAACGTATAATAAACGGCTGTTTTGTCTTGAAATCCAGCAATATCTATCATACATCCACTCTTGATTAGAGCTTGTACAAATCGCTTGCCGCCAATAAATCTACTTTTTTATCCGTTAATATTTTAATACATTTTTCCATGTCACTCGGACGAATGATAACATTAGCCGAATTATTGTTGGCAAAGGAATACATATACTCAATGAATACCCCTTCATCAGAGAGATAGTTCAACACTTTTGCCAATGAACCGGGTACGTTGGGGCAGCTAATCCCTACGACATCGGTTATATTCACGGCAAAATGGTTCTCTTTCAAAGCGTTATACGCTTTATCCGGATTAGATACAATACCGCGAAGAATACCGAAATCCGAATTTTCTGCAATACACAAAGCAGAAAGGTTAATACCTTCTTTCGCCAACACTTCAGTAACTTCGGTTAAACGTCCCGCTTTATTTTCCAAAAAAATAGAAAGTTGTTTTGCTATCATGACAGTATCCTATATATTATTTCAATTGTCTGTTATCAATCACCCGTTTGGCTTTACCCATACTGCGCTCTATCGTGCGGGGTTCAACCAGCTTCACATCCACACCCAAACCAAGCACGCTTTGCAGACGCGTCGTGAGTCTCTTTTTCAAAGCCAGCATTTTGTTTATCTCATCCGAATAGCAATCGGAACGTACTTCCACTTTTAATTCCATGTGATCGGTGTTATTTATACGATCTACCGTCAGCAAGTAATGCGGTTCAAATTCAGGCAATTCCAAAATAACGGATTCTATTTGGGTAGGGAATACGTTTACTCCACGTATAATCAGCATGTCGTCGCAGCGTCCCAATATACGATCCATGCGTACCAAGGTACGTCCGCACGAACATTTTTCATAATGCAGGGCTGTAAGGTCTTTAGTCCGGTAACGCAGCAAAGGCATTCCTTCTTTGGTGAGATGAGTAAATACAAGTTCTCCGTTTTCTCCGGATTTTACCGGTTCGGAAGTAACCGGATCAATAATTTCCGGAAAGAAATGGTCTTCATTCAGATGTGTTCCGGATTGATGCTCACATTCGTACCCTATGCCCGGACCCGCTATTTCGCTCAATCCGTAAATATCATAGGCTTTGATACCCAACTTTTCCTCTATCTCCTTACGCATGCTTTCTGTCCACGGTTCCGCACCGAAAGCACCGATTTTTAATTTGAACTCTTTGCGAGGTAAACCGGAGTCTTTAATCGCATCGGCAATAAAAAGGGCATAAGAGGGAGTGCAACATAGAACGGTAGAACCCAAATCATGCATCAACGTGATTTGTTTTTCTGTATTTCCACTTGACATGGGAATCACCGAGGCTCCAATATGCTCTGCCCCATAGTGCGCGCCCAAACCACCGGTAAATAACCCATAACCATAAGCTACTTGAAAAATATCCGAACTGTTTGCTCCGTAAGCAGTAAAGCAACGGGCTAAACTTTCCGACCATACCGACAAATCTTTACGACTATATCCTACCACAGTCGGCTTTCCGGTAGTTCCCGAAGAAGCATGAATACGAACAATTTGACTCATGGGAACGGCACACAATCCAAAGGGATAATTATCGCGCAAATCGAGTTTTGTAGTAAACGGTAGTTTTACAATGTCGTCAATGCTATGAATATCATCCGGAGTAATCTCCAATTCTTGCATTTTTTTGCGATAAAAAGGTGTGTTGTGATATACATGTTCCACCACGTTTTTCAATCTAATGCTCTGAATCCGTTGAAGACTATCGCGATCCATGCATTCCATGCTTTCATTCCAAATCATTTGAGTAGTGTGTTTTTATTATGGTTTTTGTATTGTTGTAATGATTTTTACAAAATCTATCTATAAAAGCAATGCAAAGTAAATGTTTTTTATATACGAAACAAATAGCGAAATAGATATTTTTAAATGATTAAACAACAATACTTAGATTCAAGTATTAATGCACCATGTAGTAATCATCCCCTTTGCGACAAATGCTTGGAACAGGATAAAATCCGCTGATAATCGGGTTTAGATACTCTCGATCCGCATGAATGGCTTTGTCAAACCGGACGTCTTGTCCTTGATACTCGAAGTACGGAAATTTGCTTCATTTTCGATGATTGAAGAACAACCGCTTGCAGTTAACACAAGGCTATCACCCAATAAGGGATTTTGTTTATTTTCATATCTTTAGGATTTAGTATGATTCAATTTTTAGGAGTAATCGCCATAATTTCTCGCATCACGCTTACCGCTGTTTCCGTATTCTGTACGGATTTTATCAGCATCGAACGTTTTCCTATCTGTTCCCGAAGGTCGCAACGAGAGGGATATTTCATCATGTATTCTATTATTTTTCCGAATGCTTCACTCTGAAAATACAAACTGTTTACATTAGAGACAAAAAATAACGTCATTCGCCCACCTTTCAAATACATTTTCTCTACACCCAAACGGACCGCCATCCGGCGAAGAGGAACGATACGAAGCAATTCCTCTGTTTCAGAGGGAATAGTTCCAAAACGGTCTTGCAAGCGCGTACGGAATCCGGCAACTTCCTTGTCGAGTGTTAGCCCGTCTAACTCGCGATAGAGGAGCATACGTTCGCTGCTCCCCGTCACGTAATCGGCAGGAAGAAGAAGTTCCAAATCGCTCTCAACAGCACATTCTTCCACAAATTGTTCGCCACTGATGTTGTCATTACTCTGTTTATCATTATACAGTTCGGAGAATTCATCTGTTTTTAGTTCATGCACTGCTTCGGAAAGTATTTTTTGATAGGTTTCGTAACCTAAATCGGCAATGAATCCGCTTTGTTCGGCTCCGAGCAAATTACCGGCTCCCCGAATATCCAAATCTTGCATGGCAATGTGGATACCGCTACCTAAATCGCTGAAATTCTCAATTGCTTGCAACCGACGGCGAGCCTCAATGGTCAGACTTGTCAGAGGCGGGGCAAAAAGATAGCAGAAAGCTTTTTTATTACTGCGTCCTACGCGTCCGCGAAGCTGGTGTAAATCGCTTAATCCGAAATTTTGCGCCTGATTAATAAGGATGGTATTGGCATTGGGAATATCAATTCCGTTTTCAATAATGGAAGTAGCAATAAGTACATCATAATCGTAATTGACGAAACCGAAAATAATCTTTTCCAATTTTTCCGGTTCCATTTGACCATGCCCTATGGCGATACGCGCATCCGGAATGCGTCGTTGAATCATGGCTTGCAGTTCCATTAAGTTCACAATGCGATTATTGACAAAAAACACTTGCCCATTCCGACTCATTTCGAAATTAATCGCATCGACAATGACATCCTCATTGAAAGTATGTACTTCCGTCTGGATAGGATAACGGTTAGGAGGAGGAGTGGATATGACGCTAAGGTCGCGCGCTCCCATCAGTGAAAATTGTAATGTTCGCGGTATTGGTGTGGCAGTCATAGTCAAAGTATCTACATTAACCTTGATTTGACGGAGTTTTTCTTTTACGCTTACTCCGAATTTCTGTTCTTCGTCAATAATGAGCAATCCTAAATCCTTAAACTGCACATCTTTCCCCAGCAAACGGTGAGTGCCGATAAGGATATTCACTTCCCCCGACTTCAGCCCTTGAATGATGGCATTGGCTCGTTTGGTAGTGCGGGCGCGACTTAGATATTCTACGCAGCAAGGAAAATTCTTCAAACGATCAGTAAAGGTTTGATAGTGTTGATAAGCCAAAACCGTTGTCGGTACCAAAATAGCTACCTGTTTATCATCTGTCACGGCTTTAAAGGCGGCGCGAACGGCTACTTCCGTTTTTCCAAAGCCAACATCACCACAAACAAGCCTATCCATCGGTACATCACGTTCCATATCCTGCTTCACATCAGCGGTTGCTTTGCTTTGATCGGTAGTATCTTCATAAGTAAATCCGGCTTCCAATTCGTTTTGTAAATAGCTGTCGGGACTGTAAGCGAACCCTTTCTCTTCGCGACGCTGGGAGTAGAGTTTTATCAAGTCGCGAGCAATGTCTTTTATTTTGGTTTTGGTACGCTCTTTCAGTTTTTCCCACGCACCTGTTCCAAGTTTATTCAAACGAGGGATTTCACCGTCTTTTCCCCGATATTTGGATATTTTGTGAAGAGAATGGATGGAAACGAATACCACATCTTCGTTTTGATATACCAATTTGATAACTTCCTGAGTGCTGTCTCCGTTGGGCATACGCACCAATCCGGCAAAACGTCCTACACCATGGTCGGTGTGTACCACGTAATCTCCGGATGCGAATTGGTTAAGCTCTTTCAGGGATAAGGTTACTTTACCTGAACGGGCTTTGTCACTTTTTAAATTGTATTTATGGAAACGATCGAATAGTTGATGATCGGTAAAAAGGGCGATTTTTAATATTTCATCCGCAAAACCTTCATGCAATGTTTTGTCCACAGCCGTAAAAGAAATGGAATCTCCCCTGTCTTCAAAAATACTCCGAATGCGGTCTATCTGTTTGACACTGTCGCTGCATAAATAGATGGTATAACCTTGTTTCAAATAATTTGTGAAAGACTCGGCGACTAAGTCAAAATTCTTGTGATAAACAGGTTGTCGGTGAATAGGAAAAAAAATGGTAGCGTCGGGGGTATTGGTAGGTTTGCCGCCAAACTCTATCCGACGAAAATCCAACGCACGCACGGCAAAATCATTGCCGGTTATCAATTCCGGTTTATAAGTTTCAATTGAATCTTCTTTAGGAGAAAAAGAGGCGATTTCATCGTTTATTGTATCTATCCGTTCACGTGCCCAAAAGAAATCACATATAGCTAATACCGTATCGGAAGGAATAAAATCAAAAAAAGAAATATTTCCTTTATCTGTTTTAGTCAGATCCGGAACAATAGAAATGCTTTCCTTTCTTTCTTTGGAGAGTTGTGTTTCTATCTCAAAAGAGCAAATACTATCCACTTCGTCTCCAAAAAAGTCAATTCGGTGTGGATATTCTGATGAAAAGGAAAAAATATCTATAATACTTCCACGCACGGCATATTGCCCGGGTTCATAGACATAATCCGTATATTCAAAATCGTAATCTCGGAGTATATCGGTGATGAAAACGGTATTTACCTGTTCTCCTACGTGGAGTTGCAAGGTTTTTTCGTTTAAAGTTCGTTTTGAAACTACTTTTTCAGCCAATGCATCGGGATATGTCACTATGCATAATCCTTGTTCCCCTTTTTGTAAACGGCTCAACACCTCTGTACGAAGTATTTCGTTTGCAGCGTCTTTTTGTCTGTATTTTACGGCGCGCCGAAAAGAGGAAGGAAAAAACAGTATATGTTCCATGCCCAATAGTTGGGTCATATCATGATAGAAGTAGCCGGCTTCTTCCAAATCATTCAAAATAAAAAGAAAAGTACGGGCATTACCGATTAAAGAGGAAAAGAACAAAGAAGAGGAAGAAGCATATAAACCTTTGCAATAAATATGTCTGAGAGAAGGGTCTTTCAGTAATGTTTCTACAGCTCTGATATTAGGATGAAAGGAATACTTTTGGAGAATGTCGGTAGTAGTCATAAATTGATTTTGTATCGTAGGGGCGACCTTTGCGGTCGCCCTGTTGACGGGCAACCGTATTGGCATTTAGGACGACCGCAAGGGTTGCTCCTACATTTGCGTGTTTTCTGTGAGATTTAATAAATTCATAACCATTCAAACGCAAAGATAATTCTTTTATAGTTATCTAAACATGCCTATTTTTAATAAATAGTCTTTAATTTGTACAATACATTCGTAATATCACATCCGTATTGAATGCGTGAGAATAGACAAAGATGGGCGATATACAAATGTAATCAGAACAGGCGTTGTCCATAATCCGTTTTGCAAATTATTATCACATGAGTATATTCAATACATTTGTTATTAGATCAGTAAATATTTTAATGCATTATGCTTATTATCAGTATATTATATATATTAATTTAAAGTATAAGTTTATATAATAACGGATTTGAAAACGTTAAAGGCTCCGTCGCTTATTTACCTTGCTGTAAAAACTATTTATTTGATTGTTATTCAATGTATTATACGATTTATTTAAATTAGCGGATTACCTTTTTTAAAGGGATTTACTCATGTAATATGAAGTTTGTAAAAGCGTAAAGTTACAAAAGTAAATAATAAGTTCATCTGAATAATTTGTTATTGTAAAGTCATAACTGTATATTTGTAATTTCAACAAAAAGTGAAACTTTGTGAACATACACATTTGTAAAATGAAATGATATGGAAATAAAAGACAGGATAAAATTAATTATGGAAAAGGAAAAGATGCTATCAGGAGTATTTGCTGAAAGCATAGGGATACAACAGTCCACTTTATCTCATATTCTAAATGGGCGTAACAATCCAAGTTTAGATGTAGTTATAAAAATACACCAAAAGTTTAATTATGTCAATTTAGAATGGTTATTATACGGAACCGGAGAATTGACTGCTACGAACAGACAAGCGGAAAATATATTAAGAGACAGAAATGAACCTTCTTTATTTACCGATGTTTTTCCTGCAAATAAGGTTAGTAAACCTCATTTACCCGAAATACATACCGGAGAAAATAAAAATCAGGACAATAAATCATTCATTGAAAAAAAATCACGGAAAATTACCGAAATAAGAATCTTTTTCGACGATAATACTTTTGAGATATTCAAAAGCGAAAAATAATCAATTGTAATTACAAAATTCCTCTTTTTTCCTATATTTGCACTCAATTTCTACTGAATAATGAGAATTGAGGAAGTTGTACGTACCCTTGAACAGTTCGCACCTCTGCCATTACAAGACGGATTTGATAATGCCGGTTTGCAAATTGGATTAACAGACGTGGAAACAACAGGGGTATTGTTATGTTTAGACGTTACTGAAGCTGTACTTACCGAAGCCATTCAACTGGGATGTAATCTCATTGTATCCCATCATCCACTTTTATTTAAAGGATATACCTCCCTTACAGGGAAAGATTATACGGAACGTTGCATTATCAAAGCGATAAAAAACGACCTAATTATTTATTCGGCTCATACCAATTTGGACAATGCTACAAGCGGAGTTAACTTTAAAATAGCTGAAAAAATCGGATTAAATCACGTCCGAATTCTGGCTCCAAAAGAAAATACATTATTGAAATTAATAACTTATGTTCCTCCTACGTATGCAAACAAAGTACGTAACGCTTTATTTGCTGCAGGATGCGGAAATATCGGTAACTATGATTCGTGTAGTTATTCTTCCGAAGGTAAAGGTACTTTTCGGGCAAAAGAAGGAGCTCAACCTTTTTGTGGGAGTATCGGAAAGTTATGCGACCAAGAGGAAATAAAAATAGAAATCGTATTGCCTGCTTACAAAAAAACAGAGGCAGTTAAAGCATTGATTGAAGCGCATCCTTACGAAGAACCTGCTTACGATTTGTATCCGATAGTGAATACATGGGTGCAAGCGGGCGCAGGAGTAATAGGAGATTTGGAAGAACCCGAACCCGAATTGGATTTTTTGAAGCGTATTAAAAAAATATTTGATGTCGGTTGCTTAAAACATAATGAATTCTCAGGACGTTTCATTCGAAAAGTCGCCCTTTGTGGAGGTGCAGGGGCTTTTCTTCTCCCGCAAGTTCTTCACTCTAAAGCCGATGCGTTTATTACCGGAGAAATGAAATATCATGATTATTTCAAATGTGAAAAGAATATCCTTATAGCAGAAATAGGACATTACGAAAGTGAACAATGCATAAAGGAAGTTTTGCATTTTGTCATAGACGAAAAAATTCCTCATGTAAATATTCACATTAGTAAAGTAAATACAAATCCAATAAAATACTTGTAATATGGCTAAAGTAACAAAAACCATCGAACCCAAAGAGTTGAGCGTTGAGAAAAAATTGCAAACATTATTCCAACTGCAAAAGATGCTTTCTGAAGTAGATAAAATCAAAACGTTAAGAGGAGAACTCCCTTTAGAGGTACAAGACCTCGAAGATGAAGTTGCCGGATTGACTACACGCGTTGAAAAAATAAAATCAGAGGCTGAAAAGTTGAAAATAGCAATTAAAGATAAAAAAATTGAAATAGAAAATGCTAAAACAACAGTAGAAAAATATAAATCGCAACAAGAAAACGTGCGTAATAATCGAGAATACGACTTTTTAAATAAAGAAATTGAATTTCATTCACTCGAAATAGAACTTGCAGAAAAGAGAATCAAAGAATATGCTGCTGAAATAGAACTGAAATCGAAAGAGGTTGCCGATAGCGATCTTATTTTGGAAGAAAAGAAAATGGACCTCGAACAAAAAAAATCCGAATTAGACGAAATCATTTCAGAAACCAAGAATGAAGAAGAAAAATTGAGAGAAAGAACCAAAAATTTGGAAACAACCATTGATCCACGATTGCTCTCTTCATTCAAACGAATCCGCAAAAACTCTCGAAACGGGCTCGGACTTGTATATGTGCAGCGTGACGCTTGTGGAGGATGTTTCAATAAGATTCCACCACAGAGACAAATGGACATCCGTTCACGCAAGAAAATTATCGTATGTGAATATTGCGGACGTATCATAATAGATATGGAATTGGCTGGTGTGGATACGGAACAAAAAAAAGCAGAAAAGAAAGTTGAGAAAAAAACAAAACTGACGAAAAAATTAAAAGAAAATTAAGAAACTGTCTAAAAATAGAATACTCATTGTATAAATAATTGAGCATCAGTTGACTAATAGGTCTATTATGTGTATCTTTATGATTATCAACAACATAAAGAATTATGCAAAAATATTCAACTAATCTAACCGAATCTCAATATGATGCAATAATAGCAATAATTGGTGATAAACGTAAACGCAAACATGATTTACGCAGGGCAAACGCATGAAAAAAGAAATACCTTACAGGGTCATATAAATTAATACATTTTTTGATAATTAAGCTTTTATTGCTTTTATGTATCAGTAATCGTTTGTATATTTATCTGATAATCAAATAA
>SNRY01000088.1_pt1 | contig 36100 bp, 14 predicted proteins | sample 4693421 | NCBI WGS metagenome assembly SNRY01 (sample SAMN11003215, study PRJNA524138) | termite gut metagenome | isolation source: Bacteroidetes bacterial symbionts from single cell of protist host amplifed... | host: Streblomastix strix ... | reverse complement strand
TATCTTCACCCAATTTTTGCTTCATAATTTTATGCCTTCATTCATTACATTGATATAAAACGGTGTCTTAAAAGGACGATCAAACCATTGTTTGCGAGTATATACCAACGGGCTGATTGAAATCCCTTCAAATAATTCCAAATCATACAAAGGATAAGTAATCTCCGTAATATCTGCAAAAGTCAACTTTTCTTTATCTACCACTATCAATAAATCAATGTCGGAATCAGCACAAGCATCACCCCTTGCCTCCGAACCATAAAGAAGAACTTCCGCTTGAGGAGCAACTTCCCGAAGGATTTCTTTTATTTTATTTACAAGTTTGGGACGTTTCATTATACTTATCCGATATATCCGATCTTTATTTCATTTAAGCATCTAAAATCCACTTGCTTTCAGTTTCAATCCCACTGTTTCTTCCAAATTAAACATCAGATTCATATTGTGTACGGCTTGCCCCGAAGCTCCTTTCAACAAATTATCAATACAAGAGAGTATCAGTAGTTTATCTCCGTGCTTTTCCAGATGAAGCAGGCATTTATTCGTATTTACCACTTGCTTGAGGTCTATATTCTCATCTATGATGTGCGTAAAAGAATCTTTTTGGTAATATTCTTCGTAGATGCCTGCCAATTCGGGTAAGTCTATTTTGGATTTCACTATCAACGTGGTAAAGATACCACGTGGAAAGCCTCCTCGATAAGGAATAAAATCAATTTCCGAATCGAAACTTGGTTGCAATTGTTTCAACGACTGTTTAATCTCCGGTACATGCTGATGTGCAAAAGGTTGATAAATACTTATGTTGTTATTCCGCCAACTGAAATGACTTGTTGCTGCCGGCTTTACTCCTGCTCCCGTACTTCCTGTAATAGCATTTACCGTTACGTCGTCATTTAATATCGAATGTTTTGCCAAAGGCAATAATCCAAGCTGAATGCAAGTAGCAAAACATCCCGGATTTGCTACATAGTTCGCCTTACAAATAGTTCTCCGGTTCAATTCGGGAAGTCCATATACAAATCCATGGTCATCACCCTTTATGCGATAATCCATTGAAAGGTCGATGACTTTTACGTCTTCCGGCAATACATGACTCTCCATAAACTTACGGGCATCACCATGTGCCGTACATAAAAAAAGCACATCAATACCGTCAAGAGGCAACTCGTTTGTAAATATCAAATCACATTCACCGTATAATCCATCGTGAACATTGGCAATCTTATTTCCGGCATTACTACTGCTATTAATAAAAACAATTTCCGCTTCGGGATGATTAAGCAATATCCGGATAAGTTCACCGGCTGTATATCCCGCTCCACCTATAATTCCAACTTTTATCATTTCTCGTTTTTCTTTTGATTGGCATAATACACCCGCAACGGAGTGGAAAGTATTTTGGTAAATCCTTTCGCATCTTCGGCAGTCCAACCTTTCTGTATCTCTCCGTATTCGCCTAAATCGTTTTTTACCAAATCGTAAGCAGATTCCACACCTACTAATGTGTAGGAATAAGAACGCAAGATAATAGAAACCGTACCATTTACGTTACGTTGCGAACTCGTCAACATAGCTTCAATGTCACGCATCACCGGTTCTAAGTATTGGGCTTCGTGAAGGAACATACCGTACCACGTAGCTATTTGATCTTTCCAATAAAGCTGCCATTTACTCAACGTATGTTTTTCTAACATCTTGTGAGCATTGATAATAAGGATAGGGGCAGCAGCTTCAAACCCTACACGCCCTTTCAACCCGATAATCGTATCACCAATATGCATATCGCGACCGATACCATATTTACTTCCTATCTCTTCCACTTTGCCAATAGCTTTCACCTTATCGGTAAACAATTCACCGTTAACGGCGTGTAGTTCACCTTCTTTAAATTCCAATTCTAAGGTTTCCGTTCCCTTGGCTATTATTTGACTCGGATAAGCATCTTCGGGCAATGTTTGTTCACTGTTTAACGTCTCTTTTCCACCGATAGAAGTTCCCCACAAACCTTTATTGATAGAATACTCCATCCGGGTGAAGTCGGCTACATATCCGTGGTCGCGCAAATAATTGATTTCATATTCGCGGGTCAATATCATATCACGAGTTGGCGTGATGATTTTAATACCCGGAGCCAGTACTTCAAATGTAAGGTCAAAGCGTATTTGATCATTACCTGCCCCTGTACTTCCGTGAGCAATGGCATCTGCACCAATTTCACGGGCATAGTCGGCGGTAGCAATGGCTTGGAAAATACGCTCCGAGCTTACGGAAATAGGATACGTACCATTGCGAAGTACGTTGCCGAATACCATGTATTTAATACTCTTATTGTAATACTCTTGTGTTACGTCCAAAGTTACGTGTTTCACCGCCCCCAACCTGTAGGCTTTGTCTTCGATTGTTTTTAGTTCTGCTGTGCTAAAACCTCCTGTGTTGGCAATAACAGTATATACTTCGTATCCTTTTTCTTGTGAGAGGTACATGGTGCAGAAGGAAGTATCAAGTCCTCCGCTAAATGCTAAAACTACTTTTTCTTTCATAGGTTTCTTATGTAAATCATGTACTAATTATATGGTACATAATTATTTATTATTCTCATTTTCATGCTTCTCCGGATCATACAGCATGGCGGTACATATACAATACCGCCGTCCCGTCCGTACCAGCACATCGTGATTACAACACCCTTCGCATCCTTTCCAGAAAGCCTCGTCGTCAGTCAATTCGGAAAAAGGGACAGGTACATACCCCAATTCCGTATTTATTTTCATCACTGCTCCTCCGCTTGTCAGCCCAAACAATTTGGCATTGGGCCAAAGCGTACGTGAACGCTCAAAAGCTTCTTTCTTGATACGTTTGGCTAATCCTTGCAAACGGAATTTCTCAACAACAATCAATCCGGAGTTAGCTACATATTGCTTGTTACCCCAACTTTCTATATAACAAAAACCTGCAAACTCTTCGCCACAAAGCGCAATAATGGCTTTTCCCTCTTTCATCTTCTGCGCCACATATTCGTGGGTACGTTTAGCTATGCCCGTACCGCGCACTTTGGCTGCGGTTGTTATTGTTTCTAAAATGGTATCAACATATATTTCATGCGAGGTATTGGCTACCATTACATCTATTTTGCCGTTCATTTAACTATTCGATAAAATACTTCTTTATTTTAATAGATACTCGAAATAATATTTGATAAAAACTTACGAACAATACTTTGTTTTGCACCCTCTCGCAACACCAGCATAATGGTATCATCTCCGGCAACAGTCCCTAAAATATCTTCGGATTCACTATTGTCTATATCATAAGCCATACCCCCGGCATATCCGGGACGAGTTCTAATAACAGCAATGTTTCCTGAAAATTGTAGAGAGACAAAACCACGGTTTACTATCGTCTCGTCCGGTTTTCGATCTGTAGGACGTTTATACATCACATCATTAGGTAAAACATAAACATATTTACCATTGGTGTTTGCTGCTTTGGCAACTTTCAATTGCTTTAAATCACGTGAGAGAGTAGCTTGAGTCAAGTCAAACCCTTCTTTATATAATTCTTGCAATAATTCTTCTTGATTTCCTATTTCTTTGCCGGAAATCATCATCTTAATAGTATCTAAACGACTTTGTTTCTTTTTCATTTTGCATATGCATTCTAATGAGATTGCAAAATTATACAATAATTGGAATAGAAGAATACAAGAATGTTATATTTATTATTTCGGCTTTAGTAAAATCTAATCGTTTAGAATCTCAGAACCCGTTTAACATGCTTAGGGATTATGTCCGTATTTTGTCCGATCGCTCTCCAATCCTCCCCCACTCCATGACCGCTTCCCAAGCGGATATAGATACCCGAAGAAACCCACGGAATACGTTTCGGATTGTTTACAAACCGCGAAGAAAGCACTAAAGAAAGAGTAAAAAAATTAGGCAGTTATATCCTTTTTGTATACCTTTGGGATACGTTTTTGAGAAACTTACAACCTTACTTAACTTATTAACCAAACCTTTGACTTATGATTACTACTTTTCCTCTCGGCTCCTATCGTGGACGCATCGAAAATATGGCAGCTTACGTTAGATGCGGCAAACAAGTATTCCGAAGCATCAACAACAGACCCACCAATCCACGTACATTTTCACAGATGCGGCAGCGTACCAAACTATCAAATATCCTTTCGGCGTATCGTATTCTCTCTTCTTTCGTCCGTGAATCATACCAAACTCGTCCCCCTTCCCTGACGGCTTACAACGTGTTTGTCAAGAACAACCTGAAAGCTACGGAAGTATTTCTCGACAAAGGGGAGGCGTTGGCAGAGGCATGTGTAGTAGATGCCTTCAATATTTCAGAAGGAACACTCCCCACCATAGAGACAACAGTTTCCTCCGACCGATTAGTAACTTCCCTGCAACTTCCTGTTGGGTTTTCGATAGATGAAACCACAACACTTGGAGAGGTTTCTTCTTCTTTGGTAGGTTGTAACGCTTCACTTCGTTACGGGGATAAACTATCTATTTTATATCTGATGCAGGTACGTCCCCAAAGAGAAATTAACTTTTATATGCCTCATGCAGAATTAAAGCTGTATGAATTTGTCTTGGAGGGCGATTCCCGTATTCCGTTTTATACGTTAGTAGATGAACGTCTTTTCCGTGCCAAAGACGGATATGTATGTACGGACGAGCAGGTAAGTGAGGGTGCTGTGGGATATGTACACAGTCGAAAGACGAAGCGTTGCACGGAGTATTCCACACAATCGTTGGTATTGCTTCCCGGTACGGTGTTGTGTCGCACTTACGGTTCGCCTGAGAAATCTTATGAGGCTGCCGCAAGTTATGGAGCAAAAGAGGGGGCGAGAGTTGAAAGTGGAAAATTGAAAAGAGAAAGTGAGGAGTTAAAAAAAGATAAAGCTACGGCAGAACGAGGCATTGCCAAAGAATCGGTGAAAGCGAAACAGATAAGAAAGTTAAAGGGAAATAAGGGAATAAATACAAACAAAAAAGTAAACAAGAACGGGAAGAAGAGAGAAAAAAGAATACGAAGTAATAGGTTACAAGTCTAATGTAATTCAGCCCGCTAAGAGAATGATATACTTTTTACCCTTTCTACACACACATGTCATATATTAATACAATTATAATGGACTATTCCGGGAAGACAAATGCATTTCTTTTCGTAGCAAGTCAATCGTCAAGTTGTAGCTGCTGAAAAACTTTATTCCGATAGAGCCGTCAGGGGTGTTTTCGCCACTTTTCGACGAATCACCGGCTCCTGAAGCTTGAAGCGTTACAGGCATATTGTTTTGAACAATATTTTCGCAGATACTAAATTCATACGCTTTTCCATGAAATACAGGCGTTGCATGCCCCATACTAATGGTGGAACCTTCGGCTTCAGGTTTAAATCCACTAAGTAACAACCTGTTTTTACGCACAAAACGGGCAAAAGCTATTAAGTGATAATTAGCTCCGGTATCGAATAGAAAATTCCCGTTTACAGTCTTTTTTTCTGTCAGGTTCAATGATCCGGGAATTAATATTAAATTATAGGGTGTACTGATAGATATTGTTTCGCCTTTGAGGTATTGATGTTCTCCAAAAGTGTATAAATGAATTTCTTTCCTGTCAAAATCTATTCTTGTTATATAATGTTTTACTAAGTTTAACCCGATAATGCCATCAACATCCCGAATAGTTTCGAATATTGCAATATTCTGATTTGTCAATGACAATGAATCGGATAGATGAACCGTATTTCCGGATGAGATGCTTACCTGCGCTTGTCCGCCGACAATATTCGCATTTTGAGTATGACTAATCCTTAAATTGAGTGAATCAGCCAGGGTTTTTCTTATTGCCATACCGTCAGCTCCGGTATCAAGCAAAAATGAAAGAGGAGACTCACTGTTGTTTAATTTTATCTTTAAAATAATAGATTCATCCTTATTTTGCTGAAAAGGCAATATTCCGGCTAAATTAGATTTATTATAACGACTCTGTCCAAACAAACGATCAAAATAGTCAATGAATACAATCTTATTATCAGGGCTGAATGCTATTATACTTTTTTGAGTTTGCCTATCCAACAAGAGAAATTTTACATGCACCAATGTTGTTTCTTCGGCTATTTGCTCTTCTTTTGAAACAAAAGTTACTTCTCTAAAATTGAGATTCTCTAATATCACATTTAGCTGATTACGCGCACTAGGCCAAGTACTAGTACTTATTGAGAAATTCGGGGCAAAACAATGTTGCGCCAATTCCACATCTTTATTCTTCAACGATGCGCCAAGGGTATCGAGAATAGCTTTTATCTTATCTTCAGAAGTCTGGGAAGAAAGAATTAAAGGAAAGAAAGAAAAGAACACGATTACTATAAACCTCAGATATTTCATATTGTAACGTATCATTATCATTAGCTGTCATCCTGAGGGGCGAAGGATCACAATCCTGTGCGGCAGGAGATTCTTCACTACGTTCAGCATGACAGAGGACGACAGATATATCATTAATTTTTATTGATTATCTAATCAACAAAAAGGTTTTTATTTCGATTTATTTATAGTTGCATTGATGATATCTCTTATTTCGAAAGAAGATGGACGAGGGGCATCTGCCAGTACAAGTTTCCCATCTTTTCCCACAAGTATAAAACGAGGAATCCCTTTAATCCCATACGGAACCATCAATTCATTATGGGCTTTATCCCCGGCAAATATCTGTATCCCGGGTAACTGCTCTTTTTGCAGAAAATCCAGCCACTTTTGTTTATCTCTAGAAACGTCAACATTCACTCCAATAAAGACTATATTGTCATTTCCATGATAATCTGCTTCCAGTTTCTTCAATGATGGAAATTCTACTTTACATGGTCCACACCATGTAGCCCATACGTCAATATATACCACTTTCCCCTTGAAGTCCGACAAAGCGATCTCTTTGTCATTTTTATCGGTAAATCTGAAATCGGTCGCATCCTCGCTGACGACATTCTCAATAAGGGAAAGTTCTTGATTTTTCCATCGTTGTTTCTGACTTTCAGTAATGACGTATTTACCATACTTGTCTTGGAACTCAATAAAACTTGCCTGAATTTTTATATTGCGGCTCAGCCTGACGGCTATTTCGCCCTTTATGGTGTCGTTTTTTATCTGGTCAGAGTCAGCGCCTCCAAGTAATTGAGCTACAGGATCCGTTAATTTTGCCTTTTTTTGGTCATCTGTCAATTTATCATCTACTTTTACGGTCAACATATAGCTGCTCAAAAGTAAGGATAGTCCGCCCGGATAGTTGAGTATGGAAGTATTTTGTGTCAATCCGGGTAAATTTATCTCCTTGTAATAATCGCAAAAATCTTCATCTTGAGGGTGAGCCTTGCGCGGAGTCTGGATAAACGTGATCGCGTTGAAAAGTAGGTTGTTCCTTTTAAAATCCTCAAATGTGCTGTTGAATATTCTATTTGGGGTTTCCAAACGGGGATAGGCTTTTAATTCTTCCAGTTTTTCCTCAAACAAAGGGAAAAATTCTACATAAGTAATGAGATTCTTCTGAAAATATATGGCTTTGTCTTCCAAAGGCAATATAAAATCGTGCCATCTGACCATTTCTTTATTTTCCGGCGTATTTTCACCTACAAGTTCGTATGTGTCTGCTGTTACCTTAAGATTAAGCTGGTCTCCGGGTTTGAAATAAAATGTATATTGATGGGTAATCGCCGTAGGTGAGAGTCCCACCACATAATATCCCTCCTTCTCGGGAAAAAACGCAAAGGCGAATCCTCCTGTTTCACTTACTTCGGATGAGGCCACTTCATTGAGGGTTCCATTGGCGATGCTGAATAGTTTGACATTGTCCGGTTTTCCTCTCTCCCATGTTCCGTTTATGACGGATTTGTTTTGGGAAAGAACATTGCCGACGCAAGCCAATAAAAATAAGACTGATAGAATCATTAAACTTTTCTTCATTGTATTTCTTTTTGTGGAATAGTGGAATAAAAGGGTATCTCCCAATGGGGGTACCCTTTTAATTATAAATTTCATCAATCAAAACAAATTAATTGGCTGTGTAGATGTAGAAGTTTCGTATAGTTATAGCTAGTGTAGCTTGTACATCATTAAGTATGATATAACGCGCACTGACCGGTTCGCTAAACTTGACATACAACATCCGATAGGCTTCTCCGTTAGCAGTATTCGTGATGGTTCCTAAAGGGGTATTTCTGTTATTTTCATACATCTGTTGTGTCGCACAACTCACAGTAACAGTTTTTATGATGTAATTGACAGTAACATTATCGTTTTCCAACATCAATCCTGTTACGTTGGAAACCTCCGACCCTAAATCAACCGTGAAGTTGGCCGTTTTCCTCCCTACAGGATACATCGATCCGGCACCTATACCCCAATAACCGGTACCATCTTCAAACATGCTGTTCACATTGCCTGTACCCGCATTCGAAAGGCCGGCGGCCGTGGGAACGACATTCTCACCGAGATCGTTCGTTAAGCTAACAACTTTATAAGCCATCCGGTCAGTTTGTTTCACTCCCATTTCTCCATCATCGGTAGGTCGTTCAGCATGCAAAGTGCTGATATTAACAGCAACATAGAATGTTTTCTTTGCTTCTACTCTCTTGATATTTTCACTGCTGCTGGCATAAGAAACGGTCGTTATCTCAACCGGGATAAGATATCCCTTCGAATCGTTAAGTGCATTTATATTTCCCGTATATGAAAGTGAAGCCGAACCAGTCTTATCACCTTCTTGGAAAATAACCTCCGACAACTCAACATCGTCTATGGAAACCGGCAGATAGTTGGTACCATTAGAGCTGTTGTACGCATCAATCAGTTTATTATTTACCGACAACTGAATATTGACATCATCTTGCAATTCATTGTATGAATGTAGTGTGAGTGGAAGGTCTTGAATTTTGAAGCTTGCATTCAAATATGGATTATTGGATAAGTCTACTCTGTTCTCACCCTCCTTGAAAAAGATGCCTTCGTCTTGTTTTACATCCACGATAAGGTACACCACTCGCTCGTCGATTCGTGTTTTTACGTCGATCCCCTCCGAAGTGACTATCTTCACCGGGATGAGGTATCCTTTGGTGTTCGTCAACTCTAAGAGCGGCTTGATGCAAGAGATCGTCATTGAATCGGTCGAGATGGTTGTCCCTTTAGGTATGGTCAATGTACTATGGCTTATCCTCAGGTCTTCGCTTGGGAAGCGATTGTAGGCGGTTTCATGTTTGGAGTTGTATATGTCCACTAATTCATTATCCACTGTCAGAGTGACGCGTATATCGCCCTTAGCTTCCTCCGTGGTTTGTATGGGGAACTTTGCCAATATGGTATCTACTCCCTGTATCTCTTCGTCCGCCGTGCGGAGAATAGCGTATTTAAATGTCCTGTTCGCTGCATCGATGTAAACTTCATTGGATGCATCCGCACCTGTCTCCTTCGTGAAGTTGTGTATGTTGTCGTCGCATGCTCCAATCATCACTACTCCCACTAAGAAACACAGAAGATACAAGTGCTTCATTACTATTTTATTCTTCATAACTATTATCGTATAAGTGAGGTAATATTATTGTTCTTTAAAGTCGAGTCCCACTATCTTTCCCAGACCGTCCCATGACATGTCTATCTGATAGCCGTCCTCCCTAGGGGCGGTAGGGAATTTCGCCAAAGAGATTTCTCCGGAAGTCGTGTTAGCCATCAGGAAGAACTCCAGTTTGCCTCCCTCGTTCTTTCCCTTCGCTGCATTGTAGGTACCTACGGCTAATGATTCCTTGATAGGTGTGGATTGACCGTTTGTTCGCGGCAGTAGGTATTTGAATGTCGTTATCTCATTGTAACCATCGTTCTTCAGTATGCTTGAGGTGATCTCCATAATAACAGCCGTGCTACCGGATATATCAGCCTTAAAGACTTTGTTATCATTGGTCACATAGAAGAGCCATGGGCTATTAGCATAGGGTGCGCCGGCAAAGAACTTGGCATCCTCTATCCTGCTCCCTGTCGGAAAAACGGAAGCTCTCCTCTTATTAGGAGCACCTGTGATTGCAACCATCATATTAGTATTTACGCCGAACTCTATGTATTTATACGTCCCATCCGCCTGCTTTAATATAGCAAAAGCCCGATCTGTCAAATTACTAGATAGCCTTTCGCCCATATAAAGCAGCCCATCGTTGGAATCGTTGAAGTTGAATACACCGTCCGGTGTTTCCGTCAAGGGTTCCGTGTAGAACAAATCAGTCGAATTCTGGGCGTTGGCGGAAGAGGGAAGGAAACCAATTCTGAAAGAGTTATTGCCTGTGTCATAATACATAGCCGCCTGCGTACCCACAGCAATGTATGGCGCCGATTCGTAACGGCTATCACCGTTGGGACGCATTCTGTTCATCTGTGCAGAATAGAAATACCATGCAGGCCAACGGCTGCATACATACCAGTTGCCCGTTCCGTCCTCTTCCTTGTGGTAGATGAATGAACGAACATAGGTATTTGATGACACGTTTATATATCCGGTCTTCAACTTTTGGGCGATGATAGGCTTCCCTTTCTTTGTGTATTCCGTATCCAAGTGGGACATACTTTCTATTGAGTTCGATATATCGTAAGTAGGAAGCCATGAATAATCCGCCGATTTGATACGTGTCGTATATTGGTTGGTCAATACATACACCGAATATTCAGCTCCACTCTTGTTGTATGGGTCGGGCGCCATTACATCAGGGAAAGTAACAATGTCGTATGGTGTCACCCCTTTTCGCGGCAGGTTTGATCCCGTCAGATCCAACACATTCTTATACTTCGTGAATGTATTATTAGTCTGTAATGCGATCATGTCTATGTCAAAACCGTCTTCCTTTTCACACAATGCCACATATCCCCTTGCCAAGGGAGTGACGACCGTGAAGTTGAATAGCTTCCGGTAGGGTATCTGTGTCTTTTTGTTCACTATCTCGTAGGCTAGCCGGTAGGGGGTAGTCTCTGTCGGTTTACCGAAAGTACCGGATATTTCTAATTCCAGATTGCGACCTTCGTGAATAGCATTCCATTGCCCTCCGTCGTAGTAATACCATGTGTATGTAAACAAACCCTCATCCTCTTCCTGCGAGAAGGTCAAGGTGGGTGTGAGAGTCTTCGTGTCGCCTATTTCAAACACGAAAGGACCATCCAGACCTTCAATGCCCACCTCATTAATTTCGTTGTAATCGTAATTACCTTTGTCTTCGTTGCATGAGAACAAGCAGACCAATGAGAATAGTACGACAACTGTCTTTAACTTATTTGATAGGTGTTTCATATTCATCTATTAATTTATTGTTATTCATTACTGTATTGTTAACCCCATCTTTATCTCTTCGCCGTTCTCATCTCTCAACGGTTCGCCGTCGTGCGAGTTCTTATACGCCGTCAGGTATCTGTTAATCTGAGATATCCATCCCCAGGATACAGCGGTAGGTATCCGTGCATTTACCACATCTATAGCGCTTTCGATCTCGGGATTGTGCATGAAATATTCCCTTGTTACTCCGCATACCTCGCATATCAGGTCAAATTTCACGTTACTGTATTTACCGAAATATTGAGTAAGGCGAGCTCCCCCGCTAGGATCGGCCCAGAGACTCGGCATATCCGTCTTGCAGTCGAAATAGATGTTATATTCCAACCCGTTCTTTGTTGATGAAACAGGATAGGTTTGAGTGTAGTCCACATGAAAATACTCATTGGGCAAGAGCCTTATCCTTGCCAATAAGGTAGTCGTCTCTATCTTAGTCGAGTTTTTCACCTTTATCAACAGATCTCCCACCTCTTTCCCCGCGGGAATGACGGAAAACAATATCTCAACATCCTCTCCCTGAACAGCGCTGGATTCTTGAGATATAACTCCACATTTGAATGGTCTGTCCACGTCGGAAAGGTGTCCCATCAGTTTGACTTTTACTCTTACTATAGAGTCACTTTTTATGGGATTGTCATACCCCAGGTTTATCTTGACTTGATCAGAAGTGCCGGCAGTGATTGGATTGCCGGCATATTGAAAGTAAATCCGGTCTACATCTTTGTAAGTCGGCAGACTATCATGATCGCACGAAGCCAACAGTATAAGAAGAGATATAAATAATGCAATATTAGTAGTCTTCATATCTTTAATTCTAAAATTAAATATTCTTTTCTTCATCGGGAATTGGTATTACATACGTAGCAGCCGGATTGGTAATGTCTGTAGTTCCCTCTCCATATCCGTTGAATATTTTTGTGCTCTTATGTCTTTTATGGAAGAAAAAGACTTGTCCCTCTCCAAAGAACTCGCGATAGTATTCCCGTTCAATATGCGATAGTATTTCCGTATCCGTTTTATCATCCGTCAGGTAATACTGTAAGGTCAATCCCCTGCTTTCGAGTATCATGTCCAAGATGGCTATTGCACCCGGCTTGTCACCAGCCTTCAATGCCGCCTCAGCTTGTATATAGTACATTTCGGATACTCTCATCAATACTTGCAGGTCTGTTATTGCCGGTTTCTTGGCAGAAATCGTCGTGTACTTATTAGAAATGTAAGTTCCCTCTGCTGAGTATCCAAGGGGAGATGACTTAACATTGCTCGCGCTCCATTGTCTGGCTCTGGAATCAAGAATACTTCCCAAAGAGGTATCATAGTCTTTGAAAATATTCTTTAGCAGATTATTATAGTCGATCACATACGAAGAAGCCATGTTACTGCCGAGATAATATTTTTTTGCCCGTGAACTCATATCCAGGTTATTGATTCCGAATATCACTTCGTTAAAGAAGATGTAGTCATAATCGGAGTTAACATTAGTGGCATTCGTCCATTTGAATATCTTGTCGCTGCCCATTTGGTCTGTAACTACCTTGGCTGCTTCAGCGGCTTTCGTTTCTTCCCCGATGTATTGTTGCGCCCTTGCTTCGAGAGCCTTCACCGCATAATAGTTCATCCTTCGGTTCCGGTTCCGGTAGAAATCATTACCGGACAATACATCGGTTATACTATTCAGGTCGCTTGCGATCGGGTCGTTGTCTTTTAGCAGCGCTTCCGCTGTGGCGATGTCTTCCAGCACCAACTTCATATAATCTTCAGCCGTACTGTATTCCGCTTCTTCATAACCAGTGTGATTGAGTACTATTTCTGTCTTCTCATTGTATGGAAGTACTTTCTCGTTCGTGCGATCCCGGTAAATGGGACCATATATCCGGAACAGATCAAAGTGTATGTAAGCCCTCATTCCGTATGCTTCGCCCAGCAGAATATCTTTGTGCACCTGAGACATAACGGCAGTCGATTCCTTTACTCCCTTTATGAAACTGTTTATATAGAGAATGGTTTGGTAAGCCTCTTTCCATATATCGGTGAACTTGGGTCTTGTGTTTTCGGATGTGTAGTTGTAGTGCCCTAGTTCATGGAAAATAATAAATGACGGATCACTCGTCGAGTTCGGAGAATAGGTGTAATAATGAGCCATCAACTCCAACGTAGTCTGAGTGAGCTGTCCTCCATACAGGTTCTCGCTTGTCAATTGCCTGTATAGTCCGTTTGTGGCGCTGTTAATGTTATCTTCCGAAGCATATTGGTCTTTTTCCAGTACTTTATCTTTTGGCGATATGTCCAACCAATCGTTACAGGCTGTAAAAGCAACAGTTATCAGGAAGAATAGCGCGATATGTACTTTTTTTGTTTTCATTCCTCTTAGTTGTTTAGTGTTTAAAATCGGGCACTTACTCCCATTGATACGGCTCTCTGGAAGGGGTAATCAATACCTCTTTCCTGTTTCATTGTACTCCATGTGAACAAGTCGTTCACTGAGATACTCACTCTTAGGTCTTTGAGAGCCAAGGTCTGAATCCATCTGTCTTTTGAGAAGTCATACGATATTTTTGCGCTTTCTCCTCTCAGATAATTATCCCTTTGGATGAACCGTGATGAAATAGGGGTATTTCTCGTCAAGGAGATTCCCTTGAATTCTGTAATGTCTCCCGGCTCTTGCCACCTGTCATACAGGGCTCTCTTATCCTGATTGTATATCACATTGTTTGATGTAATATTTTCTACTTTATTGAACAGCGCACTGTTGAAGTTGTATCCACCCAGACTGTAACGCAGGTTCACGTTTGCGATCAGTTTCTTATAGGTGAAACTGACACCGAATATTCCCTGTATTTTAGGCGTTCTGTCGGCTATCTTCACACGGTCGTCTGCATTATACCAGAAAGTGGGGACGCCATCTTCTGTCAAAAACACCTCTTGCCCTGTAGCCGGATCAATCCCCAGTGATCTGACAGCCCACAAAGCGCTGGGGCTTTCTCCGTCGCGATATTGAATCAGCGAATTGGGGTTTTGACCGTTCTTCACAGTCAGATTAGCCAGCGCTTGTTCAAATCCGCCATAGGTAGACCGATAAGAACCACCGGTCAATCTGACATTCAGCATTATTCGTTTCTCCATATCGCGGATGATGTGATAACTCACAGAGAATTCCAATCCTTTTGTGCTGATATGTCCCATATTTATCGGATACGAGGATATGCCGCTGGATGGTTTCTGGTCAATATTGACAACCAAAGGATCGGTGTCTGTCTTATATACATCAAACGATACATTGAGCCGGTTTTGTATTGAAGCGTCAACGCCGGCGGATGCCTTCTTCACCACCTGCCATCTCAGGTCGGGATTGGCGAAGCCGGACAGATAGGATGCCGCACCGAATATGTCGCTTCCGGCATAATAGCTGTACACGTTTGTGGAAAGATTGCTCACGTTCTGATTACCGTTTATACCGTAGCTTCCTCTGATTTTCAGTTCTTTCATCCATTCCCAATCTTTGGCAAACGGCTCTCTGTTGACATTCCAGCCGGCTCCTGCCGACCAGAAGTCCTGAAACTTCTTGTTACGTCCGAAAACGGTTGATCCGTCCAAGGTATAATTGAAATCAAACAGATAGCGGTATCTGTAGTTGTAGTTGAGTGCTGCCAAGAAAGAGACGTTTCTATTGACACTTTCGGAATATCCGGGTCGGGTGTTTTCCTTGTATGAATAGGCATAAGAAGGAATGCCTTCCACACCTTTGGGGAAACCGGTAGCGATGTAAGAGTCGCCGGAGAAGAAGGCGGACTGAAGGGAACCTCTTCCGATGGCGGTCAAATTGTGACCATTCCATAAAGAATGACTGTAGCTCAAGGTTGTATTTGCGTTGTATCCCCAATTCCTGCTGTTGTTCGCTCTGTATTCACCTTGCAGGGTATAGTCCAAGTCTTTGTAGTCGGTGTGCCTGGGATCTTTGAATGTTACGGCATCAGCGGTTGATGTGTTTATGCTCAACGATGCTTGCCACCGCAAGTTCTCCCGGATATGCCAATCGAATGAGGTGTTGTTGACTATCGAATTGTTTCTTGTATCGTTCCTCGACGTCAGCATTGCATTATAATACGGATTGGGAGCAACAATATCACTGAAGGCTGCGCCGATGAGGCTGACGTAATGGTCTAAGTCTTGGGGTATTGTCCCATCGGTATTCATCCGCTCGTAGTATGGGTTTGCACCGGCAAAGCCGGAGAAAGAACCCCATGAGCCGGTATATCCGTTGGTTATCGAGATTGACAAGTTGTTGGACACGTTGAGGTTATTCTTCCGGTAAGTAAGCCTCATGTTTCCACCGAAAGATTCACGGGAGGAACCTTTCATTACTCCTTCCATATCCCTGAAGTTGACTCCCACCTGATAAAGAAACTCATTGCTTCCGCCGGAAATGTTCAACGAATGGGATTGAGTAACGTTTGTTTGGATGGGTATTTTCAACCAATAAGTGTCTACACCTCTTGCCACATTTGTCTTGTGACGATTGTAATCTCCGATTCCTCTCTCATTATTGATCCAATCGTTGATGTCGCCATATCTGCCAGCCAACAGTTCATATTGTAACTTCTCTTCGGCATTCATCAGGTTATAGACACTAAGGTCGGCGGCTGCAAATTGAAAGTCGCCGCTATAGCTTATCATGACACTACCCTGTTTGGGCTTAAGCGTCTCTATAACGATAACACCGTTGGCTCCCTTGGAACCGTAGATAGCCGTAGAACCGGCATCCTTTAATATCGTAATGGACTCGATGCGGTTGATATCTATGTCGTTCACCACCTGCAACGTTGTTTCAAAGCCGTCGAGTATGAATAAAGGTTCGTTGGGATTGACCGAAGTGTCGTCAAGAATAGCGGTAATATTCATTGTAGAACCTCCACGCACGGAGATATTTGCCATAGTATTCGGGTCTGACCCCATCTGATTATTATCTTTGATGACAAAGGCAGGGTCAATTGTTTTCAAACTTTGCAATACATTCATGTTACCTATCGACAAGAGTTCTTCGCGATCCACAGTCTTGTATGAGCCTGTAAATCCCATTCGGTTGCGTTGGATAATACCTGCTTCTACCACAACAGAACCAAGCTCATTTTCAGCCGATTCCATTACTACTTTATAGTCTTTCTTATCCTGTTTCAGATTAACTTCTTTTGATTTCATCCCAATATAAGTAAAGACCAAGGTTTCAGGCATTGTATAAACATAAACAACAAATTCTCCCTTTAACCCCGTAATAGATGCAACTCCTCTTGATTTTGGTTTAACAGTCACGCCGATCAGCGCTTCTCCATCTATATCTGTAACCACACCTGTAATAGTGAATCTCTGTTCCGGGTTTTGCTGCTGTTGCAACTTTAGTTGCTCAGGGGTCTCCTCCGATTTGGAGATGAAACCCTGCTTGTCAGAAATAGAATAAATATTATCATTTGCGTAACACAGACTTATTCCTAATGAAAAGAATAAGATTGTTATTTTCATAACCCTCAGTGTTAATCTAATATTAGCATCTTTCATGCTAAATCTACGGATAAATGTCATGTCTTTGTGAAAATTTAATTGGTTTAACTCAGCACTTAAGTCTTTAGTTCTGAATCGAATGGTATTTTTCGATGTCATCCGATTTTTCGTATACCGGCTTTATTTCATAGGCAATTTTTTAGGGATTTAACTTTGGTTTCTCGCAATATTGTTTGTATCTATATATTGTCATATCTTTTTAATTCATGGCACAAAGATAGAATTCTCTTCCATAAGAAATACATCATGTAAATGGTATTTTTTGCAAATTTAACGCATAAGTAGTGTCTAAAATATAATGTCGTATTTTCCGCCAAAATTAGTCAACACCTCCGTCAATCGTTCTTTGAGATTCTCAAAACAGCTATATGCATCAAAAGGTATCCATTGATACTTGATTCTTCTCCAAAGAATTTCAATTACGTTCAATTCGGGAGAATAGGGTGGTAAAAAGAAAATCAATACATCTTTTTCTCTCCATTCTTCTAATTTGGCAATGAACTTTTTTGATTTGTGAATGGGAGAATTGTCCAATATCACAACGGTTTTCTTATTTATTTGTGTAACAAAGCGATCCATAAAACCGATAACTTTATCTGTATTGCAGGTAGATTCAAGCGCTTCAAAGAAAAGTGTATTCCTTCGGGTCATCAATCCGATGACATTTAGAAAATTTCCTTTAGCTGCCGGTAATAGTATCGGATTTTCTTTTGTTTGCCATGCGTAAGGCACATTGGGCGTTAATCCAAAATGACTTTCATCTCCAAAATAAAGGTCTATATATCCGCTATCTTCCAGCGATTTAAGACTCTCTATTTGGGCTTGTTTAAGTTCAAATTTCTCTTTATTGCGTTTGCCCTTTAATGAGAGTCGGGCTCTTTTCCAACTATAGTTGAGCTTCTTTTAAAAAATTCTGCAAAGTCTTTTTGCAGATAAGTAATAAGAACCCAATAATGTCGCATTTATATGGTACTGTCGCATAGATTTCGTATATTTGTCTTAAAATGAGATATATAAGCCTGAAACCAGAGGAAATAGAAACCTTAGCCCATCTATTTGAGACGAGTAGTAACCGTACTGTTAGAAAACGTAGTCAATGCCTTCTTTTATCCCATCAAAAGCGTACAATAACCGATTTATCAGAGATTTTTGTTGTAAATCGAAGAACGATCGAACGATGGTTTGCAAGTTGGGTTTTAAAGGGTGTGCAATCGCTTTCCATTAAGTCCGGTAGAGGAGTAAACCTCGTCTAAAAGGCTATGAAAAAGAGGTTTGTGAACAATTTAAAAAATGTGATTTTCTACTTTAAAGAACAGCATAATATACTTATCTGCAAAAAGACTTTGCAGAATTTTTTAAAAGAAGCTCAACTATAGTTGGAAAAGAGCCCGACTCTCATTAAAGGGCAAACGCAATAAAGAGAAATTTGAACTTAAACAAGCCCAAATAGAGAGTCTTAAATCGCTGGAAGATAGCGGATATATAGACCTTTATTTTGGAGATGAAAGTCATTTTGGATTAACGCCCAATGTGCCTTACGCATGGCAAACAAAAGAAAATCCGATACTATTACCGGCAGCTAAAGGAAATTTTCTAAATGTCATCGGATTGATGACCCGAAGGAATACACTTTTCTTTGAAGCGCTTGAATCTACCTGCAATACAGATAAAGTTATCGGTTTTATGGATCGCTTTGTTACACAAATAAATAAGAAAACCGTTGTGATATTGGACAATTCTCCCATTCACAAATCAAAAAAGTTCATTGCCAAATTAGAAGAATGGAGAGAAAAAGATGTATTGATTTTCTTTTTACCACCCTATTCTCCCGAATTGAACGTAATTGAAATTCTTTGGAGAAGAATCAAGTATCAATGGATACCTTTTGATGCATATAGCTGTTTTGAGAATCTCAAAGAACGATTGACGGAGGTGTTGACTAATTTTGGCGGAAAATACGACATTATATTTTAGACACTACTTATGCGTTAAATTTGCAAAAAATACCATTTACATGATGTATTTCTTATGGAAGAGAATTCTATCTTTGTGCCATGAATTAAAAAGATATGACAATATATAGATACAAACAATATTGCGAGAAACCAAAGTTAAATCCCTAAAAAATTGCCTATGAAATAAAGCCGGTATACGAAAAATCGGATGACATCGAAAAATACCATTCGATTCAGAACTAAAGACTTAAGTGCTGAGTTAAACCAATTAAATTTTCACAAAGACATGACATTTATCCGTAGATTTAGCATGAAAGATGCTAATATTAGATTAACACTGAGGGTTATGAAAATAACAATCTTATTCTTTTCATTAGGAATAAGTCTGTGTTACGCAAATGATAATATTTATTCTATTTCTGACAAGCAGGGTTTCATCTCCAAATCGGAGGAGACCCCTGAGCAACTAAAGTTGCAACAGCAGCAAAACCCGGAACAGAGATTCACTATTACAGGTGTGGTTACAGATATAGATGGAGAAGCGCTGATCGGCGTGACTGTTAAACCAAAATCAAGAGGAGTTGCATCTATTACGGGGTTAAAGGGAGAATTTGTTGTTTATGTTTATACAATGCCTGAAACCTTGGTCTTTACTTATATTGGGATGAAATCAAAAGAAGTTAATCTGAAACAGGATAAGAAAGACTATAAAGTAGTAATGGAATCGGCTGAAAATGAGCTTGGTTCTGTTGTGGTAGAAGCAGGTATTATCCAACGCAACCGAATGGGATTTACAGGCTCATACAAGACTGTGGATCGCGAAGAACTCTTGTCGATAGGTAACATGAATGTATTGCAAAGTTTGAAAACAATTGACCCTGCCTTTGTCATCAAAGATAATAATCAGATGGGGTCAGACCCGAATACTATGGCAAATATCTCCGTGCGTGGAGGTTCTACAATGAATATTACCGCTATTCTTGACGACACTTCGGTCAATCCCAACGAACCTTTATTCATACTCGACGGCTTTGAAACAACGTTGCAGGTGGTGAACGACATAGATATCAACCGCATCGAGTCCATTACGATATTAAAGGATGCCGGTTCTACGGCTATCTACGGTTCCAAGGGAGCCAACGGTGTTATCGTTATAGAGACGCTTAAGCCCAAACAGGGTAGTGTCATGATAAGCTATAGCGGCGACTTTCAATTTGCAGCCGCCGACCTTAGTGTCTATAACCTGATGAATGCCGAAGAGAAGTTACAATATGAACTGTTGGCTGGCAGATATGGCGACATCAACGATTGGATCAATAATGAGAGAGGAATCGGAGATTACAATCGTCACAAGACAAATGTGGCAAGAGGTGTAGACACTTATTGGTTGAAAATACCCATCCAAACAAACGTTACTCAATCCCATTCGTTGAACATTTCCGGCGGAAGCAATGAGTTTCTTTATCAGGTGGGAGTCAACTTCAGGGATATGGAAGGAGTAATGAAAGGTTCCTCCCGTGAATCTTTCGGTGGAAACATGAGGCTTACTTACCGGAAGAATAACCTCAACGTGTCCAACAACTTGTCAATCTCGATAACCAACGGATATACCGGCTCATGGGGTTCTTTCTCCGGCTTTGCCGGTGCAAACCCATACTACGAGCGGATGAATACCGATGGGACAATACCCCAAGACTTAGACCATTACGTCAGCCTCATCGGCGCAGCCTTCAGTGATATTGTTGCTCCCAATCCGTATTATAATGCAATGCTGACGTCGAGGAACGATACAAGAAACAATTCGATAGTCAACAACACCTCATTCGATTGGCATATCCGGGAGAACTTGCGGTGGCAAGCATCGTTGAGCATAAACACATCAACCGCTGATGCCGTAACATTCAAAGATCCCAGGCACACCGACTACAAAGACTTGGACTATACCCTGCAAGGTGAATACAGAGCGAACAACAGCAGGAATTGGGGATACAACGCAAATACAACCTTGAGCTACAGTCATTCTTTATGGAATGGTCACAATTTGACCGCCATCGGAAGAGGTTCCCTTCAGTCCGCCTTCTTCTCCGGCGACTCTTACATCGCTACCGGTTTCCCCAAAGGTGTGGAAGGCATTCCTTCTTATGCCTATTCATACAAGGAAAACACCCGACCCGGATATTCCGAAAGTGTCAATAGAAACGTCTCTTTCTTGGCAGCACTCAACTACAACTACAGATACCGCTATCTGTTTGATTTCAATTATACCTTGGACGGATCAACCGTTTTCGGACGTAACAAGAAGTTTCAGGACTTCTGGTCGGCAGGAGCCGGCTGGAATGTCAACAGAGAGCCGTTTGCCAAAGATTGGGAATGGATGAAAGAACTGAAAATCAGAGGAAGCTACGGTATAAACGGTAATCAGAACGTGAGCAATCTTTCCACAAACGTGTACAGCTATTATGCCGGAAGCGACATATTCGGTGCGGCATCCTATCTGTCCGGCTTCGCCAATCCCGACCTGAGATGGCAGGTGGTGAAGAAGGCATCCGCCGGCGTTGACGCTTCAATACAAAACCGGCTCAATGTATCGTTTGATGTATATAAGACAGACACCGATCCTTTGGTTGTCAATATTGACCAGAAACCATCCAGCGGCATATCCTCGTATCCGATAAATATGGGACATATCAGCACAAAAGGATTGGAATTCTCTGTGAGTTATCACATCATCCGCGATATGGAGAAACGAATAATGCTGAATGTCAGATTGACCGGTGGTTCTTATCGGTCTACCTATGGCGGATTTGAACAAGCGCTGGCTAATCTGACTGTGAAGAACGGTCAAAACCCCAATTCGCTGATTCAATATCGCGACGGAGAAAGCCCCAGCGCTTTGTGGGCTGTCAGATCACTGGGGATTGATCCGGCTACAGGGCAAGAGGTGTTTTTGACAGAAGATGGCGTCCCCACTTTCTGGTATAATGCAGACGACCGTGTGAAGATAGCCGACAGAACGCCTAAAATACAGGGAATATTCGGTGTCAGTTTCACCTATAAGAAACTGATCGCAAACGTGAACCTGCGTTACAGTCTGGGTGGATACAACTTCAACAGTGCGCTGTTCAATAAAGTAGAAAATATTACATCAAACAATGTGATATACAATCAGGATAAGAGAGCCCTGTATGACAGGTGGCAAGAGCCGGGAGACATTACAGAATTCAAGGGAATCTCCTTGACGAGAAATACCCCTATTTCATCACGGTTCATCCAAAGGGATAATTATCTGAGAGGAGAAAGCGCAAAAATATCGTATGACTTCTCAAAAGACAGATGGATTCAGACCTTGGCTCTCAAAGACCTAAGAGTGAGTATCTCAGTGAACGACTTGTTCACATGGAGTACAATGAAACAGGAAAGAGGTATTGATTACCCCTTCCAGAGAGCCGTATCAATGGGAGTAAGTGCCCGATTTTAAACACTAAACAACTAAGAGGAATGAAAACAAAAAAAGTACATATCGCGCTATTCTTCCTGATAACTGTTGCTTTTACAGCCTGTAACGATTGGTTGGACATATCGCCAAAAGATAAAGTACTGGAAAAAGACCAATATGCTTCGGAAGATAACATTAACAGCGCCACAAACGGACTATACAGGCAATTGACAAGCGAGAACCTGTATGGAGGACAGCTCACTCAGACTACGTTGGAGTTGATGGCTCATTATTACACCTATTCTCCGAACTCGACGAGTGATCCGTCATTTATTATTTTCCATGAACTAGGGCACTACAACTACACATCCGAAAACACAAGACCCAAGTTCACCGATATATGGAAAGAGGCTTACCAAACCATTCTCTATATAAACAGTTTCATAAAGGGAGTAAAGGAATCGACTGCCGTTATGTCTCAGGTGCACAAAGATATTCTGCTGGGCGAAGCATACGGAATGAGGGCTTACATACACTTTGATCTGTTCCGGATATATGGTCCCATTTACCGGGATCGCACGAACGAGAAAGTACTTCCATACAATGAGAAGACAGAAATAGTACTCAATCACACTGGTTATGAAGAAGCGGAATACAGTACGGCTGAAGATTATATGAAGTTGGTGCTGGAAGACATCGCCACAGCGGAAGCGCTGCTAAAAGACAACGACCCGATCGCAAGCGACCTGAATAGTATAACCGATGTATTGTCCGGTAATGATTTCTACCGGAACCGGAACCGAAGGATGAACTATTATGCGGTGAAGGCTCTCGAAGCAAGGGCGCAACAATACATCGGGGAAGAAACGAAAGCCGCTGAAGCAGCCAAGGTAGTTACAGACCAAATGGGCAGCGACAAGATATTCAAATGGACGAATGCCACTAATGTTAACTCCGATTATGACTACATCTTCTTTAACGAAGTGATATTCGGAATCAATAACCTGGATATGAGTTCACGGGCAAAAAAATATTATCTCGGCAGTAACATGGCTTCTTCGTATGTGATCGACTATAATAATCTGCTAAAGAATATTTTCAAAGACTATGATACCTCTTTGGGAAGTATTCTTGATTCCAGAGCCAGACAATGGAGCGCGAGCAATGTTAAGTCATCTCCCCTTGGATACTCAGCAGAGGGAACTTACATTTCTAATAAGTACACGACGATTTCTGCCAAGAAACCGGCAATAACAGACCTGCAAGTATTGATGAGAGTATCCGAAATGTACTATATACAAGCTGAGGCGGCATTGAAGGCTGGTGACAAGCCGGGTGCAATAGCCATCTTGGACATGATACTCGAAAGCAGGGGATTGACCTTACAGTATTACCTGACGGATGATAAAACGGATACGGAAATACTATCGCATATTGAACGGGAATACTATCGCGAGTTCTTTGGAGAGGGACAAGTCTTTTTCTTCCATAAAAGACATAAGAGCACAAAAATATTCAACGGATATGGAGAGGGAACTACAGACATTACCAATCCGGCTGCTACGTATGTAATACCAATTCCCGATGAAGAAAAGAATATTTAATTTTAGAATTAAAGATATGAAGACTACTAATATTGCATTATTTATATCTCTTCTTATACTGTTGGCTTCGTGCGATCATGATAGTCTGCCGACTTACAAAGATGTAGACCGGATTTACTTTCAATATGCCGGCAATCCAATCACTGCCGGCACTTCTGATCAAGTCAAGATAAACCTGGGGTATGACAATCCCATAAAAAGTGACTCTATAGTAAGAGTAAAAGTCAAACTGATGGGACACCTTTCCGACGTGGACAGACCATTCAAATGTGGAGTTATATCTCAAGAATCCAGCGCTGTTCAGGGAGAGGATGTTGAGATATTGTTTTCCGTCATTCCCGCGGGGAAAGAGGTGGGAGATCTGTTGATAAAGGTGAAAAACTCGACTAAGATAGAGACGACTACCTTATTGGCAAGGATAAGGCTCTTGCCCAATGAGTATTTTCATGTGGACTACACTCAAACCTATCCTGTTTCATCAACAAAGAACGGGTTGGAATATAACATCTATTTCGACTGCAAGACGGATATGCCGAGTCTCTGGGCCGATCCTAGCGGGGGAGCTCGCCTTACTCAATATTTCGGTAAATACAGTAACGTGAAATTTGACCTGATATGCGAGGTATGCGGAGTAACAAGGGAATATTTCATGCACAATCCCGAGATCGAAAGCGCTATAGATGTGGTAAATGCACGGATACCTACCGCTGTATCCTGGGGATGGATATCTCAGATTAACAGATACCTGACGGCGTATAAGAACTCGCACGACGGCGAACCGTTGAGAGATGAGAACGGCGAAGAGATAAAGATGGGGTTAACAATACAGTAATGAATAACAATAAATTAATAGATGAATATGAAACACCTATCAAATAAGTTAAAGACAGTTGTCGTACTATTCTCATTGGTCTGCTTGTTCTCATGCAACGAAGACAAAGGTAATTACGATTACAACGAAATTAATGAGGTGGGCATTGAAGGTCTGGATGGTCCTTTCGTGTTTGAAATAGGCGACACGAAGACTCTCACACCCACCTTGACCTTCTCGCAGGAAGAGGATGAGGGTTTGTTTACATACACATGGTATTACTACGACGGAGGGCAATGGAATGCTATTCACGAAGGTCGCAATCTGGAATTAGAAATATCCGGTACTTTCGGTAAACCGACAGAGACTACCCCCTACCGGCTAGCCTACGAGATAGTGAACAAAAAGACACAGATACCCTACCGGAAGCTATTCAACTTCACGGTCGTCACTCCCTTGGCAAGGGGATATGTGGCATTGTGTGAAAAGGAAGACGGTTTTGACATAGACATGATCGCATTACAGACTAATAATACATTCACGAAGTATAAGAATGTGTTGGATCTGACGGGATCAAACCTGCCGCGAAAAGGGGTGACACCATACGACATTGTTACTTTCCCTGATGTAATGGCGCCCGACCCATACAACAAGAGTGGAGCTGAATATTCGGTGTATGTATTGACCAACCAATATACGACACGTATCAAATCGGCGGATTATTCATGGCTTCCTACTTACGATATATCGAACTCAATAGAAAGTATGTCCCACTTGGATACGGAATACACAAAGAAAGGGAAGCCTATCATCGCCCAAAAGTTGAAGACCGGATATATAAACGTGTCATCAAATACCTATGTTCGTTCATTCATCTACCACAAGGAAGAGGACGGAACGGGCAACTGGTATGTATGCAGCCGTTGGCCTGCATGGTATTTCTATTCTGCACAGATGAACAGAATGCGTCCCAACGGTGATAGCCGTTACGAATCGGCGCCATACATTGCTGTGGGTACGCAGGCGGCTATGTATTATGACACAGGCAATAACTCTTTCAGAATTGGTTTCCTTCCCTCTTCCGCCAACGCCCAGAATTCGACTGATTTGTTCTACACGGAACCCTTGACGGAAACACCGGACGGTGTATTCAACTTCAACGATTCCAACGATGGGCTGCTTTATATGGGCGAAAGGCTATCTAGTAATTTGACAGATCGGGCTTTTGCTATATTAAAGCAGGCGGATGGGACGTATAAATACATAGAGTTCGGCGTAAATACTAATATGATGGTTGCAATCACAGGTGCTCCTAATAAGAGGAGAGCTTCCGTTTTTCCGACAGGGAGCAGGATAGAGGATGCCAAGTTCTTTGCCGGCGCACCCTATGCTAATAGCCCATGGCTCTTCTATGTGACCAATGATAACAAAGTCTTTAAGGCTGATATATCCGGTAGCACGGCTGTTATTATGGAGATCACCTCAAGCATACTGAAGAACGATGGTTACAATGAGATAACGACATTCAAATACCTACTGCCGCGAACAAACGGTCAATCCACACCTATCAAGGAATCATTAGCCGTAGGTACCTACAATGCAGCGAAGGGAAAGAACGAGGGAGGCAAACTGGAGTTCTTCCTGATGGCTAACACGACTTCCGGAGAAATCTCTTTGGCGAAATTCCCTACCGCCCCTAGGGAGGACGGCTATCAGATAGACATGTCATGGGACGGTCTGGGAAAGATAGTGGGACTCGACTTTAAAGAACAATAATATTACCTCACTTATACGATAATAGTTATGAAGAATAAAATAGTAATGAAGCACTTGTATCTTCTGTGTTTCTTAGTGGGAGTAGTGATGATTGGAGCATGCGACGACAACATACACAACTTCACGAAGGAGACAGGTGCGGATGCATCCAATGAAGTTTACATCGATGCAGCGAACAGGACATTTAAATACGCTATTCTCCGCACGGCGGACGAAGAGATACAGGGAGTAGATACCATATTGGCAAAGTTCCCCATACAAACCACGGAGGAAGCTAAGGGCGATATACGCGTCACTCTGACAGTGGATAATGAATTAGTGGACATATACAACTCCAAACATGAAACCGCCTACAATCGCTTCCCAAGCGAAGACCTGAGGATAAGCCATAGTACATTGACCATACCTAAAGGGACAACCATCTCGACCGATTCAATGACGATCTCTTGCATCAAGCCGCTCTTAGAGTTGACGAACACCAAAGGATACCTCATCCCGGTGAAGATAGTCACTTCGGAGGGGATCGACGTAAAAACACGAATCGACGAGCGAGTGGTGTACCTTATCGTGGATGTAAAACAAGACGAAGGCATCTTTTTCAAGGAGGGTGAGAACAGAGTAGACTTATCCAATAATCCATATTTGAATGCAAGCTTCAAAATTCAAGACCTTCCACTCACACTACATTCATACAATGAATTGCAAGATGATGTCAATATTCAGTTGTCGGTAAATAATAAACTGATTGATGCGTACAACAGCTCTAATGGTACCAACTATCTGCCGGTTTCCATAGACGATGTTGAGTTGTCGGAGGTTATTTTCCAAGAAGGTGATAAGACTGGTTCGGCTTCACTTTCATATACGGGAAATATAAATGCACTTAACGATTCGAAGGGATATCTTATCCCGGTTGAGATAACGACCGTTTCTTATGCCAGCAGCAGTGAAAATATCAAGAGAGTAGAAGCAAAGAAAACATTCTATGTTGCTGTTAATATCAGCACTTTGCATGCTGAACGACCTACCGATGATGGAGAAATGGGAGTGAAACAAACTGACCGGATGGCTTATAAAGTTGTTAGCTTAACGAACGATCTCGGTGAGAATGTCGTTCCCACGGCCGCCGGCCTTTCGAATGCGGGTACAGGCAATGTGAACAGCATGTTTGAAGATGGTACCGGTTATTGGGGTATAGGTGCCGGATCGATGTATCCTGTAGGGAGGAAAACGGCCAACTTCACGGTTGATTTAGGGTCGGAGGTTTCCAACGTAACAGGATTGATGTTGGAAAACGATAATGTTACTGTCAATTACATCATAAAAACTGTTACTGTGAGTTGTGCGACACAACAGATGTATGAAAATAACAGAAATACCCCTTTAGGAACCATCACGAATACTGCTAACGGAGAAGCCTATCGGATGTTGTATGTCAAGTTTAGCGAACCGGTCAGTGCGCGTTATATCATACTTAATGATGTACAAGCTACACTAGCTATAACTATACGAAACTTCTACATCTACACAGCCAATTAATTTGTTTTGATTGATGAAATTTATAATTAAAAGGGTACCCCCATTGGGAGATACCCTTTTATTCCACTATTCCACAAAAAGAAATACAATGAAGAAAAGTTTAATGATTCTATCAGTCTTATTTTTATTGGCTTGCGTCGGCAATGTTCTTTCCCAAAACAAATCCGTCATAAACGGAACATGGGAGAGAGGAAAACCGGACAATGTCAAACTATTCAGCATCGCCAATGGAACCCTCAATGAAGTGGCCTCATCCGAAGTAAGTGAAACAGGAGGATTCGCCTTTGCGTTTTTTCCCGAGAAGGAGGGATATTATGTGGTGGGACTCTCACCTACGGCGATTACCCATCAATATACATTTTATTTCAAACCCGGAGACCAGCTTAATCTTAAGGTAACAGCAGACACATACGAACTTGTAGGTGAAAATACGCCGGAAAATAAAGAAATGGTCAGATGGCACGATTTTATATTGCCTTTGGAAGACAAAGCCATATATTTTCAGAAGAATCTCATTACTTATGTAGAATTTTTCCCTTTGTTTGAGGAAAAACTGGAAGAATTAAAAGCCTATCCCCGTTTGGAAACCCCAAATAGAATATTCAACAGCACATTTGAGGATTTTAAAAGGAACAACCTACTTTTCAACGCGATCACGTTTATCCAGACTCCGCGCAAGGCTCACCCTCAAGATGAAGATTTTTGCGATTATTACAAGGAGATAAATTTACCCGGATTGACACAAAATACTTCCATACTCAACTATCCGGGCGGACTATCCTTACTTTTGAGCAGCTATATGTTGACCGTAAAAGTAGATGATAAATTGACAGATGACCAAAAAAAGGCAAAATTAACGGATCCTGTAGCTCAATTACTTGGAGGCGCTGACTCTGACCAGATAAAAAACGACACCATAAAGGGCGAAATAGCCGTCAGGCTGAGCCGCAATATAAAAATTCAGGCAAGTTTTATTGAGTTCCAAGACAAGTATGGTAAATACGTCATTACTGAAAGTCAGAAACAACGATGGAAAAATCAAGAACTTTCCCTTATTGAGAATGTCGTCAGCGAGGATGCGACCGATTTCAGATTTACCGATAAAAATGACAAAGAGATCGCTTTGTCGGACTTCAAGGGGAAAGTGGTATATATTGACGTATGGGCTACATGGTGTGGACCATGTAAAGTAGAATTTCCATCATTGAAGAAACTGGAAGCAGATTATCATGGAAATGACAATATAGTCTTTATTGGAGTGAATGTTGACGTTTCTAGAGATAAACAAAAGTGGCTGGATTTTCTGCAAAAAGAGCAGTTACCCGGGATACAGATATTTGCCGGGGATAAAGCCCATAATGAATTGATGGTTCCGTATGGGATTAAAGGGATTCCTCGTTTTATACTTGTGGGAAAAGATGGGAAACTTGTACTGGCAGATGCCCCTCGTCCATCTTCTTTCGAAATAAGAGATATCATCAATGCAACTATAAATAAATCGAAATAAAAACCTTTTTGTTGATTAGATAATCAATAAAAATTAATGATATATCTGTCGTCCTCTGTCATGCTGAACGTAGTGAAGAATCTCCTGCCGCACAGGATTGTGATCCTTCGCCCCTCAGGATGACAGCTAATGATAATGATACGTTACAATATGAAATATCTGAGGTTTATAGTAATCGTGTTCTTTTCTTTCTTTCCTTTAATTCTTTCTTCCCAGACTTCTGAAGATAAGATAAAAGCTATTCTCGATACCCTTGGCGCATCGTTGAAGAATAAAGATGTGGAATTGGCGCAACATTGTTTTGCCCCGAATTTCTCAATAAGTACTAGTACTTGGCCTAGTGCGCGTAATCAGCTAAATGTGATATTAGAGAATCTCAATTTTAGAGAAGTAACTTTTGTTTCAAAAGAAGAGCAAATAGCCGAAGAAACAACATTGGTGCATGTAAAATTTCTCTTGTTGGATAGGCAAACTCAAAAAAGTATAATAGCATTCAGCCCTGATAATAAGATTGTATTCATTGACTATTTTGATCGTTTGTTTGGACAGAGTCGTTATAATAAATCTAATTTAGCCGGAATATTGCCTTTTCAGCAAAATAAGGATGAATCTATTATTTTAAAGATAAAATTAAACAACAGTGAGTCTCCTCTTTCATTTTTGCTTGATACCGGAGCTGACGGTATGGCAATAAGAAAAACCCTGGCTGATTCACTCAATTTAAGGATTAGTCATACTCAAAATGCGAATATTGTCGGCGGACAAGCGCAGGTAAGCATCTCATCCGGAAATACGGTTCATCTATCCGATTCATTGTCATTGACAAATCAGAATATTGCAATATTCGAAACTATTCGGGATGTTGATGGCATTATCGGGTTAAACTTAGTAAAACATTATATAACAAGAATAGATTTTGACAGGAAAGAAATTCATTTATACACTTTTGGAGAACATCAATACCTCAAAGGCGAAACAATATCTATCAGTACACCCTATAATTTAATATTAATTCCCGGATCATTGAACCTGACAGAAAAAAAGACTGTAAACGGGAATTTTCTATTCGATACCGGAGCTAATTATCACTTAATAGCTTTTGCCCGTTTTGTGCGTAAAAACAGGTTGTTACTTAGTGGATTTAAACCTGAAGCCGAAGGTTCCACCATTAGTATGGGGCATGCAACGCCTGTATTTCATGGAAAAGCGTATGAATTTAGTATCTGCGAAAATATTGTTCAAAACAATATGCCTGTAACGCTTCAAGCTTCAGGAGCCGGTGATTCGTCGAAAAGTGGCGAAAACACCCCTGACGGCTCTATCGGAATAAAGTTTTTCAGCAGCTACAACTTGACGATTGACTTGCTACGAAAAGAAATGCATTTGTCTTCCCGGAATAGTCCATTATAATTGTATTAATATATGACATGTGTGTGTAGAAAGGGTAAAAAGTATATCATTCTCTTAGCGGGCTGAATTACATTAGACTTGTAACCTATTACTTCGTATTCTTTTTTCTCTCTTCTTCCCGTTCTTGTTTACTTTTTTGTTTGTATTTATTCCCTTATTTCCCTTTAACTTTCTTATCTGTTTCGCTTTCACCGATTCTTTGGCAATGCCTCGTTCTGCCGTAGCTTTATCTTTTTTTAACTCCTCACTTTCTCTTTTCAATTTTCCACTTTCAACTCTCGCCCCCTCTTTTGCTCCATAACTTGCGGCAGCCTCATAAGATTTCTCAGGCGAACCGTAAGTGCGACACAACACCGTACCGGGAAGCAATACCAACGATTGTGTGGAATACTCCGTGCAACGCTTCGTCTTTCGACTGTGTACATATCCCACAGCACCCTCACTTACCTGCTCGTCCGTACATACATATCCGTCTTTGGCACGGAAAAGACGTTCATCTACTAACGTATAAAACGGAATACGGGAATCGCCCTCCAAGACAAATTCATACAGCTTTAATTCTGCATGAGGCATATAAAAGTTAATTTCTCTTTGGGGACGTACCTGCATCAGATATAAAATAGATAGTTTATCCCCGTAACGAAGTGAAGCGTTACAACCTACCAAAGAAGAAGAAACCTCTCCAAGTGTTGTGGTTTCATCTATCGAAAACCCAACAGGAAGTTGCAGGGAAGTTACTAATCGGTCGGAGGAAACTGTTGTCTCTATGGTGGGGAGTGTTCCTTCTGAAATATTGAAGGCATCTACTACACATGCCTCTGCCAACGCCTCCCCTTTGTCGAGAAATACTTCCGTAGCTTTCAGGTTGTTCTTGACAAACACGTTGTAAGCCGTCAGGGAAGGGGGACGAGTTTGGTATGATTCACGGACGAAAGAAGAGAGAATACGATACGCCGAAAGGATATTTGATAGTTTGGTACGCTGCCGCATCTGTGAAAATGTACGTGGATTGGTGGGTCTGTTGTTGATGCTTCGGAATACTTGTTTGCCGCATCTAACGTAAGCTGCCATATTTTCGATGCGTCCACGATAGGAGCCGAGAGGAAAAGTAGTAATCATAAGTCAAAGGTTTGGTTAATAAGTTAAGTAAGGTTGTAAGTTTCTCAAAAACGTATCCCAAAGGTATACAAAAAGGATATAACTGCCTAATTTTTTTACTCTTTCTTTAGTGCTTTCTTCGCGGTTTGTAAACAATCCGAAACGTATTCCGTGGGTTTCTTCGGGTATCTATATCCGCTTGGGAAGCGGTCATGGAGTGGGGGAGGATTGGAGAGCGATCGGACAAAATACGGACATAATCCCTAAGCATGTTAAACGGGTTCTGAGATTCTAAACGATTAGATTTTACTAAAGCCGAAATAATAAATATAACATTCTTGTATTCTTCTATTCCAATTATTGTATAATTTTGCAATCTCATTAGAATGCATATGCAAAATGAAAAAGAAACAAAGTCGTTTAGATACTATTAAGATGATGATTTCCGGCAAAGAAATAGGAAATCAAGAAGAATTATTGCAAGAATTATATAAAGAAGGGTTTGACTTGACTCAAGCTACTCTCTCACGTGATTTAAAGCAATTGAAAGTTGCCAAAGCAGCAAACACCAATGGTAAATATGTTTATGTTTTACCTAATGATGTGATGTATAAACGTCCTACAGATCGAAAACCGGACGAGACGATAGTAAACCGTGGTTTTGTCTCTCTACAATTTTCAGGAAACATTGCTGTTATTAGAACTCGTCCCGGATATGCCGGGGGTATGGCTTATGATATAGACAATAGTGAATCCGAAGATATTTTAGGGACTGTTGCCGGAGATGATACCATTATGCTGGTGTTGCGAGAGGGTGCAAAACAAAGTATTGTTCGTAAGTTTTTATCAAATATTATTTCGAGTATCTATTAAAATAAAGAAGTATTTTATCGAATAGTTAAATGAACGGCAAAATAGATGTAATGGTAGCCAATACCTCGCATGAAATATATGTTGATACCATTTTAGAAACAATAACAACCGCAGCCAAAGTGCGCGGTACGGGCATAGCTAAACGTACCCACGAATATGTGGCGCAGAAGATGAAAGAGGGAAAAGCCATTATTGCGCTTTGTGGCGAAGAGTTTGCAGGTTTTTGTTATATAGAAAGTTGGGGTAACAAGCAATATGTAGCTAACTCCGGATTGATTGTTGTTGAGAAATTCCGTTTGCAAGGATTAGCCAAACGTATCAAGAAAGAAGCTTTTGAGCGTTCACGTACGCTTTGGCCCAATGCCAAATTGTTTGGGCTGACAAGCGGAGGAGCAGTGATGAAAATAAATACGGAATTGGGGTATGTACCTGTCCCTTTTTCCGAATTGACTGACGACGAGGCTTTCTGGAAAGGATGCGAAGGGTGTTGTAATCACGATGTGCTGGTACGGACGGGACGGCGGTATTGTATATGTACCGCCATGCTGTATGATCCGGAGAAGCATGAAAATGAGAATAATAAATAATTATGTACCATATAATTAGTACATGATTTACATAAGAAACCTATGAAAGAAAAAGTAGTTTTAGCATTTAGCGGAGGACTTGATACTTCCTTCTGCACCATGTACCTCTCACAAGAAAAAGGATACGAAGTATATACTGTTATTGCCAACACAGGAGGTTTTAGCACAGCAGAACTAAAAACAATCGAAGACAAAGCCTACAGGTTGGGGGCGGTGAAACACGTAACTTTGGACGTAACACAAGAGTATTACAATAAGAGTATTAAATACATGGTATTCGGCAACGTACTTCGCAATGGTACGTATCCTATTTCCGTAAGCTCGGAGCGTATTTTCCAAGCCATTGCTACCGCCGACTATGCCCGTGAAATTGGTGCAGATGCCATTGCTCACGGAAGTACAGGGGCAGGTAATGATCAAATACGCTTTGACCTTACATTTGAAGTACTGGCTCCGGGTATTAAAATCATCACGCCAACTCGTGATATGATATTGACCCGCGAATATGAAATCAATTATTTGCGCGACCACGGATATGTAGCCGACTTCACCCGGATGGAGTATTCTATCAATAAAGGTTTGTGGGGAACTTCTATCGGTGGAAAAGAGACGTTAAACAGTGAACAAACATTGCCCGAAGATGCTTATCCGAGTCAAATAATAGCCAAGGGAACGGAAACCTTAGAATTGGAATTTAAAGAAGGTGAACTACACGCCGTTAACGGTGAATTGTTTACCGATAAGGTGAAAGCTATTGGCAAAGTGGAAGAGATAGGAAGTAAATATGGTATCGGTCGCGATATGCATATTGGTGATACGATTATCGGGTTGAAAGGGCGTGTAGGGTTTGAAGCTGCTGCCCCTATCCTTATTATCAATGCTCACAAGATGTTAGAAAAACATACGTTGAGTAAATGGCAGCTTTATTGGAAAGATCAAATAGCTACGTGGTACGGTATGTTCCTTCACGAAGCCCAATACTTAGAACCGGTGATGCGTGACATTGAAGCTATGTTGACGAGTTCGCAACGTAACGTAAATGGTACGGTTTCTATTATCTTGCGTTCTTATTCCTACACATTAGTAGGTGTGGAATCTGCTTACGATTTGGTAAAAAACGATTTAGGCGAATACGGAGAGATACAGAAAGGTTGGACTGCCGAAGATGCGAAAGGATTTACCAAAATACTTTCCACTCCGTTGCGGGTGTATTATGCCAATCAAAAGAAAAACGAGAAATGATAAAAGTTGGAATTATAGGTGGAGCGGGATATACAGCCGGTGAACTTATCCGGATATTGCTTAATCATCCCGAAGCGGAAATTGTTTTTATTAATAGCAGTAGTAATGCCGGAAATAAGATTGCCAATGTTCACGATGGATTATACGGTGAATGTGATTTGATATTTACAAACGAGTTGCCTCTTGACGGTATTGATGTGCTTTTTTTATGTACGGCACATGGTGATGCCCGTAAGTTTATGGAGAGTCATGTATTGCCGGAAGACGTAAAAGTCATCGACCTTTCAATGGATTATCGCATAAAGGGTGATGACCATGGATTTGTATATGGACTTCCCGAATTGAACCGGAGAACTATTTGTAAGGCGAACTATGTAGCAAATCCGGGATGTTTTGCTACTTGCATTCAGCTTGGATTATTGCCTTTGGCAAAACATTCGATATTAAATGACGACGTAACGGTAAATGCTATTACAGGAAGTACGGGAGCAGGAGTAAAGCCGGCAGCAACAAGTCATTTCAGTTGGCGGAATAACAACATAAGTATTTATCAACCTTTTGCACATCAGCATGTACCGGAGATTAAACAGTCGTTGAAACAATTGCAACCAAGTTTCGATTCGGAAATTGATTTTATTCCTTATCGAGGAGGCTTTCCACGTGGTATCTTTACCACGTTGATAGTGAAATCCAAAATAGACTTACCCGAATTGGCAGGCATCTACGAAGAATATTACCAAAAAGATTCTTTTACGCACATCATAGATGAGAATATAGACCTCAAGCAAGTGGTAAATACGAATAAATGCCTGCTTCATCTGGAAAAGCACGGAGATAAACTACTGATACTCTCTTGTATTGATAATTTGTTGAAAGGAGCTTCGGGGCAAGCCGTACACAATATGAATCTGATGTTTAATTTGGAAGAAACAGTGGGATTGAAACTGAAAGCAAGTGGATTTTAGATGCTTAAATGAAATAAAGATCGGATATATCGGATAAGTATAATGAAACGTCCCAAACTTGTAAATAAAATAAAAGAAATCCTTCGGGAAGTTGCTCCTCAAGCGGAAGTTCTTCTTTATGGTTCGGAGGCAAGGGGTGATGCTTGTGCTGATTCCGACATTGATTTATTGATAGTGGTAGATAAAGAAAAGTTGACTTTTGCAGATATTACGGAGATTACTTATCCTTTGTATGATTTGGAATTATTTGAAGGGATTTCAATCAGCCCGTTGGTATATACTCGCAAACAATGGTTTGATCGTCCTTTTAAGACACCGTTTTATATCAATGTAATGAATGAAGGCATAAAATTATGAAGCAAAAATTGGGTGAAGATA
>SNRY01000087.1_pt1 | contig 36543 bp, 26 predicted proteins | sample 4693421 | NCBI WGS metagenome assembly SNRY01 (sample SAMN11003215, study PRJNA524138) | termite gut metagenome | isolation source: Bacteroidetes bacterial symbionts from single cell of protist host amplifed... | host: Streblomastix strix ... | reverse complement strand
CCAATCCGGTTGAGCAAATCTTATGCGTAACGTCTCAAATAATTGCATTTGCATAACACAAGGATAATGCTTTTCCGGGCTGTCCAATATACTTGAAAACTGATACTTGTTATTTATGGACAGACTCGAATTAATATAATTGATTTTGATGCGGTTGCCCTGTTTGGTATTAAACCTCAACTTTATCTGTTCCATTAGCCATTCCATCTGTATTTCCCCTTTTCATTTCGTCGATTGCACCTTTATCTACTCGAAATATTTTGTAATCGCTACCGGCTTTGGGCAGTACTCGGTCAAGGTGTTCCTGATTAGTATCGGTAATAAAAATTTGTCCGAAACGATTGCTTGCTACCAATTTTATAATTTCCTCCACACGCGAAGCGTCCAATTTATCAAAAATATCATCCAATAGCAGCAATGGAAGGGTTGTTCCGTTGCGTTTCAAAAAATCGAATTGCGCCAGTTTCAATGCAATCAGATACGTTTTGTTTTGTCCTTGCGAACCTTCTCTTTTAATGGGGAAACCACTTAACGACATGTTTAATTCATCCTTATGAACTCCTCGTAATGAGTACCCCATAATTTTGTCGTACTTACGGCTTGTTTGAATCACTTCGAGCAATGAAGCGTCTCGCGCATGCGATTCATAACCCAAACCAACTTGTTCTCTCTCATGAGAAATAAGAGCATAGAAAGATTGGAAAATAGGAAGAAATTCCCGAATAAACGTCTCCCGCTTGCGATAAACCGCTTCTCCGGTTTGCGCCATCGTTTCTTCCCACACCAAAAACAAATCTTCTTCCACGGGATATTCACTCTTCAATAGAGTATTACGCTGGATCAAAGCTTTATTATACCGAATCAAAGCATTCAAATAGCCTTTATCATATTGTGAAATAACGATGTCCATGAAATGGCGACGTTCTTCACTTCCTCCGGAAATCAATTCCGCATCTTTCGGAGACACCATAACTAATGGAAGTAAGCCGATATGTTCGGATAAACGTTCGTATTCTTTTTTGTTTCGTTTAAAACGTTTCTTTTGTCGCCGTTTCAGTCCACAATAAATCTCTTCTGTCGATCCGTTTTCCATTTCATAAAATCCTTGAATAACAAAAAAGTCTTCCTCGTGCCGTATATTTTGCGAATCAATGGAAGAACCTGCACTTTTACAAAACGAAAGAAAATGAACGGCATCTAATAGATTGGTTTTACCCATGCCGTTCAGTCCAACGAAGCAATTCAGTTTGGTTGAAAAACTAAGCTCCGCCTGTTCTATGTTTTTGTAGCTAAGTATGGATATATGTCTCAGTATCATGTGCTTTGATAATCTGCTGCGACACTTACCCTCGTTATTTGCCTCGTTCCAATTGCAAAGTCTTGGTAGGTTGGTCGCATACTTCGGAAGGTCCGAAATATTGAATGGGACCCGGATATACATATTCGGTATTGATAGCCCATGCTTCCCGCTTTTCGGCAAAGGCTTTGAAAGGAGCTCCGTCTAATTTTACCAATGCTTTTTGAATAACCGGTTTCAGTTCTCCATGGCGACGTTCCATATTCATCAGCATTGTAATAGGCACCCCGCCTGCCATCCATTCTTCAGCCGGAGCGGTAGTGTTACGGATGGACGCCATATAACCGGTTTTTCCATTGGCTATCAATACGGAAGCCGTATAACCCAAAGAGTAACAATAGTCAGCGTCGTAATTCGAAGGGGATGCACAGCGTCCTTCATATCCGAAGAAATGATGTTGAACTGAGAATTTTCCATCGTATTTGCCCTCTTTTTTCCATTGTGCCAGCTTATTTGCCACCATCTCGGACAACAGTTTTTCTGTTTCGATTAATGACACTTGAACATTTCCATGCGGATCGCGATCTAACGTCAATTGACGGGCAACGCCCTCGGGAAGGCTTGCATATATATCCGCATTTTCTTTGGATAACTTTGAAATGATGTATTTTCGTTGGTTTCCTTTTTCAATAGTAGCAAACTCGTTTGCATTAGCGACCAAAAAATCATTCAATTCCGCAATCAATCTTTTCATAGCAGGAATAAATTCCACCAAACCTTCGGGGATTAATATGGTTCCGAAGTTGTCTCCTTTTTCGGAGCGATTGACTACGGCTTGTGCGATGCTGGTTACTATGTCGTTTAAGGACATATTCTTTGCTTCCACTTCTTCGGAAATGATGCAGATATTCGGTTGGGTTTGTAAAGCACATTCTAAAGCAATATGGGAAGCTGAACGTCCCATTAACTTAATAAAATGCCAATATTTACGTGCAGAATTACAATCGCGCTGGATATTGCCGATGACTTCGGAATATACTTTGCAAGCAGTGTCGAAACCAAAAGATGTTTCAATTATTTCGTTTTTCAAATCGCCGTCAATCGTTTTCGGACAACCGATAATTTGTATTCCATATTTTTGGGCTACATAATATTCTGCTAACACACAAGCATTCGTATTGGAATCGTCGCCGCCAATAATAACAATGGCTTTGATATTCAACTTTTTCAGAATTTCACGTCCTTTTTCAAATTGTTCCGTTGTTTCCAGTTTGGTACGTCCCGAACCGATAATGTCAAAACCGCCGGTGTTCCGATATTCATTAATTATGTTGGAAGTCAGTTCCGTGTAATTATGATTGATCAATCCGCCCGGACCCAAGATGAAACCGTACAGTTTGCTGTCTTTATTGAGTTTTTTGATTCCGTCGAATAAACCGGAAATTACATTATGCCCCCCCGGAGCCTGTCCACCCGAAAGAATCACTCCCACGTTCACAGCAGGAAAATTTGTGGTTTCGTTGGATTCAACAAATTGAATCAGCGGCATTCCGTACGTATTGGGAAATAGCTTCTTGATAGCCTCTTGGTCTGCTACGGATTGTGTAGCAACACCTTCACTCACTTTCACCGATCCTCTTAATGCTTTTGGTAGTTTAGGTTGGTAAGTAGCTCTCGCAATTTGCAATGCACTCTTTGTCATTTTTTGTCTATTTTTGTTACGTATCGATATTAGCGTATGTAGAGTTTTTTTCAATGAAATTGCGACGAGGTACGACATCTTCACCCATTAGCATAGAGAAAACATGATCCGCCTCGGCGGCATTTTCTATATTTATTTGTTTCAGCATACGATTGTCCGGATCCATAGTTGTTTCCCAAAGTTGGGTTGCGTTCATTTCACCCAAACCTTTGTACCGCTGTGTATGAATAGTGTTTTCAGATCCTCCACCGTAAGTGTCAATGAACTTTTGACGCTGAGTTTCCGTCCAGCAATATTCTTCCGTTTTTCCTTTCTTGCAGAGGTATAAAGGAGGAGAAGCAATGTACAGATATCCGTTTTGGATAATCTGAGGCATATAACGAAAAAAGAACGTCATAATCAAGGTGTCGATGTGAGAGCCGTCCACATCAGCATCCGTCATAATTATGATTTTTTTATAACGTAGCCTTTCTATATTGGCTGCCTTGCTGTCTTCTTCCGTACCAATAGTTACTCCTAAAGCGGTATATATATTGCGAATTTCGTCACTTTCAAGAGCTTTGTGATACATGGCTTTTTCCACGTTTAGGATTTTACCGCGTAAGGGTAAAATAGCTTGGTGGGAACGATTGCGTCCTTGTTTAGCTGTTCCACCTGCCGAATCTCCCTCAACAAGGAACAGTTCGCATCTGTCCGGATCGTGGTCGGAACAATCCGCCAATTTACCTGGAAGTCCTCCTCTTGATATGGGAGATTTGCGTTGCACCATTTCACGCGCTTTGCGAGCAGCATGACGAGCAGTGGCAGCGAGAATCACTTTGTCCACAATGACTTTGGTTTCTTTCGGATGCTCTTCCAAATAATATGTTAGCGCTTCGCCGACAGCTTGATCCACAGCTCCCATTACCTCGTTGTTGCCCAATTTGGTCTTAGTTTGCCCCTCGAATTGTGGTTCGGCTACCTTAATGGAAATTACCGCCGTTAGTCCTTCGCGAAAATCGTCACCTGTTACCTCTATTTTTATTTTTTCAAACATCTTTGAATCTTCGGCATATTTTTTCAACGTACGTGTAAGCGCACGACGGAAGCCTGCAAGATGTGTTCCTCCTTCGATTGTATTGATGTTGTTTACATACGAATGAATATTTTCCGCATAAGAAGTGTTGTACATAATAGCCACTTCCACAGGAATATTCTGTTTCTCCGTGTTAATGTAAATCACATCGGGAATAAGATGTTCGCGAGAAGAGTCGATAAATTGAACAAATTCTTTTAATCCTTGTTCCGAATAAAACTCTTCATACTTGAAATTGCCATTTTCGTCCTGTGTACGACGATCAGTCAATGATATTCTGATTCCTGCATTCAGGTAAGCCAGTTCCCGCATACGAGTAGCCAAAATATCATATTTGAATTCGAGCATCGTGAAAATAGAAGGATCCGGAAGAAACTCTTGGCGCGTCCCTATTTTATCCGAAATGCCGATTTCTCGAACATCATATAAAGGTTTTCCACATTCATATTCTTGACGATATATCTTCCCGTCCCGTTCCACCTGGGTAGTCATGTGTATGGACAAAGCATTCACACACGATACACCTACGCCATGCAAACCTCCCGATACTTTATAAGAATCTTTATCGAATTTACCCCCCGCATGAAGTATTGTCATGACAACTTCCAATGCGGATTTTTGTTCTTTTTCATGAATGTCGACCGGAATGCCACGCCCGTTATCTTGAACAGTAATAGAATTGTTTTCATTAATTATCACCTCTATACAGTTGCAATGCCCGCCCATTGCTTCATCAATAGAATTGTCGACAACCTCATAAACCAAGTGATGTAATCCTTTCAATCCTGTGTCCCCAATATACATAGCAGGACGTTTTCTTACCGCTTCCAAACCTTCCAACACTTGAATGTTGTCGGCAGAATACGTCCCATCATTAATGGTAATAATTCGTTCATTTGACATAATAATATTTCCCCTTTTTAGTGCAACAAAGATAATGTAAAAATTTATTTCGAATAATAAATCACTTTTTTTTATTCCAATCTGCAAATTGCGGTTACTCCGGTAATTACCATCCTTTTAAAATCAAAAGGATACAGTAAATAAACAAATTGCTTTATAGAAATGTTTGATTGAAAAGCAGCCGGAATATCATTTAGCAGATGATACCGAATCTGAAACAATTGAGTTATTTCGTTTTTATCTTCCTCTTTTTCCGACAGGAGAATAACCCCCGGATGCCATTCTACGGTTTCCAATTCTTCCAATAAAGGAAAAACGCGCAAAACATCCCCTTCTTGCCCTATCTCGACTACACATCGTTTTAAGAAACCATATTCCGGTAAAAGTAGAAAGTGGGAAGCGTATCGTTTTATCCACATGGAAAGATAAGCTCAAGTTTTTGTCTTTGTCGTTATTTCTTTTTACTTTCGTCTTGATTGCTGCGGGAGTGGGATTTTTCAATACGGCGTTGATTAAACTCTTCCGGCTTTTTCCTTTCTTGTTGAATCGGTTGGGAAGGAGGGATGAATTCCTTTTCTGTTTCTTCCGGCCTCTTTTTTTCTACCGTATCATTTTTTATTTTAGAAACGATATCATTGGCATGATGATAACGCATCAAAGCGAGGCTATCCAATAGTAACTTCCTCTCTAATGTATCCTTTTTAGGGAAATAGATAAAACCTCTGATTTCTTTTATATTGAGTGTATCAGATTTCAAACTGATATGTTCTTTCCCCGATGTCAATACTCTTTTTACCATGCTAACTACGCTGTCGTTGTCATAAACTATTTGCATGGACATAACGGCAAACATTGCCGAATCGGCAGGTTTCGAATCAAAAAAGCGATAATATGCCTGCCACAGCAATGAATCTTGCTTTTCAAAATTTTTATCTGACGGAAAAAGAAATGTGATTTTATTATTTAACGGATAACCGGTTAAAAAAGAAACACGTTGCCCTGTCCACACGTCCACACTGTCTCCGGTAGCTGATATTTTCGATTTCCCATTGCGAAGATCTATTAAACGGTCGATTTCCTCTTGCCGATTTTTGAAACGTTTGTTTATTTTTTCATAAATCTTGGCGAGTACCTCCGTATGACGTGTGTACCATACCATGGAAGAATCAAAAACAACTTCCGTTGTTTTGTGTTTCTGAAAGACATAGTCTATATAAAGCTGCTTCTTATAATTGTCATTGTAAGGTAAATCTTCACTTATCGCCTTAGCCACATGATAATCGTAAAGCAATTTTTCCATTTGTATTTCCGAAAGAACTTCTTCGGGACGTTTCTCCTTGCAACCACTAATCAATAGAATAAAGATCAAAGCGTATCGCCAACCGTATCTATTTTTCAAGCTTTTCATGTTCTTTCCGGGAAGTCGGATTTATATACTTGCTATAAAATAAAAGAAGCGCAATAATTCCACATGTAATGGCTGAATCGGCAAAATTGAATATGGGACTAAAAAAGACAAAGCGTTCTCCGCCTACAAAAGGCATCCAACCCGGCCAAACGGTATTAATAATCGGAAAATAGAACATATCCACGACTTTGCCGTAAAACCAAGGTGCATACCCTTCACTTCCAGACACAAAAGTAGCAATGGTGGAGTGGGTACTTGCGTTAAATATCATTCCATAAAATATGCTATCGATAATATTTCCCAATGCCCCTGCCAAAATAAGTGATACGCATATAATATAACCCGTCTTTAGTTTTTCCTTTATTATTTTAAACAGATAATAAGCTATTCCTCCTACGGCAATGACACGAAAACAAGAAAGGAACAATTTTCCGAATATTTCCATCCCAAAAGCCATCCCGTTGTTTTCAGTGAAATAAATGTAAAACCAATCTGTGATGCGAATGCTTTCGTGCAGATACATTGTCGTTTTTATCAACGCTTTGATAATCTGGTCAATGACAAGCACAGCCATAATAATGAGCAAAGATACGTGTCCTTTGGTAAGTAGCTGTTTCATAAAACGGCTGATGATTATTTTATAAAAGCCCGGTAGATTTATCTTTTTCCTTCTTTAGCTTCAATGCTCAGCGTAGCATGAGGCACAGCGCGTAACCGTTCGGCGGGAATCAACTTTCCTGTTTCCCTACAAATGCCGTAAGTTTTGTTTTCGATGCGTCCTAAAGCGGCTTGGAGTCCCTGAATAAACTTTAACTGACGCTGCGCTAATCGCGTTGTTTCTTCTTTGGAAAGAGTACTGGATCCATCTTCAAAAATTTTATAAGTAGGAGAGGTATCATCGGTACTGTTACCATCCAAATTCATGATACTTAGTTTCAGTTGTTCGTAATTACGTTGCGCCAACTCTAATTTTTCTTCAATAATGGCACGGAATTCCACCAATTCCGCATCCGAATATCTTGTTTTTTCTGCCATGATAAAGCATTTATTATATTAAAGTACCTATAACATATTTGTATTCGTTGCGATACCAATATCAAAAATCAACCTTTTTTCGTATGAGATTGAGGAGCAGGAGGGATACTAGAGGTCTGGGAGTAGTAATATTACGAGTATTACTTTTCTCTCTACCCTCGTTTATCTTAATTGATTTTATTTCTTTCGTATTTTTTTCCATAATCAGTTCGTATTTTTTGCTCCTATATCAGAAACCGATGATTATTCTATTGAGTAATTAAGGTTAATTTTTCGCTACGTCAACAAACAAAGAAAAGTCATTAAACTCCAATTCTACTCCATTTTCAACCTCATTTACCAATACTAAAGAATTAGCTAAGACTTGGTTGCAAATATAACTATTATATTCATTTACAGCATCATCCGTTTGAGGATTTTTAGACAGCAGAATTTTTATTTTATCTGTTATCTCAAAGCCTTTCGACTTACGTATGTTCTGAATACGGTTTATCAACTCGCGAGCAATTCCTTCGCGACGCAATTCCTCGGTGATAGTAACTTCGAGAGCAACAGTCAATTTTCCTTCGTTGGCAACCAACCAGCCGGGAATGTCTTCGTTGATAATTTCTACATCGTTTGTTTCAACTATAATTTCTTCATCGTCTATATGAATTGTATATTTCCCTTCTTTCTCCAATTCTGCAATAGCTTCTTGCGACATCTCTTGCACAGCTTTTGCAATGGCTTTCATCCGGTTGCCAAATTTGGGACCGAGTTTCTTAAAATTGCATTTTATTTTCTTTACTAATATGCCGACTGTACCGTCCGTGTAATTCACCTCCTTAACGTTTACTTCATTCATAATAAGGTTTTTCACACTTTCGATATACCTTCGCTGTTCATTGTTCGTGATGGGAATCATGATACGTTGCAACGGCTGGCGAACTTTGATATTCACTTTGCGGCGCAGTGCCAATACCATGGAAGTTATGTCTTGTGCCATTTTCATCTGTGTCTCCAATTCTGCGTCTATCATACCGGCGGCGTATTCGGGATATTTGGCTAAATGTACGGAAACAACGTTATCTCGTTTGGTTGCTGCAACTAAATCCAGATAAAGGCGATCGGCATAAAAAGGGGCTATCGGAGCCATCAGTCTCGCTACGGTCTCTAAGCAGGTGTACAATGTTTGATAAGCTGAAACTTTATCTTGCGAATAGTCTCCCCCCCAATAGCGTTTGCGGTTTAGGCGTACATACCAGTTAGAAAGATTGTCGTTCACAAAGTCGGAAATAAGGCGTCCTGCTTTGGTAGATTCATAATCGTTGTAACAGGTGTCAGTCTCTCTAATGAGAGAATGGAGTACAGATAGAATCCATCTGTCTATCTCCGGACGTTCATTTGCCGGAATATCTGCTTCCTTATATTCAAAACCGTCCACATTCGCATAGAGGGCAAAGAAAGAATAAGTATTATACAGCGTACCGAAAAATTTGCGTTGTACTTCTCCTATGCCTTCTGTGTTGAATTTCAAATTATCCCATGGCGAAGCATTGGTTATCATATACCAACGCAAAGGATCGGAACCGTATTGTTCGATGGTAGAAAATGGGTCGACGGCATTGCCTAAACGTTTAGACATTTTATTACCGAATTTATCTAATACCAACCCATTGGAAACAACCGCCTTAAACGATATCGTGTCAAACGCCATCGCAGCAATGGCATGAAGCGTAAAGAACCATCCGCGTGTTTGATCCACCCCTTCGGCAATAAAATCGGCAGGATAGGCTTTGCCGCTATCCAATAATTCCTTATTCTCAAACGGATAATGGATTTGTGCATAGGGCATAGCTCCCGAATCAAACCATACGTCGATAAGATCGGTTTCGCGTTTCATGGGTTTCCCTCCTTCGGACACCAATACGATTTCATCCACATAAGGACGATGCAAATCTATTTTATCGTAATTTTCCGTGCTGTAATCTCCTATCACAAACCCTCTGTTTTTGTAAGGATTAGATTTCATGAAGCCGGCAGCTACAGATTCTTCTATTTTGCTGTAAAGTTCTTCTACTGATTGGATGCAGATTTCCTCTCTATTGTCTTCCGTACGCCAAATAGGAAGCGGTGTTCCCCAATAACGCGAACGACTCAGATTCCAATCGTTCAAGTTTTCCAGCCATTTGCCGAAACGCCCCGTTCCCGTGGATTCAGGTTTCCAATTAATGGTTTTATTTAATTCCGCCATGCGTTCTTTGCAAGCCGTAGAACGGATAAACCAACTGTCCAACGGATAGTATAGTATCGGCTTATCGGTGCGCCAGCAGTGTGGATAATTGTGCGTATGTTTTTCTATCTTGAAAGCACGATTGGTGGATTTGAGCATCATACAAATGGAGACATCCAACGTCTCGTCTTTTTCCGTCGAATTTGGATCGTAATCGTTTTTCACGAAACGTCCTGCGTATGCTTCATATAAGGAAACGTTTATCCGTTCTTTTACAAAGGTCTCGTCTAAATCTTTCAATAGGTAGAATTTACCTGTTAAGTCCACCATTGGGCGTGATTCACCTTTCTTGTTGATTAACAGCAAAGGAGGAACACCGGACACTTTTGCCACTTGTGCATCGTCGGCTCCAAATGTCGGCGCAATGTGAACAATACCCGTACCGTCTTCGGTGGTAACGTAATCTCCCGAAATGATGCGAAATGCTCCTTCGCCGGGGTTTACCCATGGAATAAGCTGCTCGTATTCCATTCCCAGCAAGTCTGAGCCTTTGTATTCGTTTATTATTCTAAAAGGAGTCAATTTGTCTCCCGGTTTGTAATTTTCCAGCGCTAAATCACTGTCTTTCGGATTGAAATACTGATTTAACAACTCTTTTGCCAACACTACCGTAACGGGTTGCCCTGTATAGGCATTGTAGGATTGTACCGCTACGTAGTCAATATTTTTGCCCACGCAAAGGGCTGTGTTTGATGGGAGTGTCCAAGGCGTGGTAGTCCATGCCAAAAAATAAGAAGTTCCCCAAGCAGCCATTTCCGGTTTGGGGTTTTTCATTAGGAATTGTGCCGTAACAGTAGTGTCCTTGACGTCGCGATAACACCCCGGTTGGTTCAATTCGTGAGAACTCAGTCCTGTTCCTGCAGCCGGTGAATAGGGTTGAATCGTATATCCTTTATACAGAAACTCTTTTTTATACAACCGGCTGAGTAACCACCAAAGCGTTTCGATATAGCGGTTATCATAAGTGATGTAAGGGTCTTTCATATTCACCCAATAGCCCATTTTGTGTGTAAGCCCTTCCCATTCTTTGGTATATTTCATCACCTCTTTGCGACAGGCAGCGTTGTAATCGGCTACGGATATTTTCTTTCCGATGTCTTCTTTAGAGATACCCAGCGATTTTTCCACACCAAGTTCCACCGGTAATCCGTGCGTATCCCATCCTGCTTTGCGCATCACACGGAAACCTTTCATTGTTTTATACCGGCAAAATATATCTTTAATGGTGCGCGCCATGACATGATGAATACCCGGCATACCGTTGGCAGAAGGCGGACCCTCGTAAAACACAAACGAAGGACAGCCTTCGCGTTCCGTCATACTTTTGGTAAAGACATCGTTTTCATCCCATTTTTTCAATACCTCTTTGTTTACCTGCGAGAGGTTCAGCTCCGAATATTCGACAAATTTCTTACTCATCTCCGTAGTCTGTCAAACAGTTATTTTTCTTTTTAAGCGACAAAGTTATGAAAAATATCGTTTAGGCGAGATGGAATTGGTGGTTTCTTTTCCACTGAGAGACAGCGTCTATCATCCCAATTATTGTTTCTTTCTTAGTTTATGTACCGCCGCTTCCAATGATTCGGTTGGCGCTATGATATTGTAATCCTCCCAAAAATTTTCATCATAAAAATCAGTTACTTTATCCGAAAGAGAATGTTTGTCGCTGAATGCCAGCCGGCTTGGAATTTTGGTTATATCTTGTTCTTTTCTGTCAGTTACAACCATTTCGGAGACAATGGAATAATTCGTGGAAAATAGTTTACGCTTCCAATCACATTTGAAATTAATTTCACTGCGAATATAATTCAGATAGCTACATCCATTTTGCTGTCTGTAAGTGATTAAATAGTTTATTTCTTCGGGTTTGAAACGAAGATTAAAAGGCTTCTTTTTCAAAATCGACAATGCAACTTTATTACGGTCGTCCATATTGAGACTAAACTCTGCCCTCGAAAAGGTAAGATTTTTTTCGTCAATATATAGTCTCCCATATAATAAAGGATAAGATAATACAACTTGTGGCTCGAAGTTTACCACATAATGAGGACGTTCGTCTATCATTACAGAGTTTTCCAACCGGAATTTATAGTTCGACAAAAACTCGGAGTCGAGCAACCAATCGCGGTTTTTTACCACATCCAAATACAGAGACAAGTTGGGTCCCCCTTGTAATTTGACCATAAGAGTATCTCCCCGTTTAGGGCTGAGTAATTGACGTCCTTTATATATCTGTGTTTTGTCGTGAGTGATGTCTTCGATATATGAAGTCTTATAGATATGGATAATAGCTTCCGAAATGTGAATATAATTACGTCTTTTCTTGACAGTTTCCCTATAGAAACCTGTAAGTAAATTAGGATTCATACTATTATTCTTCTCGATCTTTCCAATAGCTGTTTTTACCAAATCGCGCGGATTAAAGCCTTTTACAATAACTTCCTGCAAGGTACTGATAAGAGGTGTTAAAACTATCGTCACATCTTGTACGTCCTCTTCTTTTAAGGGAATCTTTTGAGTATAATAACCAACGGATGAAAATTCCAATGTTTTTACTTTAAGATTTTTGTTTACTTTGATTGTAAATTCTCCGTCGGTATTGGTAATAGTAGCGATATTGGTTTCCGGAATAGAAACAGTTACGTACTCCAATGCTTTTTTGCTCTGCTTGTCTTTTACCTTTCCGTTCACAGTGATATAGTTCGCTTTTTCTTGTGCCGATACTGAAACAATATTACCGGCAAAGACAAGAAAAATCAGAAGAGATCCTATAACTTTTGAATAATAAATGGTTTTCATCGTTGTGTTATAAAATAATTAATCCCAGTTGCTATTTATTCTTTCACTATTAAGTATAAAAGTCAATCTCTACCTTTGCATTATCCACACACAAAAATTAGGAGGACTGCCTATACGATTACCAAAACTGTTGCAATATATGTATTTTTGGCTTAGTATATTCCAATTCTACAACATTTGTCTCTAACATTTGCTAAAGGGTTAAACTCATTTTATTTATGCAATATAAATCTAATTTGTTTGCCTTTTAACTGTCAGATCAAATAGAAACTATTTCAAAAGCCATCAATTGAATTTAATTTGTACTTTTGTATGACAGCTACTATGGTTTTACATTAATACATAATCATTATATGACTTCCCAGCTTGTTTTTGCTACTAACAATCTTCACAAACTAAAGGAGGTTTCATTTATGTTAGGGAGTAAGGTAGCACTTTTAAGTTTAAACGACATCAATTGTCTGGTTGATATTCCTGAAACGGCAGCTACTCTCGAAGGAAATGCTTTGTTGAAAGCAAAATATATTTATGAAAAATATGGGTTGAATTGTTTTGCCGATGATACCGGATTGGAAGTGGAGGCTTTAAACAATGAACCGGGGGTTTATTCAGCGCGATATGTCGGCGAGGGAAAAAATTCACAAGCCAATATGCTGAAACTATTGCAAAAATTGGAAGGGGAAGAAAACAGGAAAGCTTGTTTCCGTACAGTGGTTGCTTTGATTTTACATGGGGAAGAACACTTGTTTGAGGGAATTGTTCATGGTGAAATAATAAAAGAAGGACGAGGAAATTCCGGATTTGGGTATGATCCTGTTTTTGTGCCCGAAGGCTATAGGAAAACATACGCTGAATTGAGGAACGATATTAAGAATGCAGTTAGTCATCGGGCTATGGCAATCAACAAACTTTGTGAGTTCCTGAGTTCAAACCCGTGATGATAAAAACAAACAAAAAGGAATAGTAAATGTGTGCATCAGATGACCAAGCAATCATCGATAAGTTAATTTAATAAAATCAGGGCAACCGCATCAAAAATAAAAAACGTATCAAGGTATTTTACACCAAGAAGTCCGCTATTATATCATTGATGAGCAAGTGCTTCCACCTTCTTATTACCTATCTTTGGCAAGGGGACATTGGGGGATAGAAAATCACTTACATTGGCATTTGGATGTTACTTTCAAAGAAGAAGCCTGTAGGGTCAGAACAGGTGAAGCGCCTGTGAATCCATCTACTTTGCGTAAATTTGCATTGTAAGTCCTTTCTAATGTCAATGATAAGCATAGCCTGCAGAAAAGACAATATAAAGCGGCGTTAGATATTGGTTATATGGAAAGAATCCTAAACTTTTGATGCGGTTGCCCTGGAATTATAGACTTTCCGTTTTCCAACTTTATATGTATCTTTGTTTCGAGATGTTGGTAAGGTGCTCATGTGCCTGATTCTTTGTGTTTGCAAATACAAAGATAAACCAACATCCATTATGGTAATATTGCATCGCCGCAACAATGTCAATCAAAATTGGTAACATAAAAAAAAATTGAAATTGATTTGTAGAGTTAAAATAGCTATTTGAACGCTGTTCAAACAGTGTATTAATAGAGGTCTATTGTAGAATTAAAATCTTATCTTCACTGAGGTAAGGTGTAATTGTAATGCATATTGATTGGACTATTGTGGAATTGAAACGATGTGTGGAGAACAAAACTAAATCGTTTTAATGACAGTATTAATTGGACTATTGTGGAATTGAAACTGATATATTCTTTAACAAATAAACAATTGCTTCAGCGTATTAATTGGACTATTGTGGAATTGAAACCTGTTTGCCGTATATTCATCCGTTACCGTGACATTGTATTAATTGGACTATTGTGGAATTGAAACTAATATCTATGATCATCTAATAAAACACCTGTTTTATGTATTAATTGGACTATTGTGGAATTGAAACTTTGGCTTGTTCGGATGTGCAACAAGGAGTATGAGTAGTATTAATTGGACTATTGTGGAATTGAAACGAACCATGTGGCTGCGGTAACGGGTTCGTTTCTTTTGTATTAATTGGACTATTGTGGAATTGAAACCTGTTGAGGCGCTCGGTATTACGGCTGCTTCGGAGTATTAATTGGACTATTGTGGAATTGAAACAGAGCAGGACCTATAACCGGAATGCCAGCCATTGCCTTGTATTAATTGGACTATTGTGGAATTGAAACCGCTAATGGCTATGTCGCTAGCGCTTTCCCGGATGCGTATTAATTGGACTATTGTGGAATTGAAACTTTACTAAATGCAATAAATGCGTCGATGGCAGTTAGTATTGATTGGACTATTGTGTAATTGAAACAACTACTGATAATGAAACGAAATAATGCCGAACATATAGGGAAATTGGTTTATCAATTTTTGCGACAAGAAGGATTAGAAACGCCATTGTATGAACAGCGTTTGATAGACTCTTGGGACAAGTTGAGTCCTGCCATAACTTCCTATACCAAAGAATTGTATATTCGCAATCAGATTTTATACGTTCACTTAACGTCTGCCGTTCTAAGGCAAGAACTAATGATGAACAGAGAGGCATTGGTGCATCATTTGAATGAACGGGTAGGAGCAAGGGTCATTACAAATATTATATTTCGATAAATTAACAACATGAACAAAATAGCAAGTAAAAAACGTTTCTCGGAGAAAGTATTCGAGTTGGAGATAGAAGCTCCACTTATTGCAAAATCCCGCAAAGCGGGTCACTTTGTGATTGTGCGTACCGGCGAAAAAGGGGAACGTATCCCTCTTACTATTGCAGGGGCTAATGTTCAGAAAGGAACTATTACGTTAGTAATACAAGAAGTAGGTTTAACGTCGGCACGATTGAATAAACTGGAAGCAGGCGATTATATTACCGATGTAGTTGGTCCGTTGGGACAAGCCACTCATATTGAAAATTTCGGAACAGTGGTATGTGCTGGCGGTGGAGTAGGAATTGCTCCGATGCTCCCTATCGTGCAAGCGTTGAAAGCTGCCGGAAACAAAGTAATTACCGTATTGGCAGGACGCACAAAAGATTTAATCATTCTGGAAAAAGAAATCAGCGAAAGTTCGGATGAAGTTATCATCATGACGGACGACGGGTCTTATGGACAGAAAGGACTTGTAACAGAAGGAGTGGAAAAAGTATTGAGGCGCGAAAAAATAAACAAATGTTTCACTATCGGACCCGGCGTCATGATGAAATTCGTTTGCTTACTGACCCAAAAATACGACGTGCCTACCGATGTTTCTCTCAATACCATTATGGTGGATGGTACGGGAATGTGTGGCGCTTGCCGTGTCACGGTAGGCGGAAAAACGCGATTCGTCTGTGTGGACGGACCGGAGTTCGACGGACATCAGGTGGACTTTGATGAAATGCTAAAACGGATGGGAGCTTTCAAAACTTTTGAACAAAACGAATGGGAGAAACTATCTGGCGGCGAAGCAAATCAAACAATAGATGAAAAAAAACGCAATGCCCCATGGCGTGAAGCGTTGCGTAAAAGTATGAAAGCCAAAGAACGTATGGATATTCCCCGTGTTCGTATGAATGAACTCGATGCGGAATATCGCTCGCACAGTCGCAAAGAAGAAGTAAATCAAGGATTGACCGGAGAGCAAGCTTTGACTGAAGCCAAGCGGTGTTTGGATTGCGCCAATCCCGGTTGTATGGAAGGTTGCCCCGTAGGTATTGATATACCTCGTTTTATCAAAAATATCGAACGGGGCGAATTTTTTGAAGCTGCCAAAACGTTGAAAGAAACCAGTATGCTTCCTGCTGTGTGCGGACGGGTTTGCCCGCAAGAAAAGCAATGCGAAGCAAAGTGTCTCCACCTGAAATCAGGAAAAGAATCTGTAGCCATCGGCTATCTGGAACGCTTTGCAGCAGATTACGAACGGGAAAGCGGTCGGATGTCCGTACCCGAAATCAAGCAGAAGAATGGGCGAAAAATAGCGGTTATCGGTTCTGGTCCCGCCGGACTGTCTTTTGCCGGAGACATAGCAAAGTACGGTTATGATGTAACGATGTTTGAGGCTTTGCATGAAATTGGCGGCGTATTGAAATACGGTATTCCTGAATTTCGTTTACCGAACAGAATTGTGGACGTAGAAATAGAGAACCTTGCCAAGTTGGGTGTTAAGTTTGTCAAAAACTGCATTGTGGGTAAAACAATCAGTGTGGAAGACCTGAAAGAAGAACATTTTGAAGGTGTTTTTGTAGCTTCCGGCGCCGGTCTTCCTAATTTCATGAATATCCCCGGCGAAAATTCCATTAATATCCTCTCGTCCAACGAATACCTGACACGCGTCAATCTGATGGACGCAGCAGGCGAAAACTCAGATACTCCGGTTGTTTTCGGCAAAAATGTGGCAGTTATTGGAGGAGGTAATACGGCAATGGATTCAGTCCGCACCGCCAAACGATTAGGCGCAGAAAGGGCAATGATTATCTATCGCCGTTCGGAAGAAGAAATGCCTGCCCGCATAGAAGAAGTGAAGCATGCCAAAGAAGAGGGAATAGAATTTCTGACCTTACACAATCCCATAGAATATATAGCCGACGAGCAAGGGAGAGTGAAACAAGTCGTTTTGCAGAAAATGGAACTTGGCGAGCCGGACGCATCAGGACGGCGAAGCCCTGTTGCCATTTCAGGCGCAACGGTAACTATCGACATAGATTTGGCTATTGTCAGCGTTGGCGTATCGCCGAATCCGATTGTGCCTCATTCCTTTAAAGGATTGAAAATCAACCAGAGATGCACTATTTTGGTAAACGAGTATATGGAATCGTCTATACCAATGATTTATGCAGGGGGAGATATTGTGCGTGGAGGCGCTACCGTCATTCTTGCTATGGGCGACGGCAGAAAAGCGGCGGCGGCAATGAACGAAAAGCTAAGAAAAAACTCCTTCCCTCCTATCTCTTAACCCTATGGAACTATCCTCCCTTTACCAGCTATTTCAAAACAGTTCTGGAGTAACCACCGATAGCCGTCATTGTTCGGAAGGTTCTCTTTTTATTGCTTTAAAAGGCGAATCGTTCAATGGAAATGCCTTTGCCAAGCAGGCATTAAAAGACGGATGCGCTTACGCCGTTGTGGACGATCCTTGTTATGCTGTTGAAGGAGATAACCGTTATATTCCTGTTGAAAATTCATTGGAAACTTTACAGCAATTAGCAAATTACCATCGCCGGCAATTAAGCGCCAAAGTAATAGCTATCACAGGTACAAACGGGAAAACAACGACGAAAGAACTAATCGCAGCCGTGTTGTCACAATCTTACCATGTGCTTTACACAACGGGAAATCTCAATAATCATATTGGAGTTCCGTTGACCTTGTTGCAATTGACCGCACAACACGACTTCGCTGTTGTCGAAATGGGAGCCAATCATCCGGGAGAAATCAAAGTTTTGACGGCGATTGCAGATCCCGATTGGGGTATCATAACTAATGTCGGAAAGGCGCATCTCGAAGGTTTCGGCTCATTGGAAGGGGTTGTCCGCACCAAAGGAGAACTTTACGATTATCTCCGTGAGAAAACGCACACCTCTATTTTTATCTGGGACGACAGTTCTCATTTGAAAAGCATGGCTTCCGGTTTAGATCAAATAGCATACGGAACAAACGGCGACCTCTATATAAACGGACAAGTGAGAAATCATTCATCTTATCTTGCTTTTGAATGGAGAAACGGTAGGAAAGGAGTCTGGCATCCGGTTCAAACTCAATTGATCGGTGAATATAACCTTCCTAATGCATTGGCTGCAGTCGCCGTTGGATATTTCTTCGGCGTGAACTCTCAAAACATAAATCAGGCATTGGAAAATTATACTCCACAAAATAATCGTTCTCAATTAAAGAAAACGGAAAGCAACATTCTTATTATTGATGCTTACAATGCCAATCCCACAAGTATGGCGGCTGCGCTTGAAAATTTTAAAAATATGCCGGCTCTTCATAAAACATTGATTTTGGGAGACATGAGGGAATTGGGGTTGGAAAGTGCAGTCGAGCATCAAAAAATTATAGAAACCATTGACGCATCCCATTTTGAGCAGGTATTTCTTGTAGGTGAAAATTTTGCTGCAACGAAACATACCTACCTTTCATACCCTACTGTACAAGAATTGATTGCTACGTTTCAAACAGTTCGACCGGAAGGAAAAACCATTCTCATAAAAGGATCGAACGGAGTTAATTTAGGACAAGTGATAGAATTTTTGTAATTGGAAAATTAGAGAATAGAAAAACAGGAAGCGGTTAATCCTGATAATATATTCTTTTCACTCTTCCGGAAATGCTTGTTAACACTTCATAAGGAATTGTTTCGAGCGTATTCGAGAGTTCGGTTACCGGTAAATCATTGCCGAAGATAATCGCATTATCTCCCTCCTTGCAATCAATGCCGGTAACATCTAACAAGGAGATGTCCATGCAAATATTTCCTATATAGGGCGCGCGTTGTCCGTTGACCAGGCAATAACCCCGCCCGTTTCCCAAACGCCGGTTCAATCCGTCGGCGTAACCAATGGGAATAACGGCAATGAGCGAAGCGTGGGTAAGTTTTCCTTTCCGGTTGTATCCAACGGTTTCTTTAGCAGGCACATGGCGGATTTGCAGAATAGTCGTCTTCAAGGTACTTACGTTATGAATGATGGAATTATCCACAGGATTAATACCATACAGACCAATGCCTAAACGCACCATATTAAATTGCGCTTCGGGGAAACGCTCAATACCTGCCGTATTGCATATATGCCGCAATATTTTATGGGAATATGCCGCTTGCAATTCCGCAGATGCTTGTTCAAAGATGGCAATCTGTTTTCGGGTAAAACTGTCAAACTCAAAGCTATCACTCCCTGCCAAATGCGAGAACACCGAACGCGGAATAACTGAACTCTGCCCTTTAAGCCGGTTGACAAGCTGCGAAATATCCGCCGGATCAAATCCCAAACGATGCATCCCCGTGTCTATCTTGATATGAATGGGAAAGTTGGTAACTCCTTGTTTTTCGGCATTTCTTATCAATGCATCCAACACATAAAAGTTGTATACTTCCGGTTCCAATTTGTAGTCGAACATGGTTTTAAAAGCGGACAGCTCCGGATTCATGATGATAATAGAAGTGGTGATTCCCGCTTTACGCAAGTCGCAACCTTCATCAGCCACCGCCACTGCCAAATAATCAACCCGGTGTTCTTGCAATGTTTTGGCTACCTCGTATGCTCCCGCGCCATAAGCCGAAGCTTTGACTATGCCTGTAATCTTTGTATGAGGTTTTAATTGAGAGCGATAATAATTCAGGTTCGCTATCAGTGCGCTTAAATTTACCTCCAAAATAGTTTCGTGTACCTTCAACTCCAACGCTTCCGTAACAAGTTCAAATTCAAATTTGCGCGAACCTTTGATAAGGATTATTTCATCATGCAAATTCCGTAACACATTCGAATCCAATAATGCCTTTGTATGAGGAAAAAAATATTTCTCCATGTCAAAACGCGAAGCGGCGAATGAAATATCACTCCCTACGCCGATTATTTTATCTATGCCACGACTGTACGTTAATTGTGCTACCCTGTGGTAAATGGTTGCGCTGCTTTGTCCGGTTTCTAATATATCCGAAAGAATAAGAGTACGCTTCACCGGCTTGTTTTGTGAACGGCGTTGAAGAAAATCAAGAGCTATATCGAGCGAAACCAAATCCGAATTGTAGCTGTCGTTCACCAAAATACAATTGTTCTTCCCCTCTTTTACTTCCAACCGCATGGCAACAGGTTCCAATCGCGCCATCCGTTCGGTAATCCGGTCGGACGGAAGCATCAGATAACAACAAGCTGCCAGACAATTAAGCGAATTTTCCACAGAAGCGTCGTCAATAAAAGGAATCGTGTACACATTGTCCATTCCCAAATAACGATAGGAGATAACGGTCCCATTCTCTTTTTTCTTTATGGAATTAACGTACAGCGGTCTTTCTTTATCTTTCAGAGACCATCCTATTTCGCGTGTCGGCAACAAAACTTTTGCCACACAGTTATTAATTAATTCGTTATCGCCATTGTATATAATCACTTCACAGTCCTTAAAAAGGGAAAGCTTCTCTATACATTTTTCCTGCAAGGAAAAGAAATTTTCCTGATGCGCCCCGCCGATTCCGGTCAAAATCCCGATAGTAGGTTTGATAATGGATTGCAATATGCGCATTTCACCCGGTTTGGAAATACCTCCCTCAAAAATCGCCAAGTCGGCGTTTTCATTCAGTTGCCAGACAGAAAGAGGTACGCCGATTTGTGAATTATAGCTACGCGGCGAACGAACAATTTTTTGTTCGGGAGCAAGCAATTGATACAACCATTCTTTTACAACGGTTTTACCGTTGCTACCGGTAATGCCTATAATCGGTATGTGAAAACGATTGCGATGCTTTTCAGCCAATCTCTGCAACGCTTTCAGAGGATTCGAAATTAAAAGAAAGTTGCTATCCGGAAAATCGGAAAACGTGATATTCACCGCTTCTTTTGATTGAGAATTTGATACCGCAAAGTTGCGCACTCCACGTGCATAAAGGCTGGGTATATAATGTGCGCCGTTGTTTCGTTCGGTATTCAAAGCAAAAAAAAGCGTTTCTTCCGGAAAACACAGGGAACGGCTATCGGTCAATAACCAACTAATAATTGTTTCTGCATTCCCGATTCGTTCGGCTCCAATCAGCTTGACTATTTCCTCAATCGCGTATGACATATATTCAATTCTTTTTCTACATCTAAGTTCGGGTATTTTTCCGCAAATTGTTTCATCTTTAACACAATTTGTTCTAAAAAGCGTCTATATTCTTCCGAATCTTCCCGCAAAGGTCGGTGAGCTAATGCCTTCGCAATATTATCCCATTCTTTTATCAATTTTTGGGTTTCGAAAGAGAAGCACACTTGTACGAATTGCTCCCAAATGTATTGAACAGCCAAAGAGGAAAGATGCGTCATATCGTCGGCATAGAAACGGTAATCGCGCAATTCGTCCATCACAATTTCATAAGCGGGAAAATAATGCGTTTTTTCGGGAAAACGCTCTTGCAACTGATCAATGGCAAGTAACAACACAGATTTACTAAGTTGGTTGTTGTGCATACCGTCTTTCGTATGACGAATGGAGCTTACAGTAAACCAGACATGAAGTCCGGGGTTTTGCGCAAGAAGTTTGGTAAGGAGTAATGTGTATTCGGTTACTATTTCATCCGGACTCAATCGATGGCGTTCAAATCTGTTATCGGGTATTTTATGACAATTGGCAACTACTTTTCCCGTCTCTTTACAAGTGTAAATCCAAGCGGTACCAAAAGTTATCAATAAATGGTTGACATGTTTTATTTTCTTCCTAATTTGCTGCAGAGGGATGTTGATGTTTGCTAAGCAGTCGGAGACAATGGGGGAAGAAAATGAGCCGTGGTGCATGAAACTATGATATTCCCCATGGTAATACAATAAGTCGGCAGCGGTATAAACTTTATCCGACAAGACTTCGCGCAGGGCAATAGCTATCGAAGAAGGATTATAAAGAATGCCGAAAGGGTTCACGTCGCACTTGAATTTGTTTGCCGTCAACAACACCCCCATACTTTCGGCAAAACAAGAACCGACGAACAGCAGTTCATGGGAATGATTGACGACAGGAAAAACAGGATATTTTACAGGAGTTGTCAGATTCATGTAAGACGGAATGAAAATAGTATGGAGCGAATGCATCCTTCTGCAATCTTTCATGCAAAGATAAGCATAAAAAAGAGGTTATACAAAAATGGAATGATTGATTTGTAGGTATCCATAAAAATATCCGCTGGTTTTGGACCGGCGGATACAATGAAAGAAACAGTAGATTGATAATGTGCAACAACTTTATGAAAAAGTCCTTTCTTATTGACCAAAGATAGACAATAACCTTGAAACAAACAAATTTAAGAAAGGGAAAAATAGTTCCATAATTACAAATTTATACGACCTATTTCAATAAGTTATTATATTATTCTTTCGTTATTGAACAGGAGTAAATGCATAACCACTATCCGAAACGGCTTGCACTTCACCCATACTTGGATACGGAAGATGCATGCCTGCCACAGGGATTTTATGTTTCGCCGCATATTCCAAAAATTCCTTACGAGTTTCGGCGGCTTGCTCAGGGTTTACATCATAGACCACTGAGATTTGCGGATAAAGCAGTTGGACAGCTGGCACATGAATCAAATCCGCCCAGACCAGCAGTTGCTCGTTACCCGATTTCAAAAGACAGGCGACATGACCGGGCGTATGTCCGTATGCTTCGATAAGATAAATGCCATCACTGCTTTTTTCTTCCAATTTCTCGGGCTTAATGAGTTGCAACTGATCGGAATATGCCTTTACTACTCCCTGCGCAGAAAGGAAATTACCACGACGATTTTCGGGTAACTTATTCATTTCCTCATCACTTGTCCAATAAGCGTGTTCGGCTTCCGAAAGAATAAGTTGGGATTTGGGAAAAGCTTTTTCCCCGTCAACCAGTAAACCGCCTATGTGGTCGCCGTGCATGTGAGTGATAATGACGGTATGAATTTGACCGGCGCTTATACCGGCAGACTTTAGATTTTCCCATAGATTTCTTCCGAAACCGGTGTCGATCAAATAATTTTTATCGGGTGTTTTTATCAGGAAAGCATTGGTAGCAGTAGGGTAACTACCGTCCGGTATGGTTTCTTGAAGGATTTCCGGAGTAGCTCCTATCAGGACAGAAGGATTTCCTTTTTGTTGCCCTTCGGATAAAAGGATTATTTCATAGTTGCCCACTCGGTAGGTAAGCGTATTTGTTTTTTGGGCAGATACCCTGCCGGATGTAACACACAGAATCGTCATAACGAATAGAAAAATAAACTTTCTCATAGCTTCAAATTTTTTTCAAAAATAAGTAATTGTTGAAAACGAAACGGTAATGATTCGTAAAAATTATATCTTTGTCTTGTTTTTTTAATATAATCATCAAAGAGATAACAGAAAACACTTATGGAATTATTCTCAACGCTGCCCTATAAAGTGGCAGACATGACTCTTGCCGGCTTCGGACGCAAGGAAATCGATTTGGCAGAAAAAGAAATGCCTGGCTTAATGGCTATTCGCGAAAAATATGGAGAATCAAAACCTTTGAAAGGGGCGCGTATTACAGGGTCGCTTCACATGACCATTCAAACGGCGGTTCTGATAGAAACGCTTACCGCTTTGGGAGCAGAAGTGCGCTGGTGCTCCTGTAACATATACTCTACCCAAGACCATGCGGCGGCTGCTGTAGCGGTTGCAGGCACTCCTGTGTTTGCATGGAAGGGGGAAACCTTGGTGGATTATTGGTGGTGTACCCTCCAAGCTCTGAATTTCAATAATGGGAAAGGTCCCAATGTGATTGTTGACGATGGTGGAGATGCCACTATGATGATTCACACGGGGTATGAAGCGGAAAATAATGCCGTTGTTCTCGATAAAAAAGTAACCGGCGAGGATGAAATAGAATTAAACAAAATCCTTAAGCAAATACTAACCCAAGACAAACAGCGTTGGCACAAGGTTGCCGCCGAAGTGCGAGGAGTCTCTGAGGAAACTACCACGGGAGTACACCGTTTATACCGGATGAAAGAAAAAGGTAATTTGCTTTTCCCGGCTTTCAACGTAAACGATTCCGTAACAAAATCCAAGTTCGATAATTTATATGGTTGCCGAGAGTCGCTTGCCGACGGCATAAAACGGGCTACCGACGTTATGATTGCCGGTAAGGTGGTTGTGATATGCGGTTATGGAGACGTAGGTAAAGGTTGTGCGCACTCCATGCGTTCCTACGGCGCCAGGGTATTGATTACTGAAATAGACCCGATATGCGCCTTACAAGCTGCTATGGAGGGTTTTGAAGTGGTAACGATAGAAGATGCTTGCACCGAAGGGAATATTTTTGTAACCACAACGGGTAATATCGACATTATTTGCATCGGTCATTTGGAAAAGATGAAAGACCAAGCCATTGTTTGTAATATCGGTCATTTTGATAACGAAATACAAGTGGAGGCGTTGAAACAATATGCCGGTATGAAGTGCGTCAATATCAAATCACAAGTGGACAGGTATTATTTCCCTGATGGACATTCCATCATCTTGCTGGCAGACGGACGATTGGTTAACTTGGGCTGTGCCACGGGACATCCTTCTTTTGTGATGAGCAATTCGTTTACCAATCAGACCTTAGCCCAAATAGAATTATTTACTAACCGGTATGACATTGACGTATATCGTCTGCCGAAACATTTGGATGAAGAAGTTGCCCGCCTGCATTTGGAAAAAATCGGTGTGAAATTGACAAAGCTCACTCCTGCACAAGCGGATTACATTGGAGTTCCGGTAGAAGGACCCTATAAAGCGGAGCATTACCGGTATTGATTGAAGTCTGTAAAGTCTATTAGCTTACGAGTGGGTACGGTTCTCAAAGGTGGAGGGTTGAGTATTTGATTTTTTGAAGTTAATTTAGTTATTAATTTAATGCCAGATAGATGAAGCGTTTTCTTCCTGACGTGGTTGTTATCCTTGTATTCGTGGCTATCTCCTTTGCCTATTTCTTTCCTGCCGTCATGGAAGGTCGTGTTCTCTTTCAGCACGATAGTCAGGCGGGAGTGGGAGCGGGACAAGAAGCCAAAGAATATTACGAAAATACGGGCGAGCGTACTCGTTGGACAAATGCGCTTTTCGGAGGTATGCCGACGTATCAACTCTCGCCAAGTTATGATTCCGTCAAACCGTTTACTTTTGTACAGAAGATATACCGTCTCTTCTTGCCCAATTATGTATGGCTTGTTTTTATTATGATGACCGGGTTTTATATCCTGCTGAGGGTTATGCGGATATCGCCTTTGCTGTCCGCATTAGGTGGGATAATATGGGCTTTCTCCTCTTATTTCTTTATTTTGATAGCAGCCGGGCATATTTGGAAATTCGTTACGTTGGCATACATCCCCACCACCATAGCCGGTATCGTACTGTTGTATCGTAAAAAATACTTGTTGGGGGGAATTATCACCGCATTGTTTATCACCCTCCAAATAATGTCCAATCACATTCAAATGACTTATTATTTTTTGTTCGTCATTTTGTTTTTGGTGGTTGCCTGGGGGATACAGGCATGGCGTGAAAAGGAGCTGCTTAGTTTCTTCAAAGCAAGCGGAACATTGATTGTCGCTGCATTGATAGGTGTTTCCATTAATATGTCAACTCTCTATCACACTTACGAATACAGCAAAGAAACCATACGTGGCAAAAGCGAACTGAAATACGAAAATGCGACCGCCCAAACAGGCAGCGGATTGGAGCGCGATTACATTACGCAGTGGAGTTACGGTATCGGAGAAACGTTTAGTTTGTTTATTCCCAATGTGAAGGGGGGGGCTTCCGTTCCGCTCTCGTACAATGAAAAAGCAATGAAAAAGGCAACCCCGATGTACAAAGGACTGTACGGACAACTTTCACAATATTTCGGCAATCAACCCGGCACCTCAGGACCCGTCTATGTGGGGGCATTTGTATGGATGCTTTTTGTTTTCGGGGCATTTATCGTAAAGGGTCCGGTGAAACAGGCATTAGTAGGAGCGACCGTTTTTTCCATACTTCTCTCTTGGGGGAAAAATTTTATGGGATTGACGGACTTTTTTATTGACTATGTGCCTATGTACAATAAATTTCGTGCGGTGTCGTCCATATTGGTCATTGCGGAGTTTACCGTTCCTTTGTTGGCAATTTTGGCTTTGAAAGCAATCATCGAAAAACCGCAATTATTGAAAGAGAAGATAAAGTATCTGTATATCAGCTTGGGGCTAACGGGAGGAATTGCCTTGCTGTTTGCTATCGCTCCCCGTTTGTTTTTCTCTTCCTACATCCCTGCTCAAGAAATGTACGCTTTGCAACAAAACTTGCCGAAGGAGCATATAGTCCCTGTCCTTGCCAATTTGGAGGAGATTCGGGTATCTCTCTTTACTTCCGACGCATGGCGCAGTTTCTTCCTTATCCTGATAGGCGTCATCTTGTTGTTCGCTTATCGCATTCGCAGGCTGAAAGCTGTTGGGATGCTGGCAGCCGTCGGCATACTCTGCCTGTTTGATATGTGGGGGGTCAATAAACGGTATCTGTATGACGACCAATTTGTTCTTTCTAATCAAATCGTAGAAAAAACGTTTGCCAAAACGCCTGCTGACCATTTTATCCTGCAAGATGCTTCGCTCGATTATCGTGTGTTGAATTTGGCAAGCAATACTTTCAACGAAAATAATACGTCTTATTGGCATAAAAGCGTAGGAGGGTATCATGCGGCTAAACTTCGCCGTTATCAAGAGATGATAGACCGGCACATAAATAAAGAAATGCAACATGTATATCGGGAGGTGAGCGTTTCTCAAGGGGATATGGATGCGGTTCATCCGGATGCTTTTCGTGTGTTGAACATGCTCAATACCAAATATTTTATTTTTCCTGCCGAAGGGGAGAAAACGATTCCTCTTGAAAACCCATACGCTTACGGCAACGCTTGGTTTGTGAATCGTGTGGACTATGTGGATGACGCTAACGAAGAGATAGATGCGTTGAACGCCGTTCTGCCTACTCAAACGGCGGTAGTTAACGTCCGTTTTAAAGATATGCTGAAAGGCGTAACAACTGTTCCAACGGATACGGCTGCTAACATCCGTTTGATTCATTACGAACCGGATCGTCTGGTGTACGAAACGTCATCCGCCACTGATGGGGTTGCGGTATTTTCCGAGATTTATTATCCGGGGTGGAAGGCAACTGTCGACGGAACGCCTAAAGACATTGTTTGTGCTGATTATATCCTGAGAGCAATGAATATTCCGGCAGGCAAGCATAGGGTTGAAATGTGGTTTAGACCGGAAAGCATAAAAGTAACGGAATCTGTTGCCTACGGAGGGTCGGCATTACTAATTGTTGGGGTAATTGCATTGGTATGGAGGTACCGGAGGGATAGATACAAAGTAATGTAAAAATGTCTGTCTGGAAAAAGGAGAATATGTTTGCTTATCTTTAAATAAAGCCATACTTTTGCAACTTCAAATAAAGCCGATATAGCTCAGTTGGTAGAGCAACGCATTCGTAACGCGTAGGTCGCCGGTTCAAGTCCGGCTATCGGCTCTTTTCTTTTCTTGGGGAGAGGGTGGTGGTGATCTTTGGTTGTTAATCAAGATTTATAAATACGTCGCAAAAATAATTTCGATAGAAATTGTTCATCCTATATATCATCGCGTAAACATTTTTTATTCCTGTTTTCTTTGTTTCCAAATAGACATTGAATAGAAACAATAAGTTCAAGATGTGGTACAATTAAATTGAATTAATACATTTTATAGTTTCAAATCCAAATATCTTGACTTTCATTTATTTATGTACAAAAATAAAAATTAAATTTCAAACAAGGAAATTCTGCTCACATTGATTTTAATATAACCTAAAATGAAAAAAATTAATAAATATTTTTTTTCGTTTTATTTTTACTTATGTTTGCACCCACAAAATATCTAAATATAATTAGTACATATATATGGGGATTATATCTATGAAAGAGCAAATACAAATTATTATTTTTCAAATTTAACTGAAAAATCACAAATGAAAATATTTACCTATTATACTGGAAATGCTTTTGTGAATAATGCATTAATGACAATTGAAGCATTAATGAAAGCCCATTCTGTGGAAGAAGTTACCACAACCAAATTGATAGAACTTTTTCATGAACCTATCAAAAGTTTTTCATTATTAGAAATTAATCTTTTATTGAAAAATTATACCATGATTTTTGGTAAAAACAGCCTTTTATATAATTATGATAACAAAATAAAAAAAGAGGCATATAATAAATTGATGCTGAATATATTCAATGGGTATGAATGTGATGGGGATAATATTTGTGCTATCTCAGGATTAAGATTTAATAAAACATTCGAGGCTTTCATGGAAGAAATGTTAAATAAAATAGATCCATCTGGTGCAAAGAAAAAAGATTTAGCTATAAATCGCGGTTGGTTTCCATTGATTGGTGGATTAGGTTCCGATGCACAAGCCCTTCCTCAAGCTCAATTTACCTATAATATTCACCCGATTTGCATTGCTATTTTACAATTTTTGCCTTTATCATCATTAGTATATAAAAAGGGATTGCTACTAGTAGATTCTTCTAATTATTCTTTTGCGCGAAGTTATGTCGCAGAAAATGCCAATAGAATAAAAGAACGCATAGAAATTTTTACGTATGCACAACATGAGATAGAAAATGTGAAAGATTTAACAAAAGGAAACTATCTACTCAAAGCAATTGACCTTATAGCTAAAATGGAAGATTTATACAGTAATTATTTTGATTTAAATCTGTGGAGTTATTCCAACTCTGGAACAGGAGCGAATTGCGAAATAGATAGAATACCTAATGAATTTTTAAGAAAATTAGTAGAATTAAGGCAAAAATCATTAATCGGAAAAGAGGTAGAAAGAATTCTTTGTGATAAAAACAAGAAGTTTTCTGACAGTTTTATCGAAGCTTTTCAAAATAGAGATGATTGGTGGGGATTGTATCCCACTTCGACATATAAAGGTGTTTCTCCGGAGTTTTTCGAGGCATATTATGAAGAAATAGGATTAGGATATAAAATACAATATGCTAAATATATTGCTTATTTAATTAGCAAATATCAAACCAAATCATTTGGAAAGTATTTGAAAAAAAGTGATGCGTATAAAAATAAATCATATCATATTGATTTATATAGTGTTCTTTTAAAAGCAACAGAAGAGGGCTTATGGGATTGGAAACATCAAATAAAAATCTTAGACGCTCCCAATCAATTGCCTCTAATACTGAGTTATAAAGCATTACATAAAGCCATACATTTTTTCTATCAAACCTATAAAGACGAAGATTTTCCTATAAAACAAATAGAAAACATTGATGAAACAAAAATACAATACAATGTTACAGAACTATGCAATTGGCTTGTATCGTTAATTTCTAATGAAAAAAGGTTAGTTAAAGATTTTCAAACTTTGCCGCATATTTCATATTCACCCGTTTCTTTTCATTCTTTATTTTTGAGAAATGCAGAAAAAGAATCGGTAAATACAGATGTTATATTTTCAAGCTTTTATACCAATGAAGGTAAATATATAGGTGTTGGAATAAAAAAATTGTTACGAATTTATTTTAGTCAATCGAACGAAGAAAAAAAAGAGGATAAGGAGGTAAATTGGGAAAAGAAAGAAATTCCCAATGATTTTAAATCATGGTTTAAGATAATTGATAATTTCGCCTATGATTATATAATATATCGTCTCCATCGTCTTACCGAAAACACCGAATTTGTTGTTGATACAAAAACTTACGATAGATTACGGAGAGACATTTTTGATATACCGAATGATAATCGGTTTATGATATGGATGGAAGATGTAATAAATAAACTTAATAATTATCAGGAGAAAAATAAAAGAAAGAAATGGAATGAAGAAGATCTTCTATATAATCCTTTGGGTGAACGTTCTGTTTCTTTTGCTTCGTTTCTTATTAGATTAAGTTTTAGAAAGCTATTTTATAAACAAATAATTAAAAAGTAATTTTATGGCTCAATTAAAAAACATTACAGGAGCATTGCTTATTGATGCTACTGCTGCATTCTTAAATGGTGCAGGTTTAGGTGTAGGGGAAGACAAAAATAAGGTTGTTCCTAAAACATTCAGAGAGAAAGTAAATGATCGTTTGGAAGAGGTGCCTTATGTGTCAGCGCAATCATGGCGTAGATGGTTAAGAAACACGACTAATGAAGAAAACAATTGGATACCAAGCGAACTTCATTCCATTGGAACAACAAAAAAAGGATCTACCAATAAGATAGCGACTCAATTGAATCCAATTGATTTTCCTGAAGATGATATTTTTGGATATATGAAAAGCGGAAAAGCAAATAAGAGTGGTAAAGAGGAGGATGGAGAAGAGGGAGGAGAGGAAGAAAACGGAGAAGAAGAAAAGGAAGACAAGAAAAATAAAAAAGAAGAAAGTATTCAACGTACATCTCCGTTTAAGTCTTCTATATTAAAAGGCATAAGAAATATGCGCTGTTTAAATACGGACGAGGCTTTTGTTCATTTAAAAGAAGGAAGCCCGCTACCCTATTCTACCCGTTTTTACTCTACTCATCTTGAAGGTTTTTTTAATTTAGAGTATTATCGTCTAGGGATATTTGACAATTTAGGCAGTCATCAAGAATTATCTATAGACTTGGTAAAAAATAAGAAGGATGCGCTTCGTGAAGAAAACTTGCAGGAAAAGTTTAAACGTTACACTATGATTAATGCAGAGATTACGAGAAAAGAGCGTGCAACAGGACTATTAAAAGGATTGGCATACCTAAGAGGTGGAGCAAAAATGGCAGCTTTTGGTTCAGATGTGAGTCCTAAAGTGTTAATTCTTGCTGGGATAGAATCTGCTAATCCCATATTCAATAATATATTTGTTGGCAAAGGTGAAAAACCGGCATTAAATATTGCTATAATAAAAGAATTGGTAAATGATTACAAAGAGAAATTGGCAACGCCTGTTTACATAGGAATAAGAAGCGGTTATCTTGAAAATGAAAGCGAAATAAAAGGACTGCAAAAAGAAGGGTTTATAGTTGGTACACCTATTGAAATAGTAGATAAGTTTACTAATGATTACTTAAAATGATGAATGAAGTTCTCGAAGTGAAATTTTCCGGATGGACGGCAACACCAAGAATGCCATTTATCCTTTCGGGAAATGCTATTTGTCTTCCCGTCCCAACATATTCATTGTTATTAGGTATGTTAGGCTGTTGTTTGGGTCGGATTATTAAGCCTAAAGAAATAAAAATAGGCTTTAATTACAACTATGATACAGTTGCTTATGATTTAGAAAAAAGGCAGCGGTTGGAATTTGACGGGAAAAGACTGAGAGAACATCACAAAGGAGGTGATGTCTATACAAGAGAATATCATATCAATCCTTTTTTAACTGTTTGGTTGGATAGGATAGATTGGGAGGTATATTTTCTTTCACCAATAGGAACTCCTTCGTTGGGAAGATCGCAAGATATATTAAAAATAGAATCTGTAAAAAGAATGCCTGTAAAAGAGATTTCATCTGCAAAATTATGCGGATGTATGCTGCCTTATAAAATTGGCATGAATGTTGCTGGACAATTAGTGCAATTAGCAGAAGCGTATAACGAGAATGAGCAGATTGGTTCAGGAAGAACTCCATTAAGAGTAACTACTTTTATAGCCATACCTCCCATGTCTTATGATATTTCTGCTCATAGTATAAATGAAATATCAATGCCCAGCCTCTATTCTACTATGGGCGAAGATAAAAAAGATTTCTACCTACATATATTTTAAAAGTATGTTTATAGATTTCAGTCAATACAAGGCAAAAAGCGGTGATGACGGTGTTAATATTATTGTGCATACGCAAGCGGTAAGAACAGCAGGAATTAATCTTATTAATTCTCTGCCGTTTACCGTTGAGGAAAAGAATCGTATATTAGATAAATATGTACTTGCATTAGTATTGCATGATTTAGGGAAAATACATCTTTTTTTTCAAAAAAGGGTAAATGGCGACAAAAATGTTGATATCCGTCATGAACTTGTTTCCGCTTGGTTTTGTGAGAATTTTATGGAATTGGATAGAGAAGTGGTATTTGCAATAGCTTCTCATCATAAAGGGGTAATTGATTCAGATAATAAAGGGAGATTTTCCGCTTCTGATTTTCGAATAATGAGACAATTGTATGAAGTTGAAAAAGGATTACTCTCTTTCGATACATTGGTTTCATGGCTAGACTATTTCGATATAAAAACAACGCTCGTTCAAAGGGAGATTAATGCTGACTTTTCTCTTGATTTTAGAAAACTATTTTATAAAGATTCTCAGCCTCAGATACTTCCTGATATTGAACAGAGAAAAAAATTATCTTTGTTCCGTACTTTACTTCTTGCGGCAGATCATATTGGCTCTGCAAACATGGAGAATAATATTCCTGTTTATAAAAAGATAAAGGTAGCAGATTTTCAACCGAGAAAAGAAGGGGTATTATTGCCATTTCGCCATTTTCAAGAAGAACTGCAAGAGGTCAAATCTGATATTATATTACATGCTCCAACAGGTTCTGGAAAAACAGAAGCTGCACTAAATTGGATTTACGCCAATCAAAGTGAAAACTCTCGTTTGTTTTATTTGCTTCCTTATACAGCTTCTATTAATGCAATGGTGAAGAGGTTACAAAAAATCTGGGGAAAAGAAAGAGTGACAGCTTTACATTCCAAAACTTTGGATTTTTTTTATAATCAAATAACGGAAGAAGACGTAACGGAAAATCTTAATTATCAAGCAAGAGAAAAGAAAGCACGTAACAAGAATAATTTATCCAGAGAATTGTTTTATTCTATAAAAGTTGCTACCCCACATCAAATAATAAAGACTGCTTTAAAAGGAAAAGGTTGGGAATATGCTCTTTTAGATTATAAGAATGCTCTTTTTATTGTTGATGAATTTCATACGTATAACGCTTTACTTACAGGGCTTTTACTTTCTGGAATAAAGTTATTTAAGAAATTGTTTCATGCTAAATTTCTTTTTATGTCGGCTACAATTCCCGATTTTATGTTAGATAAAATAGTGGAACATATATTTGTTGGAGATAAAACTCAAATAATCAAACCGAATCCCCAAATAGAATCTGATGCAGCAATATTGAATCGAAAAAGACATCGATTGTTTTGTGTTACTGGAAAATCAATCTTGAATGATATAAATCCTATTAAAGAAAAATTAAAAGAGGGAAAAAGTGTACTTGTTATAGTTAATAATGTAAGCACTTGTCAAATGCTGTTTGATGCAATAGAATCGGAGGATATAAAGAAACAGATGCTACATGGTGGATTTAATCTAAAGTCAAGAAATGACATAGAAAAATCAATAACCAATGAAAACTATTCTTTACGACCTCAATTGTTAATTGCTACACAAGCAGTTGAAGTTAGCTTAGATATTGATTATGATGTGGCTTTTATAGAAAATGCTCCTATAGATGCCCTTATTCAACGGTTCGGACGTGTGAATAGAGCAGGGCTGTTATCTGATCTTGCTTCTATTTATCTATATGAGAAAATTGCAGGAAATACTCCTTTTTATGATAAAGATATATTAGAAAAAACATGGCAGAATCTTTGTCTGTTTGATAAATGCCCTCTTTCCGAAAATGATTTAGTAGATATTTGCAATAAAGTATATGAAAATGGATATTCGGATAAACAACAAAAAGAGTTTGAACGCGGTTTAAATAATTCTATAATTGAAAATTTCGAGAACGACTGGATTGCAGGAGATTGGAGAGATTGGATTGATGATGCTTTGGAGTCTTCTTCACAAAAAATAGATGTGTTGTGTGAGAATCTACAAGAGGAATATGAATCATTAATAAATGAAAAAAGGTACATTGAAGCTTCGTGTTTGTTAGTATCCGTTTATCCCTATAATTTGAAAATGTTAAAACATAAGCAAAGTGGTAAAAAGGACGTTATAGTAGCTTATGATCTTGTTTATGACGATAAAAAAGGATGTATCGCACAAAAACCTAAAATGTATGAGATAATATAAAAAACCATGCAAATCACCGGCACTCATTTCAATTATTACCAAGTCTGCAAACGCAAACTTTGGTTGTTTGCTTCCGGCATCGGTATGGAGCATACTTCGGATTTGGTTTACGAAGGAAAATTGGTACATGAGGATTCCTATCCACAGCGGTCAGTTAAGTATGAAGAAATAGAACTGGAAGGAATAAAGGTAGATTTTTATGATACTAAGGAGAAGGTGATTCATGAGATTAAGAAATCGGATAAGGTGGAAGCTGCGCATGAATGGCAGTTGAAGTATTATATTTATGTGTTTGAACGTAATGGTATGGAAGGAGTAACGGGTGTGCTGGAATACCCTTTGCTGCGCAAAAAAGACACAGTGGTGCTGAGCGACATAGACAGGGAAAGGATAGGAGAAATGGAGAAAGAGATTCGCGGGGTGATTGAGTCCGATGAATGTCCGCCTTTGCAGAAAAAACGGATATGTGGAAATTGCAGTTATTTTGATTTTTGTTATAGCGGAGGTGAAGAAGAGGGATGAAAAAGACTTATTATTTATTTAATCCCGGCATATTGGAGCGAAAGGATAATACGCTCAAGTTTACTCCTGTGGCTGAAGAAGAGAATGGAGAGGAGGCTACAGGTGCGCCGCGTTATCTGCCGGTGGAAGATGTTCATGATTTGTATGTCTTCGGTTCGTTGCGGGCTAATAGCGCTTTGTTCAACTTCTTAGGGCAAAAAGACATTGCCGTGCATTTTTTTGATTATTACGAAAATTATACAGGTTCGTTTATGTCAAGGGACTCTTTACTTTCGGGAAAAATGCTATTGGCTCAAACATCAGCCTATCAAAATAAAAAGAAACGCATTGATATTGCGCGGAAGTTCATCGAAGGGGCAGCTTATAACATGTTGAAGAATTTGCAGTATTACAATCGTCGTGGCAAAGACATGGAGGATATTACGGGGATTATCAACGGCTATGTATCCAAACTTCCGGATTGTAATACGGTAGAAGAATTGATGGGGCTTGAGGGAATGATACGGCAGACGTATTATGATGCTTTCAATCTGATTTTGGGTGAGTTTGAAATGGGGAATCGTACCAAACAACCTCCTCAGAACGAGGTAAATGCGTTGATTTCGTTTGGAAATATGATGTGTTACACGCTTTGTTTGCGTGGGATTCATCAGACACAACTGAATCCCACGATCAGTTATCTGCATACTCCGGGCGAAAGGCGTTATTCGTTGGCATTGGACGTAGCGGAGATTTTCAAACCGATCGTAGTGGACAGGGTAATTTTTAAAGTTGTTAATAAGAAAGAAATTCAGGAGAAGCATTTTGACAAAAAATTAAACCGGTGCTTGCTCAATCAATCGGGGAAAAAGATTTTCGTAAAAGCAATAGAGGAAAGATTGGAAGAAACAATTAAACATCGTAGTCTGAACCGCAGTGTGAGCTATCGGCATTTAGTGAGATTGGAATGTTATAAATTGGCGAAACATCTACTGAACATAGAGGAATATAAACCATTTAAGATGTATTGGTGAAGTTATGTACGTGATATTGGTTTATGATTTTGGTGAAAATCGGGTAGGTAAAATGCTGAGATTATGTCGGCGATATTTAAATTGGATACAAAATTCGGTATTTGAAGGGGAAATATCCGAGGTTCTTCTGAAAGAATTGATAAGGGAAGCCAAAAAATTTATGAAAGAGGAAGACGACAGCATTATAATTTTCAAGGGTCGTCAAAAGATTTGGATTGACAAGGAAATAGTAGGAAAGGAACGGGGGAGTATTGATATTTTTTTGTGATTTGAGTTGTCGGTTAGGAAGATTTGATTCCTTTAGAGGAATGTTTTGTGACAGTTAGATCTTTGACTTATTGGAAAACAATGAATTAAGAACTTGTCAAAGGTGGAGCCTTTTTGTATGATTGGGGAACGACACATTTTTTGAGGAATTTTTTACTGTTTGTATAATGGATAGGGGCGTGGAATAAAGGGATAGAAGTTGGTCGGTGGAGGGTGTGTTAATTGGACTATTGTGGAATTGAAACTTGAAGATTTCAAAGCCGTATCGGACGCGCAGACGCGTGTTAATTGGACTATTGTGGAATTGAAACTTCCGAAAAACATCTCAAAAGGAATTCCGAATAAGGGTGTTAATTGGACTATTGTGGAATTGAAACACTTTGACTGTCCATTATACCTACACTTGCCTCCTTGTGTTAATTGGACTATTGTGGAATTGAAACTATGGGTGCGATTGCCTGCCAAGAAGAAGAT
>SNRY01000086.1_pt1 | contig 36962 bp, 32 predicted proteins | sample 4693421 | NCBI WGS metagenome assembly SNRY01 (sample SAMN11003215, study PRJNA524138) | termite gut metagenome | isolation source: Bacteroidetes bacterial symbionts from single cell of protist host amplifed... | host: Streblomastix strix ... | reverse complement strand
CTCATTATTGACAATGCGGAGAAGGGATTGGCTAAAGCATGTGCCATTACGGGAGCACAAGTGTTCGAATATTCTGCTGCTCCGGTATTTATGGCTAAGCATGCGAAATGTCGTCATCAATGGCTAATTGAATTTGCCAAAATGCCGGATTCGATTAGCCGGTTTGCTGTGGTGCAAATGGTTTGATGATAGATACCATGGAAAAATTTGGCGTAGATTCGTTTGTTGGACGTACAAGTTGCGTAGTACGCGGAGCGTCGGACACGACGTTTTATATTCTTGCCGTTTATTTTGGTAGTGTGGGAATATCAAAAACACGTAATGCCGTTGGTTGCGGATTGATTGCCGATGCTGCCGGAGCCATCGCTGCGATATCAATAAGTTATTTATTTTTCTTTTAAAATGTTTTAGTATGTCCGTAATTTATCAAACTGAAGGTATAAAAGCACCTGTCTTTCAAAAAAGAAATACCACTTCATGGATTAAAGGCATAACCGAATCTTATGGAAAAAAGATCGGTGAAATTGCCTATATTTTTTGTTCCGACGAAAAAATATTAGAAATAAACCATCAATATCTTCAACATGATTATTATACCGATATCATTACTTTTGATTATACCGAAGGCAATAAAATATCAGGTGACATTTTTATTAATCCAAATACAGTAAAAATAAACGCTGAATTGTATCATACTGAATATGAGGAAGAATTGCAACGCGTCATTATCCACGGTGTCCTGCATCTATGTGGAATTAATGATAAAGAACCCGGAGAAAGGAAAATAATGGAAAATGCCGAAAATCAGGCATTAGAATTGCGAAAATTGTTTAATTTGGTATAAGGTAGAAATCAACATGATTTTAAAATCTTGAACTTAAATAAAAACACTTTTTCATTTAACGATATGTACGATATTAAACGTTTTTTGATAATTATATTAGGTTACTTTTGTTATTCAAAAATGTTAAAACGATGAATGTAACAGCACTTATGCGCAAATTTTTCGATTTGCGTTTAAACGAAATAGATAAATATGCTACCCATGCTGGTGAAATACAACAAAAGGTTTTGTTTCATCTTATAGAGAAAGCTAAAAAGACGGAATGGGGAATAAAATACGACTATAAATCTGTACGAAATTATGAAAATTACAAGAACCGTGTACCTGTACAAACCTATGATGACATTAAACCTTATGTAGATAGACTTTTGACGGGAGAGCGAGGCGTGCTTTGGCCTTCGGAAATCCGGTGGTTTGCCAAATCGTCGGGAACAACCAATGATAAAAGTAAGTTCCTGCCCGTAAGTCAGGAAGCATTACACGACATTCATTATAAAGGTGGAAAGGATGCAATAGCTTTGTATCTACGGATGAATTCGGAAAGCAACCTCTTCTCCGGCAAGGCTTTAATATTGGGAGGCAGTCATCGACCTGATTTTAATTTACATAATAATCGGATAGGTGATCTATCGGCTATTTTAATACAAAATGCCGGATTGTTGGTAAACTGTTTCCGCGTACCCAATAAGAAAATATCATTAATGGATGATTGGGAGAGTAAGATTGAAGCCATTGTTTCCAATACTATTCACGCAAACATTACTAATCTGTCGGGGGTTCCTTCTTGGTTTTTAGTAATAATAAAACAGATTCTTGATAGGACGGGCAAGCGGGCGTTAGAAGAAATATGGCCTAATTTGGAAGTGTTTTTTCACGGTGGAGTGAGCTTTAATCCTTATCGTGAGCAATATCAGCAATTGATTCATTCCGACAAAATGCATTATATAGAAACTTATAATGCTTCGGAAGGTTATTTCGGTACGCAAAGCGATCTTAGCGACCCTGCTATGCTATTAATGATTGATTATGGTATCTTTTTTGAATTCATACCATTGGAAGATCTAGGAAGTGAAAATCCTCGTATTTGTCCGTTGGAGGGGGTGGCATTGAATAAGAATTACGCCATTGTTATTTCTACTTCATGCGGGCTTTGGCGTTACGTAATTGGCGATACGATAAAATTTACCAACAACACACCTTATAAATTTATCATTACCGGACGTACCAAACATTTTATTAATGCTTTCGGCGAAGAACTCATTATTGACAATGCGGAGAAGGGATTGGCTAAAGCATGTGCCATTACGGGAGCACAAGTGTTCGAATATTCTGCTGCTCCGGTATTTATGGATAAGCATGCGAAATGTCGTCATCAATGGCTAATTGAATTTGCCAAAATGCCGGATTCGATTAGCCGGTTTGCTGCGGTGCTAGATGCTACCTTAAAAGAGGTTAATTCGGATTACGAAGCGAAACGGTCAAAAGATATTGCGTTACAACCATTGGAAGTAATTGTGGCGCGGAAAGGTTTGTTTCACGACTGGATGAAAGGAAAAGGAAAATTAGGAGGACAGAACAAGGTGCCGAGACTGAGCAATCATAGAGGATATATGGAAGAAATGATTCGATTAAACAATCATTCACTCATTTAACTATTATCTGTAGAGGAGATAAATGTTAAGAATTTTTAAGCAATCTTTTACTTAAATATCTCACCGGATACCATACGGAGAGAAAACCGATAACAAGCACGGTAACAAAGATAATTCCCACATCATTTGCATGTACACTTACGGGATAGGAATTAATAACAAAGCCTCCGTTTGTTCCCATTGTTACTATTCCGGATTTTTGCTGAATAAAACAAAGTGTAAGTCCCAGCATGATACCTGCCAATGCGCCTAAAAATGAAATCATCCACCCTTCAAAAAGAAATATTAGAGAGATTAGCCGGTTGTTGGCTCCCAAGTTACGGAGTGTATTGACATCGTCTTTTTTATCTAATATAAGCATAGAGAGAGAACCGATAACATTGAAACAGGCTATCATCAAGATAAAAGTAAGAAAAAGGTAGGAGATTAGTTTTTCTATTTTCATGATGCGGAATATATCAGCCTGTTGCTCGTAGCGAGTTTTAACAAAATAATCGTTACCTATAAGGCTTTCTATTTTTGCTTTGACGGATGAAATGTTGGCTTCCGGAATTAGTTTTAATTCGATAGCGGAAACTTCCGTGGTATATTCTAACAATTGGCGAGCGAAATCCAAAGAGGTAAGGATATATTGTCCGTCGTAGGCTTGCTGGTTTACTATAAAAGCGACTCCCGATGGATAAAGGTATTTTTTGTTGAAGGAAGAAACGGGATTGTTCAAATTTATTGGAGCATTTCGTTTAGGAACATATACGGAAAAAAAACCGGTGAATTGTATGCTTGTGCCTAATTTGGAGAATATTTCTATACCCGGAATGCCGTAGTTTACAATGGAATCATGGAGAATAAAATTACCCGAACCGTATAGAATATTATCTATAGCAGTAAGTTGTTCGAAATTATCCTCTACCCCTTTTATGATTGCCATAACTTGCCGGTCTTTATACTGTACCATAGCATTTTCTTCCAATGTTTCGGTCAATATGGCTATTTCGGGTAGAGAATGAATTTGACGGATGCAATCGGTTTGTGCATCGAATACTTTTCCTTCACGAGCGGTGATTTTCAATTCAGGATCGAAAGCAGTGAAGAAGCCGGTTACCGTATCTTGAAAGCCGTTGAAAACGGAAAGGGTGCATACAAGCGTTAACGTAGCAAGTGTTACTCCGCACAAGGATACGGCAGAAATGATGTTGACGGCGTTATGTTTTTTTTTTGAGAAAAGATAACGTTTAGCAATGAAAAGGGATAAATTCATTTTAATAAAGAGTCAATCTTTTGAATGTAATCTAATGAGTCGTCAACGAAAAATTTCAGTTCGGGTATGATACGTAATTGAAATCGAATTCGAGTTCCTAATTCGTAACGAACTGACTTAACATTATTATTAATATTCTTTATTATTTCTTCACTTCTATCCGAAGGAAAAACACTGAGATATATACGTGCGTAACTCATATCGGGACTGACGTGAACGAGGCTTACAGATATCAATAATCCTTTCATAGCCTTGGTTTGCAAAAGGAATATTTCACCCAATTCTTTTTGGAGCAGGCGAGCTATTTTATTTTGTCGATTTGCTTTCATAGGTTGATAGTTTATTTTTGTTGTATTAGGAATTTTATGTATTATTCCTTGATTACTTGCATCAAGCAATTTTGACAATCAAATAACAAGCGGAAACGTTTGCCGTTCTTTGTTGTCAAATAGAATGGTTCTTTATGGGATGGTATCTTTTTTTGTTGTTTGGGGCATAAATACATACTGTAACGCAAACAGTGTTTACAGAACATAAGTACAGCTTTTTCTACGGGCTTTTGTTCGTATGCAGGGTGAATACCGATGACTCCATGATTATGGTAAAAAGAAACGGCTGGAAAGTTATACACATTTCCCAAATAAGTTAGTGTGGCTTGTGGAAAGGGGTGGAAGGTGGGTTTTATTCTGTACGTTTCTTGCCGGAAAGTCAGGTAACGAATAGCAATCATTTTTTCCGTCACCTGACGACGAAAGTCTGTTAAAAGGGATAGAGGTATAAACCAATCTTCGGTGAAATTGATGTTTATGAATTTGGCAACAAAAGGCGTGTTGCCTAATTTACCAAGCTGTTTGGTTATATTTTCCGTTTGTGGAAGACGTGCTCGAATTTTTTCATGAGGGCAGGAAAGGGTTATGCTATTTTTATCTTCGTCTGTATAACTGAGTGAAAAACCAAATTTATTTTCTGTAAGAGTTATAATTATGCCGATTTTTCTTTTCGTAGATTTCTGAGAGAGAATACGCTCAAATTCTTGGTCGTAATTGCGATATAATAATGTTCGGGGAGTGATCTTTGGCATTTCAGACGGATACAATTTGTTCCCTTCTGCCCAGTTGATACGGAAGCCCTGTAACTTTTCATTTTGATCTTTATAACAAATCCCGTCCCCATTATGGAATGGTTTTATACCGGAAACAGTCAGATAGTTTTTTTGTACTTCCTTGACTATTCCCATTTTTTCTCCTAATGATTTAGGCGTGTCAAAAGAATAAATGTCCTTGGAACGTTTGTATAAGAAATAGGTGGTGAATCCTCGATTAAAACTTTTATCCGGCTGGGGGGTAAAGAAAAATTCACAAGCGCCCGAAGAGGAGCGATGGTATTCTGGATGACGCATAAAAATAGCATCCAATTTTTGACGATAAAATGCAGTAATATTTTTTACATAGGAGATGTCTTTGAGCCTTCCTTCTATTTTAAAAGAGGATATTCCTGCGTTTAAAAGTTTTTCCAATTCATCGCTTAGGTTCATATCTTTCAATGATAAAAGATGTTTGTTTTCTATCATCGTATTTCCTTCGGCATCAATTAAACGGAAAGGCAAACGACAAAATTGCGGACACTCTCCTCTGTTAGCGCTACGTCCCGAATAGACTTGTCCGGCATAACACTGTCCGCTGTAAGAAGTACATAATGCTCCATGTACGAAAACTTCGAGGGTAACGGAGGGGCAAGTTTTGTATATCTCTTCTATTTCGGTCAGCGACAACTCGCGTGCCAAGACTACTTGGCGGAAGTCGGCTTGTGTCCAAAACATCACTTTTTCGGAAGTGCGATTATCCGTTTGTGTACTGGCGTGGAGCGGAATAGGTGGAAGGTTAAGGCGGGTTATACCCGGGTCTTGGATAATAAGAGCGTCTGCTTTGACACGATACAGATTCCAAATCATCTCTTCCACTTCGTTTAATTCATCGTCTTTTATTATTGTGTTCAATGTAATATACACGCGGACATGGTATAAATGAGCGTAAGTTATTAATGTAGCAATGTCTTCCAAAGAATTTCCGACAGCAACTCGAGCGCCAAATTTCGGAGCCCCTATATAAATAGCGTCTGCACCGTGATTGATAGCCTCGATGCCGCAAGCTAAATTCTTAGCGGGAGATATTAATTCTATCTTTCTTACCGTCATTTAATGTCTTGAATATTATAGGGCGTTTCTTGATAGACATAGTAATTCAACCAATTGGCAAACAGCAAATTGGCGTGTCCTCGCCAACGTACCAAAGGTTTTTTATTAGGGTCGTTGTCTATATAATAGTTTTCGGGGATGTTTACGTCGAAACTTTTTCCCTTATCGCGACGGTATTCTGTATCCAATGTAAAAGGGGAATATTCGGAATGTCCGGTTACAAAAATTTCTCTTCCGTTGCGTGCCATTGTCATATAAACTCCAGATTCTTCGGATTCGGAGAGTAATGTTAATTCGGGTACTTTCAAAATATCTTCTCTATGTACTTCTGTGTGACGGCTATGAGGGACAAAGAAGATATCGTCAAATCCTCGAAAAATTGGAGGAGGTGGGTCTTGTGTAATGTAGTGTTTGAAAATACCTGATATTTTTTTCTTTAAAGGATATTTAGGAATACCATAATAATGATACATTCCTGCTTGTGCAGCCCAGCATATAAATAGGGTAGAAGTAACATGTGTACGTATCCAATCGAATATCTCCGTCATTTCGTCCCAATAGTTGACTTCTTCGAATTCCATTTGTTCCACCGGTGCACCCGTAATAATCATTCCATCGTATTTCTCCGTACGCATATCATCAAAATCCGTATAAAAAGTTTTCATGTGTTCCAGCGAGGTACTTCTCGATATATGGCTTTTTATTTTCATAAAAGATATCTCCACTTGGAGTGGGGTATTGGAGAGTAAGCGAACGAGATCTGTTTCCGTTGATATTTTTAAGGGCATCAGGTTCAGAACAGTAATTTTCAAAGGGCGAATATCTTGTGTAGCAGCTCGTGAATTATTTATCACGAAGATATTTTCTTGCTTTAAGAGTTCTATAGCAGGAAGTAGGTCAGGTAAATTTAGTGGCATGGCTGTAAAATTTTGTGTATCGGGTCTGCAAAAGTAATAATATCTATTATTATATTTGTAAGTAACAAAGCATTAAGGAGTTTTTTATTTGATGAATATCAAAATAGGCATTACGGGTGGAATAGGAAGCGGCAAAAGTGTAGTGTCCCGATTGTTTGAATTAATGGGGATTCCAGTCTATATTTCCGACACAGAGTCTAAACGTTTAACTGTTTTCGACCCTTTTATTCGTAAAAAATTGACAAATTTGCTCGGTGAAGAAGTATATAAAAACGGAGAATTGAATAAACTATTGTTGGCTTCTTATTTGTTTGAAAACCCCGACAAGACGAAAACGATAAATAATATTATTCATCCGTATGTGCGAGAAGATTTTCAAAGATGGGTGGCGGAGCATTCAAGTTATCCCACATTGGCTATAGAATCGGCTATTTTGATGGAATCGGGATTTACACAAGAGGTTGATGTAATATTATTGATTTATGCTTCTGAAGAACTTCGGTTGGAACGTGTCATGAAGCGTACTTCTTCTTCTCGTGAACTTATTGTAAAACGTATTCGAAGCCAAATGTGTGACGAGGAAAAAATGAAATTAGCCGATTATATTATTATTAATGATGGTGAAATGCCTTTAATCCCTCAAGTAGAATCTATATTAACTCAAAGGAAAAGTCGTTTCTAACTTATTGTAAATTTTACATAAACCCTGAAATAACTTTCAGCAAATATTGTCCGTATTGATTTTTAATCATCGGCTGCGCTAATTCCCACATTTTTTCAACGGTTATCCAGCCTTGCCGGAAAGCAATGTCTTCCAAACAAGCTATTTTCAATCCTTGGCGTTTTTCTATCACCTCAATATATGTTCCGGCTTCCGAGAGCGAATCATGCGTACCGGTATCCAGCCATGCAAATCCGCGCCCCAATGCTTGCAACTTTAATTCGTTATCTTTCAAAAATTTCCGATTCACATCTGTTATTTCCAATTCTCCCCGTGCAGAAGGCTTCAATTCTTTCGCCACTTTTACAACTTTATTAGGATAAAAATAAAGCCCTACAACAGCATAATTTGATTTGGGAGCTTTCGGTTTCTCTTCAATACTTAGTACATTACCTTTTTTATCAAACTCTGCTACACCATAACGTTCCGGATCGTTAACCCAATAGCCAAACACAACCGCTTTTTTTTTCTCTTCCACCGTTCGAACCGTTTCTTTCAACATGTGGGTAAAACTTTGTCCGTGAAAAATATTGTCCCCCAACACAAGGCAAACGGAATCATCACCAATAAACTTTTCACCTATAATAAAAGCTTGTGCCAAACCGTCCGGCGAAGGTTGTTCAGCGTATTCAAAACACACGCCGTAATTAGCACCCTCACCCAACAAACGTTTAAAACCCGGCAAATCATCAGGAGTAGAAATAATAAGTATTTCTTTGATTCCGGCTAACATTAACACGGATATCGGATAGTAAATCATCGGCTTGTCAAAAACAGGAAGAAGCTGTTTGCTCACTCCTTTAGTGATAGGATATAAACGAGTACCGGAACCACCTGCTAAAACAATACCTTTCATATTTATAGTTTAATTAAATTTCATTCATGAATTATTTACTTCTACTGCTCTCCATTCTATACAACATAATCGTTTGGTAATCGTAAATTTATTATTCTTGCCAGCGGTAGAACATCAAAAACGATACCTCTTTTCACCAAGGGATTTAATTAGCTCTGAATGCGCTTTGGTGTAGCATTTATTACAGCACCATTCAAGATTATCCGGTGTGTTGTTTAACCGGTCTAAATCCTTGTGATAACATTCGAGAATCACAATAAAAGTTAAATGTATTGAATTTTATTATTTATTTATTTTTTCTTACAAAGATAATTTTCAAATTTGTGAAATGAAAGAAACATTAGATTTTTTCATAGTTAAGGTTTAGGTTAAAAATAAGGGGAGCTGTGAAGCTGCCCTTTTTTTATTATAATTGATAGCTATAATCAAAAAAAACAGTTAATTTTGGAAACTAATTTAGATATATATTATTCTTATGGACAACGGTATTTTTCAAATTCTCCTTATTGTAACTTTCCTTTTTATCGGGATTGCAAAAGTCTATCATAAAACTAAATCGCAAAAAGCGGATGATAATCCGAATCAAAAAACGATAGACAACGATTATTATCACAAAAGAGAAAAAAAAACTTTATCTCAACCCGTTTCTCCACATACCACAACCACTTCTAATACGGCACCTTTACAATCATTGCAATCACCCATGCTTTCCGACAATTCAAATCTCGAAGAAGAAACCAATTTCAACATCCATTCACCAGAAGATGCCAAACGTGCTATCATTTGGTCTGAAATAATCCAACGAAAATACTAATCTTCTAAATATACTAAACAGCTTATTTATTTAATTATGTCATTTAAATTCATAACGGCAGCTTCAGCTGCCGACTTTATTAAAAACAATTACAACGTCGGTCTCAGTGGATTCACTCCAGCAGGATCGCCCAAAGCTGTTACTGCCGAAATAGCTCGAATAGCAGAAGAAGAACATGCCAAAGGTAATCCTTTTCGAATAGGAATCTTTACCGGCGCCTCAACAGGAGATTCTTGTGATGGAATGTTGTCCCGTGTTAAAGCACTTCGTTATCGAGCGCCTTACACAACAAACACAGATTTTCGTAATGCAGTAAACAACGGTGAAATTGCCTACAACGATATACATCTATCTCAAATGGCACAAGAAATTCGTTACGGATTTATGGGCAAAATTAATGTAGCCATTGTCGAAGCATGCGAGTTGACGGAGGATGGAAAAATTTATCCTACTGCCGGAAGTGGTATTACCCCAACCGTATGCCGTTTAGCCGACCAAATTATAGTAGAATTAAATAGCGCCCATAGCAAAAAAATGATCGGATTACACGACGTTTACGAACCGCTTGATCCGCCATACCGTCGTGAAATTCCCATCTATAAACCGAACGACCGTATCGGAACACCCTATTTGCAAGTGAATCCGAAAAAAATTGTTGGCATTGTACAAACCAATATACCGGATGAAGCGCGCCCTTTCACTCCGGGAGACCAGATTACCGAGCAAATAGGCATTAATGTAGCGGGGTTTTTAGCGGCAGACATGAAACGTGGAATCATTCCTTCCACATTTTTGCCCTTACAATCGGGGGTAGGTAATATAGCCAACGCAGTACTCGGAGCCTTGGGGCACGACAAAACGATTCCGGATTTTGAGATGTACACAGAAGTGCTTCAAGATTCCGTTATCAACTTAATGAAAGAAGGTCGTGTAAAATTTGCAAGCACTTGTTCTTTATCCGTATCCAATGAAATATTGAATGAAATCTATAATAATATGGATTTCTTCCGGGATAAAATAGTCATTCGACCCTCTGAAATATCAAACAATCCTGAAATTGCCCGTAGATTGGGGCTTATTTCCATGAATACCGCTATTGAAGCCGATATTTACGGAAATATCAACTCTACCCATATCGGAGGAACTAAAATGATGAATGGGGTGGGAGGTTCGGGCGATTTCACCCGTAATGCTTATATTTCCATATTTTCTTGTCCTTCCGTAGCAAAAGAAGGAAAAATCAGTTCCATCGTTCCAATGGTTTCTCACCACGACCACAATGAACATTCTGTAAATATTATTATCACGGAACAAGGAGTGGCAGACCTTCGTGGAAAAAGTCCCATAGAAAGAGCACACACAATTATTGAAAACTGCGCACATCCTGATTATAAAAATATTCTATGGGATTATCTACGTATAGCAGGTAAAGGGCAAACGCCTCATTGTATTCAAGCCGCTTTGGGTATGCATACAGCGTTGAACCGGACAGGGGACATGAAAAATGTGGACTGGAACAAATACAAGTAATGTGTAATATCGGATTATTATCAGATACACACGGTTGGTGGGACGAAAAATACTTGCTCTATTTTGAAAACTGTGATGAAATATGGCATGCCGGAGATATCGGGTCTATAGAAGTTGCACAAAAATTTATGACCTTTCGTCCCTTTCGGGCTGTTTCTGGAAATATTGATGGACAGGATGTTCGTACTTTATTTCCGCAAATAAATCGTTTTACAGTTGAAGGCGCTGATGTATTAATAAAACATATTGGTGGATATCCCGGTAAATACGATGCTTCTATTTGCAAAAGTATTTTCACTCACCCACCGAAACTTTTTATCAGTGGGCATTCACATATACTAAAAGTAAAATACGACAAAACATTAGATTTATTGCATATCAATCCTGGAGCCGCTGGAATGTCGGGATTTCATAAAGTACGCACATTAGTACGATTTACTGTTGACAAAGGAATATTCAAAAATTTGGAAGTCGTTGAACTTGCTGATAACGAATCAATGAAAGTTTATGACTAACAAATGGTATATGTCTTTCCTATTCGTGGTGATAGGGATTTCCATTCAATATCGTCATAGCACGATAAAGTTGTTCCATAAAGATAAGCCGCACCATTTGATGAGAAAAAGTCATTTTCGACAAAGATATTTTTTCATCTGCCGTTTGATAGACCTTTTGCGAAAAGCCGTATGGACCTCCGATAACAAATACCAAACGCTTACAAACACTTATCATCTTTCTTTCCATCCAGTCGGCGAAATCCGGCGAACGAAATTCTATTCCGTATTCATCGAGTAACACGACACAATCACCCTGTTGAAAAGATTGAAGAATCAGTTCCCCCTCTTTTTCTTTCTGTTGATTTTGTGATAAACTCTTAGTTTCCTTTAACTCAGGAATTATTTTCAAATCGAAAGGAATAAAATGCTTTGTTCGTTGAATATAATCATTGATAGCAATATCATAATGAAGTTCCATGGTACGTCCGACAACAATCAAAATCGTTTTCAATACAGTACAATTATTTCGTTTTAACGTCTGCTTCTTTGCAGGATTCTTCTGCTTTAAAATCTGTAATACTGTTAGTTACGAGAATGTTATACCATGAAAACAACTTTTTAATATCAGTAATATAAACTCTTTCCCGATCAAAATTCGGAAGAACTTTTTCCATATAAGTACGAAGCTCCTCTGGTGTAGCCTTTTTTATTTCGAAAGATATGATTTCACCGTTTTCTTCCTCTCTGATAAACGTAAACACATCCTTCAAAGGAACTTCTCCGTCGTCAACATATATAGCAATATCTGACAAAGAAGTAATTTTTTCATTATTATAAACAGGGAAACGTTTTTTATCCGCAGAAACAGATTCTACAATTAACCTATTCTTTCCTTGCGAAATCAATTTATACAATCCTGATTTTCCGGAAATAGACAAAATAGTTTTCAACATAAAGTATGGCTAATTTTATAATTAATATTTGTCGGACAAAAATAACTATTTTTCTCATATTAACCTGAGTTCTTCTTATGATTTACGCAAGGGCAAAGTGATAATTTTTCTCATAAACTTTGTTAAGTTTTATAACTGCAAACATTCTCAATACAAGTTTTGCTCTGACGGCGTTTAAGACCGACATTTTATTTTTTCCTTCGGCCACTTTTCGGGCGTAGTACTCCCGCAATTCTCCGTCCTTTTTTCGCGTGGCAACCGACAATGCCGCCAAATGTAAAAGCGCTTTTATGCTTTTGTCCGCACGGTGCGACACTTTACTTTTAGAACGAATACTCGTTCCCGAATCGTACCTGAAAGGCGCCACTCCTGCGTGACAGCAAAACTGCCTTGCATTCTTAAAATCCTTGAACGCATTGGTTTCAACGATCATTTTTACAGCCACTTTCTTGCCCACCCCGTCAATGGAACAGAGCAATTCGTGTTGGCGCGCAAGCGTTGCATCACGCTGAATCAACCCTTCTATTTCCTGTTCTATTTCCGAAATAGACAACTCCAATTCCTTTATTTGTCTTTTCAAGCGCTTGCTCTTACAGGCATAATTTTCCCTGCTCATAAAACGCTGTTGATCGGTAAGTTGTCCCTGGTATTTGCACTTGTCCGATACATACATATCCCGTTCGCTGAGCAATTGTTTAAGCGAGGCTATGTTCTGTTCGGGCAATTTAAACAAGCGCGCCTTGTCCTGAAAACGAAGGGCGTAAGCAGCTATCTTGCGGGCATCCAACCTGTCGTTCTTTCCACGCTGAACCCCTGAACGATGCTTGATTTCCGCCGGATTTTCCAGCCATAAATCAATCCCCAGTTCCTCGCACGCACAACTCAAGGGATACGTGTATGAACCGGTGTATTCGGCGCATAACAATACATCCGGTTTCGTGAGGCAAAACTCCTTGAATCCGTTTTTCAAAGAACTTTTTATCGCACAAGTCGTATTCTCCACCATACATTCCTTCAAAATCTTTTCGCCTGTCCTTTGATAGCAAAAATCCAGTTTTTCCTTACTCACATCAATACCAATTACAACTTTTTTCATAAATTTGTCTTTTGAAGAAATCCAAAAAGAAAAGAAGGGAACTTGAAATAATCCTAACAACCTTAATAACATCAGGTTAATTTCTTATACAGGTCTATATTTCAAGAAAACCAAGGCAGGACTAAAGAACTCAATAAGTCGTACTTTTCGACATAAATAGTTTACTGCGTGGTTTCCTTTCTTTTTGAATCTATTGTTAATAGTCTTTCACAAAATTAATCTCCTTTTTTGGCGGTACAAATCTAAGGTCGAAATAAACAATTAAAAAAGTGAAAAATAGATTTATCCAAATTTCATACAAATTCGGAAATATGTTTTTATTTATTCAGGTTTATACTTTATTTTGTCTATTAATATGCCATATAAAACGATTCATGAATTTTAAGTACGACGTTATAATAATAGGGGCGGGACATGCCGGCTGTGAAGCCGCAACAGCAGCAGCCAACTTAGGTTCCAAGACTTGTCTTATTACGATGGACATGAACAAAACAGGGCAAATGAGCTGCAATCCTGCTATCGGAGGTATTGCAAAAGGGCAGATTGTTCGCGAGATAGACGCCTTGGGAGGACAAACGGGATTGATAACAGACAAAACAACTATTCAATTTCGTATGCTCAACCGATCGAAAGGACCTGCCGTATGGAGTCCTCGCGCTCAATGCGATCGAAATAAATTTACATGGGCTTGGCGCGAAACGTTGGAAAATACACCGAATCTTCATATATGGCAAGATACAGTAAAAGAAATTACTGTAAAAAATGACGAAGTTACCGGACTAACCACTTTATTAGGTATTAATTTTCAAGCCAAAACAATTGTATTGACAGCGGGTACTTTTTTAAACGGCTTAATTCATGTAGGTAGCACCCAATTTGCGGGAGGGCGTATGGCAGAGTCGACTTCTCGCCGGCTTACCGAATCCATTATACAACATGGTATCCGTTCTGGAAGAATGAAAACAGGAACTCCTGTTCGTATAGACGGAAGAAGTGTCCGGTATGATTTAATGACTATTCAGGAAGGTGATAATGATTTTCATACATTTTCTTATATGGATATTCCTACTTCTCATTTGAAAAAATTACCATGTTGGATAGGTTATACAAATGAAGAGGTTCATCAAGTATTGCGTAAAGGATTACCAGATTCTCCCCTATTCAATGGACAAATTCAAAGTATTGGACCTCGATACTGTCCGAGTATAGAAACAAAAATTGTTACTTTTCCAGATAAAGAACAACATCAATTGTTTTTAGAACCTGAAGGAGAAACCACACAAGAATTTTATCTAAATGGGTTTTCCTCTTCCTTACCTTTAGATATTCAAATTACAGCATTAAAAAAAATACCGGCATTTAAAGATATTGTTATATACCGACCCGGTTATGCTATCGAATATGACTACTTTGATCCCACCCAACTGAAACACTCGTTAGAATCAAAAATTATTAAAAACTTATTCTTTGCCGGACAAGTTAATGGAACTACCGGATACGAAGAAGCTGCCGGACAAGGAATCATTGCAGGTATCAATGCGCATATTAATTGTTATGGCGGAACGCCGTATACTTTAGCACGCAATGAAGCATATATTGGAGTATTGATAGATGATTTGGTAACAAAAGGAGTGGATGAACCTTATCGTATGTTTACCTCTCGTGCCGAGTATCGCATATTATTACGTCAAGATAATGCGGATATGCGATTGACTGAACGTGCTTATGACTTAGGATTAGCAAAAAAAGACAGGTATATTTTATTAAAAGAAAAAAGCGAAGCCATAGAGAATATCGTAAATTTTACAAAAAATTATTCTGTAAAATCGGAATACATTAATATTTTTTTGGAACGATATGGGGCAACACCCATAAAACATGGATGTAAATTGATTGATATCATTAATCGTCCGCAAATAACTGTTAGTAATATAGCTGAATATATTCCCGAATTAAAAAACGAATTAAATAAATTAGAAGAAAACAGAACAGAAGAAATTACTGAGGCTATCGAAATATTAATAAAATATCAAGGGTATATAAACCGCGAAAAAATAATTGCAGATAAACTTACACGCTTGGAAAATATTATAATCAAAAATAAATTTGATTATAACCACATTCAATCTCTATCTACCGAAGCGCGTCAAAAGCTAATTAAAATAAATCCGGAAACCATCGCCCAAGCGAGCAGAATACCCGGAATATCCCCTAACGATATTAATGTATTATTAGTTCTTTCAGGAAGATAATAGAATTGTTTCACGTGGAACATTTTCAGAACAATAATTTCACATGGGAAAAGAAAAAACAAATACAAACGAGTATATAAAAAATATCGTGGATAATCTCCCCGAAAAGCCAGGTGTTTATCAATATCTTGACAAGGAAAAGCACATCATATATGTAGGAAAAGCAAAAAATCTAAAACGAAGGGTATATTCTTATTTTAGTAAAGAACATGAAATAGGAAAAACCCGAATACTTGTCGGTAAGATCACAGATATACGATATATTGTAGTAAATACAGAAGAAGACGCTCTGTTGCTTGAAAACAACTTAATAAAAAAATACAAACCTCGCTATAATGTATTGCTTAAAGATGACAAAACATATCCTTCTATCTGCGTTCAAAATGAAGATTTTCCAAGAATATTCAAAACAAGAAAGATTATCCGGAACGGTTCCTCTTATTATGGACCTTACAGTCATTTACCATCTATGTATGCCTTATTGAATGTAATCAAACGCCTTTATCCTATTCGTACATGCCATTTAACGCTTTCTTCAGAAAACATCCGGGCGGGAAAATTCAAAGTCTGCCTGGAATATCATATAAAGAATTGCGCCGGTCCCTGTATAGGTCTGCAATCTCACGAAAATTATATGAAAAACATAGAACAGGCAAGGGAGATACTCAAAGGAAATACTCAAAAAATAAGTAAACTGTTATGGCAAGAAATGCAAGAACTTGCAGAAAAAAAGGAATATGAAGAAGCACAAAAAATCAAAGAAAAGTACATTTTAATAGAAAATTATCGTTGTAAATCGGAAGTGGTAAGCACTACGTTTCACAATATTGATGTGTTTTCAATAGAAGAAGATGGTGAAAAATCAGCATTTATCAATTATTTACATATTACTAACGGAGCTATCAATCAAGCATTCACCTTTGAATACAAAAAAAGATTGGATGAAAGTAAAGAAGAATTATTATCACTAGGCATTATAGAAATGCGTGAAAGATATCAAAGCCAATCACACGAAATAATAATTCCTTTCAACATAGAAATGGAATGGAATGATATTGTTTTTACTGTCCCACAACGAGGAGACAAAAAAAAATTATTGGAACTATCATTATTAAACGTTAAACAATACAAAACAGATAGGATGAAACAGGCAGAAAAGTTAAATCCCGAACAGCGAAGCATGCGGTTGATGAAAGAAATACAAGAAGAATTGCATCTCGATAAATTACCCCTCCAAATAGAATGTTTTGATAACTCCAACATCCAAGGCACGGATGCCGTAGCAGCCTGTGTTGTATTTAAAATGGCAAAACCGTCAAAAAAGGATTATCGGAAATACATTATAAAAACAGTAACGGGAGCAGATGATTACGCTTCCATGAAAGAAGTAGTAAAAAGGAGATATCAACGGGCAAAAGAAGAAGATTTGTCACTACCCGACCTTATCATCACCGACGGTGGCAAAGGACAAATGGAAGCAGTAAGGAAAGTGATTGAAGATGAACTAAATTTATATATTCCTATTGCCGGACTCGCAAAAGACGGAAAGCATCGCACCTCCGAATTGTTAGTTGGCTTTCCCCCCCAGACTATCGGTATGAAACAAGGTACTCCTTTTTTTCATCTTATGGAAGAAATACAAAATGAAGTACACCGGTTTGCCATAACTTTTCATAGAGATAAACGTAGCAAACGACAAATTATGTCCGAATTAGATAAAATAAAAGGAATCGGTGAAAAAACCAAATCTATTCTTTTAAAAAAATTCAAAAGTGTGAAACGTATCAAAGAAGCATCTCTCGAAGAACTAACCGCCAACATTGGCGAAATAAAAGCTAAAATTATCAAAGAAAATCTACACGGCTAATTTTTATTCATAATTTTGCCATCAATCTATTTAACAGAAAATGAGAGCTGTTATTCAACGCGTTTTGCACGCCTCAGTCAGTATCAACGGAATATGTAAATCCGTTATTGAGAGAGGATTACTAATTTTTATAGGAATAGAAGAAATGGACGATACGAAAGATGCTGAATGGTTGTGTAAAAAAATTATACACCTCCGTATTTTCAATGATGATGCCGGAATAATGAACAAATCTGTTTTAGATATTCAAGGTGATATTTTGATAATAAGTCAATTTACTCTTTATGCTTCTACCAAAAAAGGAAATCGTCCTTCATACATAAAGGCTGCCAAGCATGAAATAGCAATTCTTTTATATAATCAGTTTTGTGGCTACATAAGTCAGTTATTGGGGAAAAAAATCGGAACAGGAGAATTCGGAACGGACATGAAAGTAGAACTACTTAATGACGGACCAGTAACTATTTGCATGGATACTAAAAATAAAGAGTAATGACCTTGGAAGAAATTCAAAAATAGGTAGATAACTGGATTAAAACATACGGTATCCGCTATTTCAATGAACTAACTAACATGGCTATGCTTACCGAAGAAGAAAAATTTAAAAAATGAGAATGGCTGAATAACGAATTATTTAGAATTGGAACAAGTGAAATTAATTTATGATATTATTCATAAAATCGTATAAATGAACTTATATTTTTCTTTCTATCATATAATCAACATAACTCACAAGTGCACGTTTCACATTCGTATCGGGAAAAACAGATAACAAAGCAAGAGCTTTTTCTTTATAATCATTCATTATTTTATGAGCGTACTCAATACCCCCATGTTGCTTGGCAAAATCCGTCAACTCATCAATTTCTTTCAAATTAGCTTTTCTTCTTTTGATTTTTAAAGCAATTTTTTTTGCACTTTCGTTGCCGGTAGTATTTAATGCATAAATAACCGGAAGAGTCAATCTTCCTTCCAACATATCGTTACCCGTTGGTTTTCCTATTTCCTCATTATCAAAATAATCAAAAATATCGTCTTTAATTTGAAAACAAATACCAACATATTTTCCAAACAAACGGATACATTCTATACTATCGGCATCGGCTTCCATTGAAAGAGCAGCAGACTCAGTACAAACGCTGAATAATGTAGCTGTTTTTTTTACTATTACATTAAAATATATTTCTTCGGAAAAAAACTTATTATTCAAATTAGATAATTGAAGCAATTCCCCATCCGCCAAATCTCTCGCAAGATTTGAAATTACATTAATAATACCGTTATTATTCGTTTTTCGCGCTTCAATCAAACAAATAGCCAATAAATAATCTCCTGCCAATACAGCTACTTTATTATCATAAATCGCATTAATCGAAGGTTGGCGACGACGTATAAAACTTTCATCAACAACATCGTCGTGCAATAAACTTGCCGTATGAAGTAACTCCAATGATATAGCTGCATAAAAAGTTTCCGTCCGAATCTGTCCGTACAATTTGGCAATAAGTAATACCAGAATAGGGCGCATCATTTTCCCTTCTTTTTGCTTCAAATAATCCACAATATCATTAAATAAAGGATTATCGGATAATAATGACTTATCATATAAGTTTTTAAAACTCTCCAATTCGGATAATATCGGTGATTGTATTAAATCTATACTACACATGTACAAATTCATTTGTGCACAAAGGTAGCAATAATAGCTCAAATTTTTGAGTATAAAAACTTTTCTTATATTTACACAGTAAAAATACCTGAGAAAATGAATAATGAAAACAAATTGTTTTTATTGGATGCCTATGCATTAATATACAGAGCGTATTATGCCTTCATTAAAAATCCCCGTCTAAATTCAAAAGGTTTTAATACATCGGCTATCCTCGGTTTTGTTAACACGCTCGAAGATCTATTAAAAAAAGAAAAACCAACACATATTGGAATAGCATTCGACCCCTCCGGTCCCACCTTCAGACACAAAGCTTATGCTTTATATAAAGCACAACGAGAAGAAACTCCTGAAGTTATCCGGCTTTCTGTCCCTATCATTAAAGAAATCATTAATGCTTATCATATTCCTATTTTGGAAGTAGAAGGTTATGAAGCCGACGACGTCATCGGAACAATAGCCTTACAAGCTGAAAAACAAGGAATTACTACATATATGATGACTCCTGATAAAGATTATGGACAACTAGTAACAGATAAAATATATATGTATCGCCCAAAATATGGAGACAAAGAATTTGAGATAATGGGTTCGGAAGAAATAAAATCCAAATTTAGCATACAATATCCTTCTCAAATTATTGATTTACTTGGACTAATGGGAGATGCATCCGATAACATTCCCGGATGTCCGGGCGTAGGGGAAAAAACAGCGCAAAAACTTGTCGCAGAATTCGGAAATATAGAAAATTTACTCGAACATATCGGAGAATTAAAGGGTATATTAAAAACAAAAATAGAAAAAAATCGTGATATGATTGTTTTCTCTAAATTCCTTGCAACTATTAAAACAGATGTTCCGATTAATTTTGATTTAGACGCACTTGTTTATCAAAAGCCCAATGAAGAGATTCTTCGCAGTATTTTTGAAGAATTAGAATTTAAAATATTGATAAATAGAATATTTCATGAAAAAGAAGAAACGATAATTAATCAAACTACGATTCAAGGCGACTTATTTGGTTTTCCACCTAAAGAAGATGCGATATCAGAAATAAATCATAACCACTTAAAACAACTCTCTTCACTTGAATATAACTATCAATTAGTAGATAGCATAGATAAAAGAAAAGAACTGATACAAAAACTATCTGATACGGAAACACTTTCAGTAGATACGGAAACAACAGGAACCAACCCTATTATTGCCGAATTGGTAGGGATGAGTTTCAGTTTTATCGAAAACCAAGCTTACTATGTACCTATTCCTCCTACTCGTGAAGAAGCATTAAAAATAGTGGAAGAATTTCGAGTTGTCTTTGAAAATGAACATATAATAAAAATTGGTCAAAATATTAAATACGACATGCTTGTTCTTCAAAACTATGGTATTGAAATAAAAGGAAGACTTTTCGATACGATGGTAGCTCATTATGTTATCCAACCGGAATTAAGGCATGGAATGGATTATCTTGCAGAAATCTATTTAAACTATCATACTATTCATATAGATGAATTGATAGGTCCAAAAGGGAAAAATCAAAAAAATATGAAAAATCTTCGCCCTGAGGAAGTCTATCTTTATGCGTGTGAAGATGCAGACGTGACATTAAAACTAAAAAATATATTAGAATATGAACTCAAAAAAAATAATGTAGAGGATTTATTTTACCATATTGAAATGCCGCTTATTCCGGTATTAGCTTACATGGAACGAAATGGAGTACGCTTGGATACAGAAGCTTTAAAAGAATCTTCGGAACATTTTAGAGAACGAATTGAAATTATTGAACAAAATATATATCAATTAGCAGGAAAATCATTCAATATTGCTTCACCTAAACAAGTAGGCGAAATATTATTTGATAAATTAAAAATAATAGAAAAAGCAAAAAAAACTAAAACAGGTCAATACACTACTTCGGAAGAAACGCTTGAAAATCTCCGTTATAAACATCTTATCGTTGAAAAAATACTTGAACACCGCGGATTAAAAAAATTAGTAAACACATATATAGATGCACTCCCAAAATTGATTAATTCACAAACAAAAAAAATACATACTTCTTTAAATCAAACAATTACAGCCACAGGAAGACTAAGTTCGAGTAATCCAAATTTACAGAATATCCCTATCAGGGACGAAGATGGAAAAGAAATAAGAAAAGCTTTTATACCAAATGACGGATGCCTATTTTTCTCAGTAGATTATTCACAAATAGAATTGCGTATTATGGCACATTTAAGTGAAGATCAAAACATGATCGAAGCCTTCTTAAACAATCAGGATATTCACATTGCCACAGCTGCAAAAATCTATAAAATAGAGATAGATAAAGTAAATTCTGATATGCGACGAAAAGCAAAAACGGCCAATTTTGGTATCATTTACGGAATATCAGTATTTGGGTTAGCCGACCGTATGAATGTAGAACGTAAAGAAGCTAAAGAACTTATTGACGGTTATTTTGAAACGTATCCGCAGATAAAGGAATATATGGAAAAAAGCATTCAAACAGCAAAAAAACAAGGCTATGTAGAAACTGTTTTTCACCGAAAAAGATATTTACCCGATATTAATTCACAAAATGCTATAGTAAGGGGATATGCGGAACGGAATGCTATTAATGCTCCTATACAAGGAAGTGCGGCAGATATTATTAAAGTAGCAATGATACGAATACATGAACGTTTTAAAATGGAAAATAAAAAAACAAAAATGATTCTCCAAGTACATGACGAACTAAATTTTAGCGTACCAATAGAAGAAAAAGACAGAGTGCAGAAAATTGTAATTGAAGAAATGGAAAAAGCCTATAATATGCAAGTTCCATTAAAAGTGGACTACGGATGGGGGAAAAATTGGTTAGAAGCACATTGATTTGACAGCATTTATCATAAGCCCAATTTTTCCGAAATTTCCAACATTCTTTTTACAGGTTTAATAGCTTTCTCAGCTATTTCTTTATCTACTTGTATTTCCGGAGATTCATCCTTCAAACAACTATACAATTTTTCTAATGTATTCAAACGCATGAAACTACATTCATTACAAGCGCAAGTACTATCAATGGGAGGAGCAGGAATAAAAGTTTTTCCCGGACAACATTTTTGCATCTCGTGCAAAATACCGGATTCAGTAGCTACAATAAAATATTCCCTGTCACTATTCGATGCATATTTTAACAAAGCAGCAGTGGAGCCTACGAAATCCGCCAATTTCAGTAACGCACTTTTGCACTCTGGATGCGCTAATAAAACAGCTTCAGGGTATTTGATTTTTAATAAAATGATTTCTTCCAAAGAAAATTGTTCATGCACGTGACAAGCGCCATTCCATAATAACATACTACGACCTGTAAGAGAATTAATATAATTTCCGAGATTTTTATCCGGTCCAAAAATTATTTTTTCATCTTTCGGAAAACTCTCTACTATTTGCTTAGCATTAGTAGAAGTAACTACTACATCAGACATTGCTTTCACTGCTGCTGTAGTGTTAACATAAGAAATAACAATGTGTTCGGGATGCTCACCGATAAATTGATCAAATTTATCGGATGGACAACTATCTGCCAATGAACATCCGGCATTTAAATCAGGTATTAAAACCTTTTTGTCAGGACATAGAATTTTAGCTGTCTCCCCCATAAAATGAACTCCACAAAACACAATAATTTCTGCGCATGTTTTAGATGCTTGTTGTGCCAAAGCTAAACTGTCTCCTACATAATCGGCAATATCTTGTATTTCACCTATCTGATAATAGTGTGCGAGAATAACAGCTTTTTTACTTTTTCTAATTTTATCTATCTGAATGACTAAATCTTTATTTTTATACGTTTTCAACAGCCTATTTTTAATTATTATTTTTATTTGTTGAAATTGAAATATCTATGATAAATATAATTACCTGTTGATTGTGTTGAAAGATATATTGAGTTTCTCTTGCTTATTGATACATTATGATTTTATTCACTCCTAATTCAATAAGTATTAACAAGTATAGTATGTAATTATTTCCTGATAATAAAATAATTATGTAGCATTATTAACTTATTGTTCACTCTTTGCAAAGTTAAGAACTTTTTGAGATGTATAGGATGTTTTTTATTTAAAAGTCTGTTTAATGAAGTATTGAAAATAGTTGGATTTTTATTTTAAATATTGGTAGTTGAATTTCCTATGTATGATTATAAACATTGCAAGTATTATTTTGAAAATGTATGAGAATATTTTGATCTATTTTTTAACAGGAATGTGTTTAAAGATACTACTACAGTAATTGTCTTCGGGGTATTAATGCAGAAAATCATCTTAATGACCGATTGATGAATTGACAAACAAAGTATATATTTGCAAGAACAAATATATACTTTGGAATAAATCAGGTTATTATATATTTTTAACATTATCTACGTAGAGCAGTTTTTATTTTAGCCGGAAAAAATAAGCCATCAGATATTTTTTAAAATATAAAATAGATATGTTTAATTCTATTACTTGAATTGGATGTTATCTCAATAAAAAAAGAATATGAATAAACAGCAGAAATACAAGCCGATCGATAAAATGGCAAACCTAATCAGTGATAATTACACCTTATTACAAGTGATAAGTCGCTTCGGACTTTCTCTCGGTTTCGGTGATAAAACCGTAAAAGAAGTCTGCGAAATGGATCAAGTAGATTGTCGTACATTCTTGGCTGTGGTCAATTTTGTGGAAGAAGGATTTTCGCGGATGGAAGATGCGGAAGATCTATCGGTTCCATCATTGATAGATTATCTACGTCAAGCGCATAGTTATTTCCTTGATTTTGCATTACCCGTCATTCGGCGTAAACTAACAGAAAGCATTGATTGTTCAAAAGACGACGAAGTAGCATTTCTTATTCTTCGCTTTTTCGACGAATATGTGCTTGAAGTAAGAAGGCACATGGAATATGAAGAAAAAACAGTTTTTAAATATGTAGATGATTTACTCCACAATCATCCTTCAAAAAGCTACCAGATTAGTGTCTTTTCTAAACATCACAACTCGATCAGTGAAAAACTGACGGAACTGAAAAACATCATTATAAAATATTGTCCGCCAAAAGCAAATAAAAATTTGCTGAATGCTGCTTTATTCGATATTTATAGTTGCGAAGAAGGGTTAGAATCACACTGTAAAATAGAAGATTGTCTTTTTGTCCCCGCTATACTGAAATTAGAAAGGAGGATGGATGGAAATGAAAGATAACGAAGCTATCCATATAGTCGTTGCAGAAACTTCCGTTATTCTCCGGACAGGATTAACGAATGTATTGAAACGACTACCCAATCTGCGAATTCATCCGGTAGAATTAGCTTCACCCGATTCTTTGAATGATTGTTTGAATACCAGTCCGCTTACTATTTTGATTATTAATCCGAATTTTGGAGATTATTTTGATATTACGAAGTTCCGCATTGGAAATGTAGAAAAAAGTATTCGCGTGATTGCTTTCGTCCATTCATTCGTTGACCCTTCATTATTAAGTAAATACGATGATTCCATCTCCATTTTTGACGATTTGGAAACCATTACTTTTAAAATAAACAGTCTGCAAAACATCAAGTCCATAGAAAAAAACGAAGAAGACAATACAGAAAGCCTCAGCCTACGGGAAAAAGAAATCGTGATATGTATTGTAAAGGGAATGACAAATAAAGAAATAGCCGAAAAACTATTCCTTTCCATTCATACAGTCATCACCCACCGGCGAAATATCTCCAGAAAACTGCAAATACACAGTACGGCAGGACTTACTATTTACGCAATAGTCAATAAACTAATTGAATTGAAAGATATAGAAGAAGATAGGAATTTGTACATATAAAAATAATTTCCGTTTTTTGTAGTTTTAAACTTAGAATATAAACTCAACAATCATGGAATACCCATTAACCATTTATAATACATTAACTCGAAAAAAAGAACCTTTTGTCCCTTTACATGCCCCTCATGTAGGAATATATGTTTGTGGACCCACTGTTTATGGCGATGCCCATTTGGGGCATGCCCGCCCTGCTATTACTTTTGACGTACTTTTTCGCTATCTTAACCATTTAGGATACAAAGTACGTTATGTGCGCAACATCACCGATGTGGGTCATTTGGAACACGACGCTGACGAAGGTGAAGACAAAATTGCCAAAAAAGCCCGATTGGAACAAGTAGAACCAATGGAAATAGTGCAATATTATCTATACCGTTACAGGGAAAACATGGAAGCATTAAATGTACTCCCCCCAAGCATTGAGCCGTACGCATCAGGACACATTATCGAACAAATATGCCTTACCGAAGAAATCATGAAAAACGGATATGCATACGAAAGCCAAGGTTCCGTTTACTTCGATGTTCCCAAATATAACGAAAAGCATGATTATGGTAAACTGTCGGGTCGTCGTATTGAAGAGTTATTGAACACAACTCGCGAACTCGATGGGCAAAACGAAAAACGACATCCCGCCGACTTTGCCTTATGGAAAAAAGCACAACCGGAACACATTATGCGCTGGTCTTCTCCATGGAGCGACGGTTTTCCCGGTTGGCATTGTGAGTGCACTGCCATGGGACGTAAATATTTAGGCTATCAATTTGATATTCACGGCGGAGGAATGGATTTAATTTTTCCCCACCATGAATGTGAAATAGCCCAAGCCGTAGCATCACAAGGAAGTGAAGCGGTACGATACTGGATGCATAACAACATGATTACCGTCAATGGAACAAAAATGGGTAAGTCATTAGATAACTTCATCACATTAGACGAATTTTTTACCGGTTCACACAAAATTCTAACGCAAGCGTACAGTGCGATGACTATTCGTTTCTTCATCCTTCAGGCGCATTATCGCAGTACCGTGGACTTTAGCAATGAAGCCCTGCAAGCATCCGAAAAAGGAATGCAACGTTTGTTGGAGGCTTATGGCAATCTAAACCAAATCATCCCATCATCTGTTTCAAATACAAACATAACAGGTCTTCGTGCCAAGTGTTACGAAGCAATGAATGATGATCTAAATACATCTGTTGTTATTTCTCATCTATTTGACGCAACGAAGACAATCAACAACGCCATTGCCGGTAATAATATTATTTCGGTCGGAGAACTGAAAGAATTGAAAGAAACTTTTCACCTCTTCCTGTTTGATATTTTGGGATTGAAAGAAGAAAAAGGCTTTTCCGATAGCCGTGAAGCAGCTTATGCCAAAGTAGTAGATATGCTTTTAGAACAACGGATGAAAGCTAAAGCCAATAAGGATTGGGCTACTTCCGATAAAATCCGCAATGAACTGACCGCCCTTGGTTTTGAAATAAAAGATACTAAAGACGGTTTTGAATGGAAACTAACTAACTAAATATGATTTCAAAAGATTTTTTTAAAAACGACCGCTTCGCCGCAGAGTCGGGAATAGAATTAATAGAAATAAGAGAAGGATATGGCAAAGCGAAATTGGAAGTAACCACACGCCACCTGAATGCCGGCAATACAACCCAAGGTGGAGCCATATTCACATTAGCCGATTTGGCGTTAGCTGCAGCATCAAACTCTCATGGTACATTAGCGCTTTCATTAGCATCCAACATTACCTTCTTGCACGGAAGCGGTCAAGGAGATACCCTCTATGCCGAAGCCCGCGAACGACATTGCGGAAAGCATACCGGACATTATCAAGTGGATGTAACCAATCAAAACGATACATTAATAGCTACATTTGAGGCTTCCGTATATCGAATGGATGTAAAAATTGATTCCAACATCGAGGCATGAGAACAATGATAGCCCCCTCTATCCTTTCTGCCGATTTTGCACGCCTTGGTGAAGAAATAGAAATGATTAACCGTAGCGAAGCAGATTGGATACACGCCGACGTCATGGATGGAGTATTCGTTCCAAACTTATCTTTCGGCTTCCCGGTATTAAAGTCTGTGGCAAAGTTAAGTCAAAAACCACTCGACATACATCTTATGATTGTGAATCCCGAAAAATTCATTCCCGAAGTAAAAGCTTTGGGAACCTACATCATGAATGTCCACTACGAAGCTTGCACACACTTACACCGCATTGTTCAGCAAATTCGGGAATCCGGTATGCAACCAGCCATAACTGTAAATCCGGCAACTCCGGTTTCATTGCTGAAAGACATTATTCAAGAAGTATATTTGGTACTCATTATGAGTGTAAACCCTGGTTTCGGCGGACAAAAATTCATTGAACATTCGATTGAAAAAGTGTGTGAACTACGTGAACTGATTGAAAAAACAAATTCCAAAGCCCTTATCGAAGTGGATGGCGGTATAAACAAAGAAACCGGTACCCGTTTAGTTACTGCCGGAGTCGACGTCTTAGTTGCCGGCAGCGTCATATTCAAATCTGAAAAACCGGAAAAAACCATTCATGATTTAAAAAACTTGTAGCTATTTTAATTAAAAACATTTTAGATTGAATAGGTTGCATCGCTATCCTTTTCTACGTCTATTAATACCTTTTATCATTGGTATAATAATTGGTGATTATCTGTTTTTCCGCAGTCAACATGTTTGGCTACAACCGTTTATATTACTTTTTATTTGTTTCGCCTTACTCCTGCCGGCATTATATTTTTTAAAAAAGTATAGTTTACGATGGTTATTTGGAACATCCGTTTATATTTGCCTTTTCTCAGCAGGTGTTAGCCTGACAAGTTGGCAATTGCAACAAACATCCTATACATTCCCACAGTCCGAATCAATTTATCGTGCCGTTATAACAGACAAACCGGAAGTTAAAGAACGAACACTACTTTGTCGCGCCCGTCTATTGGAAAATCGCTATTTATTATCTGTCGTTTTCCCTCATAAAAACACCTTGCTCTACTTTCCTAAAGATTCAACAAGCATGTCCTTACAAAATGGAGATGAAATCCTTTTTTCTGCCCTTCTATCTCCACCCCGTAACAACTATAATCTCGGCACTTTCGACTATGCCCGCTATTTAACTCGCAAAACGATTAGCGGCATAGGCTTCGTGAAAAAAAACAACTGGACAATTACCTGTCATAACTCACATCGTTCTCTCCGTCAAATGGCATCAAAATACAGAGAACAAATACTAATACTTTACACTAAACTTGGTTTCCAAGGTGATGAATTTGCAGTACTTTCCGCCTTGACAGTCGGCTACAAAGAAGAACTCAGCGAAGAAATACGCGAATCCTACTCCGTTTCAGGAGCGAGTCACGTGCTGGCTCTATCTGGGCTTCACATCGGATTGCTTTACGGATTACTTCTTTTCTTTCTGAAAAGAATACCTTTCCATACAGTGAGAGTCAGAATTTTCCGAGTAGTAATTATTCTGACAACCCTTTGGGGATTTGCTTTTTTGACCGGACTCTCACCTTCGGTCGTACGGTCAGTATTGATGTTTTCTTTGTTTGCATTCTCTGAATTTAAAACGGGGAAATACATTTCCATGAACATTTTAGCAGCAGCGGCGCTACTCATGTTGCTCTATAATCCATGTTGGGTTTTTGATGTGGGATTCCAACTTTCTTTCTGTGCGGTCGCTGCTATCCTATTAATCCATTCTCGTCTTTATCGAATGTGGCATGTCAATAACCGGATAATAAGATATTTTTGGGGTATAGTTACTGTTTCTCTTGCTGCGCAGATAGGGGTTACTCCATTAATATTACTCTATTTCTCCCGATTTTCTACGTACTTCCTATTGACAAATTTATTTGTTATTGTATTAGTTACCGCTATTATGTATGCGTCAATAGCTATGTTGATTATATTTTCTTTCCCCACGATTTCCTATTTTGCTACAACGATTGTTGAGAAACTTATTAAAATGTTGAATTTTACCGTCCGCCGGATTGATCAAATTCCATTCGCTTCCATCGACAGTGTGCAAATACATCCGCTGGAAGCGTTCGGTTTTTATCTGATAATAATGCTATGTCTCTGCTACTTGCAATTTCGAAAAGCAAAATACTTGATGGAAATGTTAATCTGCATATTGATAATAAACAGTTTTTGGATACTAAGGATGTTTATCCGTTTTTAATATTAGGTTCTTCCAACCCGTAGCCCTTCTTCTTATTTTCAACCCTCAACCAAATTCCCAAGAAAAAAGCAAATATTCCCAAACTGGCAAATATAAGCATCGGCGCTGTATAATCATAATTTCCCATGCTGACATTTGGATTAACTGCAATAAGCACTTTACCTATAACAATAGGAAAAGCCCATAAACCGATGTTCTGAATCCAAAAGATAACCGAGTAAGCAGAACCTAAATATCGATTCTCCACCAATTTAGGTACAGAAGGCCAAAGAGCCGCCGGAACAAGCGAAAAGGATATACCTAACACAACAATAGCTGTATAAGCGACGACAAAACTATTTATACTGCCTGACTGAAACGGATAAAGAGCAAAAATAGCATGGCATACCATCATGAGAATAGCTCCTAACGTCAGCATCGTGGCGCCTTTTCCTTTTTTATCGAGAAACCAACCCAAAAGTGGAGTAAGTATTATTGTTCCTACGGGAAACCACGAAAATAAAGCCGAGGCATCGTCTGTAGGTATTCCCAAACGATTTTCCAACATGGCGGTAGCAAATTTCTGAAAAGGGAAAATAGCTGAATAATAAATCACGCATAAAAAAGCAACAATTAGAAATGTTTTATTAGTAAAAAGAATACCCAAATCGTTAATCTTGAAAGGTTTATCTTCATTGATTTTCATATTTTCGTTCATTCGCCTGTCTAACTTCTTATCCATAAACGCATACACAATAAAAGAAATCAAACTGATACATAGCAAACCGCAACAAACAGCCACCGGACGAACCACATCTTCCGTTCCTAAGGAAGCTAAATAGGGTGACAGGCGAAAAACAGCAAACACGCCTAAACGGGCAATAGCCAACTGTAAACCCATTGCCAAAGCCAATTCTTTTCCGTCAAACCACTTCACAATAGCTTTGGAAACAGTAACGCCAGCCATCTCCGATCCACATCCGAAAACAGCAAAACCTATTGAAGCCAACTTAGCAGTGGCAGGAAAAGAAATCCAAAACGAATCCAAAAAATCATAAAGGATATTTCCTTCTACAAAATAAGAACTAATGGCATAAAATTTTATAACTCCCCCTATCACCATTATTACACCGGAAAGAACAGCCGTAAAACGCACTCCGGCTTTATCCAAAATAATGCCGGCAAAAATAAGGAAGAAAACAAATACATTCAGAAAATACGTAGAACCGGAAAACACTCCATAAACATCAGCAGACCAATTGCACTGTTTTTCGAGCATAGTTTGCAAAGGCGACAACACATCAACAAACATATAACTAAAGAACATAGCAGATGCGACTAACATAAGAGCAGTCCACCTGAGTACTGCCGAATCTTTCATTGTTTTGTGAATAGTATTCATTGTTTTTGTGTTTGATTGTATCTACACACGAAGGAACAAATAAATGCACGAAACATAAAGAAACCATGCGCTTTTTTATTTCAATTTCTTGTAATTGATCAAAAAAATGTGTTAATTTGCATATTCATTTATTGGAAAATGCCCGACGACAATTCGTTATTTCTAATTGATATAGAAGAAATACTTCGTACGAAAGCTCCGAGATATTATAAATATATCCCGAATTTCTTTATATCCTATCTAAAAAAAATTATCCATCAGAAAGAAATAAACACTTTTCTATACGAGGCAAAAGATAGGATAGGAATAGATTTTCTGGAAGCAGCACTCAAATTTTTAGATATTAAAATAGAGATAAGAGGTAGTGAAAATTTGCCGGACAAAGGTCTTTATACTTTCGTCTCTAACCATCCGTTAGGCGGACAAGATGGAGTAGCATTGGGTTACGTACTGGGTCGCCGGTACAACGGAAAAATAAAATATATAGTTAATGACTTGTTAATGAATCTTCATGGACTGGCTCCTCTTTGCATCCCTATCAATAAAACGGGAAAGCAAGCAAAAGATTTTCCTATGGCGGTTGAAAAAGGATTTCAATTAGACGATCAACTGATTATGTTCCCCGCTGGAATCTGTTCTCGCAGACATAAAGGCATAATTAAAGATCCGGAATGGAAAAAAACGTTCATTGTCAAAAGCATTCAAACACAACGCAATATAATACCGGTATATTTTAGTGGACGTAATTCAAACTTTTTCTATAATTTAGCTAATGTTACCAAAGCGCTGGGCATTAAATTCAATATCGCCATGCTATATTTAAGCGATGAAATGTTTAAAAACAAGCACAAGACTTTTATTATTACTTTTGGCAAACCTATTCCATGGCAAACTTTCAACAAGTCGAAAACCACCAGTCAATGGGCGCAGTACGTAAAAGACATCGTATATAGTCTGTCGCATAATACTATGTAAAGAAAATCTAACCGCTAAGAAAAGAAAAATGTATATGGAAGCAAAAATTATCAAGCCGGTGAGCAAAGAGCTTATAAAAGCGGAATTAACGGAGAATAAGCGGTTACGTATGACCAATAAGAGTAATAATCAAATTTATATTATTACCCATCACGATTCACCCAATGTAATGCGTGAAATTGGACGGTTACGAGAAATAACTTTTCGGTTTGCAGGGGGCGGTTCGGGACTTGCTGTTGACATGGACGAGTTTGACACGATGAAAAACCCCTATAAACAACTTATTGTATGGAATCCGGAAGCGGAAGAAATTTTAGGAGGATACCGCTACATCTTGGGTACTGACGTACGGTTTAATGAAAAAGGAGCCCCCATTTTGGCAACCTCGCATATGTTCAGGTTCTCAGAGAGATTTATAAAAGAATTTCTTCCCACAACCATTGAATTAGGACGTTCGTTCGTTTCTCTTGAATATCAGTCCAGCCGCACTGGGGCTAAAAGTTTATTTGCTCTTGATAATTTATGGGATGGCTTGGGAGCGCTTACTGTTATTATGCCCAATGTAAAATACTTTTTCGGAAAAGTAACTATGTATCCGAATTACCATCGTCAAGGACGTGACATGATACTCTATTTTCTCAAAAAACATTTCGGAGACAAAAACAATCTGATTGTTCCAATTAAACCTCTTACTTTGGAGACTGACGAAAGAGAGCTATCCAAACTTTTTAATAAAAACACCTTTAAAGAAGATTATAAAATACTGAATACCGAAATCCGTAAGTTTGGTTATAATATTCCTCCGTTGGTAAATGCCTATATGAATCTCAGCCCGACCATGCGCATGTTCGGTACAGCCGTTAATTACGGCTTTGGTGATGTAGAAGAGACCGGTATTCTGATTGCTGTTGACGAAATATTAGAAGAAAAGCGTTTACGACACATCGAATCCTTTATAAAAGACATGGGAGAATATGATATCATATCAGCGGCGAATAAAGTATTCTTTAAAGGACTGGGAGGTAGTAAACACAAAGAGGAATGATAGAATACCTCAAAGGCGAAATCGTTGAACTAACCCCGGCTACTGCCGTAATAGACTGTCAGGGTATAGGTTATGTCGTAAACATATCCGTGAATACCTATTCGACCATTCAAGGTAAAAACCCATGTAAATTATATATTTACGAAGCTATTCGTGAAGACGCTTATATACTTTACGGATTTTACGATAAGCAAGAGCGGGAGCTCTTCCTCCAACTTATCTCCGTGCCGGGCATTGGTGGGAATACCGCTCGCACCATATTGTCGGCACTAAGCCCCACCGAATTGTATCATGTGATAAACAACGAAAATGTAACCCTTCTGAAGACTGTAAAAGGCATCGGACTGAAAACAGCGCAACTCATTATTGTTAAACTGAAAGACAAAATAAAATTCACAGGAGAAACACTATCCCTTACGGGAACAACCATAAACATAGCCGTGCAAGAAGAGGCTGTAGCAGCGTTGAATATGTTAGGCTTCGCAGTTTCCACATCACAAAAAGTAGTAATTGCCATCCTAAAAGAAGAACCCGAAGCTACGGTAGAAAAAGTGATAAGGTTGGCTTTAAAACGATTGTAGCGACTGATAAATCACATCTTGAATCCGTTCGCGAATACTTAGTTTAGACAATTTATTTACCCAACCGTTCGGATATAACCGATTGGAAAGAAACACATACACCAAATTATTTTGGGGATCAACCCACGCACAAGTCCCCGTAAATCCTGTATGCCCATAAACGGAAACAGGCGTCAATTCCGAGCAGGGATTTCTCTTGGGATCACCCGCTACCGGTTTGTTAAAACCCAATCCACGATGGCTCAGTTCCGAAGTTTCCGTTGTAAACAACCGGCAAGTATCCTCACTCAAATAACGATGCCCATCAAAAAAACCATTGTTTAAAATCATCTGATGAATCCGTGCAATATCGCGTGCGGTGGAAAACAGACCAGCATTACCGGAAACGCCTCCTAAAAAGGCTGCCATTTCGTCATGTACATATCCTTGTAAGGTACTCCTCCGTAAAAATAAATCTTTGGTTGAAGGAACAATATCCTTTTTCGCAAAATAACAAGTAGGCTGAAAAGACGTATGTTTCAATCCCATAGGTTCGTAAAACTCCTGCATCAAAAATTTGTCCAGAGTCATTCCGCTCAACTGTTCCACCATCTGCTGCAAAAGGATGAAGTTGATACAACTGTAACGGTACTTTCTACTTTCCAACGGAGTGTTGATTATCTCTTGCATCGCCACTTCTTTAAAAGACTTATTTAACCATAGGTTATCCGCAATCGGCATAGAATAATTATCGTCAGGGGTGTGAGACAAATATTCGTTTTTTAACCGAAGTCCTTTCTGTGCATATATAGTAGGCGTCACCCGTACAGGATATGTAGCAGAATATCTTTTCTGAAACATCGGCTCTTTGTAACTGGTTTCGTCTATTGCTTTTCGATAGTACGGAATAGTAGCGGGTAATCCTGTCTGATGAAAAAGTGCGTCGCGGATAATGATGTTTTCTTTGTCTGTCCCTTTTAAAAATGGAATGTAATCGGAAAGCTTATCGGAAAGTTTGAAAAAACCCTTATCATATAATTTCATTACAGCCAGCAAAGTTGCTGATGTTTTGGATAAAGAAGCTACATCGTAAATAGCCATTGGACTCACTTTCTTGCCCTTTCCCGTAAACGTACCGAAACATTTGTCATAAACCGTTTCCCCATCTTTAAGAATAACAATTTGACAACCCGGATAAGCTTCTTCCAAAATCCCTTCTTTAGCTATCGTATCAATACGAGCGAGATAGCCTCTTCGTATAATACTTTTGGAAGAAACGGAATGGGTAGTTCCACGAGGAGAAATCGTTATACCATCCCCTGCCTTGAATGACTTGCCAATACTTGCCGATAAACGTCCGTTTGCCGGAGCCTTTCCAAACAATATATTCGCTACATGCGTCTGCACGTTTTCATCTATTGAATGTCCCAATACAACGGAAGAAGCCGATACCACCACAGACTGTTCTACCTGCAAAATCGTTTCTTTTGGCGTAAAAAACACATAAACAACGGACAAATCGGGAGTAAGTAAGTTAAAAAAATTACGATAAAGTGTCAAATCATTCTCAGAAACGCAAACAATAGTGTGTTTATATGAAGCTAAAGAATCATAAAGCCTTCTCCCTTCCACTTCAGTTAATTCCTGCGATAACTGAAAACATTTGGAATGGATAAATTCCCCCACAGCATTGGAAAAAACCATTGTTTTGTTTTTCTTTCCTACATTCAGTATCGCTATTTTACTTCCTGCCGAGGCATCAAAAGGCAATATTTTTTCCTTATTACGCAAAACCGTAACTGCCGCTTCATTAAGTTGCTTAATCAAATGGTGTGTTTTAGGAGTAATTATTCGTTCCCTTAAACCTGCTATATGAACAGGAGAAACATTATATACCCCCAATGCATATTTATAAACCAATACTTTTCGGCATTTGAGAGTTATTTCTTCTTCACTGATTTCTCCTTTACCGACTCCCTGCAATACTCCATTTATTTCCTTTTCCAAATCGGGAGGAGAAAGTACTACATCATTCCCCGCTTTCAATGCTTGCAAACAAACATGAGGAGTTGAAGGAACTCCTTTCATTACCAGAGCATCTGTAAAAACAAGACCTTTAAAAGCCAATTTGTCTTTCAACAACCTCTGTACCACGTTATAAGAAAGTGAAGAAGGTAAACTGTTATCTTCGTCGAAAGCTGTTACATGCAAATGCCCCACCATAATAGCTCCCAATCCGGCGCTAATTACTTTCCTGAAAGGATAAAGTTCCACACTGTCCAATCTTTCACGAGTAAAAGGAAGAACAGGTAACGCTTTATGTGAATCCACTTCCGTATCGCCATGCCCTGGAAAATGCTTGGAAACAGATAGCACCCCTCCGCTTTCCAATCCGGAAGCATAAATAACCACTTTATCTGCCGTCATATTCGGAAGTTCACCGAAAGAACGTACATTGATAACGGGATTTTTTGGATTGATATTTACATCGGCAACCGGTGCAAAATTGACATGCACCCCTATTTCACGACATTGACGCGCCACCTCTTTGCCGTATTCGTAAATCAGACGATCATCCTGAATACAGCCCAACACCATGTTTTTAGGAAACGCCGGAATCCCCCGCAATCGCATAGAGAGTCCCCATTCGCCATCAAAAGTAATCATTAATGGCACTTTAGAAATTTTCTGCGCCAGATTGGTAAGTTGCACCTGATTCTCAAGTTCTCCACCGGAAAAGAGCAATCCGCCTACCCGGTGCACCTGAATGGCTTTGTATAATAACGCCATATTGGATGGGGTCTGTACAGGCGCTATCGTATAAATGAATAATTGTCCTATCTTCTCTTTCAAACTCATTCTGTTTAGTACAGAATCCACCCACTGCCGGCAATTCTCGTTGTACGATGTTTTATATAAAATCAACGGCTCTATTTGAGCCTTCAACGACAAACAATAAATTAATGTAAAAAACACGAAAAATCTTTTACTCATGCGATCTTGAGATAAAGTTTACATAGATACAAAGATAACATAATACCGTATGAATTATGCAATACAGATGCAAAGCCTCGTTTTTAAAATGACATAGATAGAAATTTATGTCTAACGAAGAATGATTCTGCTGCTATTGAAAATTTTGATAACAATAAGTTTCATTTAATTCTTAGACTTTATTATTTGTATTAATTTTTCCGCTAATGCTTTTGAAGCGATATAAGACCAATGGGTATCATTTGCGAAATAAACATCTTTAATTCCATTTTTAACTAATGGCTGTAAAAGCAATTTGGTATTAATGATATACAAACTATCTCCAAAATTGAAATAATCAAGTTGTTTATTAATGGGATAAGGGTTTTTTGAGATAAAAGGTGTATAAACATTGTATTTGTCAACTGCTACTATGTAGATGAATTGTATTCCTTTAGAAGAAAATTGTTGATTCATAAAATCAATGGTTTTATAGATAATATTTAAATCATCATTGGTGTTTGTACGTGATAAGTCTCCCTTATAAAAATATAAATCATCATTATAAACACTAAATAAAGGTTGATTTAATTTTACTTTTCTAACAGGATTATTATAATTTAAACATATACGTAAATAGTTTATAGTTTCATACAAAAGGTCTTTTTTATCGTTAATAATTGTATTCTTCCGATATTGCTTCAGTATTTCATCTATAGAGTATTTGGTTGAAAAGTTTAGAGATAATAAGCGATTTACAAAATCCCGTTCCGCTGATTCTACAATTACAATTTTTGGGGAAAATAAAGTAAAAAAACCACTGTTAAATAA
>SNRY01000085.1_pt1 | contig 37416 bp, 28 predicted proteins | sample 4693421 | NCBI WGS metagenome assembly SNRY01 (sample SAMN11003215, study PRJNA524138) | termite gut metagenome | isolation source: Bacteroidetes bacterial symbionts from single cell of protist host amplifed... | host: Streblomastix strix ... | reverse complement strand
AACCTTGTTGAAAGCGAGAATAACTTTTTAACGCTTCGCTAAAAGTTATTGCCCGCTTCCAACAAGGCATCATCATTAGCATTATATTTTCAAGTCGAATTTCGCATTTACTAATTGAACTTACAATTGAGTTTTCTTCTTTTTTTGATTACAAATGTTTTCCACATCAGTCTTATATTTGTATTGTGACTTTAAAGCGTATATATTTTAAACTAGAAAATAAATGAGTAAGAAATTGTTTTTGGGAATTTGGATGATGGCAATAGTTCCATTGTCCGTAGTGAACGCACAGTATCCTAGTGTACCTAAGGAAGTAGCATCCGTAACAGGGAAAATGATGGCAGAGGAACAACGATTATCGGACGAAGCATGGGAAAGAGCATTGCCGGTTATTAAGAAAGAGGCTCAAGAAGGCAAACCTTATATCCCTTGGGCAGAACGTCCGACAGACTTGCCGCAAGCAACGATTCCTTCTTTTCCGGGTGCTGAAGGTGGTGGTATGTACACTTTCGGAGGGCGCGGAGGCAAGGTGATTACCGTAACTAATTTGAATGATCGCGGTCCGGGTTCTTTCCGTGAAGCTTGCGAAACGGGTGGTGCACGTATCGTCGTTTTTAATGTATCGGGCATCATTCAATTGACATCCCCTATTATATTACGTGCTCCCTATATTACCATTGCGGGACAGACGGCTCCGGGTGACGGCATTTGTATTGCCGGCGAATCATTTTGGGTGAATACGCACGACGTAATAGTACGACACATGCGTTTCCGTCGCGGAGAAACCAATGTGGGTCGTCGTGATGATTCCTTTGGAGGCAATCCTGTAGGTAATATTATGATAGACCATTGCTCTTGCACATGGGGGTTGGATGAAAATATTTCATTCTACCGGCACATGTTTAACCCGGGTGAAGGTTATAAGGAACTGAAATTGCCTACAGTAAACGTTACTATTCAGAATACTATTTCAGCCAAGGCTCTTGATACTTATAATCATGCCTTTGGAAGTACATTGGGAGGTGAAAACTGTTCATTCATGCGTAACCTGTGGGCAAGTAATGCGGGACGTAATCCTTCTATCGGTTGGAATGGCGTGTTTAACTTTGTAAATAATGTGTTGTATAATTGGGTACATCGTTCTGTGGACGGCGGTGATTATACGGCTCTTTATAATATTATTAATAATTATTATAAACCGGGTCCACTAACTCCCAAGAATTCTCCGGTGGGATATCGTTTCTTAAAACCCGAATCCGGTCGTAGCAAATTGGGCTATTATGAATTTGGCAGGGTATATTGTAATGGAAATATCATGGAAGGCAACGAAACCGTAACCAAAGACAATTGGGCAGGTGGCGTACAAGTGCAAAATCAACCGAATACGGACGGTTATACGGAGTATATGAGATGGGACGAACCTTTCCCAATGCCTTATTTAACTATCATGCCGGCTAAGGATACGTATAATTATGTGATGAAGAATGCGGGTGCTAATATTCCCCGTCGCGACATTGTGGACGAACGCATTATTGAAGAAGTGGAAACCGGAAAGGTTTACTATGTAGAGGGACTTGACCCCAAGTCGTTCTATCAATTTGAGCATCGTCGCTTACCTGCCGATTCTTACAAGAAAGGTATTATAACGGATATTAAGCAAGTGGGTGGTTATCCCGAATATAAGGGGATTCCTTATGTGGATACGGACAAGGATGGTATGCCTGATGCTTGGGAAAAAGCTAATGGTTTGAATCCGAATGATGCTTCGGACGCTGTGAAAGATTGTACGGGAGATGGTTACACCAATATTGAAAAATACATCAACGGTATCGGTACGAAGAAAAAAACGGATTGGACTAATCTAGGCAATAACCATGATACATTGGCTGAAAAGGGTAAATTAATGTAGCAGGCAAGGAAAATGAAGCGATTAATATCTATCTTGTTTGTATCTCTATTGTCGTTGATTTCGGTATATGCAATAGATTTGAATAGTGAAGGGCGTGATCCGAAATATGTAGAAACTATCGTAAACCGTTCGCAAAAGATTGTGGATAAACTAAATATTCCCGACGGAAAAGTAGCCCAAGAAGTGTGTAACATTATAGCTAACCGTTATTTTGAACTTAACGATATTTATGATGTACGTGATGTAAAAGTCAAACAGATTAAAGAATCTTCGACCGCTAAAGATGAAAGAGAAGAAGCATTGAAAGCAGCGGAGAATGAAAAAGATGCTGCTTTGTATCGTTCTCATTTTGCGTTTCCGTCGGCTTTGTCTCTTTATCTGAATGAAAAGCAAATCGAAACGGTAAAAGATGGAATTACTTATGATGTGGTGAATGTAACTTATAAAAGTACAATTGATATGATTCCTTCTCTGACGGAAGAGGAACGAATACAGATTTATGCTTGGCTGGTGGAAGCTCGTGAGTTTGCAATAGATGCCGAAAGTTCAAATAAAAAACATGAGGCATTTGGAAAATACAAGGGGCGCATCAACAATTATCTTTCTAAAAGGGGATATGACTTGAAAAAGGAAAGAGAAGAATGGTATAAACGAATAAAGGAAAAAGAAACGGAAAAGAAGTAGTTTTATCTCCATACTCATAAAACCGGCGGGTGATACTGCAATCATCCTGATCAATAGTTACGGGCTATAAATTCCTCTTTAATCTAACCCTGAGTGGGTTTCTGAAAGGAATCTTATAGCCCGCAATATTTAGGTATGGCTATATATGACCGGTAGCGCTAACCGGTCAATATTTGTGTTATGCAAAAACCTTTTTAGGCTTTGATTCGCCCTACATAAGAACCGTCTCTCGTGTCTATTTCGATTAATTCACCTTCATTGACAAATAAAGGGACACGTACAGTTGCGCCGGTTTCGACAGTTGCGGGCTTAGTGGCGTTTGTTGCCGTATCTCCCCTCAATCCGGGTTCGGTGTATGTAATTTTTAATATTACTTTAACAGAAACTTCGGCATAAAGTACTGTTTCCGATTCGGCATGGGAAACAACTTCCACAATATCTCCTTCTTTCAGAAAATCGACACCGGTGATAAGATCTTTTTGAATGGAAATCTGCTCAAAGGTTTCTTGATTCATAAAATTGTATCCCATGTCATCTTGATATAAAAACTGATAAGGGCGACGTTCAATACGCACTTCATCTATTTTTACTCCGGCATTGAAAGTCTTATCAATAGTACGTCCATTGGTTACGCTTTTTAATTTTGTACGTATAAAAGCCGCTCCTTTACCGGGTTTTACGTGCAAGAATTCTACAATGAAATAATAGTGACCGTCTAAATCAATACACATACCGTTTTTAATGTCTGCTGTAGTAGCCATACTTTTTTGTTTATTTACAATTGAGGAATGTTTTTTTGTTCTTCTCTGTTTTTCTTTTCAATTCACATAAGAAGCCAATGCCTGCAAATTTAATTTAAATTAGAAAGAAATACAAAATATCTCTTTGTTATGGGATACTATTTTTACATATTTTTGCAAGAGGTAAAAAAGAGTTGTTATAAGATTTAAATTAACATTAAGGGTAGAAAAAGAGTATGCCGGAAGCCTGAGTTTTGCATTTCAGGTACTGAACAGCGATCCCAAGCCGGTAATGATACGGATAAAGGCAGGAACAGCGGAAGAAACGAAGATAAAAAGGATATATGTGCCAATTTAATCAAAGCATAACAAGTGAAACAAGTCAGAATTTTATCAAAATATATCTTTTATATGAACTATGTAAGGAAATATGAATAAAAGATGACAAAATATTTATAATCTTTGTAGTTTCGTATAACAAATACATATCAACCATGAGTATCTTCCAAAAGAAACCGATAAACACCTTACTCACCGAATTAAATAATGAAGGCGAGCACGGTTTACGAAAAACTTTAAACTCATACAAACTGGTAGCCTTTGGCTTAGGAGCAATCATCGGGGCGGGTCTATTCTCCATTACGGGGAATGCAGCCGCATACCATGCCGGTTCTTCCATTACCATATCTTTCATCATAGCAGCAACAGGATGTTGCTTTGCCGGACTGTGCTATGCCGAATTTGCATCCATGCTGCCCGTAGCCGGAAGTGCATATACTTACTCTTATGCTACGCTCGGAGAATTTATTGCATGGGTCATCGGTTGGGATTTGGTTTTGGAATATGCTGTTGCTTCGGCAGCCGTAAGTATCAGTTGGAGTGTGTATTTTGTGAAGCTATTAGGGGATTTTCACATCCATATTCCCGTCGAATTGACGGCATGTCCTTGGGACGGTGGCATTGTAAATCTGCCTGCCGCACTTATTGTTGTCGTATTAAGTCTGCTACTGATAAAAGGTACGGAAAACAGCTCGTTCGTAAATATCATTATCGTCTTTTTAAAGATTGCGGTAGTTCTTGCCTTTATTATCATCGGATGGAAATACATTAATCCCGAAAACCATGTTCCTTACATTCCGAAAAATACCGGCGTTTGGGGCGAATACGGTTTCAGTGGTATTATCCGGTCGGCAGCAATTGTCTTTTTCGCATTTATCGGCTTCGATGCCGTAAGTACGGCAGCGCAGGAAACAAAGAACCCAAAGAAAAGTATGCCCATAGGCATACTCGGTTCACTTTTTATCTGTACGATACTATATATCCTGTTTTCCCACGTAATGACAGGAGTGGCGCACTATACCGACTTCAAAGGTCAGAGCGGCATTGCTCCCGTAGCCATTGCCATCGACCACATGGGGACGATGGGAGAAAGTGGCTCAATAATCCCTGCTTATCCCTGGCTCAATAAAGCCATTATCTTTGCCATATTAGCGGGATACTCTTCCGTAATTCTTGTCATGTTGTTGGGGCAAAGCCGTGTGTTTTACAGTATGAGCAAAGACGGTTTACTGCCAAAATCATTCTCGCAGGTACATGCTAAATTCAGAACACCGTACAAAAGCAATCTGCTATTTCTCGTTCTTATCAGTATTTTCACTTTATTTGTTCCGGCACGGGTAGCCGGAGAACTGACAAGCATAGGGACTTTGCTCGCCTTTGTTATCGTTTGTGCCGGTATTTGGGTTATGCGAAAGAAAATGCCCAATGCTCCTCGTGTATTTAAAACACCGCTCGTTCCACTTGTTCCGATACTCGGCATTGTTACCTGTCTGTTTATGATGGCTTTCTTACCGTTCGATACATGGGTTCGTCTTATTCTCTGGATGCTTATCGGACATGACATATATGTATTTTACAGTTCGCGACACAGTAAGCTACGCACCAATGGACATTTATCAAGAAAAGAAAACAGAGCACTGTCTTTCATCGGATTGGGAATAGCGACAGTCCTCATTTTCTTTACAATTACCAATCAACTATCAGAGGGTTGGAAAGACATCGTTTTTCCAACAATATTACTATCCATTTCGGGAATACACCTTTTATTGTACAGCATTCGGCTTATTAAAAATAAATCATAACCCGCTGAGGAATTGAAAAAAGAAATCGCACTCAAGTATGGATTACTGCATTTTGAGGGAGAAAAAAAACAGAGGTTGCAACAGATGGTGAGTAATTTAATCAAAGATGTCTTTTCCATAGACAATCATTTGGTAATCCGATAAAAAAATTGTTTCTTTGCATCGCTTTCGCGCAATCGCTGTCAAAGAAGAGTTGCTTGATATGTTGCGTTGTAACGATAAACAATTTAAAAAACAAAACAATGGATTTTATTAAAATTGCAGAAGAAGCATTTGCTACAAGCAAGCAGCACCCTAATTTTAAATCCGGTGATACTATAACAGTAGCATATCGTATTATTGAAGGAAACAAGGAACGTGTACAGTTGTATCGAGGTATTGTCATCAAAATTTCCGGACACGGAGAAAAGAAGCGCTTCACAGTGCGTAAAATGTCGGGAACTATTGGAGTAGAACGAATCTTCCCCATAGAATCACCTGCTATTGTTAGCATTGAAGTGAATAAAATAGGTAAGGTACGTCGCGCTAAATTGTATTACCTACGCGGTCTTACCGGTAAAAAAGCAAGAATTAAAGAGAAAAAGAATGTCTTAACCGAAGATAAATAAATGATGTCTTAATTTTACACTTATGTCTTTTATGGTTGTGTAGTCCGGGCAAGGTATCACTCCGGATTACACTTCTCTTACACACATCTTGTTCCGCAATCCTTACTTTCGAATTCCAATGTTACATGATTTATTCCGCAATGTTCCATCTCATGGCGGATATGATGTTTGATGTCATCCATTTTATTAATATCGTCAACAACAATATGCGTTGTCAATGCTATTTCAGTCGTGCTGATAGCCCATATATGCAAATGGTGAACATCTTTCACCCCTTCCGTCTTCATTAAAACTTCCATAACCTTTTCGCGATCAATACTAACCGGCACACCGTCTAAAGAAAGGCGAATACTATCGTGCAGCAAACTCCAGGTAGATATAAGAATAACAACAACGATAACTATACCGATAATCGGGTCAATAATATACCAACCGGTGTAATTGATAACAATTCCTGCCACCAATACGCCTATGGATACTAATGCATCGGCTGCCATGTGCAGATAAGCACCTTTCACATTCAAGTCTTTTTCCTTATCTTTCAAAAAAAGAAAAGCGGTAAAACCATTGATAACTACGCCTATTCCTGCTATCCATGCAATAGATGTTCCGGAAACTTCTTGCGGATGTTGCAGCTTGTTGATGCTTTCTAATAAAATACCACCTACCGCTACAAGCAGAATGACGGCATTGAGTAAAGAAACCAATATGGTACTTTTCTTATATCCATAAGTATATCTATTGTTTGCTTTTACCTTTCCTAAACGAAAAGCCAAGAGGGCAAGTATTAGACTGACTACATCACTCAAATTATGCCCTGCATCAGACAATAAGGCAAGAGAATCAAACCAAAATCCAGCTCCGAACTCTGTGAAAACAAAAATCAGATTAAATACAATACCTGCAATAAAAGCTTTATTTAAAGAATTGGCATTCTGATTGTGATGATGGTGTTCATGTGACATAAAATTATATTTAACTGTTATAAAAGTATATAATTTTATCCGGATATAAAAAGCACAAGTATGGATATTTTCTTAAATTGTTAATTTTTAAAGCAATTAACCTGATATTTATACGATTACCCGCATAATTTTAGATTTTTATTGTATGTTTACACCCCAAAATCTTTATATAAAAGAAGGATTTTAATTAAAATGGAAAGAGAAGTGTCTCACGACACCTCTCTTTCACGGACTTAAAAACAACTAACAAAAGAAGGAGAGTGAGGAAATTCCAGCTCTCCTTTTTTTTATCTTATAAACAACAACTCTCTGTATTTCGGAAGTGTCCACATTTGATTATCAACGATAAGTTCCAATTTATCAATATGATAGCGTATTTCTTCCAGCATAGGTGCTATTTTATCGTGATAGACAATCGCCTTTTCACGTTCGCTTTCAATCTTGTTGGCAACTTTGCGAGTTTCAATCATGGCATCTACGTGTTCTTTGATGAAGATGGTACGGTCGGCTATCTCTTCAATAAGTTCCAAGTTTTTAGCAGATAGCTTTGCCGCTTTGTCCGCAGGGTACAGTTCTTTTAACTTATAGACGTTATTAATCAAATCCGTTTGATATTGTGTAGCAACGGGAATGATGTGATTCATTGCCAAATCACCCAATACACGGGCTTCGATTTGAATCTTCTTTGTGTAGGTTTCCCATTTCACTTCGTTGCGAGCTTCAAGTTCTTTTTTGGTCAATACGCCGATAGATTCAAACATAGCAACAGATTCGGGCTTCAAGTAATTATCTATGATAAGAGGAACACTGGTTTCGCAATCCAATCCGCGTTTTTCGGCTTCTTTCTTCCATTCTTCACTGTAACCGTTACCGTCAAAATGAATAGGTTTGCTTATTTTAATATAGTTACGGACAACTTCAAGAATAGCAGATAATTGAGGTTCGCCTTTTGCTATGAGTGCATCAACGTCTTTTTTAAATTGCATCAATTGTTCGGCAACAGCAGCATTGAGAGCAATCATGCCTGACGCACAATTGGCTTCCGAACCTACGGCGCGGAACTCAAAGCGATTTCCGGTGAAAGCAAAGGGTGATGTACGGTTACGGTCTGTATTATCAATCAACAGCTCGGGTATTTGTGGGATATCCAACTTCAGTCCTTGTTTACCGCTGAGAGTAACCAATTCGTCTTTTTTGCTGACTTCGATTTGTTTTAATATCTGGGTCAGTTGTTTGCCTAAGAAGGAAGAAATGATGGCGGGAGGTGCTTCGTTAGCTCCCAAGCGGTGAGCGTTGTTGGCACTTGCGATGCTTGCTTTCAACAATCCGTTGTGTTTGTAAACTGCCATTAAGGTATTAACCACAAAGGTGATAAAGCGCAAATTGTCTTCCGGTGTCTTCCCGGGTGCCATAAGTAGAATGCCTGTATCCGTACCCAGCGACCAGTTATTATGTTTACCCGAACCATTGATTCCTTTAAACGGTTTTTCGTGCAATAACACACGGAAACCGTGCCGACGAGAAACACGGCGCATTATAGACATGACAAGCATATTATGGTCAACCGCCAAGTTACATTCTTCAAATATCGGAGCTAATTCAAATTGATTGGGTGCTACTTCATTATGACGGGTTTTTACGGGTATGCCCAGATTCCATGCTTCAATCTCCAGTTCTCTCATGAAAGCAGCCACACGGGTAGGAATGGAAGCAAAATAATGATCTTCCAACTGTTGGTTTTTTGCACTGTCGTGTCCCATCAACGTACGTCCGGTGAGCAAGAGGTCGGGACGAGCAGCATACAAACCTTCATCTACCAAGAAATATTCTTGTTCCCAACCCAAGTAAGCAACGACTTTTTTCACTTCCGGATTGAAATAACGGCATACTTCTACGGCAGCTTTATCCACTGCACGTAATGCTTTTAATAACGGAGCTTTGTAGTCTAAAGATTCGCCTGTGTAGGCTATAAAAATGGTGGGGATACAAAGTGTATCATCTATAATAAAAGCCGGAGAAGAAGGGTCCCATGCAGAGTATCCTCTAGCTTCAAAAGTATTACGGATACCGCCACTGGGAAAACTTGATGCATCCGGTTCCTGTTGAACAAGAAGTTTACCGGAAAACTCTTCCAACATACCACCTTTGCCATCATGCTCTATGAATGCATCATGCTTTTCGGCTGTTCCTTCCGTTAAAGGATGAAACCAATGGGTATAATGAGTTACTCCCATTTCAAGTGCCCACCTTTTCATACCGGCAGCTACTTCGTCGGCAATAGTGCGGTCAAGGGGCGAACCGTTGTCAATAGCATCAATCAATTTGCCATACACCTTGCTCGGCAAGTACTTGAACATCTTTGTACGATTGAACACGTACTTTCCATAATATTCCGACGGACGTTCTGTTGGAGTCGGAACTTCTACAGCTTTCTTCTTGAAAGCGGTTTCTACTACTCTGAATCTTAATTTTGACATGATCTGTTTTTATTTATTAGTTGATAAGTTCTTTTGCTCTCCATACCTGTTTGATAAATCCTCTTCCTACAAAAACATCAAGTGTTTAAAGTCTTCGTTTTCGGAGGTAGTATGAACCGGTTTCAATATTTTATGTTTGTTTATAGCAGTATTCTTTTTTTAGTTATCTGCCTCCGTTGGTTCTCCTCCTTGTATTTAACTCTATTCAAAAAAGGAGGAGAACCATACGGGCATAAACATTATGCAAAGGCAGATAAATAAATTAATTTATAAATTAATTGTAAGCAGATTCTCCGTGTTCATAAATATCAAGTCCTTCTTCTTCCACACGAGCAGGAACACGCAAACCATGAACAATATCCAATACTTTAAATAAAATGAATCCCATTCCGGCAGCCCATGCACCTACGACCAAAGCACCGAACGTCTGTACTCCCACGAGCCCAAAGCCTCCACCGTAGAATAAGCCGCCCTCAGTAGCAAGGAGTCCTGTCAATATTGTACCTAAAAAACCGCATACACCGTGTACAGAAGAAGCTCCTACGGGATCATCTATTTTAAGTACTCTGTCAATAAACTCAACGGAGAATATCATCACTGTTCCACAAATGGCACCGATGATGGCTGCTCCTACCGGAGAAACAGCATCACAACCGGCTGTAATCCCTACCAATCCGGCTAACACGCCGTTAAGCGTAAGAGACAAAGATGGTTTACCATACTTCATCCAACTTACAAAAAGAGCCAAAATACCTCCTGCAGAGGCTGCCAGATTGGTTGTTAAAAATACATGTGAAATAGCAATGCGGTCACCTTCTCCGGCGGCTGCCAATTGAGAACCGGGATTGAATCCAAACCAACCGAACCAAAGAATAAACACTCCCAAGCAAGCCAGGGTCAAATTATGACCGGGGATTGCTCTCGATTTTCCGTCTTTGCCGTATTTACCAATACGCGGTCCCAAAATAGCAGCTCCAACCAAGGCAAGCCAACCGCCTACGGAGTGTACGATAGTAGAACCGGCAAAGTCATGGAAGGTTGTTCCGAAAAGGTTCGTTATAAAACTTCCTTCCTCGCCATTCATCAGCCAACCGCCTCCCCATGTCCAATGACCGGATATAGGATAGATAACCGCACTGACAAAAATCGTATAGACAATATACATGGAGAACTTGGTACGTTCTGCCATTGCACCCGACACAATAGTAGCGGCTGTGGCACAAAATACGGTCTGGAAAATGAGGAACCCTTCTGTGGGCAGATCATCACCATCAAAGAATGAGAGATCGAAAAAATGAGGCATTCCCAAGAAATTACCTATGCCAAACATAATTCCAAATCCCACAAACCAATAGAGCAATGCACCAAGACTAAAGTCAACCATATTCTTCATTAGAATATTAGTAGTGTTCTTCACTCGCGTGAATCCGGCTTCAACCAAAGCAAAACCAGGTTGCATAAAAAATACCAGCATAGCAGCAAGCAACATCCATACGGTATTTAACCCCAATACAAGATCGTTAATAGTATCGGGAGCTATAGTAGTAATTGTTTCTTCCATTGTTTAATATTTAATATATGATAAGATTATTGAAATTATTTTTCTTGTTCTGCATTATAAAGTGCAGTATCTCCCCGTTCACCGGTACGAATACGGATAGCATCCGCAATAGGGATGATGAATATACGTCCATCACCTATTTCTCCTGTTTGTGCAGATTTGAGAATGGCTTCTACTGTCTTTTCCGTATTCTTATCACGTACGATAATAGAAATCAAAATCCGTTCAATAATACTTGTATCATATACTACACCACGATAAATACGCTCTTGTCGAGATTTACCCACTCCTCTTACATCGTAATAAGAGAACCATTCGATGTCTGCCTCAAGAAGTGCGTCTTTCACTTCTTCAAACTTCGTTTTGCGAATAATAGCTTCTATTTTTTTCATACCTAACTTATTAAATGTTTAAAAAGTGATACCAAATACAAAATAAGCCTGCTCACTATTTGGATTGAGTACTACTTTGGCGAAAGCCGGTATAGTAAATGATTCCGTTACTACAATGTTTTTGGTGGCTTTCAAACCTATGTTTGTTAAGTTTAATTTATTGGAGTAAAACCCTTCCCAAGGAGTTAATCCCACTTCAGCAGTGAAGTCATAACCTCCCAATTTGAAAGGAACAACTGCTTCCGCATAAGTGGAATAAGATCTTTCGCTAGATTCTTTTGTATAATAATCGGAACCTGCAAAGTTAGTGTTCCAGCTAAGTGAGAATATACCAAAGTCGTAGCCCAATGTAGCTTCATAAACGTGAGCGGTGCTGTGTGCTGCGTACTTGAAGTAGCGATTATTGAGAGTATCAAACCAATAATCAGTCAGTGCTACACTAAATCCACCGATACCATAACCCAATGTCAGGTCAAACTCTTTTGTGTCCGTACTTTCCAATCCTACCGAACCCCAAGCCGTTAAAGAGAATCCACTTTGAGCCACTGAGATACTCGGTTGGATGCTTACTCCTCCACCATAAGTACCACGCCAAATGTAATTGCTGACAACATCAGTTCCTACCGAAACTTCCTGTGCATTTACCGTCATTACTGCTAAAAATACGAATAATGTTACGATGCTTTTCGTTAACTTTACCTTAAATTGCTTTTGTTTCATCATATTACCTATTTACTTTAAAAAAATTAATAAAATTGTTTTAAGAAAAGTATAGTATGCGCATTTACTATTCGAATTTTATTTTTGTGCAACAACGGAAAAACCGAAAATCAGCAAGTTTCTACTCTGCCAATCTCTTTAATCTCTTTACCGCTTCCACACAATCCTCCTTTTCGCCGAAAGCTGTCAGACGAACATATCCTTGTCCGCTGGGACCGAAACCTATGCCCGGTGTTCCCACAACATTAGCTTCATTGAGCATCTTATCGAAAAAACTCCAAGAATCAATCTCGTTCAGGGTCTTTACCCAAAGATAGGGAGCGTTTACTCCACCATAAACTTTTAACCCCATGGCTTCCAATCCTTCTCTCATTATCTTGGCGTTTGTCATATAATAGTTTATAATTTCTCTTACTTGTTTCTTACCTTCGGGAGAATAGACAGCTTCGGCTGCCCGCTGGGTAATATACGATGTCCCGTTGAATTTGGTACTCTGACGACGGTTCCACAGAGGATTAAGTGCAATGCGTCCACCTCCGCCGGTAGCGGCTGTTACCTCTTTGGGTACTATGGTATATCCGCAACGTACACCGGTAAATCCGGCTGTCTTTGAAAAACTACGAAACTCTATGGCACATTTCTTTGCTCCTTCTATTTCGTAGATGGAATGAGGAACGTCCGGTTCTTGAATATAAGCTTCATAAGCGGAATCATACAGAATTAACGTATCGTTTGCCAAAGCATACTCCACCCATTTCTTCAGTTCACTTTTTGTTAGTGTTGTTCCCGTCGGATTATTGGGATAGCAGAGGTAGAGAATGTCTATTCGCTTGTCAGGAATTTGCGGGATAAAGTTATTCTCACTCGTACAAGGGATATAGACCAAATTGCTCCATCTGCCGTTCGCTTCCAATACACCGCTGCGTCCGCTCATTACATTGCTGTCAATATAGACGGGATATACGGGGTCGGTTATTCCTACGCTGTTATCACGGTGAAGGATATCGCCGATGTTTCCCGTATCACTTTTGGCTCCGTCACTTACAAATACTTCCGACGGAGTAAATTGTATGCCTCTGGAAGCATAATCGTTCTTAATAATCGCTTCTATCAAAAAGTCATATCCCTGTTCGGGACCGTAACCTCGAAAAGTTGTTTTGTTTGCCATTTCGTCCGTCGCTTTGTGCATGGCTTCAATGCAGGCACAAGGCAAAGGACGGGTTACATCACCGATACCTAAGCGTATCAGTTGCTTATCCGGATTTGCCGCTTTGAATACGTTTACCCTCTTTGCTATCTCGGAAAATAAATAGCTCCCGGGTAACTTTAGGAAATGTTCGTTTACAAATGCCATTGTTCTTAAGTTTGTTAGTTGATAAGTTTTTAAGTTGCTGATATAAATCCGTCAAATACCTTTACGGCATCTCCTGTCATAAAAACGTGTTTTGATTGCTTGTCCCAAGTTATGGTTAACGTACCACCGTCCATAATGATGTCACTTGTCTGTCCGGCTTTTCCATTTACGGCGGCGGCTACGGCTGTGGCACAAGCTCCCGTTCCACAGGCTTGAGTAATACCGGAACCACGCTCCCATACACGCATCCGTATTTTATTTTCTTCCAATATCTGGGCAAATTCTACATTGATACGTCCGGGAAAGAAAGAATGGTTTTCCAGTTTGGGACCGATGTTTGGTAAATCTATGCTTGTAATATCATCTGTAAAAACGACCAAATGCGGATTACCCATAGACAGGGCTGTAGCATCGAAAGGATATTCTCCGGCAAAGTTTACCACTTTAACGTCAGCAGGTATGCCCATATCAACGGTTACGGCGGATACTGTTCCATTGTGGACATCCAATTTCAATATCTTGACACCTGACAGAGTTTCGAGTTTAATTTCTTCTTTGTCTGTCAGTCCGTATTCATACAGATATTTACCAATGCAGCGGGAAGCATTACCACACATCATTGCTTCCGAACCGTCGGCGTTAAAAATACGCATACTGAAATCGGCTTTGTCTGATGTTCCGATTAAGACTAATCCGTCGCTGCCGATGCCCGTATGATAGGCACTCCACTTTTGCGCCGTTTCGTTGGGGTTAGCAATGGGGTATCTCATCGTATTGACATAGATGTAGTCGTTACCGGCTCCGTGCATTTTAGTAAATTCTATGTTATTCATCATACGCATTTTTTTGGGGAACTTGTATTTAATAAATATCTTTGTTCGGCAATTAATAACTTACACCATGACAAAGATTTGGATAGATGAAACCGATATTGCCGGTAAAGAAGCAATAGATACCTTAAAGAACAAGAGTTTCGCCCAAGTAATTGAAGACGAAGAAGAAGAGGTTGATTGGTGGGACACCATCTCCCCCGAAGAGAGGGCAGCCATAGACCGAGGGCTAAAAGATGTTGCAGAAAGGAGAACCACTCCTCACGAAGAAGTACGAAAGATTTATGCAAAATGGTTGTAGAATGGTTTGATTCTACAGATGCAAGACGTTGTATAATATCAAAAATTAATTCCATATATTATTCGGTAAAAGAAAATACTATTCTTATTCTTGCCATTATTGATAATCGTCAAGGTTTCTCTCTATATGCATAAACTTAGTACGCCTCTTCGTGGACTCCTTTCACCGCCCGTCCCGAAGGATCGTTCATGTTCTGAAAAGTTACATCCCATGCAAGCGCTTCCGCTGTGGAACATGCCACACTCGGAACACTCGGTACCGACTTCGCTGCACTCTCACTCGGAAAATGCTCTTCAAAAATGCTACGGTAATAATATTCCTCTTTGTTTCGCGGAGGATTAATAGGAAAACGTTCCGTTGCACGCTCCATTTGTTCGTTACTGACGGTTAAAGATGTTATTTCTTTCAACGTATCAATCCAACTGTATCCCACACCGTCACTGAATTGTTCTTTCTGTCGCCATGCCACACTTTCGGGGAGCATATCGGCAAAGGCTTCACGCAGTATTTTCTTCTCAATCACTTTACCAGGCGCCATTTTGTCGCAGGGGTTGATACGCATGGCTACGTCCAAAAATTCCTTGTCGAGAAAAGGTACACGCCCTTCCACTCCCCAAGCAGACAGGCTTTTGTTGGCACGCAAGCAATCATACAAATGCAGTTTGCCCAACTTACGCACCGTTTCCTCATGAAAAGATTTGGCATCGGGAGCTTTGTGGAAATAAAGATAACCACCAAATACCTCGTCGGCTCCTTCACCGCTAAGCACCATTTTTATCCCCATTGATTTAATATAACGTGCCAGAAGATACATGGGAGTAGAAGCGCGAACAGTTGTTACGTCATACGTTTCGATATGATAAATTACGTCACGGATGGCATCAAGCCCTTCTTGCACAGTATAGTTTATTTCGTGATGTACAGTCCCGATATGGCTGGCTACTTCACGAGCTTTAATCAAGTCGGGAGCATCTTTCAGTCCAACGGCGAAAGAATGGAGTTGAGGCCACCAAGCATCGCTTTCACCGTTCATCTCTATACGTTTGGCAGCGTATTTCTTGGCAATAGCGGAAATAATACTGCTATCCAATCCACCGCTAAGTAATACTCCGTAGGGTACATCACTCATCAATTGATGTTGTACGGCGGCTTCAAGGGCATCGTGCAATTCATTCACTCCGGTATTACTTTCTTTCACCGCATCGTACTCCGTCCAGTTGCGGGTGTACCACTGTATCATCTTTCCCTCACCACTCCAATAATAGTGCCCGGGTAAAAAAGGTTCGTACTCATCGCAAAAACCTTCAAGGGCTTTCAATTCACTGGCAATATATATTTTCCCTTCTTTGTCCTTACCTATATAAAGAGGGATTACACCAATAGGATCACGGGCAATAAGAAATTCATCCTTCTCTTCGTCATAGAGGGCAAAAGCGAAAATACCACTCAACTCTTCTAGGAAATTTATTCCCTTATCCCGGTAAAGAGCCAGGATAACCTCACAGTCAGACCCCGTCTGAAACTCATACTTATTAGCATACTGTTCACGTATCCGGCGATGATTATATATTTCACCATTAACGGAAAGAATTATTTTCCGGTCAGGCGAATAGAGAGGTTGCCCACCGCTTCGTGGGTCAACAATAGAAAGACGTTCATGAGCTAATATGGCGCTACCGCCTACATATATTCCACTCCAATCGGGTCCGCGATGACGGAGCCGCTGCGACATTTTTAATGCTTTGGCGCGAGTCTCTTTGGACTGCTGTTTTATATTGAATATTCCGACTATTCCACACATACTGTTGTTTCCGGTTAAGTAAACGATTTACAATTTGATCCCACTCAGATAGTTGTCTATTTCTTTTGCAACCGACTTTCCTCCTGCCATTGCCCTTACTACGAGACTTGGTCCCGTGATAAAGTCACCGGCAGTAAATACGTTCTTCGCAAGTTCCGGTATTTCGGGTTTGAGAAAACCCATGGATAAAAGCACCAAATCCGCTTCGATAAGTTCTTTCTTACCGGTAGGTTTCATTGTAAGACGACCGTTATTGTTGGAATCCGAAATCCATTTTACCTCTTCCACTTCAACACCCGTTACTCTTCCGTCTGTACCGATAAACTTATTGGAAGCAAGATTCCAACGACGTATGCAACCTTCTTCATGACTGCTCGTTGTCTTCAGTACCAAAGGCCATTGAGGCCAAGGAGTATTCGGATTATATTCTTCGGGTGGTTGAGGCATAATTTCTATTTGTATTACACTTTTCGCTCCCAGCCGGACACTTGTTCCGATGCAGTCCGACCCTGTGTCGCCTCCACCAATGACAAGCACTTTCTTTCCTTTAACATTAAATCGTTTATCCTTCGGAAACTCTTGCCCTTCAAGAACACGATTTTGTTGAGAAAGTATTTCAAGAGCAAAATGAATGCCTCTTAATTCGCGTCCGGGAATTGACAAATCACGTGGAGTTTCTGCTCCTGCACAAAGGCAATAAGCATCAAATCCGCCCGGAAGTTGATTAAATTCAATATATTCATTCATCTTAAACTCAATGCCTTCGGCTTCCAACAAACTTATACGACGGTCGATGATATTCTTGCTCAACTTAAAGTTAGGGATGCCATAACGAAGCAATCCCCCTGGAGCTTCCATTTTATCATAAACAGTAACGGTATATCCCTTACGATTTAAACGGTTGGCTGCTACCAATCCGGCAGGACCGGAACCGATAACGGCTACCTTCTTCCCGTTTCGTCTCGGAGTGACCAACTTAATATAACTTTCACGAAAAGCAGCCTCTACAATAGATGCTTCATTTTCGCGGATAGTTACCGGATCGTTACATGAAAGCTTCAATACACAACTTTTTTCACAAAGTGCAGGACAAATCCTCCCTGTAAACTCAGGAAAGTCGCATGTTTCGGAAAGTATTTCGTAGGCATCCTTCCATTTGCCTTTATATAATGCGTCTTGCCATTCGGGTTGTTTATTACCCAACGGACATGCCCAATGACAAAAAGGTACACCGCAATCCATGCATCGTGAAGCTTGTTCCCTGCGGTCGTGAGTGTTCAACGTCTGTTCTACTTCGCTGAAATCACCTATCCGTTCGTGAATAGGTCTGTATCCCGCTTCTTTTCTTGGTATAGTAAGAAATGCTTTTAAGTCGCCCATAATTTTAAAAAATTAGAGTAGGAAAAGAAATCTTTTCTCTCTTGATTTAACTGTTAATTAATTGCATACCCGCAATTTTTTCCTGCAGTTTATGCATTTGTTCTTCCTGTAATACTTTCTTATATTCGATAGGTACTATCTGAATAAACTCTTCGATGTAGTGATTCCAATCTTCCAACATCGTGTGTGCCAACTTAGACCCTGTAGTGGAATAATGCTTTTGAACCAATTCATGTAATTCTTTGCGGTAACCTGTCTCCTCAACAAGAGAAAGCTCTACCATTTCCATATTACAGTAATAGTCAAAATCACCGTTCTTATTCCAGACGTAAGCCACACCACCGCTCATACCGGCAGCAAAGTTTCTTCCCGTCTCTCCAAGCACCACTACGCGCCCACCGGTCATGTATTCACAACAATGATCACCCGTACCTTCCACAACAGCAATGGCGCCTGAATTGCGAACGGCGAAACGTTCGCCTGCCCGCCCGTTGATATACACTTCTCCGGAAGTAGCCCCGTACAATAATGTATTACCGGCAATGATATTGTTCTCTGCCTCAAAATTACTTCGTATAAGAGGTCGCAATGATATTTTTCCTCCGCTCAACCCTTTACCTAAGTAATCATTGGCTTCTCCCTCAAGTTTAAAATTAACACCCGGTACAAGGAATGCGCCGAAACTCTGTCCGGCAGACCCTTTGAATTTTACATTCAACGTATTTTCAGGCAAGCCCTTTTCACCGTATTTAGTAGCAATAACGCCGGAAAGCATTGCCCCCGTAGAACGGTCGGTATTACCGATAACGTATTCCAAAGACACCTCTTTGCGATGTTCTATTGCTTCGCGGGCAGACCTGATAATCTCCCTGTCCTTTACTTCGTCAATATTATGCCGTTGATCTATTATCCGGTGAATGGCAGCATTGTTGTCAATGCGTGTCAACATCTTTTCGAAATTCAACAGCTTATGTTTCGGATTGCCGATTGCCGGCTTAAGTACAATGAGATCAGTTCTTCCGGTAATATCCTCCAGCTTCTTCACTCCTATTTCTGCCAAATACTCACGTATTTCCTGTGCTAAAAAGGTAAAATAGTTAACAAGATACTCACTTCGTCCGCGGAAACGTTTACGCAATTCTTCGTTCTGCGTAGCAACTCCCACCGGACAAGTATTGACATGGCATTTACGCATCATCACGCAACCTAATACGATGAGTGCGGAAGTAGCAAAACCAAACTCTTCCGCTCCGAGCATTGCCATTAAGATAATATCTCGTCCCGTTTTCAACTGTCCGTCCGTTTGCAACGTTACTTGTCCGCGCAGGTTGTTAACTACCAGCGTTTGCTGTGTTTCGCTCAATCCCAATTCGGGAGAAATACCGGCATAACGTATGGACGAGGCAGGTGAAGCCCCCGTACCTCCTTCGGAGCCTGAAATAACAATCAAATCGGCTTTGGCTTTCGCCACTCCGGCGGCAATAGTCCCCACTCCACTCTCGGCTACTAACTTTACGCTGACTCTGGCTTTTGGATTTACATTCTTCAGGTCAAAGATAAGTTGCGCCAAATCTTCAATAGAATATATGTCATGATGTGGCGGTGGCGAAATCAATGAAATACCGGGTATGGAATGACGGGTTTTAGCTATAATCTTATCCACCTTATAACCGGGCAACTGTCCTCCTTCACCCGGTTTCGCCCCTTGTGCTATTTTGATTTGTATTTCATCGGAATTTACCAGATACTCTGTTGTTACGCCGAAACGTCCCGAAGCCACTTGTTTGATAGAGCTGCGCAAACTCGTTCCGTCTTCACGGGGGATATAGCGTGCGGAATCTTCTCCTCCTTCACCCGTATTACTCCGTCCGTGTATCTTATTCATGGCAATAGCCATCGCTTCATGCGCTTCCTTACTGATAGACCCGTAGGACATAGCTCCCGTTACAAAACGGCGCATGATGCTTTCTACCGACTCTACTTTATCTATATTGATAGGATTCCGTTTGAAGTCGAAAAAATCGCGTAAAAATATCGGAGATTCTTTTCCGTCCACCGCTGCGGTAAATTCCTTGAACTTTTTATAACTGCCCAAACGGGTAGCCAATTGTAAAGTATTGATAGTTTCGGGATTCCATGCGTGTTTCTCTCCTTCTTTGCGGAAAGAGTAACGACCTTCGTTCTTCAACAGCTCGTCTACTTCTTCGGATACAAACCCCTGTGTATGAAATACCAGCGCATCCTTTGCTATTTCTTCCAACCGGATACCGCCAACGCACGAATGTATTCCCCCAAAGTAGGTATTACTCAATTCTTCGCTCAACCCCACTGCTTCGAATATTTTGGCTCCCCGATAAGAACGGATAGTGCTGATACCCATTTTGCTCATTATCTTATATAGCCCTTTGCATATAGCCTTAATATAATTCTTTTCGGCAGTAACATAGTCAAGTTGAATTTCCTTCTTATTTACCAATTCATCTAAGATTGCAAATGCCATGTACGGATTCAACGCACTCGCACCGAAACCGAGCAACAAAGCTGCATGCATTACTTCACGAATTTCTCCGGACTCTACGACAAGAGCCGTCTGCACCCGCTTTCCTACCGTTATAAGATAATGGTGTATCGCACTCACCGCCAATAAAGAAGGAATAGCGGCATGGGTAGCATCTATATTTCTATCACTCAGCACGATATAATTTACTCCTTCACTTACGGACTCTTCTGCTTTCTTGCAAAGATCCGTCAGTGCTTCCTGCATACCCGTCTTTCCTTTGGCAGCTTCGAAAAGTATCGGCAATTTCACCGTCTTAAATCCTTTATACTGAATGTGGCAAAGAATATCCAACTGTTCATTGTTTAAAATAGGATGATTGAGTCTCACCATCTTACAATGCTTCTCGTCCGGATTTAATATACTGTTTTCCACTGCGCCGATATATTCGGTAAGCGACATCACCAACTCCTCACGAATCGGATCAATAGGCGGATTGGTTACCTGTGCAAACTGTTGCCTGAAATAATTATACAATAATTGAGGCTTATCGGACATTACGGCAAGCGGCGTATCGTTTCCCATAGACCCTGTCGGCTCCGCTCCCGTAGTACTCATCGGGACAAGTATCTTTTCAATATCTTCTTTGCTATACCCGAAAGTACGAAGCATACGTCCGTAATTTTCTATTGCATGAGGAACTTTCCTTCCGCTCTTAATTTCATTCAAATCAATACGGTTATTGGCAAGCCACGTACGATAAGGTTTCGCCTCTGCCAGTTGCTTCTTCAGTTCCCCGTCGTAATAGACCTCTCCCTTCTCCGTATCCACCATTAATATCTTTCCCGGTTGCAAACGACCTTTTTCCTTAATATCCCCCGGTTCAAAAGGCATAACTCCCACTTCGGAAGCCGCCAATAATATTCCACCGTTCGTAATCAGGTAACGTGCCGGACGCAATCCGTTTCTGTCGAGCATACCGCCGGCATATCGTCCGTCACTGAAAAGTAAGGCAGCCGGACCGTCCCACGGCTCCATCAATATAGAATGGTATTCGTAAAACGCTTTTAAATCTTCACTAATCGGATTCTTTTCATTAAACGATTCGGGAATCAACATCGTCATGGCATGCGGTAAACTCAACCCCGACATCACCAGAAACTCCAACACATTGTCTAATGAAGCGCTATCGCTCATACCACTTTCTATAATCGGTCGAATTCTCTTAATATCTCCCAATACATCGGAAGACAAGACGCTCTCCCGCGCCTCCATCCATCCGCGATTACCGCGAATTGTATTTATCTCCCCATTGTGAGCCAACAACCGGAAAGGTTGAGCCAAACTCCATGTCGGGAAAGTATTGGTGCTGAAACGTGAATGTACCAATGCCAATCCTCCCGTAAAATAATTGTTCGTCAAGTCAGGATAATACTTTCTCAACTGAAGTGAAGAGAGCATACCTTTATATATAATGCTCTTCGTGGATAAGGAAACAATATAAAAATGTTTCTTGCCTTCTACCGGCAAGCCTGTTATCCTTTTTTCAATCCTTTTCCTTATAATATATAGCTTGCGGTCGGCTGTTTCAATCTCCGCAAACCCTGTAATAAACACTTGTTTAATATCCGGTTCGCTTGCTCGCGCATCCTGTCCCAAAATGTCCGAATTGACCGGTACATTGCGCAGGTACATCAACGTAAGCCCTTCCCTTTCTATTTCTTCTATAATTACACTTAGAATGGCATCTTGCGCCTCCTTTTCTTTAGGAAGAAACACAAGTCCCGTTCCGTAAGTCCCCTTTTCCGGTACGGGGATACCTTGCAGCAAAATAAATTCATGGGGAATCTGTAGCGTAATACCTGCTCCGTCTCCCGTTTTATTATCCGCACCTTCCGCACCGCGATGTCGCATGTTCTCCAACACTTTCAATGCCGATTCTACAATGTCATGCGATTTCCCTCCGTGAATATTTACCAACATACCAACCCCACAAGCATCATGTTCGTGTATGGGATTATACAATCCGGCTTGTCCATGTCCGAATTGACATTGATAAAATAAATCTTTTGTTTTGTTGTTAAAAAGTTCTTTTTCTTTCATTTATAATGACCTTTATTACATAATAACATGTGTTCTCCTATCAAATTGTCCGCAAAGTTATTTATTTAATTTTATAACGATATATGTTTTTTAAAAAAAAATATTATACAAGATTTTATTATTAAGGATAAAAAACAGTAAACATAGGAAGAGAAAGGGGTATGGAAGTAGTAAATAATAACAAAAAATATTGCACAGAAACGCTCTCCCCTAAAAAAGAGGAAATGATAAATAATACAAAAGACGACGAGGTGAGATATTAAAACTGCCCTGTTGTATCCCAACCGGCAGCAGTGTACCATTTATAGGTAGAATAAAACGTATTGGTCTCCGTAAGGCTTTTATTAGGAATATAGATAGAAAGTCCCTTTGTGTTTTTCATAGAAAACATACCACCGTATGCAGAGAAGTTTTTGTCTGTAGTTTCAAAGTAAGGAACTGCATTTTCAAAAACCATAGACCAAAGTGTATAATCCGTATTCTCTCCCGTTAACGAATGGATAAAACCGTCTATATCATAATAATATGAGGGATATGGATATCTCAAGGGGTCGTAACACATAATACCGGAAATATTTATAACGGTTTCACTTTTCAGATATTGAGTGAATATATTTTTGGTGGCTACAGCCAATTGTTCCAATTCCGCACTTTTAACTACCGAAACAGAAACTCCGCCTGTCCAGTTTTGGTTGGAAGAACCTTGTCCCCCATTGTATTTGAGAGCATAAAAATCATAATAACTTCGGGCAATGCCAATAGCTGTTTCCTTTGTACTACCGGTAGCAAACATTGACTTTACAATGGTTTGATAAGGTGCGCCGGGTCCTGGAATTTCCGTAGGCGAACCGATGAAATAGTCACTACATGTGCGTAGTTCATAAGCAACTTCGACAGCTTGCATAAAGCAGGCATCAAAAAGAATAAAGTCAAAATGATAACTTCTCAAAGCGTTGCGTAAATCGGAGATATTCATTCTATCATCACCGTCTTGCCCGAAAGAGCGGGAAGTCTTCTTCCAATAAGGCAGCCATCCTTCACCGTGCGACCATAATACCAAACCGTAGCTTTTGGCGGGAAAGTTGTCGAATGTGCGTAAAAGTACATCTCTCATCACTTTTACATCCACAGAGTTTTGATCGTCGTATGTCCATATTACTTGCCGGACGACTTTTCCCACATTATCTTTCTTTATCTGGATTAACTGGGGCTTGATCTTGTCGTCTAAATAGACAATGAGATTACCCGCATTATTATCTATTTCGGCAAAGCCTTCCATCATTTCATCAAAATCATTACCGGCGAAAGAGGAAAGGCTGTTGTCAGCAGCCATATAAACCAATACTGTACGTCCGTTGATAGTGTCCGGAACATCCGGAGTATCTCTACATGCGTAAAACACAACCAACACGCATGACAATAAACAATTGTATATCGCCTTCTTCATGGGAGCAAAGATACAAAATTAGAAGATACTAAAAAAGCAAAAGAGACCTTTTAAGTAATTCGTAATAATTATTGTCGTATTCCGAAATATCTAAATTTTTTCGCCCAAAAAAGTTTCTCTCAAGATTTCCCGGCACACTCTCTTAGCTGTCTGTAACCCATCCGAAGCGTATTCGAAGGGCTTTTTCGGGCATATATATCCGCTTGGGAAGCGGTCATGGATCGGGGAGGAATCGGAGATGTATCGGACAAAATACGGACATAACCCCTAAGCGTATGCGTAAGAATCTGGTTTTCAACGGATTTAAAGGAAAAATCTAAGGTCCCTAACGTAAGAAATCTCACATACGAATGGCATAGAAAATGGATGTAATATACAGATAAACAAATAGATAAAACGAAGGATTTTTAGAAAAAAAGTAATACAAAAAGGATTAAAAAAAATAATTAATTAAATTTGTTGATTGATTATTTCGATTTTGACCGTTTGTGGCTTCCTTCCATGACATACACTCAATTGGATAAAGACACTTACCAAGTATGTTATACAAAGTGGGAAACTCTTTGTACCATTGTGCTTAATGCAACCAAGCAAGGTAAGGAATATCGAATTGGCAGCATAAAAACAAAAAATTAAGTAAGACTGCCAACCATTAAGTGGTAGTTTCTCTTTTGTCTCTACGGACTTTACTTTGCCGTCAAGGAGAATTGAAAAATGTCTCATAATATCATGTTATATGTTTATTTGTTTGCAATAGATTTTATATTTGTGCTCATAAAAATGACAAATGAAGATGGAAGACAAGAAGTTTAAAGTAATTATAGTAGAAGATGTAAAACTGGAACTAAAAGGTACAACGGAAATCTTTCGTCATGAGATTCCTGATGCCGAAATTATTGGAACTGCCATGACAGAGAAAGAGTTCTGGGCTTTAATGGAAATACAGTTCCCTGATATGGTATTGCTTGATTTGGGCTTGGGAGGGTCAACAACCATCGGCATTGATGTTTGCCGTAATATTCGCAAACGATATAAAGAAAAAGTGCGCGTATTGATATTTACAGGCGAAATACTTAACGAAAAACTTTGGGTGGATGCGCTCGAAGCGGGAGCCGACGGAATTATCCTTAAAACCGGTGAACTGCTGACTAAAATCGACGTACAGGCAGTTATGGCAGGCAAGAAATTCGTATTCAATTATCCCATTTTAGAAAAGATTGTAGAACGCTTCAAAAAGTCCGTTATCAATGACTCCAAACGACAAGAAGCCGTGATTAACTATGATATAGACGAATACGACGAGCGTTTTCTCCGTCACCTGGCATTGGGATATACTAAAGAAATGATAGCCAATCTGAAGGGTATGCCTTTTGGTGTAAAATCTCTGGAGAAACGGCAGAACGATCTTATCGGGCGATTGTTTCCCTCCGGTGAAAAGGCGGGAGTGAATGCCACTCGCCTGGCTGTGCGTGCACTTGAGCTACGCATCATTGACCTTGACAATTTGGAGGCAGATGAAGAGTAGGCAAACGCTGCACCCCGCTACTTTGTTTTTTTTGCTGACGGCGGTAATTGTTTTTTTTTCGTGGATATTTGATATTTACGAAGTAGGCGTAGTGCATCCGCACACGGGAGAAAGTATTTATGTACAGAGTTTGCTGGGTTCGGAAAGTATTCGTTGGTTACTGCGCAACGTAACGGCTAATTTTACGGGATTTGCGCCTTTGGGCATGACACTTGTTGCCATGTTGGGAATTGGCGTGGCTCAACATTCGGGAATTATTGATGCTTGCATACGTCGTACTCACGGAACGAGGAGTAAACACAGCAACAAGATTCTCATCGGCGGGACGATCTTTGCCGGAATCCTGTCTAATGTAGTCGGAGATGCGGGATATATCATTTTACTTCCCTTTGCCGCCACTTTATTTGAGTCGGCAGGGCTTCATCCCGTAGGTGGTATCATTACGGTTTTTGTTTCTGTAGCCTGCGGTTACAGCGCAAATATCTTCATAAGCACACTCGACCCCCTTATTGCCCGAATCACTCAAGAGGCGGCGGCAGGAGCAGGGCTACCTGAAGGAAGCGTTGCACCTTTATCTAACTATTATTTTATGTTTGTCTCTACATTTCTTATTGCCGGTATCATCTATTTCTTAACGGTCAAAAAACTTCTTCCCTTGTTAGGCGCCTATGAGAGCAAAACGTATCTTGCAAACCACAAACAGTTGTCGCACAAAGAGCGCAGGTCGTTGTCTCTTGCCCTGACGACAGGAATAATTTATATGATACTGATTTTATGGGCTACTTTCTCACCTCAAGGGGTACTTCGTGGAATCACCGACGGCTTAATACGTTCGCCTTTCATCATGGGTATTTTGTTTATTCTCTCTTTCGGCATTGGGTTGATGGGCACAATCTACGGCTTTGGCTCCGGACGTTACCGTACGGACAAAGACGTTATAGAAGGACTGGCACAACCGGTACGATTACTTGCCACGTACTTCGTCATTGCTTTTTTTGCTGCCCAAATGTTTGCTTGTTTGGAATATTCGCATTTAGACAAATGTATTATTATTATGGCATCCGGCTTATTTTCTTCCATTAAACTGACCGGTCTGGGCATGCTCCTTTTATTTATTGTGTTTACTGCTACTATCAATTTGTGTATGGTATCCGCTACAGGCAAATGGGCATTTATGGCATTCGTATTTGTTCCGATATTTGCAGATATGGGTATCACACCCGATGTAACGCAATGTGCGTTTCGTATCGGCGATAGTGCCACCAACGCTCTAACCCCGTTCCTCTTTTACATGCCGTTGGTATTTGCTTATGTACAACAATACGATAAACATTTTACCTACATTTCTCTACTAAAATATACATGGAGGTATTCCGTGTGGATTTTAACAGGATGGATGCTGGTATTTGCAGGGTGGTATTTAAGTAAAGCTACATTAGGGATATAAACGCACCGTTTATTATCTTGACATTAACAATTAGAGCTTGTTTAAATTTGATTAAAACATGTTTTATGAGAACCCCAAAGGAGTTATTATATGTATAGAAAAGCCCGAATATACCACTTCCTTCGACTCTTACAGAGTCGAATATTACTTTTATTTGCTGTTTCTATCAATATTCGAATCCGAGGGATTCTTTTTAAATAAATTTAAACTGGCTCGCTCTTATAATAAAAATATTTCTTTGCATATTCATTTTTTTTTACATCTTTGCACTGAATATATAAAAACAACATTAAATTATTGAATGTTATGAAAAAAATTGTTCGTTTATTATTTATAGTCGCATGCCTATTTGGTATGGCTATGCCTGCTGGTGCACAAATCGGTTTTGGTGTAAAAGGCGGGTTGAACTTATCTCGTGCTCCAAAAACAGAAACAAGTGCTAACGGAAAAGTAGGTTTCTTTATTGGTCCGATGGCTGAACTTACGGTTCCTATTATTGGTTTAGGCGTTGACGGCGCATTGCTGTATTCTCAAAAAGGAGGTAAAATTGAGGGAGAAAGCGCAGTGCAACAAGGTATTGAAGTACCTATCAATTTAAAATATTCCATTGGTTTGGGTAGCATTGCAAGTGTATTTGTTGCCGCCGGACCGGATTTTTATTTTAATTTGAAATCCGATTCTAAATTAAAGACTATCAAAGCAGACTACAATGCTGCCGAATTGGGCATCAACATTGGAGCAGGTGTAAAAGCACTCGGACATTTTCAGTTGGGTGTAAACTATACTATTCCTGTTTCTTCAGCCAAATTACTTGAAGCGGCTACCGGGGCAAAAATACCGGGTTCATCTTATAAAAACAGAGTTGGACAAGTTTCTATTGCCTATTTGTTTTAAAGTGTAATCATCTTTCTTTAACTCTTTACGAGGAGGCTGTCCAAAAAGTATTTGAGACAGCCTTCTTTGTTATTACCTATTTCGCTAAAAAATATGGTATTGCTAATCAAGTATATATCTTATCGTTTTAAATAAAATTGTAATACTATAATTAATTGTAATCCAAATAGATAGATGAACTATAATTTAACAAATGCCATTAATATCTACACTTAATTAGCAATGCCAATTTTTCATACTTCTTTACATGCGCCTACCGACATAAAACTTTCTTTTCCGGCAGGCGCATAAAAAAGAAAGAGGCTGACATTCTTTGAAGTGCACCCCAAAGTTTTTTGTCCAACTTTTTGGGGGCACTTCAAAGAATGTCAGCCTCTTTTTTTATATCTTTGTCAGCGTAATGAAAAACTATGTTGACGTTATATTACAGCTTCCTATTCCCCGCTGTTTTACCTATTCACTTCCTGACAAACAAATAAAGGATATTCAAATCGGTTGCAGGGTAGTAGTTCCTTTTGGGAAAAGAAAATTCTATACGGCAATCGCCTGTCGTTTGCATCAGTGTACCCCGACCGGATATGAAGTAAAAGAAGTATCGACCGTTCTTGATGACTCTCCTATATTATTTCCCGTACAATTTAAGTTTTGGCAATGGCTGGCAAACTATTATCTTTGTACACAGGGAGATATTTACAGGGCTGCCCTTCCTGCCGGTTTAAGGTTGGAGAGTGAAACCGTCGTCGTTTATAATCCGGATTTTGAGACAGAAAAACAATTGTCTGCCAACGAACAAGAAGTACTTAATTCATTGCAAAGAGAACCGGAACAAGATATTACCAAATTACAGAAAGATACCGAAATTAAGAATATCCTGACTGTGGTTAAATCTCTACTTAATAAAGAAGCACTCTATATAAAGGAAGAATTGCGCCGGACATATAAACCGAAAACAGAAGTCCGCATACAACTGACGAAAAGAATTGATGGTGAAGAACAATTGAAACAGCTTTTCGATGAACTTTCATGCGCTCCGAAACAATTGGCAGTATTAATGAAATATGTGGAACTTTCCGGCTACATGAGAGGTGGTATATTGAAAGAAGTTTCAAAGAAAGAACTTTTACGACAAACAGCAGTATCTTCCGGCGTTCTCAACGGATTAATAGAAAAGCGTATTTTCGAGACTTATCATCAAGAAATAGGGCGTTTGAATAAACAACCTTTATATACTGTTTCTTTAAATTCACTTAATGAATTTCAACAAAAGGCATACAACGAGATTCTTTCCGCTTTCGTTGAAAAACAAGTCTGTCTGCTTCATGGCGTTACTTCCGGCGGGAAAACAGAAATATACATCCATCTGATAGAAGAAACTATTAGGCAAGGAAAACAGGTACTTTATCTACTGCCTGAAATAGCTTTGACTACTCAAATCACCGACCGATTGAGGCGTATATTTGGTCTCCGTTTAGGGGTTTATCATTCTAAATTTCCAGATTCGGAACGGGTGGAAATATGGCAGAAACAACTAAGTGATGAAGATTATGATATTATTCTGGGGGTTCGTTCCTCCGTCTTTCTCCCTTTCAAGAACTTGGGATTAGTGATTGTTGACGAAGAGCATGAAAACACATATAAGCAACAAGACCCTGCTCCACGTTACCATGCACGAGATTCGGCTATCGTTTTGGCTTCCATGTACGGGGCAAAGACATTGCTGGGTACGGCTACTCCTTCTGTCGAAACCTTCTACAATGCTACGACAGGCAAGTACGGTTTGGTAGAGTTGAAAGAACGATACAAGAAGATTCAATTGCCTGAAATATTACCGGTAGATATAAAAGAATTGGCACACAAAAAACGAATGATTGGACAGTTTTCTCCTCTTTTGTTAGAGCACATTCGTGAAGCATTGGAGAAAAAAGAGCAAATCATTCTTTTTCAAAACCGCCGCGGCTTTGCTCCCATGATTGAGTGTAAAGTTTGTGGATGGGTGCCCAAATGTAAGAACTGTGACGTAAGCCTCACCTATCACAAAGGCATCGACCAACTTACCTGTCATTACTGCGGGCATACTTACCAACCTTCCCGTTCTTGTCCCGCTTGCGAAAGTACAGAGTTGAGAAATCGAGGTTTTGGAACCGAAAAAGTAGAAGACGACATTAAACAAATATTCCCCCAGGCATCTGTAGCCCGTATGGATTTGGACACTACACGTACCCGCACAGCTTATGAAAAGATTATCGCAGATTTTGAACAAGGGCGAACAGATATACTTATCGGCACACAAATGGTATCCAAAGGATTAGACTTCGATCATGTAAGTGTAGTGGGTATTCTCAATGCAGATACCATGCTAAACTATCCCGACTTTCGGTCTTATGAACATGCTTTCCAATTAATGGTGCAGGTGGCAGGACGTGCCGGACGGAAGAATAAACGCGGAACGGTAATATTGCAAACCAAAAGTATCGATCACCCTATCATTAACCAAGTCATTACAAATGATTACATGCAAATGATAACCGAACAGTTGGCAGAAAGGCAACAGTTTCATTATCCGCCTTATTATCGTTTGGTGTATGTATATTTGAAGAATCGTCGTGAAGACTTGCTTGATGTTATGGCTAAAGCCATGGCAGAGAAGTTGAGAACCATTTTTGGTGACCGGATACTTGGACCCGACAATCCACCGGTAGCCCGTATTCAAACATTATTTATCAAAAAGATTATTATAAAGATAGAACATAAAGTTTCCATGAGCCATGTAAAGGAGTTACTCCTTCAAGTACAACGTGAGATATTGGAAAATGAACGGTTCAAGTCGCTTATTGTCTATTATGACGTAGATCCGGTGTGATTTCATTATTTCTGTTTCCGAAAAAAGAGAAATTGACACTTCCATACGTGCGCTTTTCCATGAAATACGGTTGTTCTTCAAAATCATTTCCTTTTCCATGTTCCAAAACAAACAACCCTCCCTCCTTCAATAGACTGTTCTTAAAAACCAATTCAGGAATCACCTCCAGTTCAGGCAATTCATAAGGCGGATCAGCAAAGATGAAATCAAACGTCTCTCGCGTATTATTTATGAACTTGAATACATCTCCTCTTATTGGCAAACATTTATTGGTTTTAACCTCATCCATAATTTTGCAGATAAAAGCATGATGCATCTTGTCTTTCTCTACACAAACAACCTTTTCACATCCACGTGAAAGAAGCTCAATGCTGATACTTCCCGTACCGGAAAAAAGATCAAGCGCCGATAGCCTGTTGAAATCCATATAACTTGAAAGCACATTAAACAGATTCTCTTTGGCAAAATCAGTGGTCGGACGTGCCTTAAACGAACGTGGAATTTCAAATCTCCTCCTCTTATATATGCCGCCTATAACTCTCATCCGCCCAGATATTCATTAAAAAGGAAACAATAGCGGCAACACAAATATCATTACAATTCCCATGATTATCTGTAATGGAAATCCCACTTTCACGTAATCCATAAATGTATATCTTCCTGCCGACATCACCAATGCATTAGGTGGCGTAGAAAAAGGCGAAGCAAAACACATACTTGCCCCAACCGCCACGGCAAACAAAAACGCATACGGACTATACCCGAGTTGAGTAGCGGAATGTAAGGCAATCGGAGCCAACAGTACTGCAGTAGCTGTATTGCTAATAAACATTGTCATTAATGAAGTAGTAAAATAAATACCCGCTAATAGCACATACGGTCCGTATTCTCCCAATGTACTTACCAATACTTGTGATACAAAAGACGATGCACCTGTCTTTTCCAATGCCAACGACATGGGAAGCATGGCGGCAATCAGAACGATGCTTTCCCAGTTAATCGTCTTATAGGCTTCTTCCACATTGCGAAGGCAGCCGGTAAGTACCATTAACAAGGCGGCAATGATAACTGCCGTTACCGGAGCAACCGGAATGAAATCGAACATCATGGTAAACACCATTCCCAGCATGATAAAAGCAGCAATCGGCGCTTTGTGGGTTAAAGTAACCTTGGATGCTTCTGTCAGCGGTTGTCCCAATACTACCCATTCCGATTGGTCTTCATTCAGACGGGCAATATTTCCCCACGTACCTTGTACAAGTAACATATCGCTTGCTTGCATCTTCTCATCTTTTAGATTTTGCAGAATATATTTTTGTTTGCGCTGAATACCAAGAATATTTATACTAAACTTTTCTCTAAACCCGGAATCTTTTATCGGTTTATTAATCAGTTTGGAAGTAGGCATTAAAAGGATTTCAGCAATGCCAATATCTTTAAATTCCAAAGAAGCACCAGAAGGATCAAACCTTTCTTCAGACTTCGTTTCTAATAACCGGAGTTTGCAATCCTCCACAAACAACCGTATATTCGTAAATTCACCCAATACATACAAGATGTCTCCTTCCATGATTATAGTTCCGGCTTCGGCAATCTTTTGATTTGTTGCGGTAGTTTTAAAAAAACGATGAGAAGGCAAGGGCTTACGCCGTACCTCTAAGATATTGACATTGTATTTTTGTGAAACGCCAAGTTCTAATATTGTTTTTCCTATGATTGTAGAAGACTTCCCCACTTGCATCCGGCAAAGGTTTCGTGAAAGTTGATATTCACCTGCCAACTCCATCATTGATTTATTCTTAACCTGTTTACTCCCGTTATCTTTACTCTTGGAAAGGAATAAGCGGCTCAAAGGAATCAATACAACAATACCTACTGCGATACAAACAATACCTACAGGAGTAAAACTAAAGAAAGAAAGCCCTTTGTTTCCTGCCTCCACCAATGTGTTTTGAATAACAAGGTTTGGCGGTGTACCTATCAACGTCATCATTCCGCCCATACTACTCGCATACGCAAGTGGCATTAGCAAGCGACTGACATTTATATTTGTACCCGCAGCCATACTAATTATAATAGGAAGCATTAAAGCTACCGTACCCGTATTGCTTACAAATGCCCCGATAAATGCAGTTACCAACATGATAAGGACAAAGAGTTTCAACTCACTGTCTCCCGCCAACTTTAATATCTTACTACTAATCACTTTTGCAAGTCCTGTCTGAAAGATTGCCCCACCGACAACAAACAATCCTATCATCATAATGACAACAGAATTGGAGAAGCCGGAAAGCCCTTCCTCAGGCGTAAGAATACCCAACACCAATAGTAAAACTAATGCACAGAGAGCTACCATGTCCGAACGTATTTTACCATTCATGAAGCATATTGCCGAAACAACGAGAATAACAACGGTCATTATCATGTTTATCTCCATAAAATAAATATCTTTAAATACAACGGATTACATATCAAGTGCCAACTGTAGGCAAGCCTCCTCCGGTATCCGGACAAAGTTCTCCCTGCCGCTTTCCATTTCGTATGGTCCGGAGACGGCACTACGTTTTAAAACATCTAACTGGATGTCTCTTCCCAAAACAAATCCCTTTTCTCTTAATCCCCTTCCTACCGTCTCGTATGCTAACTCGGGAGTATTATTATTTATACTAAGATGACAAAGCCAAATATGGCGAAGGATACCGGTTGTATGTTCTGCTAAGAAATCAGCAATGGTACCATTACTCAAATGTCCTGTCTTGCAACCGATTCTTTCTTTTAGCCTTGCACAATAGCTTCCTGCACGCAACATCTCTTCATCATAATTGGCTTCAACAATCAGATAATTGGCTTTTCGGATGTACTGAGCTGCGACAGGGGTAATTTCACCAATATCAATCAAAAAGGAGAAAATAATCTCTCCAATTTCAATACAATATCCTACATTATCAATGCTGTCATGGGGAACCTCAAAGGGGGTAATGCAAAAGTCTTCCAAGCGGACGGATGTTTCTTTTTCCAAATATCGGACGGAAGAGCAAAGTTTCCGTGTCATGCGGTAATTATTATTTATCCCTTTATGAACTAAATCCGTCGCATAAACCGGAATATTCAATCCTTCTCCCAGATATCCCACCCCTTTAATGTGATCGCTATGGTCATGGGTAATAAAAATAGCGCGTATAACATCTAAAGAGATGCCCACTTCCTTTAGCCTTTTCTTGATTGTCCGCACACCGATACCGGCATCTATCAATATACCATATTCTTTCGTCCCCAGGTAATAGCAGTTTCCGCTACTTCCACTGGCGAGACTTATAAATGTAACTTTCATCCGGTATCCTTGTGGTTAAAATTTCCCCACAAAGATACGAATATTTAAGGAATAATTCCTGTTCAGACAAGAGGATGATTGGACTTTTTCCCAATAAAATAAGCGAAAAACACAGTTAATCATGTTTTCCACTCATACCATCATAATTAAATCTCTATGTGAGGGGGTTAGTCTTTTATTTTAGCTTTGATAAAATCACGATTCAATTTGGCGATATGGCTGATGGATATACTCTTCGGACATTCCGCTTCGCAGGCACGGGTATTGGTACAGTTACCGAAACCGAGTTCATCCATTTTCGAAAGCATGGCTTTGGCACGGCGGGAAGCCTCTACCTTTCCTTGCGGAAGACGATTCAACTGGCTCACCTTTGCCGAAACAAACAACATAGCCGACCCGTTTTTACAAGCTGCCACACAAGCGCCGCAACCTATACATGCGGCGGCATCCATGGCTTCGTCTGCCACTTCTTTCGATATAAGGATAGCGTTTGCATCCTGGGGTGCGCCCGTATTAATGCTGACGTAACCACCTGCCTGCATGATTTTGTCATAAGCGCGACGGTCAACCATCAAATCGCGAATTACGGGAAAACCTGCCGAACGCCACGGCTCTACCGTAATGGTGTCTCCGTCGTTGAAACGGCGCATGTACATTTGACAGGTGGTGGCTCCCGTTGCCGGACCGTGCGGATGTCCATTGATATAAAGCGAACACATGCCGCAAATGCCTTCACGACAATCGTGGTCAAATACTACGGGTTCTTTTCCTTCGTTGATGAGCTGTTCATTCAAGATGTCCAACATTTCAAGAAATGAGGTATCACCCGTAATGTCTTTCATCTGATATGATTCAAAAGCGCCTTTTGCCTTAGGTCCCTTTTGCCTCCACACTCTTAGTGTGAAACTTATAGTCTTTTCCATTGATTCTTTATTTTATGCCTTATAGTTACGGGTTTGCACTTTAACGAATTGATAGTCCAAATCTTCTTTGATTAGTTCCGGTTCCGAACTCTCACCGGTATATTTCCAGCAAGCCACATAGGAGAATGTGTCATCATTGCGTTTTGCTTCGCCTTCGGGGGTTTGGTATTCTTCGCGGAAATGACCGCCGCAAGATTCTTCACGGCTCAAAGCATCGTGAGCCATCAACATGCCTATTTCGATAAAGTCGCTCAAACGAAGGGCTTTTTCCAATTCAATGTTTAATTCGTTGGTATCACCCGGAATACGGACATCATTCCAAAATTCTTCCTTTACTTCTTGAATTTCTTTCAACGCCTTTTGTAAAAACTCTTTGGTACGAGCCATACCTACGAAATCCCACATGATACGTCCCAGCTTCTTGTGGATAGAGTCAACAGATTGCTTACCGTTAACGGCTTTAATCTTATTGATTTTATCTTTAATTGCTTTTTCTGTTTCGACAAATTCGGGTAAATCGGTAGAGAAACACGGTACTTGAATTTGATCTGCCAAGTAATTTTGAATGGTATAAGGCAATACAAAATATCCGTCCGCCAGTCCCTGCATCAATGCAGAAGCCCCCAAACGGTTGGCTCCGTGGTCGGAGAAGTTGGCTTCACCTATGGCAAACAATCCCGGAATGGAAGTCATCAATTCGTAATCTACCCAAATACCACCCATTGTATAGTGGATAGCCGGATAAATCATCATCGGAGTCTTATAGGGATTTTCATCCGTAATTTCTTCGTACATATCAAACAAATTACCGTAACGGGCACGAACAACATCTTCGCCCAAACGTTCGATAGCGTATTTGAAGTCAAGAAATACGGCCAAACCCGTATTATTTACACCGAAACCCGCATCGCAACGTTCTTTGGCTGCACGTGAAGCCACATCACGAGGTACGAGATTGCCGAAAGCCGGATAACGGCGTTCCAAATAGAAATCACGGTCTTCATCGGGTATATCATTCGGTTTCTTTGTTCCGGCTCGCAAGGCTTTAGCGTCTTCTATCTTCTTGGGAACCCAGATACGTCCGTCGTTACGAAGAGATTCGGACATCAATGTCAGTTTGGACTGTTGCGTACCGTGCACCGGAACGCAGGTAGGGTGAATCTGTGCATAACAAGGGTTGGCAAAATACGCTCCTTTCTTGTAACACTGAATGAGAGCGGAACCGTTGGATCCCATGGCATTGGTGGACAAAAAGAAAGCATTTCCGTATCCGCCCGTACCTACTACTACGGCATGGGCAGAGAAGCGTTCGATTTCTCCGGTCACCAGATTACGGGCAATAATACCACGGGCGAGACCGTCTATAATCACCAAATCAAGCATTTCGTAGCGGGTGTACAACTTCACGTTTCCCTGATGCACCTGACGGCTCAATGCCGAATAAGCGCCCAACAAAAGCTGTTGTCCCGTCTGACCGCGGGCATAGAATGTACGCGATACCTGAGCGCCGCCGAACGAACGGTTGTCAAGTGTTCCGCCGTAATCACGGGCAAAAGGAACACCTTGCGCCACGCATTGGTCAATAATGGCATTCGACACTTCCGCCAAACGATATACGTTGGATTCGCGGGCACGGTAGTCGCCTCCTTTGATTGTATCATAGAAAAGGCGATATACGGAGTCGCCGTCATTCTGATAATTCTTTGCCGCATTGATACCTCCCTGTGCCGCAATGGAATGGGCGCGGCGCGGAGAATCCTGAATACAGAAGTTAAGGACTCTGAAACCCATTTCGCCCAAAGATGCCGCCGCTGATGCTCCCGCCAAACCGGTTCCTACCACAATAACATCCAAACGACGCTTATTTGCCGGATTCACAAGTTTCTGATGTGCTTTATAATTATTCCACTTTTCAGCCAACTGACCTTCGGGGATTCTTGAATTTATCTTAGTCATGATGATATTTACGATATTATGAGTTACAATTTACGAATCATAGATAGCAAGCATCTCCGCATATTAACGATTTTGCAAAATACCAAACAACTACTGAAGCAAAACCAAGTATAATGAGTGTTGAATAAACGTTGCCTATAAGTTTCAAACGGTTAAACCAAATTTTATTGTTCTGCCCTAACGTTTGCAATGCACTCCAAAAACCGTGAGTGAGGTGAAGCCAGATAGCTGCCAGCCATACTAAATAAAGTGCCGCATATATCGGATTGCTGAATGTTCTGCCGATAAAACCGGCTCCGTCGGTAGGAGAAAGACCGTCTGTTTCATGAATCCCCCGAAGTTCGGCAAACTGCATATTATACCAGAAGTTAAACAAGTGCAATCCCAAACCGAGAACAACGATAAGACCCAATATAAACATGTTCTGAGAAGCCCACTCCACGCTTTTAGGTTTTGCGGTAACGGCATAACGTTCACTTCCGCGTGCTTTGCGGTTTTGGAGAGTCAACCAAAGAGCATAAAAAATATGAATGACAAACAGAGCAGCCAAACCCATTGTTCCTACCAGAG